>Ga0208375_1000261_pt1 | contig 83393 bp, 105 predicted proteins | sample RifOxyD1_FD_184038 | JGI IMG/M metagenome (GOLD analysis project Ga0208375, IMG submission 184038) | Soil microbial communities from Rifle, Colorado - Rifle Oxygen_injection D1 (SPAdes) | ecosystem: Environmental > Terrestrial > Deep subsurface > Rock core/Sediment | place: Rifle, Colorado... | reverse complement strand
CTCTTGGTGGTCTTGGCGGCGGATTAGATATGGGTGCAGGTGCTACCCCAGAGCCTGGTGTTGAACCTGGTGTTGAACCTGGTGCTGAAGCAGGTGCCGAGCCAACTTCTGGTAAAGAAGAATCTCCATTGACAGAAGGTAGAGTGGTAAAACATTTAAATAAATCTGATAGAAGAATGAATAATTTTATTAATGAACTTTTGGGTCCAGATGAAGAAATTATTAAACTTATGAAAGAAAAAACTGAAAAAGAAGATAATGTTTTAGTCAAAAAAAACAAATCAATGAATATTAAAACAAAGAAATTGCTTGAATCTCTTGATAAAACTATTAATAGTGTAGTCGTAAAAAACGAAAAAGTTATTTTATCCGAAAAAGAAGAGCAAGTTGAAAATTCAGATATTTTATTCGAAAAAAATGAAATGAACAATCAAAAAACACAAGAAATATTTGATGATTTAGATAAAATAGATTTTGACAAAAGCGAAGATTAATGGATTATTATAAAATAAAAGAAGATTGGGAAAATTCTAAAATTTTAACTGCTGAATTAGAATCAGATATTGATTTTTTTTTTAAAAGACCAACCTCAAAAAAGTGGGGTGTTTTGATTCGAAAAAAATCCGTAAAAATAAAAAAAATCGGCAGTAGAATCAAAAAGAATATAATTAAGCAAAGACAAGATTATCAAAGTGATTATAGTTAAGCCAGTTTTTAATACTGGCTTTTTTATGAAATTTAATAGTTTTTTCATATATTTGCTAGATATTTAAAAAAAAATGGATAAATTTAATATTGAACATCTGGATTTGAGAGGAGAAAATACTCAAATTAATAAAGGACAAATCACTAATATTAAAACAGCACCAGAGATAAACAATTCAAATGGAATTTATAAGCCATTTGCTCATTTACATTTACACACTTATCATAGTATATTAGATGGCTGTGGTAGTATTGATAATTATATTAAACTTGCAAAGAAATTTAATCATTCAGCTATTGCAATAACTGACCATGGAACTCTTTCTGGAACATTTGAATTTTACAGAAAATGTAAAAAAGCTGGAATAAAACCAATTATTGGATTTGAGGCTTATGTTAATACTAGCTTGGGAGAATTTGAAGAAAATATTTACGAGGGGGGAAATTCCCATCAAATTATTCTTGTAAAAAACAAACAAGGATTTATAAATGCCAACAAACTTGCCTATATGTCTTTTACACAAGGATTTTACAGAAGAGGTAGAATAAGTCCAGAGTGGCTGTTTGAGCATAAAGAGGGGTTAATCATAACAACATCCTGTATTGGTAGTATGATTGGAAAGTTTTTATTTAATAAAGAGGCAGATAAAGCTGAAAAATATTTTAAAAAACTAAAAGATGAATTTGGGGAAGATTTTTATGCAGAAATTCAACTTAATGAATTAGGTATACAAAAAATTTATAATAGTTTTATTATTGAAATGGCTGCCAAATATGAAGTAAAAATTATAATTACAAACGATGTTCATTATGCTTTTCCAGGAGATGCAGAATTACAAGATACCCTTATAGCAATTAATAGAAAACAACAGCTTACTAATTCATTTAAACTGGATACAAGAAATCTATATTATAGTAGTAGTGAAGATGTTTTTAATTTTAATTATAAATTCGGATATGATTATAGACCAGATTTTATAAGTCTTTGTTTAGACAATACACTTGAAATTGTTGGAAAATGTAATTTTGAATTTGAAATAGGCGTTGAAAAATATCCAAGATATGAACCAACTAATGATGTTATACAACTTTGTGGGTCTTCTGATTCGGCAGAAATTATTAAGAAAATTGCTTTTTCTAAACTTAAAAAGAAACTTAATAAATATAAAGAAAATGGTATTGTTAAACTTGATGATACTAAAATAAAAGAGTACGTTGATAGGCTTAATTATGAAATTGGTGTAATTGAAGAAAAGAAAATGCTTGATTATTTTCTTGTTAACTGGGAAATAATAAGGGATTATAGAAGCAAAGGTTATGATGTTGGTCCAGGAAGAGGATGTTTTGTTCCTGGAAGTAGAGTTTTAATGGAAGATAAAATGTTTTCTCCCATTGAGTCTGTTAATATTGGAGACATGGTATTGGATGCGTTTGGAGATGCAAAACAAGTTTTAAATGTATTGGAATATGAAATAGATGAAGAAATTGTGGAATTGATTTTTGAAAATGGGAAAAAAATCAATTGTACATTAGCCCATGAAATTTTAACAGAAAATAGAGGATGGGTTAAAGCTATTGATTTAAGTGAATTAGATGAGATTTGTGAAATTTAAAAAATGGCTCCACAGTCTGGGCTTAAATTAATTTTTTATACTATTTATAAATAAAATGAAAAATTTTAACAGTTTACAAATAAAAGAGCTTAAAAAAGAAGTAAAAAGTAATTTTTTAACTAAAGAAAAGTTTGATTTTTATAGAATTAAATTTGGGTTTAGTTATGAAATGTTTAAAAAAGCATTGATACTTAATAATATTCCATTTAAAAGTGGAGATGTAAGACTGGCTTTAAAAAGTTTAAAAATAAACGTGGTAGATAAATCTATAAAATATAGTGATTTTTTATTAATAGAAAAAAAATATCTCCCCGAATTCAAAGGGTCAAAAATAAAAGTTTTGTTTAAATGTTCAGAATGCAATAACGAAGGCAGTTCAAGAGTTTCTCATTTTTTAACTAGAAAATTTTTAAAAATGGAACCTATATGTGCAAAATGTATTAATAAAAAAGTTAGCAATATAGAGGAAGTAATTAAAAATAACAGTAAGATACAAAAAATTGCACAAAACAAAAAAAAGACAAAAGAAAAAAATAGAAATTCCCAGCTAAAAAGATTTGAAGACCCAGCTATTTTAAAACAACATTCAGAGGCAGGAAAAAAAATTTGGAAAAATCCAGAATATAGAAAAAAGATGGAAATAATTGCAAAAGAAAAATGGGATGATATTGAATACGCAAAAAAAGTTATAGAACATTCAAAAAATGGAGGATTAAAAGGGATTTATAAGGAAATTTACTATGACAGTGGATATGAATTAGCATATTTGTTAATGATGGAAGATAAAGGCGAATTAAATAAAATCGAAAGGGCTTATTTGAAAATAGAATATATAAATAAAGATAATTTTAAAAGCAGATATTTTCCAGATTTTATTTATGAAAAAACTTATATTATAGAAGTTAAGGGATATGCTCCATGGGTTGATTTGGAAAATATATGTTTAAAAAACAAGGCAGCATCATATTGGGGAAAACAAAATAAAATGAAATTTAGAGTTGTAGAATTAAAAGACTTTGGTTATCATTGGTATAGAAAAGCTAGAATAATGCATAAAAAATTACAAGATGACAAAATTAAAATCTAAAAAAGTATTTAAATATAAGGGGAAAGTACATGACCTTACTGTTGAAGGGTCTCATTCTTATAATATAGAAGGAATTTCTGTACATAATTCAGCAGCTGGTTGTTTACTTACTTGGTGTTTGGATATTACAAAAATTGACCCCATGCGTTTTGGTTTATATTTCGAAAGATTTTTAAATCCAACCAGAATGTCTCCACCCGATTTAGATATTGATTATATGTCTGACACACATCATGTTACAGAAGATTTTTTAATTAAAAAATATGGAAAAGAAAGAATATTACATGTGTCAACATTCTCTACATTCAATGAAAGGGGTTGTATAAAAGATGTTGTAAGAGCGCATCACGGAGAGGAAGCCACTGGATATGATTCTGTTGTACACCAAGTCACTAAAGAAATGCCAGAATGGGCAAAGGTAGACTATTCACTTAGAGATTGGTTTGAACAGTGGCCAAAAGAAAAAGAGTGTTCTCCTATTGTAAGGCAATGGTTAACTGACCCCTCAAATAAAAAAATCCTCGAACAAACTTTAGGTCTTCAAGGTCAAATTAGGGGAATTGGACAACATGCCGCAGGAGTTGTCATTACCCCAACTGCATGTTGGAACGATGTTCCTACAAATATTATTCCCAAAGAAAAAAGTGTTGTAACTGCTTTTTCTGAAGCTGATGGCAGCAATAAAGACTTATCTGAGCTTGGTATTTTAAAACTTGATATGCTTAGTTTAGAAACTTTAAATGTAATAAAGGATGCTATAGAAATAATCAAAAAAAGTAAAGGAATTGATATAACCGATACAATAGATTATCTTAATTTGGATGACCAAAATCTTTATACAGAATTAAGGCTTGGTTTAAATCAAGGAATATTCCAATTTGAAAGTGGTGGAATGAATGCCTTAATTAAGGGAATTAAGGTAGAAAATTTTACTGAGTTGGTTGCTGCCAATGCTTTGTATCGTCCAGGACCAATGGGTATATTTGCTCACCAAGATTATGTAAAAAACAAATTTAAACCAGACCAAATAAAATACCTTCATCCAGAATTAGAATTTATTCTTGGAGAATCTAATGGGGTACTAATTTTTCAAGAACAAGTAATGTTTATTGCCAATAAATTTGGGGGAATGAGTTTGGGGGAGGGCGATATGCTCAGAAGATATATGGATAAAGCAGGAAAATTTATTGATAAAGAAGCTAAGGGTGAAGTTTTAACAGAAGAAGAAAGAGGTAGTGGAGCTTATCAAAATTTTTCTAAATATTGGAAAAAATTTGTAGAGGGGGCTGAGAAAAAGGGTTATCCAAAAGAAATAATGGAAGAAATTAAAAACTGGATGATTAAGTATTTGGGATACTCGTTCAACAAATCGCATTGCGTATGTTATTCATACATAGCATGTCAGACGCTTTACTTAAAGCATTACTATAGTACAGAATTTTACGCCTCGTTATTAAATCACATAAAATCAAATAATGATAAAGAAAAAGAAAAACAATGGATTGCTTCGGCAATTGCATCTGCAATGTCAAAAGGAATAAAATTTGCATCTCCCTCAAAAAAATGTGGTTGGAATTGGACAATGACTGGGGAAAAGGAAATTTCTGTGGGGTTTTCTGGAATTAATGGGCTTGGAGATAAAGCCTATGGAGAATTAATGGGACTTTTAGAAAGGTCGGGAGAAACTTTAGAAAGTATAAAATTACATAAATTTTTTAGTCTACCATTTTCAAAATTTAACAAAACTGCTTTTGGAGTATGTGTTAAAGCGGGAGTGTTTGATGATTGGTCGGACTCAAGAGAATATTTAATAGATTTGAAAGCTAAGAAAAAGAAAAAAGATATACCAGGCCAAATGGCTCTTTTTGATTTGAATTCTGATGTTTTTGCATCTGCATTAAAAAACACAACTCATCCTCCAACCACACCAGAACAAAAAAACTTTGATTTTATTGAAGTTTGTAATTTTGATTTAAAAAAAATTGAAGAAATGGCCGAAATTAAAAATCAACTTCATCAAAAAGCTGGAAGAGCTATTGAAAGTATATTAAATTTTTCTGAAAATGATTTTTACTTTTTTTATTTAGACAGTGTTCAAGAAGCTGTTTCTGAGAGGGGAATTAGTTATTTAAATCTTAGAGTTGGTGATGGAATAAGTACAACGAGCTTAAGGGCTTTCCCTCCAAGAAAAAAGACTGAGGGGGATATTTATGAAGTATTAAAAGTAAATGCTCACAATAAGGGGGTTTATGTTTCTGAATTTGTAAAAAATGCAAAAGGATTTATTAATTTTAAATCAAATGCAAAATTTAAACGTATAAAATAATATGACATGTATTGTAGGGATAGTAGAAAAAGACAGAGTTTACATTGGTGGAGATTCTGCTGGTGTATCAGACTCAGATGTAACAATAAGAAAAGATGTAAAAGTCTTCAAGGTTGGTGATTTTGTTTTTGGCTGTACTTCATCATTTAGAATGATGCAAATAATCAGATTTTCTTTTAAACCACCTAAAATACAAAGTAAAGATGATGTGTTTGAATACATGTGTACAAAATTCATTACAGCATTAAGAGATACTTTAAAGAGTAAAGGGTTTTTTGATGGAGAATCATCAAAAGAGTCTGGGGGCACTTTTTTGGTTGGATATAAAAATAGATTATTTAAAGTTATGGATGATTTTCAAGTAGGAGAATCAGCTGTAAGCTTTGAAGCTTGTGGTTATGCAGAAAATTATGCGAAGGGAGTTTTATACGCATTGAGTTGTAGCTTATCTCCAGAAACTAGAATAAAAAGGGCGTTGGAAGCTGCTGTATATTTTTCTGGCAGTGTCAGGTCACCATTTGTAATTGAAAATACATAATATGAAAGATATAGTATACGTTGACCTCGATAATACCTTGTGTGATTTTATAAAATCATATCGCTTTGCTTTAAACAAAGAACCAGGAATTATATACCCACAATCTCAGCTTAAGTTTTTTGAAAACATGGAACCGATTGAGGGTGCTGTGGAAGGATATAAAAAATTAAAAGAAAAATATAATGTTCTTATTTTAAGTAAGCCATCTATTTATAATCCACTTTCTTATACGGAAAAAAGACTATGGGTTGAAAAATATTTCGGATTTCAAGAATGCAACAATTTAATTCTTTCTTGCGATAAAACCTTATTAAAAGGTAGATATCTCATTGATGATTGTGAACAAACTGGAAGATTAGTTCCAGAGTGGGAACACGTTGTGTTTGGAAGTTTGGAGTTTCCAAACTGGAAATCAGTTGTAAAACATTTAATGTAAAATTATGAGCGCAGAGAGTTTAACAGGTGACCAGATGTGTCCCATTTGTGGAAATTGGATGGTTCTTCACACAACACCGTGTACAGAAAAAACATATCGTGCATTAAGACATGATGTAACAAGAAAAAAACAAAAAGAAAACAGCAAAGAAGTTCATCATCCAGACCAAAAAATAGAACAGATAAATAAGATTTTGGAAGGGAAAACTGATTTAAAGATAATGGAGCTTTTTGCAGGTCATGGAAATCTTATTGAAACATACAACCAATTTATCGGTGAGAAGGGTAATTTAGAGCAATATGACAAACTTTTAAAGACTGGCGATAGTTATATACTATTTCATAAATTAATCGCAGAGAAGCGTAAATATGACGTTATAGACATTGACCCCTACGGTTTCCCAAACCGATTTTTTCCAGACGTTTTTCTTTTAATGGAAGATGGCATCATGTTTATAACAATGCCAAAACCTTGGGTAAATATTGCAAACGGAATTACTAAGCAACATCTGACGTGTTATTTTGGTGAAGGAAATCCAAGTTTAGATGTAATTAAAGAGAAAATTCGACTTTTTGGTTTATGTCATTGGAGAGATGTTCAATTTTTGGACATAATGGACTTTGGTCGTCTTTGGAGATTTGCGGTGAGCGTAAAAAGAGTTAAAGCAACAGAATATACAGGAGTGAGAAATAGATAATTATGGAATTTTACGCTTATGTAGGTAGTTTCTGCAAGAAAAATCCAGGTAAAGGGGGGTATGCTTATACGGTATATGATGAAATTGGTGAAATATGGCTAAATGGTACTGGAAACGAAAGGCAAACTACAAATGACCAAATGAAATTAACAGCTATAATTGAAGCTTTAAAAACGATTGATAAACTTTATCAAAATTATACTGTTAAAGTTTACTTGAATAATTCCAACAAAAAACAAACAGACTCAAATCAAGAATTATGGGAGTTGCTTGATAAATTTACTAAAAAGACAAATGCTACTTTTGAGAAAATATTAAAAAGAGACAAAAGAATGCAAAAAGTTTATAAAGAAGCACAATTTGCCGCCAAGAGTTTAAAGTAATGACTTTTTTGTGATATTTATACAAAAAAAATATAGTGGCAAGCGATAAGAAAAAAGTTTCTCGAATGTTGAGGGGTTTAAAAAAAAGAGCAAAAGCTCCCCTTAATGCTGCAACAAAAACTAAATTTATTGAAAAGCAGGCTAAAAGAATGTCAAAAAAAATGACATGGCCAGAACGAGAGTTTAGAAAGTTAATGAGAGAATTGGGAGTTAAAATTATCCCCCAAAAGATTGTTATGGGGAAAATATATGATTTTTATGAACCAATTTCAAACATACTTTTTGAAGTAGATGGGAATTATTTTCATGGTGATTCAGAAATGTATGAAACTTTAAATCCAATGCAACGAAGAAATGTAAAAAATGATGCTTATAAAGATGTTTTAGCGAGGGGATTGGGGTATGAAATCGAAAGAATTTGGGAAAGTGATTTAAAAAAAAACTATGCTGAAGTAAAGCAAAGAGTGATAAAACTTTTAAAATTAAAATAATTCTAATCTATTTATATTATATGAAAAATTTGGTAAGAAAATATATTAGAAAACAAATAAATGAAATGTTTGTATCTGAAGCTGGTGAAAGCGGTTCAAAAATGGGCGCTTTGGGGGGATTAGACTCTTTAAAACCACAAGCGGATGACCAAGTTCAAAACATTGAAGATATTCAAACTATGACTCAACAAACTGTTGATTCTAATATTGAGGCTATGAAGCAAATTGAATTACAAAAGAAAAATTTAGAACTTAACAAAAAAAGAGCAGGTCAAGAACTTAAATCTAGTGTTCCAGCAGACCCCTTAACTCCTCCCAGTGCTGTAAATACTCTTAAAAGTGTTAATAATGCAAAACTTAAGAATATTACAAAAATGCAAGCTGATAGCACAAAAAAAGCTATAGACCTAACTCAGCAGAACAAAGATTTAGAACAAAAAATGGCAGACATGGAAGATTTACAAAAAAGTTTTGACGCAACAAACGCAAAAATGAGCGCAGCTTCCCCAACCAAATAATAAAATTTTCTTAAAAACTTTAGGAAAACAAAAAAATTTTTTCTATTTACTTTACTTTTTTATTTTCTTATAATGGCAACAATAAAAATATTGCTTTATAAAGATAAAATCTTTAATGGGTTAACCACAAACCCTCTATTGAATAAGATTGGTTTAAGCCATTCATCTCCAATTTCTTTTCTTAAAATATTAATGCTCCCATTAACATCAGCATTAATTAAAATTTCATTTCTTGATTTATACAAGCCTCTTTTAACTCTTTTTCCACTAAACTCATAATTTAAATTGGATTTTAAGTTGTATGTTGGAATTTCATCTAAATCCAAAGCCGAAGCTTTAGATGTATAAGATTCTTCTCTAGAAATAAAGTTCATGCCTTCTTTTTGACATTTATACATTAGGTAAGACTCAAATCTGTTAAATGGAATTTCAACAAAAGTTTGTTTTGTTTTTTTATTCATTTTAACATTGGATTTCCAGCCTGTATTTTTACCTAATACGATATTGTTAATATCGTTTTTTATGCAATAATTAATAATTAGTCTACTGCTTTTGTGTAAATAATCATTAACTTTATTATTTCGTTTATTTGTTAAATTATTTATTTTTTTACTTGTCCCATATTGTACTGTTTTATTTTTGTTGTTAATATAAAATCCTAATTTACTTTTAAATTTGGATTTTTTCTTGTTGTAGTATTGATTAATACTTTTTAGAGGTTTTCCATTAACTATAAACGGAGTGTCTCCATTTGTTGTTACACATGTTGCTAAATTATTTAATCCCAAATCTATTGAGAGCCATTTGTTATTTAAAATAGGATTTATTTTTTCTTTAAATTCATATATAACCTCTATGGTATAGAACCCGTTTCTTGGTACAATTCTTACTTGATAAATTTTATTATCTGCATTTATTTTTGTTTTAATTGGGGCAATTCCAGATTTTATTGGAAAAAATATGTGTCCATTTTTAAATCTAAATTGCACAGATGTAAATATTACAATGTTCCTACCTTTAATTTTATGCTTGAAATTAGGAATTTTGGGGCATCCCGAAAACGCTGTTTTTGATTTTTTAAAAACTTTTAATGCTTTAAAATAAGATTTTAGGTTAACGTCCAGCAACATCATAATTTGCTGAGAAGAATTATTTGGCAATGAAACATAATCTATTTGCTTGATTGTTCTTAATTCTTTTTCTAATTCATTATATCTAATCCACTTTCCAGAATTGTTAAATTCTTCTTTTATTTTGTGTAAACAAAAATTGTATAAGTTTTTAGATAAAAAACAAATTCTATCTAAAGAAGAATATCTCTTTGATTCTTTATAAAATATATGTTGTTCTGTTAGTCTCATTTTATATAAATATGATAAAATAATATAAAATCGTAAGTTTTCTATATTATTTGAAAAAATAATTAAAAACATTTTATTTTAAATTATTTTTTTTGTATAGTTATGGAAAACCAATAAATTAATAATTATGGAAAATCAAAATGAAGAAAAAAGAATTATTGTTGGACAGAATAAAATAGAAAAACCTGTAGGACAAGACCTTCCAAAAGAATGTTTAGATAATGAATTTACAGTTTTAACAGATGATGTTGAGTTACCTTCTTTGGGTGTTTTTTATCCAAATGGAAAAAAATCTGTTAAAGTGAAATATCTTACTGCAGACGAAGATGATGTTTTATTTTCTCCAGAACTTATAAAAAGCGGAAGGGTTTTAGATGCGTTATTACAAATAGTTGTAATGGATAAAGATTTAAATCCAGAAGATATGATTATTGGTGATAGAAATGCTGTTCTTATGCATGTAAGAAGGATTGGTATGGGAAATGACTATAAACCAGGAAAAATGACTTGTCCAGAATGTAATGAGTCATATGAACCAGAAGTTGATTTAAGTTTACTTAAACTTAAATATTTAGAAAATAAACCAGATGAAAGGGGAGAATATGATTTTTTACTTCCTATTATGAAGAAAAATATTAAATTCAGATTATTGAATGGTAGGGATGAAAATAAAATTGGTAAAGCAACACAAGGAACATCAAAAAAAGGTGGCTCAAATTATAAAGTTTCCAGAGCTGTAACTGAAAGATATAGACTTCAAATCATGGAAGTTGAAGGTAACAGAGATAAAACTTATATTGCAAAATTAGTTTCTGCTATGCCAATGAGAGATTCTTTGGTTTTTAGAGAATATGCTAAATTAATTTCTCCAGGAGTAGATTTTAATTACGAATTTGAATGTGTAAATTGTGGACATCGTTACGAAGATGATGTTCCGATGACCTATAGACTATTCTATCCAAACGCAGAATTGTAATGAAAGAAAATGAAGAATATTTACAGACCATAGAAGAATTAAAAAGTTCTGTTAATGTTCTTTTGAAGGGGATTTATGATTTAAAAGCAGAAGTTAAGAAACTTCGAAAAAAGAAGGTTGATTTATCTAAACAATTTAGTATAATTAATCTCCCTTCTAAGGGGATATATTACAAAGATAAAAAGAAATCTCTTTTAGTAAGATATTTAACAGCAATAGAAGAACATGTTCTTACTGATTCTATGTTGTTGGAGACTGGTAGGGCCATTGAGCTTGTATTAGAAAATCTTATTATAGATGATATTAATGTTAGAGAATTACTTTTAAGTGACTTTCAGGCTGTTTTAATATTCTTAAGGTCAACAGCTTATGGTGACAGCGTAGAAATAAAACCAACCTGCCCACACTGTAACAGAGAAGGTGATAATGAATTTAAATTATCTGAATTAGATTTTAAAAAACAAAATGTACAACCTAATAAAGATGGAAAGTATGTGATTTTCATTCCAGAAATAGAAATGGAATTTATTATATCTCCATTAACTTTAGCCAAAGAACTTGAAAAGATTGAAAATGAAACAGAAGCTGATTTTTTTGTTTACAAAAACGAAGATGGAGAAAAAATAAAAATAAAAAAAGAAAAATCTCTTTCACTTGTCTATAACATTGATTCTATTAATGGAGTATCTGATAAAGAATTAATTAAAAAAGCAATTAGAAAGCTTCCAAAAAAATATATTGATTACATAGTTAAGTTTATAAGTGAAAATGAGGTGGGGGTAGATGAAAACATTAAGTTAAAATGCTCATATTGCGGAGAAGAATTTACTCAAAGAGTTTCAATTGGATATAACTTTATTTCTTTACCAGCAAGTTACAAAGATGGAATTTTAGAAGAATCTTTTTTGATTACGTATTATGGAAAGGGCGTATCAAGAGCCGATGTTATGTCAATGCCAGTGTTTGAAAGGAAGTGGCACATTAGACGTATTCAAGAGGAAGTTCAAAAAAAGAACCAGGCAGAAAAAGCTGCAATGAATAAAGCGAAAGCAAGCAAAGGAAAATTTTAACTATTTATAAAAAATAAGAAATAGTTATGGACTCATTAAAAAAATTAGAAGAAATAAATAGCGTAAATGAGGGTATTTTTGGTAATATTTTCGGAAAGAAACAAGATGATAAAGTAGTTGCTGATGCAAAAAATGGAATTGGTTATTTTCTAAATGGTAATTATATAAAAACTATTTTAGGAGATTTTCCTTATGATAAAGATTTATGGAATGAAAGAGCTCCCGCTCTTAATTGGTTGTTAACTAGTCAATATGAAGCAGATAAAATAGTTGTAGAAGACAAAAACGAAGTTCACTTTTTGGGAAGATGGTATGATGGAGAATTTAAAGGAAAAGTTTTTTCTTGGGGTGCTGGTGCTGAATTTAATGGAGGGGAATTTAGAGGACAAGCTTACAAAGCAAATAATTCAACTTATAAGGCTGGGGCAGAAAACTACTACACTGGAACTTTTGCGGATTATTCTAATGGTATTTTGGGAACAAAGTTGTATGAAAATGAAATAAGTGACACAGAAAATTTCATTGAACTTATTAGAGTGCCAGACAATTGGATTGTTACTTTAAGGGGCGATAGAAATAAAATTTTGACTTTTAAAATAGTTAAAAAGATTGATGATAAAAATACCGATTTTATTTTTGAATTAATTCCAAGTACTGATAGGGTTGGAATTCCATGGGAAAACATTAGAGCTAATTACAAAAATCATGGAATTATAACAAAAGGCAATTCGTTTGAGCTATTTGGTGGAGAAAACGTTATTCAAAACATTAAATCAATAACGATAACAAGTAAAGCAAAAGATTTTAAGATGGCATCAAAAACTGTTATAAATTTTTCTTTAGATAAGAGACTTAAGGGGTTTCTTCAAACAAAAAATAAAATGCCAGTTTCATTTGATTTAATTTCTTCTAAACCAGAACAAAAGATTTATGTTGAAGAGTTTATCAATGATTTAAAAAGTGGAGATTTTTATGATAAGTTAAAAACACTTGAAAAATATATACGTTTAGGTGCGGTTGATGGATATTTGAAATATATTTACATGGCTCCTATATTTGAAAATGAAACTGGGCAAATAAAAAACAAACAATTAGAAATTGAAATAAATGAATTAATGAAGTATTTTAATAATTTCATGTATTTCATAGTCGAAAAGGCAGGAAAAATAGGAATAAAAAATGCTATTATAAAATCTATGAAAAGAGAATTGGGTATAGCAAATAAAGTGGGTTCTAAATCTCAATCTCCTCAGCAAGCAAAGAATATTCAAAAAAATCAGCAGGTTTTAAATGCTTTAAAGGGGGGATTGTAACTTTTTTTAAAAAATTTCGTATAATATAGTAGAAACAAATTAAAAAAAGAAATTATGAGAGCATTATTAGGAATTATTTTTTTCGTACAAATATTTGTACTTATGTTTTTTCCAGAATGGATTAAAGATTATATTTCTAATTTGGAATATGCAAATGCATATGAGAGTGGAAGAAGTTTGTATTTCTTTGAAAATAAAGGGTTTTTTTATTTCGTTTCTTTAGTATTGTTTTTGAAGGGTTGCCATCTTTTGTGGACTTCAAAATATCATGGTTTTATTGTACAGTGGAATGCTTGGACTTATAGTGGAGATTCTGGAACTGGACAATATCAAAACATAGATAGAGTTAAAGCTTATAGAAATTCAGCAATGAACTTAATGACCAGCGAAGATGCTGCTAAAGAATTTAAGCAAACTGCTTGGTTAGATGGGGTAGATAGTTGTAGCGGAGAGAATGCCGAAAGAGCTAAAAAATATATCAATTCGACACTTAGTTTAAAAGACAACGAAAGCGCTCTTAAATGGTTAAAAGAAAAATAAAATAATCTAATTTTGATAAAAAGGGGGATATGCAATCGTATATCCCCTTTTTTATTTATAAAATATTTTTTTGTTGCTATATTTATAAGAAAAATTTTTAAAAATGGCAGCAGCTAATTCAACAAATCTTGACCCCGAACAATACAAGAAAGCTTTAAAGTCAATTGACAAACTGTATACAGCTCAAAAGGGACTAGAAGAAAACACAAAGAAGATGAGCAATGCATGGGAAGGAATTAGTAAATCTGTGTTTGGAATTTCTGGTGCTGAGTTCTTTGAAAAGGTGACTAAATCTACTGACGATATTGCAAAGCAAGCCAAAGCATATAATGAAGCTAATACGCAATTACAGCAAATGGGAGATACTTTAAATAATAGTTTTAAAGAAGTTTCTCAAAAGGCGAAAGAATTGAATATAAACGCTGATATAATGGCAAAAAGGGAAAAAATAACAAATGCTATCAGAGAAAAATCTACAATTAAGTATGTTGATGACCAAAAAGAACTTAAGGAATTGCAAGATGAAATTTTTAAAAAGCTTGAATTAAGAGAGAAATTAGACAAAAAAGAACTGGAAAGAGCTGGAATAAAAGGAAAAAGATTAAGTGAATTTCTTGATTTAACAAAAGAAATTGGCACCGAAATGCATAAAGGAATTCCAAAACTAGAAGGGTTTGAAGAATTAAATGCTCTTGGAAATGATTGGAAGATAAAACGATATATTGCCGCCATACAAGAAAATAAAATAGATGAACTATTACAAAGTGAAGGGGAACAAGCAGCTTTACTTCTTGGGACAATGGAGTCTTTATCTGATGAACAAAAAGAACAAGTAATGCAATACTCAAAAGGGGCTAAGAGTGTCAAAGCATTAAATGATGAAATGTTAAAAACTGAAAAAACCCAGTTTAATTTAGCGAAAGGCGTTAAGAAGTGGGGAGATAATTTTATTACTTCAGTTTTAAAAAAGATGGTTGAGTTTGATAATGAAATCCACTCAGCTCAAAAAGAAACTGGAATTATGTTTACTCAAAATAGTCAAGCTATGTCAGAATTAACAGTGAAAACTGCTCGTTTTGGGATGTCTATTAAAGATACAACAGCTTTGATGGGTACTATGAGTGATACTTTAAATACTACAAACTTTGATTTATTAGCAGGTGCAGCTCAAAACCTTATGCAAATTCAACTCTCAACAGGAATGTCTTCTGAATCACTAGGTACAATGTCTGCAGAAATGATGAGAATGGGTGAGTCTAGTGCTGATGTGAAAGAAAATATTATTGGAGCAAACAAAACTGCAAAATTATTTGGTGTTAATTCTAAAAAGACTTTGGAAAGTATTTCTAAGAATTTTGTAAAATTTAGGTCGATGGGTTTCCAGGGAGGTATAGAATCTTTGCAAAAAATGGCAGCAATGAGTTTGAGATTAGGGCAGAATATTGATGAGCTATTTAATGTTGCAGATAAAACCAGAACAATCGAGGGGGCTATAGAACTTGCTAGTAGTCTACAACTTGCAGGGGGAACTTTTTCTAATTCTAACCCAATGGAGTTTTTGGCAGCAGCTAGAAAGGGTCCTCAAGAAGTTCAAAAACTATTAACAAAAATGGGCTCCGATATTGGCCGCTTTTCAAAAAGCGCAAGCGGAGAAATGGAATATGTTTTCGATGCTGTAGATAAAGATAGGTTGCAAATTGTTGCAGACGCTACAGGGGAAACTCTTGAGGGAATCCAAAATAGAATTACAAAACTGGCACAAGATAGTGAAAAAATGAAATTTATGCCAGATTTAAAATTTAATGGCATAACAGATGAAAAAGGAAAGCCAATTGACCCAGATGCTATAAAAGCATCACTTTCTGATTCTTTAAACATAGATGGTACAATAATGAAAGATAGCTTTTTAGGAAAAGCTGGTATTGAAGATTTGAGTAAATTAAGTCAAAAAGATTTGGAAAGAATTATAAAAGAAAAAGAGAAACAAGATGCAAACTTAGAACAACAAGCTCAAGAAAATCAAAGTCTTTCTGATACTTTTACGGCATTAAAGGAAGCTTTTTTAAATATATTTACAAAATTACAGCCTGCAATGGAGTTTTTAACAGGCATCCTTCAAGGTTTAGCATCTATTTTAGATAATACATATGTAATGTGGGGAGTTTTGGCTGTTGCATTGACAATGTTTGCAGTTAAAGCAGTTCCTAGTCTTATTGCATCGCTTGGAGGTATGTGGAATGGAGGTAAATCATTTGTTACAAGTATGTGGAGTGGAGGAAAGGGATTTCTTACTAATTTTAAAGGTACAGTTGGTGGATTAGGCAAATCTATAAAAGATAAATTTATGGGTGGCGCTGGTGCTGCAAAAGATACTATAGGAGATTCAGTTAATAAAGCAAGTGGAGCAGGAAATACAATAAAATCTACTCCAGGAAAAAGTGGTTTAGAAACTCTTGCTGATGGGTTAAGAAAAATGGGTGACCCCAAAGTTTTATTTGGAGTTGGCGTTACAGCTCTTGCTGGTCCAGCCTTATTATTACTTCTTCCTGGACTTCCAAGTTTAGCACTTTTGGGAGTTATTGGACTTATGGGAAAATCTGTTGAGGCTGGATTTAAAGCAATGGTTAATGGGTTTAAGATAATGGGTAAAAATTTAACGCAAATAGCTAAAGGTGCGCTTGCATTAGTACTTATTGGAGCTGCTTTAGCGGTAGTTGGATTTGCACTTACTTTATTTGCGCAAGTTAGTTGGGAAACATTAGCTATGGCTGGAATTGCGTTACTTGGATTGGTAATTATATTGGCACTTGTTGGGGCAATTGTAACAGGTCCAGGTGGAGTAGCCTTACTTATGGGTGCTCTTGCTTTAATTTTAATTGCTGGAGCTCTTGCTTTAGTTGCATTGTCTTTAATAATATTTGCAAAAGGCATGGAAGCTTTGGCAAAAGTTGATTGGACTGCACTTAGTGGGGTTGGACCAGCCCTTATGAGTATGGTAGGTCCTTTGATGTTGTTTGCTTTGGCAGGTATGGCATTTGCTAATCCATTAACTATGTTAGGAATGTTGTTAATGGTAGGTGTTTTAGCCTCTGTTGCGATGGTTTTAATTCCTCTTGCACAAGCACTAGATATGGGAAGCAAGGGATTAGACAGCATGGCTACTAGCGTTATGAAATTAAGTGACTCATTACAAAAATTAGATTTTGAAAAATTAGATAAGTTAAAAGAATTTTCATCTGAAATGGCAGATGCATCGGGGTCTGGAGATATTGTAAATGCAATGGAAAAACTTGCTACTGCTATGGGTAAAGTTGGTGGAGCTGGTGGTACTGGAACCAGTGGTGGTGGAACAAAAACATTAGTGGTACAGTTGAAAATGCCGAATGGTAGGATTTTAGAGGAAATAATTTTGTCCGATATAGAAAAGGTTAGTTAACAGGTAGTTAGCAAATTATTTGGTTTTCAATGATGTTTTTATTATATTTACTGGAAATTTAAGAAATGAAAAGAAATAAACCATTGCTAGGAGTTTGTATTTCTCCCGAAGTTGCAGAAAAACTAGAAAAGTATAAAATAAATAAATCTAAATTAGTTGATTCTTTATTAACAGATTACTTTAAAAAGTTAGATGAAGATGTCATAAAACAAAAAAAATAAAATTTATACTTGTATATTTCTAAATTTTTTTGTATATTTATAAGAAGCAATAAAATCTTATAATTATGGCACGCAGAAAAATTAACCCAGAAAACAAAAAGAAACACTTATCAACTGTAGTTTCTCCAGAAAATTTTAACAGATTAAAATTATTAGATTTAAATGAATCTAAATTCATTAACCAGTTATTAGAAGAATATTTTAATAAATTAGAAAATGGAGGAAAGTAATTGTGAAAAAAATAACCACAGAAGAATTTATTAAGAAAGCTAAAGTAATTCATGGAGACAAATATGATTATTGCGAAACAAATTATATTGAATCTCGCAAAAAATTAAAAATAATTTGTCCCATACATGGAATGTTTTTGCAAACCCCCAATTCTCATTTAAATAATAAAAGTGGATGCCCATTATGTTCTAATAATCAAATAATTCCCTTGGAGACGTTAATTAAACAAGCAAACGAGGTTCACAATAGTATATATGATTATTCAAAAGTGCATTATAAAAACAAATCAGAAAAAGTAGAAATAATTTGCTCAATTCATGGAAGTTTTAATAAGTCTCTAGAAAATCACATAGATAAAAAGCAGGGATGCCCAAAATGTTCTGGAAGATATAGGACAACTAAAGAATTTATAAAATTGGCAGTGAAAAAACACGGTAATAAATTTAATTATTCTAATACTGTTTACTCTGGAACTAATAAAAAAATAAAAATAATATGTTCAACACACGGCATCTTTTTTCAAAAGCCACTTTTGCATTTAAGTTCTTTAATTAGTTGTCCTAAATGTGCAAAAAACATCGAAAAAACAACCGAAGAATTTATTAATTCTGCCAGTAAAATTCATAATTATAAGTATAATTACGCTAAGACTAATTATAAAAAATCATATAAAAACATAATAATTATATGCCCAATACATGGGGAGTTTCAACAAACCCCTTCAAACCACACAAATAGTAGGTGTGGCTGTCCCCACTGTAAAACGAGCAAGGGAGAAAATAAAGTCAGAAATTTTTTGTTAACAAACAATGTTGTGTTTAGGCCACAATATAAATTTAAAGAATGTAAATACAAGCTTCCTCTTCCTTTTGATTTTTATTTGCCAGACAGAAATATGTGCATTGAATATGATGGAGAGCAACATTTTAGAGCCGCAAAACTTTTTGGAGGAGAGAAAGCATTTGAAAGTCGAAAAATCAAAGACCAAATCAAAACCAACTATTGCTTAAAAAACAACATTCCCCTCATTCGCATTCGTTATGATGAAAATATAGAAGATGTTTTGTTGCAAAAACTAATGCTCAAATAATTTTATTTGATTATTTATAAAAAAGTCAAATAAAAAAATGTATACAAATTTTGATTACGAAGAGGAAAGACAGAGTGAAGAAGATAGACTGAACCAATTTTTTGGAGAGTTCTCATCAGAAGCTAGGCTTAAATTAATGTCAAAGAATTTGGTTAAGCCCCAAAGTCTTTACGATATATTTTATCCTTCTATAAAAAATGACTTAATAGTAAAAAACGTTAATTTATTTAATACTGATTTAGATGAATTTTCAAAAGAAATAAGAAATAATCAACTTGCAAAAGCTATTGAAAAAGCGACATCTTTAGAGGAGCAATCTGAAGATTTCAGAAATTCAATGGTAGCAAGAAATAAACTTCATGAAGATGTTGACCAATTGCTTGATTTATCAGAACAAAAAAGAAAAGATTTATTAAGTAAAAACACATCTTTTTCAACTGATTTACTAGTGGATTCAGAAGATAAAAGGAACAGCAGTCTTTCTAAAAACAAAGAAAATTTGAATTTTGAAAAACAAATAAATGAAAACCAAGATAAATATAGGATAGAAAATTTAAGCAAAAATCCAACCAAAGAACAAGATTTAGAAAAAGATTCAGATGCTTTTAGAAAAGACGGATTGGCAAAAAACACTGTGGTTGAATCTGACTTAGAAACGTTTTCTGAAAACTTTAGAAATAACGATTTATCAAAAAACAAATCCAGCGATTCTGATATTGAAGTAGACAGCAATGATTTTAGAAAAACCAATTTATCTCAAAACACATCAAAAGAATCTGATTTAGAAACGTTTTCTGAAAACTTTAGAGAAAATGACCTATCAAAAAACATCACAAAAGAAACAGAGTTAGAAAAAGATTCTGTTGACTTCAGAAACGCAGGTCTATCAAAAAACGACTCTAAAGCAACGGATTTAGAAGTTGATTCTGATAAAATCAGAAAAGATGGGTTGGCAAAAAACGACTCTAAAGCAACGGATTTAGAAGCTGATTCTTTTAATTTCAGAGAGAAAAATTTAGCGACAAACAACACAAATCCAACTGATTTAGAAGATAGTTCTATTGATTTTAGAAATTCAAATTTATCTTCCAATAATTCAATTAAAAGTGATTTAGAAACTGACTCAACTGATTTCAGAAATGAAGATTTATTAAAAAACGACTCTAAACAAATTGATTTAGAAACTGATTCATCTGATTTTAGAAATTCAAATTTATCAAATAATGATTTAAAAATAACAGACTTGATTGTTGATTCAGAACATTTCACAGAAAAGAATTTAGCAAAAAATGTAGAAAAAACATCTAACCTTGAAGAGTTATCTAAGGATTTTAGAGATACAGATTTATCAAATAATGTTAAGAAAATTTCTGATATTCAGAATGATTCTGATTCTTATAGAAATAGTAATTTGGCAGCAAATGATTCTGTTGCTACAAATTTAGAGACTGACTCTGCTACGTTTAGAAATGCTGATTTAGCAGCAAACACTCCAATTGTTACTGATTTGGAAACAGATTCGGTTGCATTTAGAAATGCCGATTTAGCTGTAAATGACCCCATAGTTACAGATTTAGAAACAGATTCAGTTCCATTTAGAAACAATGACTTGGTTGCAAATACACCAATTGTTACTGATTTAGAAAGTGATTCAGTTTCATTTAGAAATAATGATTTAGCTGCAAATACTCCAATTGTTACAGATTTAGAAACCGATTCAGTTTCATATGTAAATAATAATTTGGCTGCAAATATACCAATTGCTACAGATTTAGAAGGCGATTCAGTTCCATTTAGAGATAATGATTTGGCTGCAAATACTCCAATTGTTACTGACTTAGAAGGCGATTCAATTCCTTTTAGAGATAATGATTTGGCTGCAAATACTCCAATTATTACAGATTTAGAAACCGATTCAGTTCCATATAGGGATGGTGATTTGGCAACAAACGTTCCCGCAAACATCAACTTAGAGGTCGACTCAATTCAATATCGAAACACAGATTTGGCGTCAAATGTTCCATCTAATCAAACGCTTGATTCACATGTAAACCAGCTTGGTGGAATTAGCAATCCAACTGCTGAGAAAAATAACAATTTAACAAAAAATGTTTCTACACACCAAACAATTGATAGTCACTATGACCAAACTGGTGGCATGACTAGTGGGGGCAATGAAAGATATCTTAATTTGAATAGAAATATTGGATTTGGACCATTGGGAGTTAATGTTATGGGTTTTGGAACTTCTGTTTACTTGGGTGTGTCTGCGGTATGGGTTCAAGGCTTATTGTTTAGAAATTTATTATTTTTAAGAAATAAATATAAAGCTGGAGGAGTTCTCGGAGCTTCTTATAGTTATTATAGAGAGGCAGATGCTCCAACAGAAGGATTATTGAGAGATACATTAAGAGTTCCAACTATGCCAGAGATTAAAGCAAATAAAACTCTTCCAATGAATCCAGCTGACACTATTAACAACTACGTGGCGGTATTTTCAGAAATAACATCTCCAATAGAAAGAAGCTTAAGGCGTGCTTATGAATCAACAATAGCTCAAAAGGATTCGTTGAAGTTTTATGGAATAACAGATAAATTAATGTCTGTGGCGTATAATATAGATTATAATTTAGGTAATGAAACTATAATAGGGAAAAATTATGGACTTAAAACAACAATAGAAACTAATCTTCCAGCTGCAAATATAAATAGTTTAATGAGACAGTATTTAAAATATTCAAACACTTTTGCTTTATATGATGACGGTTCTTTAAAAGAAACAAATACAGATAATGATATAGACAAAATATATTCTACAATTTGGCAGATAACAGTTGGAGACGAAAGAACTAAATCAATACAAAATTTAATTGTTAGCTATAAGGCTTTTGCAGATGATAGAAGGGCAAGAATAAAAAGAGGAACAAAATCAGTAACAGCGCCTTCTGGAACTTATTTTAAAGGTAATGTTGAAAATTATTTTGATGAACAATATGGCAACTTAGATAATACTAATATTGCAGCAAAAACACACGCTGGAAATCCATTTTATGATGTTGAGGAAGGATTTAATAGAAGAATTAAAGGAGTAAGAGATGTTTTAAGAAGAATTGGAGAAAGTCCAATAGCTTTAGCTAATAACTATGCAAGTATTCAAGGACAAAAGGGAGACGCTTCAAAATCTTTTGTTATTGGGGAAAAGAATAGGGTTGCAAAAAAAGTATATCAAAAATATACAATAGCAAATCCATATAAAGCAACAACAGCTGGAAAACTATTATTTTATTTTAAAAACTATTCAATTCCACCAGACCAGGGAAGTACAATGTATTTTCCAGCATACATCGCAAGTTTTCAAAATTCAGATAATGCAAGTTGGAATTCTACTAATTTTTTAGGTAGACCAGAAGCTGTTTATACATATAATAACTCTTCTAGAGATGGAAGTATTTCGTTTTTTGTTTTAAGTGATTATGCAGATAGAGTTCTTATTGGAAGAAAACAAGATGAATCTCAATCAGATATTTTTGTCGACCTTAAAAATGGATTTATAAAGCCTATACAAAAAATAAATTCACTTGAAGCAGATGCTCTACAAAAATCAAAAGAAGATGATGCAAAAAAAATAAAAAACAAGCAAGAAGAAGAAAAAACCAATGGGTCAAACCCAGTTGGAATGGCTCAAAATGAAGGAGAAGCAGACACATTAAGCAAAGACGGCAGAGTTGAAATGGGTACCGCTCCAGAATCAGCAGATACAAATAAAAAACTTGCTGATGCAAAAAGCGAAGCTGGGCTTGCTAAAAATTTAGCAGATGAATTTAGCACATTGTTGCCACAAGCAAAAGCAAGTGATGATACTATATATAAAGAGTCTAGCAACAAAGTTGTAAATATTTATCAATCAGCAATGGATGGAGAAAATGATTATGATGATGGATATATAGAATCAAAACCCTCTAATACAGAAAAAAGTATTTACGAAATGTTTAATGGACTAATGTTTCAGCCAGCCTTTTTCTCTGGGAACTTGGTTGATTTTAAAAGAAAGATGGAGTTTTTAGCAAAAATGACAAGACCAGCAAACAACACAAGTTCAGATGGTTTTTCTTTTACGAAGCCCCCAGTTTGTCATATGAGATTGGGAGATTGGTTTAACCATGATATTATTGTTAACAGTGTAAGTTATGATTATTCAAGTGCGCCTTGGACTTTGGATGATAATGGAATGAATCAACCAATGTGGGCAAGTGTTACAGTTTCATTTAATATAATAGGACCAGCTGGAGAAAGCGGGGGTGTTCCATTGACCTCTACGGATAGAGAGGGATATTTTGGAAATAAAACAATAAGATAAAACTATTTTGTTTAGTTTTTTTGTTTATTATATTTATAAGAAAAAAAAACATGGCAGTTAATTTTAATACTTTATTAATAAATTCTGGACAAGGCTCTTTAGATAGTATGCCTCCAATTGATATTGACAATAGAACAACGGATAAAAGAGTTATATATAATAAAAATATTACTCGTTTGGATAGAATAGCGGGAGATGTTTATGAAGATGAGACTTTACATAAAATGATTTTATGGGCAAACCCAAATTATGATTGTGAATTTGATATTCCAGATGATACTATTATTAGAGTTCCATGGCCTAAAAAAGATGTTTTGGATGAAGTTTTTAAGAAAATAATTAACAGAAAAAATTTAGGATAAAATGGGAAGTTTACAAAGGCCAGAAAACTTCAACATGAAGGATTTGTATCTAGAAGTGCAATTAAAAACTTGCATAGACGGAACGTCTTATGATTTTACAGGAAGAAAAACGTTTGATACGTCATTTTATCGAAAAAATATTGGATTCGGAATTACAGATATTGGTATAGAAATTAATCCATCTTTACAACCATCTATAGAAATAACATTCAAAGATTTGTATGGCAATACATTGTTTGGGACCCAAAGGGGGTCTGATGATGAAATAGACACATCAGTTTTGTTTAATTGGCCTCCACCTAAATTTATATTTTCTTTTAAAGGTTTTCTTGGAAGAAAAGTTACTTGGATGCTTAATTTAAAAACTACTAATGTTAGTTACGTTCCTTCAGATGGAAGCTATGAAATAAAATGTTCATTTGTACCTAATCAGTGGGGGTTTTTTGCCGATATTCCTGTTTTATATTTATTGGCTTGTAAAAAATTAAGAACCGAATTATATCAAGGAAAAAACCAAATAGAGATTGGAAAAAGCACCCCCCCTTGTATATTTAAAACTGATAGTGTATTTTCTTATACAAGAATAGGAAAGCAAGTGGAATCTAAAACAACAGAAGAAACAAAGCAGTTTGATACTTTAAGTAAACAATTATCTTCTATGAGATATGGGACAGCAAATGCTATGTTTAATTCAAAAATATTAAATCTTAATGAACCCATAAAAGGTATTGTAAATAATATTCCAATTAAAGGATTCACAAATCTTAAGATTGATACTTCTAGTTCTGCAGACCGCCTTGATTTTAATAGTATGGCTAATTTAGCTGTGGATACAAAAAACACAAAACAATTAGATGCATATTTGCAGATAAATGTAAAAAAAGGAAAAGATGCCACTCCGACTGATGACGCTTTTACTAATTATATTATTTCTCCCAGAGTTCCAACTCCATATTCAGAAATAAATCCAGCAGGAGATAAAACAAAGACTGCTGGCTATGATTTAATGATAGATAGGTCGAAGGTTTTTACTGTTATAGATGCAAACATTAAATTAATTGATGATGAAATAAAAAGAAGAGTATATGCTTCAACAAAAAAAGAAATCGGTAAATTAACAATAGGAGAAGTGTTTCAGCAAATAGCAAGAGACGCAGGGTTTATATTAGGAAGTATTTTACAAGCTGGATTTGATGGTTATGAAAACAATAAAACACAAAGAGATAATGCACAAGCTCTTAAAGATGATTTAATAGGAAATTGTTTTCCATTGTACATAAATGAAGAGGGAGAAGAAATTCCAGCAATGAATCCTTTAAACTCAAAAAAGCATGGACCAAAACATGAATATGGGGTAAAAGATTACGAAATGAAATTTGTTGATAAATTCATAGAGGCTATTGGGGAAGGTATTGCGGAAAATCTTATAGAAGATGAAATTGCGGGAGCTGGAGAAGATAAAATAAAGAATAGAATAAATAATTTAGAAGCACTTCAACCAAATCCATATAAGCCATTTTATACAAACATTGCAGAAAATATTTTAATTCGTTCTGGAGTTATTGCATATGTTACAAGAAGTGAAGACCCAAGTGTTCCTGGCGATTATCATACGACATGGCAGGTTGACAGAGATTCGGATGAGTCAATGATAACTATTGCGAACAATGATATGGAAAATTTAACAAAAGGAATTTTATCTCAATTGTCTTATGTTGATAAAGCAGATTTGATTAGATTTTGTAGATTTTTTGATAAGTTGATTTGTGATGATGGAGACGGAGATGGAAATGGGGGTTCTGGAACAGTAGATATTGGAAGATATTTTTTAAAACCATATGAGGCTACCGCAAATCCAAACTTTATGCTATGGAAAGAAGGGGTGCCTGGAAAATTATTGGCATATAATCAACCTATTTCAGATGATGTATTAGATTATAGAGTTATAATTGATGATTATACAAGCGCCAATCTTAAACAAGATTATGAAATATTTTCACAAAATGGAGCAAATTCACAAGCAAATAACTATAGTGAAGTAAAGGTATTTACAGATAAAGTATTAGCAACAGATAGGGTAACTGATAGAAGCACGCTTATTTCTGTATCTTTAAGAGAGTTGCTACAAAATAGCGGAATTATAAAATCTGGGGAAACAATTGTACCAATGCAAAGTGCTGAGGCTGATTTTCCTCCTTCCACATTTTATAATGTATCCAGAATAAACCCAGCAACTTTAACTGCAACTAATATAAGAAATAATAACACTTATTATTGTATGCCATTAGCACAAAACAACAAGTATTATTTTGTTTTATATGATAATTCTTCTGATGTTTCTGATGTTGCAACAATAAGCGTTGATGATGCCACTAGTGATGAAGATATAGAGGGAGAAGGTTGGTTTACTCTTAAGTCAAATGAACCAATAGGTTTTGTAAACATATCAACTCCTGTGGATAAAGATAATAAGATTTTGCATAAAATTAATTTAATCAACGATGCAATAGCTGACAAGCGTGTTTTAAATTATTCTAAATGCAAAAATTTTTATAATGATTATTCAGATTATTTGCAAACACAATTAATTCAAAAACAAAAAACGTTAGTTACTGGAGAATTAGCTGCAAAAAACTTAGCTTATGCTGTTTACACTCACACACAAGCTGATGTTTCAGATGATTCTAGAAATTTGGTGTTTGGACCTTTTTGCTCTGGAATTAGAGCAGAAAATCAGAGAATTGTAATAAAAACAATGGTTAAGGCCATATTGAAAAAATTTGATGAGATTGATACTGAGAAAAATGAATTGTTATCTAGTATTTTGGGAAAAGCAAATGAAAGCAGAGATTTAATTTATAAACAAATGCACACCATATTTCAGCAATGGCAAATCATTGCATCATCAATTCAAGGGGGGAAAGATTTGTGTACTAAATATGTTAAAACTGGCTCAGAACATTTAGCACTTCTTTTAGAAAAAGAATATGGAAGTTGTCAAAGTCATAAAGAAAGAGGCACTGGAACAGAACCATTAGGAAGTATTCCACTTGAAGGGAATACACTTTTTGTTTATGACTATCCTTTGGCGCCAGTAAATGGAACAAAAATAGACGTCAAAAAATCTATTATAAATATTGAACCATTGTATAAGCCTAATGGAAATACAACTATATTAAATATTATACAACAAATTTGTACAAAAAATAATTTTATATTTGTACCTTTTCCTGGAGATGCAAATTCTGATAATATAAATGATATTTATAAACCAACTGAAAGTAATCCTAGTGATGAAAAAATAAGAAACTATTTCCATGTTTTATTTGCTCCTACTCCAGAAACTAGAAGCAAATTAAAAAATGAAACAAATGAATATACGACAGATTATATGCATAGTTCTACAAATTTTAAGAACAATGCAATTTCCATTTCTTTTGGAGCTGTAAATAATCAAATTATAAAAAGTATAAACGTAGGAACCGATAGCACAAAGCCGACAGCTGAAAGTATTCTTAATTTACAGAGACTTGTAGATAAAGAAAACACAAACAAAAAAGTTGGAATGGATTGTTCTATGTTGCCCGTATATGAAGGTAGAAGTTATAAAACTAGTATTGATATGATAGGAAATTCACAAGTTTATCCTATGCAGTATTTTTTTATTGAAAATATGCCGATGTTTGGGGGGTTGTATCAAATTATGAAAGTTTCACATTCGATAAGTCCAAATAATATGACAACAAAAGTTGATGGAATAAGAATGAGGTTTTCTACTAATGGTACTTATGGGGGAATACCACCTATTACAACCGACTCTTTAGATGAGCTTGGGGCTGTAGAACAACCAATGGTTGGAACACAAACTCCAACAAATGCATTAGGGGCAATTACGACAATTCAAGCAAGTGTGGTTGATATTGCTGTTGGAACTGGGGGAAATAGTGCAAGTGCAAGTCCTTATATTGGTACTCCCACAAACAGTGGTCCACAATTAGTGCAGTCAGTAAATTTATTTGATACAACTGCGCTTCCACATAGCGTGGCACAAGATAATACTGGAACAAATTTAACTTTAGTAACATATAGAGGGTGGACAATAAGAGAAGATGTTGCAAAATCGCTTATATCAATGGTTCTGTCCATGGAAGCTGATGGTTTGAAAATAAAGTGGATTTCTGGATTTAGGTCACATGAGAATCAAGTTGCAACATTTAAAGAAAATAAATGTACTGTAAATGGACAGCAGTGGGATTTTGCGGATGCAACAGCTAAAAGTATGGGTAAAATAGTTTGTATTAGAGCGATGACTGCTAGACCAGGAAACTCTAATCATGGACTAGGATTGGCTTATGATATAAATACTGGAGATTTAGGTTTTCCAGGAGTTGGCGGAACAAGAAAGGGAGTTATTAAAGATTTGGTATTGTACAAATGGCTTATCGCAAATGCTTATAAATACGGATTTAAGAGAATGGTTTCTAGCGAACCTTGGCATTGGGAATATAGGCCAGGGTCTTATGTCTTTAGTGGAGTTAAAAGAGACCATGAATCATGGTATGAGATTCCAGACCAACTTGCTAATGAGGGTCATGTTGAATTTACTAAAGTTTATATATAAATTTTTGCTTATTAAGTTTTTTTTCTTACATTTGTATTTACTATGTATATCTGTAAAATTATAGCAGAAAAAATTGAAGACTTTGAATATTTAAGAGAATATGTAAGTAAATATCCAGTTAAACTTTCTACTTCTTATGACGAAGATTATGAAAGCGATATTCCTATTTTAATAATTGGGTGGTCTATAGTTAAAAATAAGTTTAAGAGTCACAATATATTAGACAAAGAAATAAATTCCAATATCTCTTGGACTTTTAGTAAAGCTGAAAAAGAAGATGGATTTGATTCTGAGATTGAAAAATTTATAAATGATTCAGTGAAAAATTGGCTTCCAAAAGATTTTGTTTTATTTGACCCTTTATTTCAAGATAAGTCATTAATGGAATTTGTTACGGGAAATTTAGATTTAACTCAACAATCTTGTTTATATTTTTATAAAGATGCTTTGTATATAAATAATGGTGGGAAAAATTTTACTTTAAACATAAAATCATTTATTATTGTTTATGATAATTATAAGGCTATTATTACCGAGTTTATAAATAAAATAAAATGCTTGTGTTTATCTTATAAGAACATTGCAGAATATGTTCATTTAGAAAAACTTAATTGTACTTATACTTTTGAAAATGCTAGGTGGGTAAAGTTTGGAAAAGGAGTTGATGAATCTTATTTTAATATTTTGCCAAGCTTTGATATAAAAAAGTATATTCCATTTATTATGAACAAGGTTTCACATTTTGAATTTACTGATGATGAAAAGAAAAGTTTAAAAAGGGCTTGTGAAAAAGATAATATAACTCAGTGGTTATCTACTAGAGAAATAAATTTTAAAAAAGATTTTAAAAAAAGTGGTGTTGAGTTAATTTCAAGTGGAGAAAATAGGTTAGCAAAAGTTTCTTATTCGAATAAAAGAACTTTGACTGGTAGAATAGTGGCCAATAGCTCGTATAATCCCCAGAATTTAGATAAAAAGACTGAAGATAGAGCAAACATCATTTCAAAATTTGAGGGTGGGAAAATTGTTGTATTCGATTATACATCGTTTGAAGCTAGAATAGCTTTGTATTTTTGTGGCGATGAAGATTTCATAGAAAAGTTTAGAAAAAAAGATATTCACATGCATACGGCATCTATAATTTTTGGCAATGCCACAATATTAGATGAAAATAGAAGTTTCGCAAAAACAATAAATCATCAAATTATTTATAATGCATCTAAAAATTCTGTAATGCAAAAAATTTCTTATTTAAAAAATCCAGAAGAAGTTTATTATAAAATATGTCAATTTCTTGCTCCCATTCTAAAAAAATCAGATGAAATATATCAAGAATCACATGAGAGGGGATATGTTATAAATCCATGGGGAACGATTGTTAGGCCAGAAAAAGAATGGGCTTATTTTAATAACTTTATCCAATCTTCTGCTGTTGAAATTGTGACCGATAAAATATATCAAATAAAGGATTTTTTAGAAAATTATCAGAGCCAGTTTTTGTTTCAAGTACACGACTCTCTAGTTTTTGATATACATCCCCAAGAGTCTTTAATTATAAGGGATTTGGCAAAATTAATTATGTATTATAAGGATATGTTTTTTAATATAAGTTATAGTAGTGGATTGGACTATAAAAATTTAAGTAATCCAATAGAAGTTGTGGAATATAAATGTAAATAAATATTGTTTTTTCTTGGTTTTTATATTTATTTTCACTATATTTGTTTAAATATTTAAAATAGAAAAATATGGCAAAATTAATTTATCATGTGAAAAAAAGAATTGGAAGAGATGTGCACAGCTTTTCAGTTGAAGGGAAAAATTTACACGAAGTTGTAATGGAATCCAAAAAATTATCGTTTAATGATGTTACAAATTGTGGATTGTGTGGAAGTGACGAGCTTGAATTATCTGGTCACGTTACAGAGGAAGATGGATTTGATTACACATATGTAAGGTGCAAAAAATGTAGAGCTACATTAAATTTTGGTCAACAAAAGAAAAACGATGACATTTATTATTTAAGAACAACCGAAATAACAGATGGGCAACATAAAGGGCAAAAGGCTTATGATTGGAAAGCATTTATTCCAACTCAAAAGTAAGATTTTTACAAAAAACAAAGTTTTTAAGTTGGAGATATCTTCTTCAGCTTAAAGACAAGTATTAATGAGTAATAAAAAATAAATTATTTATGGCAAAGAAAAAAGATGAAGATAATTTGCCTTCTGGTTCAGAGGACCAAAACAAAGAAGGTAAGAAAAACAAAGGAAAAAGCGAATCTAATAATGATTCGGAAAACAAAAACAATGAAGATGCTCCAGTTGCTAGAAACAAATTTAAAGGACTTAGCGATTATAAAATCAAGAACAATATTAAAGAGATGGAGTACAAACCACAGGAGTGGGTTGATATGAGTCCTGCGTTTAAAGAAATAACAAGATTGCCAGGAATTCCAATGGGGCATGTTATTATGAATTATGGTAAAAGTGATACTGGAAAAACAACAATGTTAATAGAAGCTGGAGCTTATGCACAAAAACAAGGAATTCTTCCAGTTTTGGTATTAACAGAAAATAAATTTAGCTGGGAAAGAGCTGAAGTAATGGGACTTAAAAAAGATAATTGCATTGTTTTTGAAGGAATACAAACTATTGAGGATGGAGTACATGAACTTGCTGCAGTTCTTAAAAAACAAGAAGAAGGAGAATTAAATTTTGATTTACTTTTTCTTTGGGACAGTATTGGAATGACACCTACTAAAGCAGAGTGGGATGCACAACAAGAAGAAGATGGTACTGGAAGTGTTGCAATGATGGTTGCAGCTAAGGTTATTAGAGCACAATTTACCAGATTTTTAGGCCCAAAAATTAATAATACCAGAAAAAAAGAATGTCCTTTTACAAATACTTTATTAGTTGTAAATCATGCCTATACAGCTCCACCAAAACCACCATCAAGAATAGGTACTCTTGAGCCTTATGGAGGAGATGGTTTATATCTTGTTTCCACTTTAGTTTTCAGACAAGGCGGAGTTATGGGTCGTTCATCTAAAGTAAAAGCAACAAAAGATAAAGTGGATGTTTCATTTGCAATTAAATCAGCTCTTGTTGTTGATAAAAATCATATTACAAATGTTTTAGCTGGTGGTAATATTATTTGTACTGACCATGGATTTATTCTTGAAAGCGGTATTGAGTCTTATAAAAAAGAATACAGAGATGGTTGGAATTTAGAATTCGATAGATATTGGAAAGAAGTATCTGATAATTAATATTTTATGAAAACGCTCTTAGTGGATGGAAATTGGTGTTTAAAAAAAAATTTCCACAAAAGAAAGGGATTAGAAGCAAATGGGCGTCTTTGTGGCGGCTCATTTGGTTTTATAGATAGTTTAAGAGCTGTAATTAGTAAAGTTTTACCAGACCGTATAATTGTTATGTGGGATGGTTTTAATGCAGGAAAATTGCGTTATGAAATCTATAAGCCATATAAAGCCAATAGAAAAAAACACTGGGAAGCAGAAGAACATGCGCTCTCTACGGATGGGATGGATTCTCCAGAGGATAAAGAAAAATATGAAATAGTTTTACAAAAAGAAGTTGCAAAGGAATTTTTGAAATCATTTTACGTAAGATTTTTAGAAGTAAAACACATTGAGGCTGACGATTTGATTGCTTATTATATTTTAAACAGTAACATTTCAAATGAAGAAATTATTATTTACAGTAGAGATAGAGATTTTCTTCAATTAATAAACCCTAACGTTTCTATTTTAAGTCCAGATAATTTTGAATTGACAACTATACAAAATTTCAAAAAAACATATGGATATACAATAGAAAATGCTTTATTATTTAAGTGTTTTAATGGTGATAACTCAGATGAAATAAGCGGAGTTAATGGTGTGACTATTAAAAATTTACTAGAACACTTTCCTGCTATGGCAGATGAAAAATACATGTATAATAGACTCGTTGAAGAGTGTTATAATAAAAAGAGAGAAAAAAAACTTAAGTATTACGACACAATTATAGGAGCAAGAAATGTTTTGTATAGAAATGCTCAATTAATGAATCTTAAAAGGCCTTTTATAAATGAAGAAGTAAAAGTGGAAATGCAAAAAATAATACATGAACCTATAGGAGATGAAAATTTTTCAATAAAATCAGCAATGAGTTTGTTTATGTCAAAAGGATTTAATAAATTTGTAAAAAATGAATATCTGGATTTGTTTTTTGCTCCATATTTTAGAATAATAAGCAAAGAAAAGGAATATAGTACGAATTTTAAAAATAGAATGATATGAGTTTGAATGAAGAAAGTTTAATTTTTTTACTTGAAAACAAAGAAACAAAAGGTATAATTTATCAGTTTGATGCGAAAATTATAGGATTTCAAAAAGAAATGCTAAATAAAGAAGATGTAAGCTTTTATTATACATTTAAAGATGTAGCAAATGAAGCGGAAGAAAAAATAGCAGTAGCTGGATTCTCATTAGGAACAAAGAGCGAAACTATCTTTAAAGTAAAGCTAGAAGATAAGATTTTATATGAATGCGACCTGGATGTTCAATTAAATGAAGAAGTGGTTATCGAATGGGAAATGCCGTTATATCTTATATTTGAAGATGTAGCCAAAGTTGTGTTGGCTAAAATAACAGAAGAACACAAAAACTACATTTTTTCAAATAAAAAAAAATAATATGGCTTTTAGTAAAAAAAATAAAAATTTAAACGAAGATTTACAGGCTTTTATTAATGAAGGCATTGATGTTTTTGAGCCTAATTATCAATCTAAGTTTCTTAAGGTTTTTATTGAAGATAGAAATAATTGGGCTCAACAAATAAGCGATATTATATTTCCAGAGTATTTTGAAGGATATCATAAAATTTTGATAGACTATCAAATGGAGTATTTTAAGAAATATAGAGTTTCTGCAGATTATGATGAATTAAAAGAAATGGTTAACGACAAAGAAAAAGATGAGATTTTAAAAGACCACATCTATGGACTTGTTGATAAAATAAGAAACTTAGAACTAGAACATCAAAAGAGAGATTCTGTTAAAGAAAGAGCTTATCTTTATTTTAAGTCGCAGAATATGAAGAATACTCTTATAGAGTTAGCTTTAGATTATAAAAAAAACACTTTTGACACCATGAAGGCTAAGTTAGAATCAGCATTAAAGGCTGGTGAACCTAAAGATTATGGTCATAATTATGCTCTTGATGTTGAAAAAAGATTAAGAAAAGATTTTAGAAACCCAATTTCTCTGTTACCAGGATTGGATAAATATATTGGAGGTGGTGCCGCAGGGGGAGAATTGTTCGTTGTTATGGCACCAACTGGTGGCGGTAAATCTATGTTTTTAGTTAGAAATGCGGTTTCAGCATTAAGAGAAGGTAAAAAGGTTGTTTATTATACTTTGGAGTTATCGGAAGAAATTGTAGGACAAAGATTTGATGCTTGTTTAAATAATGTTCCTTTAAAGAATGTTGCAGATTTTAAAGAAACCATTATAGAAACCACAAAAGATTTAAAAATTAACCTAATTATTAAACAATTTCCAGATGGAGTTGCTACAATTAATACTCTTCTTTCTCATTTGGATTGGTTGAAGTGTAATGAAAATTTTATTCCAGATGTTATTATTGTTGATTATGCGGATAACATGAAACCTTTGCAAAAAGGTGAACTTTTAAGACACGACTTGGTGGAGATTTATAAAGAGTTGAGAGCAATGGCAATAGAGCACAAAGTGCCTGTTTTAACAGCTTCTCAAACTTCGGGTGAGGGATATTCTAAAAAAGAAATTAATTTAGGAATGACAGCTGAGTCAAAGGGAAAAAACAATGTTGCAGATTTAGTTGTTGGATTTGGAAGAGATGACGCTCAAGAAAGAAACAATAGGGCTACTTTAAAAATATTAAAGAATAGAAATGGTCCAATTGGTAGAATGTTTACATTAATATTTAATTCTTCAGTTTTAATGATTGAGGTGGAGGCTGAAGATGATTATACTCCCGCAGAAAAAAAAGCAATAGTAGGGGCTGTAAGCGAACCTTACAAAAGAAAGAAGAAAGATTCTGATAATATTAACAGTTATATGAACATTACAACAAAAACCTTACAAAATCAAGGGTTTACTCCAGAAATAAAAGATTAGTAAAAATTCGAAAATTAAAAACTATTTCCTATTTATTAGAACAATAAAATAGCAGAAAAATCATGGAAATCAAAGAAAAAAAAGCGGAAAAAATTTACACAAAAGAAGAGGCAATACAAGCAAGTACAGAATATTTTAAAGGGGACGTTATGGCGGCAGAAGTTTGGTTAAACAAATATGCCCTTAAAGATACGGGTGGCAATATTTACGAACTTACCCCAGATGATATGCATAAGAGAATAGCTAGAGAATTTGCCAGAATTGAAAAAAAGTATAAAAACCCTCTAATTGAAGATGAAATTTTTGATTTAATTAAAAATTTCACTTATGTAGTTCCACAAGGGAGTCCAATGGCTGGAATAGGAAATAATTTTCAATACGTTTCCATTTCTAATTGTTTTGTAATTGGAAATGATGCAGATTCTTATGGTGGAATATTACACTTAGACCAAGAATTGGTACAATTACAAAAAAGAAGGGCGGGAGTAGGTTTGGACCTCTCATTTGTAAGGCCAGAAAACTCAAAAGTTTTAAATTCAGCGCTAACATCAACTGGTATAGTTCCATTTATGGAGAGATATTCAAATTCCACAAGAGAGGTTGCGCAAGGGGGAAGGCGTGGAGCTTTAATGGAATCAATTTCGATAATTCATCCAGATTCAGAAAAATTCATTGATGCAAAAACAGAAGAAGGAAAAGTTACTGGGGCAAATATATCTATAAAACTTACAGATAAATTTATGAAAGCAGCATTAAATGAAGAAAAATTCATTCAACAATATCCTATTGATTCAGAAAACCCAACACACACAAAAGAAATTGATGCAAAAACATTATGGAAAAAAATTATTCATAATGCGTGGAAATCTGCCGAGCCTGGTATTTTATATTGGGACACTTTAATTAGAGAATCAATTCCAGATTGTTATCAAGACTCTGGATTTAAGACAGTTAGTACTAATCCGTGTGGTGAAATACCTCTATGTCCTTATGATTCATGTCGTTTGATAGCAATTAATTTATACTCATATGTTGAAAGTCCATTTACATCAAGTGCACGTTTTAATTTTGATTTATTTAAGTTGCATGTTAAAAAAACTCAAAGATTAATGGATGATATAATTGATTTAGAATTAGAAAAGATAGATTCTATTTTAAAGAAAATTGAAAGAGACCCAGAATTAGATGTTTATAAAAAAACCGAAAAAGAGCTTTGGCTTAAAATTAAAGAAAAAGCAGAATTGGGAAGGCGTGCTGGTTTGGGAATAACAGCAGAGGGAGATATGCTTGCAGCTTTAGGGCTTATTTATGGAACTGATAAAGCAACTGATTTTGCCGTAGAAGTTCAAAAAACCCTTAAATTAGAAGCATACAGAAGTTCTGTACAATTAGCTAAAGAGAGGGGGCATTTTGAAATTTGGGACATGGAAAAGGAAAAAAACAATCCTTTTATTATGAGAATCAAAGAAGAAGATGAAAATTTGTATAAAGAAATGATGACATTTGGAAGAAGAAACATTGCTCTTCTTACAATAGCTCCAACAGGAACAGCTTCGCTTATGACTCAGACAACTTCTGGAATTGAGCCTGTATTTTTGCCAATTTATATGAGAAGAAGAAAAATTAACCCCCAAGAAAAAGATGTAAGAGTTGATTTTACCGATAAACAAGGTGATACCTGGCAAGAATATCCTGTATTTCATCATAAATTTGGAATTTGGTTAGAGGCCAATGAATATAATATTGAAGAAGTTAAAAAAATGTCTTCAGATGAGATTAGTAAAATTGTTGAGAAATCACCATATTTTAAAGCAACATCTGCTGACGTTGATTGGGTAAAAAAGGTTGAAATGCAGGGGAAAATACAAAAACATGTTGACCACTCTATTTCTGTTACTGTAAATTTACCATCTGATGTTACCGAAGAACTTGTTGAAAAGGTTTATGAAACTGGTTGGGTAGTTGGATGTAAAGGTTTAACTGTTTATAGAGATGGTTGTAGAGGCGGTATATTAATTTCTGGAAAAGAAGATAAAACAAAAAAAGAGGTTTTATCTGATAGTCATGCGGTGAAAAGGCCAAAAGTTGTAACAGCTGACGTGGTAACATTTCAAAATAATTATGAAAAGTGGGTCGCAATTATTGGCAGAGTTAAACCAGAAAATGCAGAAAATGACGAAGAAAAACCATATGAAATTTTTACAGGAAAACTTGATTCTTTTCAAATTCCAGCTTATGTAGAAAAAGGACAAGTTATTAAAAGAAAAATTAAAGATAAAAAAGGCGAAGATGTTTCTATATATGATTTTAGATATATAGACAAAGATGGATTTCCAGTTGAAATGGCTGGATTATCACGTTCTTTTAATAAAGAATATTGGAATTATGCAAAATTAATTTCTGGGTTATTAAGACACAGAATGCCGATGGTATCATTAATAAACCTTGTAAGTAGCTTAAATCTTGATGGAGATGCTTTAAGTACTTGGAAAAATGGGGTCATAAGAATTTTAAAGAAATATATTAAAGATGGAACCGAAAGTTCTGATAATTGCCCATCATGTGGAGCTAAACTTGTATACATAGAAGGGTGTTTGAAGTGCCAGGCATGCGGAAAATTTTCTAAATGTGGATAGTTATTGATTTATTAGATTAAATTTTTTATATTTCACAAAAACAAAAATCATGAAAAAAAAAAGACAATCAGCAGTACAAAAAAAGGCTGCAATAAAACGAGGGCTTAAAAGAAGTGGTAGACTGAAAACGACCAAAAGCGAAAAAAGCAAAAAGAAACTGGATGCAATAAAAGAAAAACAAAGATTGCAAGAAAAACAGAATGAAGAAATTAGAAAAATTTTAGAATCTAGAACTCAAGCTTTGTCTTAAAATGAAAAATGCTCATCAAATGGTGGGCATTTTTTATAAAATTTAACTATTTATTAAAAATAGTCCTTGTTATGAAAAAAAATGAAGTAAAACAAAAAATAGTCGAAAGTTTAAAAGAAAATTTAGATGCTTTAACTAAAGCTGTTCCAACCAAACTACCAAGTATGCCTATGAATCCAGAACCCACTAATGTTAAAGCAAAAGAAACGGTTGTAACTTTTGATAAAAGCACATCTCCATTTGAAGTTAAATACTCGGAAAGGGGATTTGAAATAAATGGAACAAGATTAAGTTTCGAATTAATAGAAACGGCTTTATCAAAAGAAGTAAATATTGTTCTCGATAAAGGCAAAGGCGTAGTTTTGGATTCTATCAAAATGAATAAAATATTGAAATATAAAGATTTACACGCAAGAATGTAAATTTTGTCATATAATTTAAAAAAAAAGACTGTCTGAATGACAGTTTTTTTGTTTGGCACAGAATTCGCCAATAGTGGGCAATTAACCTTTAAATTTAAATTACATGGAAACATTAATGAAACACAGAGATTGGATTGGAACATTATCCGAAATGTTCAATGATTTTTCAACTGGTATTGAAACCTTTAGTTATGGATATCCTAGAGTAAACACAATTGAGGAAGTAGACAACTTTAGAGTCGATGTCTATTACCCAGGATTGAAAAAAGAAAATTTCAAAATTAAAGTCGAAGATAAAAGACTTGTGATTAGTTCTAATTTTTCTGAGAAAAAAGAACAGGATGGAGAAAGATATCACTTTAGAGAGTTTTCTCAGAGGGAATTTAGTAGAAGTTTTGCTCTTCCAGATGAAGTTATTAAAAACAAAATTAAAGCATCTTATGAAGATGGAGTTTTGAAAGTAATAATTCCTAAAGATAAGGTAAAAGAAAAACAATCAAAATTTGAAATCAATATAGATTAATTTTTATGTAAAAGGCTTGACTTTGTTTTTAAAATATAATATATTTATCATTATATTTTAAAAACAAAGTTATGAAAAAACGCACAAACTTAGGTGTATACACCAATAAGAAATCATTAAGAATGAAAATGGTTAAATTAATTATTAAAGAATTTGCATTAAGTCATTTATTTGACCAATCTGATGATGATTGGAAGGTTGAATTGCAAAATAAGTTAAAGGATACCTTTTCTTTTAAGTGTGAATTAATTAATTTTGAAATAGCTGATTCTAAATTATTTGGTCAAATTGGTGTTGAAAAAGAAAATGGCGAAGTAAATGTAATTAATTTTGACGTGTTTCCAACGGGTACAAAAATGGAATTTTAATTTTGTTAAGATATTTGAGTTTTAACAAAATTATATATTTCTTGCTTACTAAATAATACAATTATTTTTTCGTTTTTATTTTTTACCGCTTCCCATTTTGTTTTATTTTCTAGCTCCAACTCCTTATCCTTTCCATTTTTATTATATGTCCATTTTGATTTTATTTCTATATTTAAATCATTATAAAAAAAATCGACATAATATTTATGTTTAGTATCATTTAATATATATTCATAACATTTTCCGTTATTTACTTTGCTCAATAGTCCATTTGCATCCATTTGTTCTAAAAAATATTTTTCATAAGACCCTTGATAAAATAATTCAGAGTCCTTGTATTTAAATATTTTACAAGAATTTATTTGCATTTTTTTATAAAATTCTTTGTTTTGTGCAGCATATTCCACTCCATATCTTAACATCATGGTAGTTTTTATTTTTTCATGTATAACGCAAAGATTTTCTCCGTATTTTTCTTTTCTTGTGTTTAGTGATTTTTGTTTAATCTCTTCAGCCTGCATAGGAAATTCAACTCCAAATTTATTATTATTGGTTTTTATTGATTTCTTTTTAATTTCTTCATTTTGAAGTGGACATTTAACTCCATATTTTCTAAAATTAGTTTTTTTTGTTTTCTCTTTTACTTCTTTAGCTTGACTTGGATATTCAGTTTTATAATTTTTCAGAGAGGTGTTTTTCTTTTTATTCTTTATTTTTTCTGATTGAGAAACATTTTCAACCCCCCAGTTTTTGATGCTCGTTTCTTTCTTTTTGTCTTTTATTTTTTTTGATTGGGAAGCATTTTTAACTCCATATTTTTTTAAACAAACATTTTTGTAATTGTTTTTAAATTCCTCATCTTTCATAATGTGTTCAACTCCAAATAAAATTAAATTAGTTTGTTTAATCTTTTCTCTTGTTAGTGAATGGCTTGATGCACATTTTATTGAACAATAATCCAAAATCTTGTTATTAGATTTACTCCAAGATACGTTTTTTGTTTTACAATTTGCACACTTTTTAAATTCTGTAACATCATTTAAAATCATTTTTATTCTTTGAAAAATAGGAAAATCTTTTGGACAAAAGAAAGTTGCGTCTAAAATAAGTTTTTCTATATTTTTATTACACTTTAATATAGAATTTAATTTTCTTCCAGAAAATGTACCTTTTTCATTTAAAAGTTTTGTTTTAATCCATTTTTTTAATAAATTTGTTTTCATAAAGTGTTTTATTATAAATAGTATGAAAAAAGTAAAAATATTTGATTTGGATGATACATTATAATAAAAATTTTCTTTTTCTTTATATTTATCATTATGAATGAAAAAACAATATATGTATTCGACATGGATGATACCTTAGTTTTTTTGCCAAAACTAGAAGACGTTATTCAAACAAAAAATGGTAAAGTTGCCAGTGGAGACCCAGTGATTGATGCAGGTTTGCAAAAAATACTGAACTCTATAAGTGAAGTTCTTGAAAAAGATGAAAAATTAAGAATGAAACAGTTGGCAGGAATACAAAATAAAGTTTATTTCGTAAAAGAAGATGATGGAGTTGTTTTATATTCTGGTGAAAATCCAGTAGATAAAGAAAAATTTTTAAGCACAGTTCAAAATTCAGATTTAACCCCCAAAGAAAAAACAAAGATTCTTAATTCTTTGGACTATAGAAATGGAAAAATCGTTTTAGCGTTATTTAGAGAGTTTTTTAGTACTGAGAGTACTGTTGGAACAGAAATTAACAAAGAAGTCGTTAGAGCTTACGAAAAAGCGAAAAATAAGATGATTGTAACTGGTAGGTCAGATGGAATTAGAAAAGGGGTAAGTTATATTTTATTTAACATAATTGGTTTAAGTGAACCAAATTTTGGATTACATTTACACAAAGGTAGTAGTGAAGGGGGAGTTCCTGGTTTTAAAGCGAATGTTGTAAAACAATCAATAAAAGAAAATGGATGGGAAGAAATTCATTTTTACGAAGATAGATTAGATTGGTTAAAATTTATTGAAGAGGAAGTAAAAAAGGAATTCCCAGCTATCAAATTTCATCAGCACTTTGTTAAAGATATAAAATAAAATTAATCTTTTAAAAATTTGTTTTTTATATTTTTTTTTCGTATTTTTACTTTGGACAATAAAAAATAAAGACAAATTTTATGGCTATAACAGACAAAGAAAGCGGAGTTTATAGAATGACTCCAGAACAAAAGGCTAATTTAAAGAACTTTGGCAAAAAAAATGGATTATCAGCTGAGAAAATACAAACTCAGTTGACACCAAAACAACCACCAGTTCAGCCCCAAGCGACAGTAACAGTTGCGACCCCACAGGTACAACCAGTTCAACAATCAAACCTTGTTTCTAACAGCACAAGAGTTGCGCCACCAGTAATTCAAGAGTGTGACACTTATTTTTCTTATGAAGATGAAGCAGGGGGAAATTTGGAAGTTGACTTAATTACTTTTAGAGAAAAGGGTATAGAAACCAGATACCTCTCTATGTTATTTTCTGGTTTTGATGTAAGGCAAAATCCCCCAACGCCACAACAGGCGTATCTCAACATTGAATCAAAAGAAGAATTTGAAAGATTCAAATCTTTTTTTGCTCAATTAGATTGGGAAGACTAGTCTATAAAAATTTATGGACATAAGTATAGCTCTTAGGGCTTATTTTAAAGACCTTAAGAGTGTAAAACTGCTCAATGGAGAAGAGCAAACTGAATTAGCCGTTAAAGCAAAGTCGGGGGACAAAAAAGCTTTAAATAAGTTAATTGAGAGTAATTTAAGATTCGTAGTTACAGTTGCAAAAGAATATCAATATAGTAATATCCCTTTAGAAGATTTAATAAGTGAGGGTAATATTGGACTGATAAAGGCTGTTGATAAATTTGATGAAACAAGAAAAATACGTTTTATTTCTTATGCGGTATGGTGGGTAAGACAATCAATAATTCAGTCTATCTATGAAAATGGAAGCATTGTCCGTTTACCAGTAAATCGAATTAACATAAACAACAAAGTAAATAAAACTAAAGATATTTTAATTAAAGAACTTAATAGAGAGCCGACTGCACAAGAAATAAGTGAATTCTGTAATGTTTGTGAAATAGATATTCTTAATTCTTACAATGATTGTAATTTTTTAGTAGAATTAGAAAATCCATGTTCTGAGGGGTCAAGTGAAACTTTTGCTGATTATCTTGAGGGCGAAGAATATAATAATATACAGAAAAAAATAAACAAACAGGCTGCCTCGCATGAAATAGATAATGCATTGTCTGCATTAAATAAAAGAGAAAGTAAAATTTTAAAAATGTACTTTGGACTTGAAACTGGCCAAGAAATGAATCTTCGAGAGATTGGAGAAAAAATGGAACTGACCAATGAAAGAGTAAGACAAATTAAAGATTTTGCTTTAAAAAAATTGAGAATGTATGGAAAAAGTTCAAAATTAAGAGAATTTTTAAATTGTGATATGTAATATGATACTAAAAGAAATTAAAACCTGGATTGAATCACTTCCTAAAGAGTTTTTGGAATATGAAGTGATGAATGGTGAATATGGAGACCTTGTGAAAGAAGATGAAATAACATATCGTCTTGATAAACCTATAACTGCATTAACTGTGGATGAAAATAGCAAAGAAATAATTTTTTTAAACGATAGCCTAAAAAATGACACTACAGACACTTCTTCTAAAGCTGGGGAATAATAAAAATTATTCTATTGAATGCTATCCTTGCGATGGAAGACTTCATATTTCTGTTAAAGAGATGTTTTGGTTTAACGAAATTGCTAGCGTATATATTGATTTAAGATTAAAATTAAGCGAACAACAAGATGAAATTGATAAATTGCTTCCTTACATAAAAAAATAAAATTTGTGAAAGAAAAACGAATATTTGATAGTCCTGGAATATACACAGAAGAGAAGTTTGGTAATATCTATAAAACTCAAACTAGACATTTAAAGAACGATTTAATAGCTATCCAACAAAAATATTTGCAATTACCTATGACTAGAGTAAATGTAGATAATATGTGGAAAGATTTAATGGCTCATTTTAAATATTTTATGCTAGATGACTTTAAGTTTAATCTTATAAGAGATATAAAAAATGAAAAAATAATTATTGAGCCTGTTGGAGAATTAAGTAAGTTAGCGATTAGAGGAATAATGTCATTAGAATAAATAGTCACAAAATGTGACCTTTTGCTTTTATATGTGCTAATTTTTTTATACCTTTGCATATTATATAAAAACTTAATTTAATGACTAAAAAAGCTAAAAAGAAATTAACCCCCCAGGAAGAAGGGCAGCTTAGTTTTTTAAGCACTATAACTGGAGTTAACCTCACAGAAGAACAAAGGGATTTTTCAACGTATGATGGGAATAATTCTATAACCCTTATTGCCACGGCAGGTTCGGGAAAAACAGCGGTTTGCGTGGAGCGTTTAAAAGAGCTTTTAAAGCGTGGTGTTCTTCCAGAAAAAATGATTTTCTTTAGCTTTACAAAAGCTGCTACCGAAGAATTAATAAAAAGGATTGGGCGGGATGATGTAAAAATAACAACTATTCATGCTTTTGCTTTGGGGATTCTCGCTAAGGCTGGAAAATTTAAAACTATTATTACTTTTTATGATTTCATAAAGTGGTATAAGGAAAAATATAAACCAGGAGCTGCCGCTTCCCGTGAATCAAAAAATGAGTTTTATGAAATTATAGGAAACTTATATGAAGAAGGGGACTATATTTCTTCGGCGATTGCCGCATACAAATTACAATCTGCTGATAATATCAAATGTCAAGTGCCTTTATTTTTAGCTCAATACAAAGATTTTTTAAGAGAAACTAGAAGTAGAGATTTTTCTGATATGTTAATAGAGGTAAGAGATTTGTTAAAAGAAGATAAATGGCTAAAAATGTTCAGGGGGCAATATGATTACATTTTTATAGACGAATATCAAGATACTAGTACTATTCAATTACAAATCTTATTAGCTTTAAATGCTAAGTGTTATTATCTAATTGGGGACCGAAATCAAAGTATATATAATTACAGCGGAGCTAGTTGCAGAAAAATAGAGTCCATGTTAAAAGCCAGAAGAGAAACAATTGAAAAAACTCTTTCTGTAAATTTCAGAAGTGATAAAAGTATTATTAGCAACTCAAATAGATTCTCATCACTTATGGCAACCCCAAATAGTAAAGCTGAAGGATTTGTTCAGAAATACATAATCTTCCAAATAGAGGCAGATAAAGACGTAAATGGAGCCAAAAAAACGCTGGATTTAATTACAGTTTTAGATAAATATTCAGAAGTGGCTGTTTTAGTTAGAACAAATGCTGTAATAAAACATCTTGAATTTGAACTTTTAAGGATAAAATATCCAATGAAATATTTTAATTATATAACTAATAATGATTTTGTTGAATATAAGAAAGGTAATGTTCATCCTAGCTTACAAGATAAACTTAACAGACTAAAACCATATTTTAACGATAGTGAAATGGAAATTTTTACCTTCATTGAGGTAAATAAAACAAGTAGAAAGTTTATTACATCTATTCACAAAAGCAAAGGAAGAGAATTTGAATATTGTGTAGTAGTTAACTCAATAGACCCCGAATTAATAGCACAAACTGGATTAAATAAAGTTTTAACCCCAAAGCAACTTGCTAGGATAACTTTTAATCCATTGGAAGAAGATGATGTTGAGCCAAGAAATATTCATTACGTTGCGGTTTCTAGAAGTAAACATGGTTTATTTTATATGCTTTACGATTTTTAAGCATATTTATTTTAAAAGATAATATGAAGCAAAAAGTCATAGCTGCAGGTGTATTAGCAATTTGCCCAGAAACTGAAAGGTTTTTACTTTTAAAAAGAAGACTTGATATTCCATTTCCAGGATATTGGGGGTTTCCAGGAGGGCATTTTGATGAAGAAGATGGTTTCCCTAAAAAAACTGCAATCAGAGAATTTCAAGAAGAAACTGGATATAATGGACCAATTAAAATATCAAAATCACCTTTGTACGTAAATAAGAGCAATCAATTAGATTTTTATACATATATTTGCATTTTGCCGTGGGAGTTTGTTCCAAATTTAAAGGGAGAAAGTGAGTGTGGAAGTGAAAGCTTGGACTATAAGTGGGTTAAATTAGATTGTAAAGATTTTTGGATACAACAAGACGAGAATGTTATTCCTGGAATTATTACAGTATTAGATTTAAAAGAAACTATAATTAAAGACGTAATTAATAAATTTAAGAACAAAAATTATGAGTGATAAATTTTTTAAAAAAGTAGATGGCATGTTTGAAGAAATGCTAAAATATGAAGAAATTCCCGTTATTAGAGTAAGGGATTTAAAAATAAATAAAGTTTTAGAAAACTTAAATTATGATAAAGTAAGATTTGACGCAAACTTAAATATGTATAAATTGTTGGATGATGGAGCTTGGATTTTAGTTAATAATCCAGACTTTAAGCCGATTATTGTATACAAAGACAAATATATAGAAACTCCCAAAATTTAAAGGGAGGCTTTATTTAATTATAACTAATTTTTTCAGTTGCTTTTATAGCTAATAAATGCGTAATTAGTTTTTCGCTAACATTGAATCTTTCGAAAATTTCTTTAACGGTAAGTCTTTTTAAAAGAATTTTTACTTCTTCTTTTTTATCTACCGTGAATTTTCCAGGCATTAATTTATTTAAAAAATCTTCTGACATAGCATTTCTTTTTTATATTATACGTAAAAAATAAAAAAAAGTTTAGCTTATTAGTTTTTTTATTAAAATGCTTTTTATTTTTTTTCTAACCTCGTTCAATTCTGACGGTTCACTTATAAGGCTAAAATTGTGTCTGTTTAGTGTTTTTTCCAAATCAATAACAGTGAATTTGCTACTTTCTAATGTATCCCCTTCTTCCATTAATCCATTTTGAATTCGTCTTTCTATTTCAGCATCAGATAATTCTGGTTCAAAATCATCTTCTTTTTCTGGGGTTGGTTCCGCTTGCCCTGTAAATTTGCCTAACCATGCATCAACTTTTGGGGTTGTAGCTTTGAATAGGAAAGTAATAAATGCTTCTCCAACATCGTTTTTTGCATTAATATCCCAAAAATCTTCTGGGAGCGACCTTTTTTCTAATAGAGAGTTAGCTATTTTTATGGTCAAGCCCTTTTTGGTTGCAGCCCTTATAGCTTCTTTTTTTATTTCTTTTAAACAATAGCTAAAGCTTTTGTTTTGAACTGTCATCATTGCATTAACAGCGTTAGTTAATTCTTCTGGAATTAATCCTTGTTCGTAAAATGGTTGAATAGCTTTTGGTTTATCTTGAGTTGTCATTCTAGATGGGACTTGTTGCCCTTTTACTGTTTTAAGAACAGTTTCTGTGGCAAATTCAGAAAAAACTTTCAATACTTGATAATATTTTCGCTGTAACCCTAAACTTTCAACAGCTTTCACTATAGATGGGATAAGGAATTCGATTTCTTGATTAAATTTTGCTATATCAACATCTGATGGAACTTCATGTTCGTAATCTTGCATTGATTGAATATTTGTATGCCTGGTTCCAAATTCACTATCTATAGAAGATTTAGATTCAATTCCAGACTGAAAGTCTTTGGTTTTAATTTTTCCTCGTATTCTATTTCTTAGATTATTAGTAATATACATAAATAAAGTGGCTCTATCTTCTGATATGTACTTTGATATGTATTGATAAATTGAATCTTCTATTATTGAAGGTGTTTCTGCATTTTCTGGGGCTATTCCAGATGTTTGATGAAATTTATCTATAGTTTTTTGATGACTTAATTTACCAACTATTTGACTTCTTGCTATGTTTATAAAATTAAGATTTTTTGCCATCTCAGCATCAACTCCAAGTCCTTTGCTTGTGCCCCCTGTGTCTTTTGAAGATATATATGAAATAAATCTTTTGTTGCTGGGGTCTATTGCAGTTTGCATGGCTTCAATGATATTTCTTTTGTTTACTGTAATAACTCTACCTGTAATAGGAAATGTGAAAGTAGCACCTTCTCCTTCTTTGAAAGCATATGCAAGATATTCAAAGCAAAGAGTTAATAATTTAAATTTAGTATCTCCAATATCTATCGTAATTCTTGAGTTGCCACCTTCATTATTCATTTTTTCAGCCCAATTTTCAGCAATTGTTCTATTTTCTTCTGTCATGTTTGCAATTTTTGCATTTTGCATACTTTCAAGTTGTAAATAGTTTTCTAATAAGATTTTTTGTATGAATTTTTTTAAGTTTTTCATAATTATATTATAATTTCTTTATAAATATTAAAAAAATATGAAAACTTTTTTGTTTTTATCTAAAAGTGTATTATATTTGCATAAAGTTTATTATTAATATTAAATCAAAAAAACTATGAACGGAATTAATGAAGTAATGTTACTTGGTACAGTGGGCTCAGACCCAGAAACTAAGATTTTGAGTGAAAACAGAAGAGTTAGTACTTTTCGTATGGCTACAAATGAAAGCTACACGGACAAAGTTAGCGGCGAAAAAAAAGAAGTTACAGAGTGGCATAACATTGAGGCTTGGAATTTTCTTTCTGATACAATTCAGAACTATGTGAAAAAAGGAACTCACATTTTGATTAAAGGGAAAATTAAAACAGAAAGTTATGACGACACTCAAGTGGCTAATAGAAAAGTTTTTAGAACAAAAATTTTAATGGATAATCTCCATTTCTTGCCAGGTGGAAACGGTGCTAAAAAAGCAGACGGTCAGCCAGCTCAGCAAAATCAACAAGGGTATGTTCAATCACAGCAACCTGTTCAGCAACCTGTTTATAACCAACAACCTGTTCAGCAACCTGTTTATAACCAGCAACCTGCTCAGCAAAGACCTGTTCAGCAACCTGTTCAGCAACCTGTTCAGCAACCTGTTCAGCAACCTGTTCAGCAAGCACAACAACAAGTTACAACTTATATGACTGACCAACAATTTCTTGGTAACATGAACACTATAGATGATTTACCATTTTAATTAATGTTATAAAAATAAAAAAAAGCTCTGCAATTGTGGGGCTTTTTTGTTTTATATAAACAATTTTTTCTAATATTTATATGTATAAATTAATTGACATTATGAAAATAGAGCAAAGAGTTCGTTTGATAATACGTGAAAAGTTGGATAGGTTTTTTGATGAACAAAGAATTCCAAATCCAGAAGCAGATGAATTTGTAAATAAAAAAGAAAACTTTTTAGGTTCCCATACTTACGGAGAAAATATTGGAGAATTAGATAAAATGTATGTTGCCTATTCTTATGGAGAACAACACCCTTTATTTGTTTGGGTGGATAAAGACGAGTTTAAAGAGCTTAGGCCTCATGAGTCAAAGAATTTAGGAGAAGGCGAGGATGACGGTAAAAAACACACCCATATGTTTAATGATGAAATTGAACATGAAAAAATAGAAGATGACGGAGAACATGATTTAACTACAACAAAGGGGCCTTGGTTTTATAATGAAAAACCTTATTATGTTAGAGATAAAAAGGGAAGATTAAAGCCAAATAAATGGACATACAAACACTTGGAAGATTTGAAACCAAACGAAAGAACTCAAGCTAGAGATACAATATATCTTCAAAAATTAATTAATGATTTTAAATCAAAACACAAAATAGGTAACAATTCTCATGCAGACCTTGTACCAGGAGAAAAATAAAAAACTATTTATTTTACAACAGTTTTTTTTTATTTTTGAATTATGAAAAAATTTTATGCATTTATTTTAGGTTTTACAGCAATTTTGTTAGCCGTTACAGCTGCTTATTTTTCTGTGTTTGGGTTATCCAAATTGTTTATAGGCGCATCTCTTTCGGTTATTATAATGGCAGGAACTCTTGAGTTTTCTAAAATTATAGTAGTATCATTCTTACATCAATATTGGAAAAAATTGGCGGTAATGTTGAAGGTATATTTGCTTGCTGGAACTATTATATTAATGGTTATAACTAGTGCTGGTATTTATGGGTTTTTATCTAGTGCATATTCAAGAGTGTCTATTGAAATGGATAAAATGGGTGGTGGTATAGAACTTTTAGATAAGAAAATAGAAATTAAAAAAGAGGAAAAAGAAAGATTTAATGACCAGATAAAAACTAAAAACGATAGAGTTGTTACATTAACAGAGCTTAGAAAAAGTCAAGAAACTAGACTAGATTCTTTGTATCAAAGGGGGTGGTTAGCTTCTGCAAAAAAAACCGAAACTGTAATTAAACAAGCTGATGATAATATAACTATACTTAATACAGATATAAATAACATTAGTGTAAAAATAGAAGTTTTAAATGACTCAATATCAAAATTTGAAACAGCAAAATTAGAGTCTGAAAATAGTGCTATAGCTGGAGAGGTTGGACCACTTAAATATATTTCCAAATTAACTGGTTCTAGTATGGATACAGTTGTGAATTATTTAATTTTGCTTTTAATTATAGTTTTTGACCCCTTAGCTGTTGCTCTTATTGTTTCTACGAGTAGTATGTTTAAAATAATTAAAAAAGATAAAGAGGATGTAATTGCAAAAAAAAGGGACGAAGATTTCAAGAAAAAAGTTCAATATTTAGCTGATGAAAATGGAAATTTTAAATTACAAGCTAGTGAATCTGACCCAGAAAAGCTAGAAAAAAAGCCAAAAGAAGTTGTAGAAGAAAAGTTGGAAGATGTTAAAAGCGAACTAATAATAGAAAATTTGCAAACAGAAAAAAACGAAGAAGTTAAAGAAAGTGAATTAGAAAAGCTAGAAAAAAAGATAGAAGAAGTTGAAAAAATTGAGGAACCAAAGATTGAAGTAATTAAAGAAGATATAGGTGCTATTGTTGAAAATAAGATAGAAGAAATAGTTGTTCCACAGCAAAATCCTTCTTTTAATATAAAATCAGATACCATTGTGTCTGGGGTTTTTACAGCAACTACAATTAACGAAGAAGTAGTCAATCAAAGTTTATACTCTCAATTGCTATATATCTTTTATGATGAAGGTAAAAAAACTAATGGAGACGAAGTGTCAAGCTATACTGACTTTAAAAAATTAATAGAAAACAAAGGGATTACCCTTAGTGAAAAAGACATAAAAGATTTTCTTCTTATATGCAATTTGTTTAAAATAACCATTTTTAAAGAAAGTGTAGGGTATTTCAATAAAGCCTTTGATGATGCTAATGCTATAGTGTCAATTATTTAATTTATAACTTTTTTATTTTTTTATCGTATAGTTATCAAATAGTAATTATTTCTCTTTATTTATTATAAAGAAAAGTTGCTATTATGAGACTAATATCAAAAACAATGGAAAAGGTCGTCATAGAAGTTCACACAAAAGAGGTGGAGAATGACGGGTTTGATTTTTTATGGGATAAAATCAGAAATGTTTATAAAATGGAGAAGTATGAAATTTTTAATATTGAAAAAGATAAAGATAAAACATTGATATACATTGAACTTGTTCCACTTAGAGAAAAAGAATTGCAAAAGTATTTGTAATTTGCTTGAAAATCGTTATATTTGTAAAAAACTTAAAAAGAATGGCAAAAATATTTGATTCGGAAAAAGATGAAAGAAACTCTGGAGTTGAAAAGAGGGGTAAAAGTACAACTCCGATGTTGGACGGCTTTGGGAGGAATTTAACAAAGTTAGCTTCAGAATTTAAGCTTGACCCAGTATACGGAAGAGATAAAGAAATTGAAGAAGTGGTTCAAATTCTCAATAAGAGAAAGAAAAACAACCCTTTGTTAGTGGGAGAACCAGGAGTTGGAAAAACAGCTGTAATTGAAGGGCTAGCAACAAAAATATTTAAAAAAGAAACAGAGGTTTGGCTTCTCAATAAACGTATTGTAGAAATTAATATGGCTTCTATGGTTTCTGGCACCAAGTATAGGGGCGAGTTTGAACAAAGGATGGAAGATTTGATTAAAGAAATTGAAGAAAATCCAGAAATTATAATTTTCATAGATGAAATCCACAACTTAATTGGCGCTGGTGGAGCATCTGGGTCTATGGATGCAGCAAACATTATAAAGCCAGCCTTAACTAAGGGACTTTTGAAGTGCATAGGTGCCACAACTCTTGAAGAATATAAAAAATACATTGAAGGAGAAGGTGCTTTTGAAAGAAGGTTTCAAAAGGTTTATGTAAATGAGCCGTCCAAAGAAGAAACCGAGTTTTTACTAAATGACATTAAAAACCGATATGAAGATTACCACGGCGTATTATATTCCAATGAAGTTGTAAGGGAATGTGTAAATTTTGCCGACAAATATATAACTTATAGAAAGTTTCCAGATAAAGCCATTGATTTAATGGACGAGGTTGGTGCCAGAGTAAAGTTGAAAAATGTAGCAATTCCAGCAAGCTTTAAAGAACTTGAAACAATTTTAGAGGAAACTAAAATAAAAAAAATAGAAGCATCAAAAAGTCAAAATTTTGAGGAAGCTGCCAAACACAGAGATGAAGAAAAAAGAATTCTGCTAAATCTGGAAAAAGAGAAAGTGGAGTGGGAAAATGAAATTAAAAAACACAAAATAAAAGTAAACATTGAAGATGTTGCGTATATAATATCTTCGCATACTGGCATTCCAGTAAATAAATTAACAGATTCAGAAAATAAAAGGCTTTTAGATATATCCACTTACCTTAAAGAAAGAATTATTGGACAGGATGAAGCGGTACAAAAAGTAGAAGAAGCAATGCAGCGCTCAAGATTGGGACTTCAAGACCCATCTAGACCATTGGCATCATTTTTATTCTTGGGTCCTACAGGAGTTGGAAAAACCATGATGGCAAAGCTTTTAGCAATACACTTATTTAATACAAGTGATTCATTTATTAGAATTGATATGTCAGAGTATGAAGAAAAACATTCTGTTTCTAAGCTTATCGGTTCTCCTCCAGGATATATAGGACATGATGACAAAGGACAATTAACAGAAAAGGTGAAAAATAGGCCTTATTCTCTAATTTTATTTGATGAAATAGAAAAGGCACACGTAGATGTATTTAATGTATTTTTGCAAGTTTTGGATGAAGGAAAACTCACTGATTCAACTGGGTCAGAAATTAATTTTAAAAATACTATTATTATAATGACATCTAATATAGGAACAAGAAGTTTGTTGGAAGAAAATACGCTGGGATTTGGTATTAAAACTGATACTATTAAAGATGATAAAAAGCTTGTGTTTAAAGAGCTTGAAAAACACTTTAAGCCAGAGTTTTTAAACAGAATAGATGAAAAGGTTGTGTTTAATCCACTTGGAAGAGAACAAGTAGAGATTATTGCACAACTTGAAATGAACGAAATGCTTTCTAGAATTAAAGAAAAAGGTTATGATATCACTGTAAATAAAGACGTTGTTTTAAACATAGCTACTGTTGGCTATGAAAAAAAATATGGTGCAAGGCCTATTAAAAGAGCTATTTCCGAAAGAGTGGGAAATCTTATTTCAAAAGCTGTGTTAAAAAACGAAATTGTGCTAAACAAAAAATATGAATTAATTTTAAAGAATGGGGAAATTATAATTAAAAATAGAAGAAATGTTAGAGATAAAAGCAAATAAATCAATTCTTTTTGATGGGGAAAAGGTTGATGTTGGTGATGGCTCTATGAAGGAGTTTTTAATTTCAGCTCTTGGATGTTCCGTTGTTTTAGATAAAGATTTGTTGCTTGGAGATTTAATACACGTTCTTTATGATATTAGAGAATTTATTAATTTGTATTGTTCTGAAGAATATGAAGTTGGAAGAGTTTTAATAACTGCGGGGAAAATGTCCGAAGGTGCTGATTATTTAAGAATATTTAAAAACGCAGAAATTACCTCTGGCGGCTTTCTTAAATTTAATGCCCAATCTGAAATAGAGTCTTATGAAAATAGCGGAAAAATACGAAATGTATGTAATTTAAAAGTGGTACTTGACCCAGTAATAATTGACGGAGATGAAGTACTTAGAGAGGGAATTGAAATAAAATCTGACTTTACGCTGCTCGAAATTATAGAAGTTTTATACGAAGATTTCATTTATTCTTTGAAAACAGAAAATATTTTAATTTAATTTTAAAATTATTCTTGTTGATTTTCAATTAATTAGATTTTTTTAAAAAAAAATTGAGAAAACTTGCTTTTTAATTTGGAATTTAATATTTTTGTGTATATTTATAATGTTGAAAGAAAAAGTTCTTTAAGATATTTAAAAATTTAAGTGGTAATTGATAGAGTTACTTCGGTTAAAATTGGTTCGACTCCAATCGTACCCCAGAAATGGGATGTGATTTGTTCCTGGAGACAGGAACATTATACTCTTCAAAACTTTCCCTTGATTTTTTTGTAACTTTTTTTAAAACATCACGTATAAGTGATATAAAAACGTTCTTTTTGAAATATTGAAATTATTATAGTGGCAAAGAAAGAGATACTTCGTGGCAAATGAAAAGACTCTTTCAATTATTCCCTGTATTTAAAAATATTGAGTGGCAATTAAAAGCAGTTCATCGCAAACTGATTACGAAAACAACCTGTTTTTTCCTTTTCCCTCAAAAATACTGGGGATAACATGCAAAATGCATTTATCCCCTTTTTTTTTTATTTATTAACTAAAAAACTGAATTATGGCAAAATTTAGCAAAACAAACCCAAGAACGGTTACGAAAACCGTAAACTTAGCTGGTGGAGAAGCATATTCCCAATCAGCAGAATTAGAATTAGTGTCAATCCTTTTGACTTCTTTCGTTGAAGATAAATTCTACGAAAAGGCAAATGATGGTCTTGACAGATTAATAAATGTATTAAGCAAAGTTGACCCTTTGTTTGCAGCTAAAGCAGCTGTTTACGCAAGGAACGAATTTGGTATGAGGTCAATTACTCACGTACTGGCTGCAGAACTTGCAAAGAGGTTATCTGGAGAAATCTGGGCAAAAAACTTCTACAAAGCAATTGTTCGTAGACCAGATGATATGGTAGAAACTATCGCTTACTACTTCAGTAAGAAAAATAAGTCATTGTCAAAATCAATGCAAAAGGGTTTTGCTGAAGCTTTCGGTAAATTCGATGCATACCAATTGGCTAAGTACAAAATGGAAAACAAAGAAGTATCTTTGATTGACGTTGTTAATTTGGTTCACCCAACTCCAACTGAAAAGAATGGTTTTGTAGAAATCACAAAAGAAGACTACATCTCTTTACTTGAAGCTAAGTTGAAAAGTTTAAGTAAAAACGCTAGAAAAAACGCTGAAAAAATTGCAAAAGTTAACGAAGCCTTGGCTCCTATAAAGAGACAAAGAAAAGCAACTGTTCAATTACCAGCATTGGAAGCTTTAATGGTAGGTATGTTAAAAAACACAGAAACTACTGAAGCTAAAATGTCTAAAGCTGGACAAGAAGCAACTAGTGAAGTTGAAAAAACTAAACTTAAAGCTGATGTTTGGGCATCTCAACTTAACGGTGGGAAAATGCCTTACTTTAACTTGTTAAGGAACTTGAGAAATATAATTGAGCAAGCTCCTGCTGAAGTTAAGAAAGCTTGTGAATTGCTTGTAAACGAAAGAGCTATTAAATCTTCATTGGTACTTCCATTTAGATTTGATACAGCGATGAAAGAAATCGAAGCTCTTAACGATTCAAGAGAAAAGAGACAAGTAATGATAGCTTTAAATGCAGCTGTTGATATTTCTTGTAACAACGTTCCAGTATTCGATGGAGAAACTCTTGTAGTTCTTGACGTTTCTGGTTCTATGCAAGGAAAACCTGCTCAAATTGGGGGATTGTTCGCAGCTATATTGGTAAAAAGCAACTGTGCAGATTTCATGACATTTGATGGTTCCGCAAGGTATCAAACTTTGAATCCTTCAGATAGCGTTTTAACGATTGCTAAAAGCATTAAGTTCACTGGTGGAAGCACAGACTTCAAACCAATTTTTAGAGTTATGAATAAAGCATACTCAAGAGTGGTTTTGCTAAGCGATATGCAGGGTTGGGTTGGACACGACTGCCCAGTCGCAGAATTTAAAGCTTACAAAACAAAATTTGGATGTAATCCTTATATTTATTCTTTTGATTTGAAAGGATATGGAACAATGCAATTTCCAGAAACAACAGTTTGTGCAATAGCGGGTTGGTCAGAAAAAATACTTGATATCATGAAAGTTCTTGAACAAGACAAAAGAGCTTTGGTTAACACAATCAAAAACTACATAGAATTTTAAAAAAAATTCTGAAATATTTAAAAGAGCCTGGATAAATTTGTTTTTGTCCAGGTCTTTTTTTATTGAAAAAAATAAATTTTGTTTTGTGTAATATTTTTTTTATATTTGATTAAATAAAATAAAAACAATTATGGACATAAAGGACAAATCTAAGGTGAACGAGAAAATTGGCGAAATTTTAAATACTTTCATTGGCAAGGTGAATAGTAAAGAGAATAGGGATGATATAGCTTATAGAATTAAATGCTTTTTAGAAGAAGAAGTTGTTGATTTTGAAACTATAAATCTTTATACACCTCCCAAAAGAGTTGGCCAAGGTTGTACTGACATCAGAATAGATGATGAATTATATCCATTTTCTGAAATTTCTGAAATTAATGTAGGGAATTGGCATGAATACATTTCTAAATGGAAGAATGGGTCTTTGAATGATATAGATACTATAAAGCTTTTTCAATATTTAATTAATGAAGGTCATGCCTGGGATTTACAAGGGTTTTATGGTAGAACTGCAGATGAGCTAATTAAGGCTGGGTATTGTACTCTATCTTACAAAGAAACAAAGGGACATTATATTTGGGGAAATCCAACAATTCCCTCTAAAAACCAATTAAAACCAAATGCTCCAGGAACCGATGCATATGTTCAAAAAAGGAAAGAATTAAGTGATGATGATTTTTATGAGTGGTCTAATTTGCAAATAAATGAAGAAGAATAATATGGAAAATAATTTTAGAATTTCAAAGGAAAAAAGACAACAAATTCATAATTTAGTATTGTCTAAGTATGGTGAAGAAAATTACAAATTGTGGAATGAAGGTTCATTGTTGATAAATGACAAAGAAATATCAGATATAACAGGAATTGTTACCTTTGTAATTCCAGTTGGTAATAAAACGAAAAACAAAGCTTTAAAATTTATTAAAGAATTTATGACTGGGAAAAATTCAAAAGATGATTATAAGTCTTATGTTATTAAGCCATATAACGAAGAGTTAAAAGAAGATTATTGGATGCCTGTGCATCAGCAATAAAAAAAGGGTCTTACAACCCCTTTTTCTTTGAAATTAGCGCATTTCATAGCAATATCTCATTAAGTGTGTAAACTAAAAAAGTTATTCTGAAAATTTTTGACCTTCCTCAAAAAAGGTCAAAAAAATTTTAGGAAATAACTTTTTTATTAACTTTAATACACACAAAAATGAAAAAAGAAGAATTATTAAACAGCGATTTTTTCAAACAATTTAAATCTGGTGAAGAATTAAATTCTTTTCTGAATCAAATTCAAAAAAGAGGTTTGGAGCAACTATTAGAGGGCGAATTAGATGTTCATCTAGGTTATGAAAAGAATGAGATTTCCGATAATGAAAATTACAGGAATGGTCATTCAACAAAAAAAATCAAGACTTCGTTAGGTGAAGCAAAAATCGATGTTCCCAGGGATAGGGATGCATCATTTAACCCAATGATTATTCCCAAACGAAAAAGTATTGTTGAAGGCATTGAAAACGTAATAATATCCTTGTATGCAAAAGGAATGTCAAATAGTGATATTGAAGAGCAAATAAGAGAAGTTTATAATTTTGAAGTGTCAACTTCAACTATTTCAAGAATAACAGATAGAGTAACAAATGACATAGTTGCATGGCAAAACCGACCTTTAGAATCAGTATATCTTATAGTTTGGATGGATGGTATAGTTTTTAAAGTTAGAGAAAACTCCAAGGTGATTAATAAAACAATTTACATTGCAGTTGGCTTAAAAAAAGATGGACTAAAAGAAGTTTTGGGATTATGGCTTGGTAAAAATGAATCATCTGCATTTTGGATGTCAGTTTTAACTGATGTTAAAGCACGTGGAGTAGAAGATATTTTAATTACTGCTACAGATAATTTAAATGGTTTTACTGATACCATTAAAGCTGTCTTTCCAAATTCAACAACACAAATATGTGTTGTGCATCAAATCAGGAATGCCTCTAAATATGTAGTATGGAAAGATAAAAAAGAGTTTGCAAACGATATGAAAGAAATATATAATGCACCTACAAAAGAAGCTGCAAAAGTTGCTTTAAACGATTTTTCTAACAAATGGCATAGTAAATATTCTTATGCAGTAAAAAGCTGGGAAAACAACTGGGATAACCTTACTGTATTCTTTGACTTTCCTATTGAAATTAGAAAAATTATTTACACCACGAACCTAATTGAAAACTTAAATGGTAAAATTAGAAAGTACACTAAAAACAAACTCTCGTTTCCTACAGATGAAGCTGTAATGAAATCAACTTATTTAGCTCTTAGAGAGGCAACTAAAAAATGGTTGCAACCAATTAGGAACTGGGGTATTATTTTAAACCAATTTTTACTTATTTTTGACAGTAGAATAAAATGTTGATTTCAGAGACTTTTTAGTTTACACACTTTAAGGGATAGTGTCCATTTCATATAGTTTTCGCTCTGCTGCTATTTTTGCTTTTTTAACCTCTTTAAAGATTTCTAAAATAACTTGTTTTGTATTCTTCCCTTCTTGAATTCTTTCTTGAACTTCTGGAAGTGTGGTAATGTGTTTTTCTTGTTTTAAAGCTGCTGATTCTAATCTATTGCAAGCCTCTCCCAATGATTTAACAATTTCCTCTAAATCTTTTTTGCAAGATTCATAGATATTACTTTCATATGCTTTACCTTCAGCTGTTTTTTCTCCACCTTCACTTAATAATTTCAGTTTTTTATTTATTTCTTTTAATTCTGATTCTAACATTACAATTTTGTGTAATTTAGTCACTTCCTTATTTACAAATTCTTTTAAGTCCATAATTATTTTTTTTATAAATAGGCAAAAATTTGATTATTTAAAATAAAATGTTTAAATTTTATTTATGGGAATTGTTTATTTGATAAATAGCGGAACAACGGACAGATATAAAATTGGAGTCTCAAAATCTCCGCCAAGTAGAATTCGTGGATTGCAAACGGGAAACCCACAGAAATTGACGTTGGTAGATTATTATGAAAGTCCAATATATCAAAATATAGAAACGATACTCCATAGAACAATGAAACATAAAAAATATGTTCCAGAAGACTTCGAAATGCTAAAAGGAGAATGGTTTATATTAAATAATGAAGATGTGGGTAAATTTAAAATAGATTGTATTAAAATAGAGGCAAATTTAATTTTTGTAAGAGGGAATTCTACCCTAAATATAGGTAAAGTTTAATTTTTAAACAATTGGTAATAAGGAATTTTGTTAACAGTAGTTAAGTTCATTAAAAATTTATTAAAATTCTCCCACAAACTATCTTCAACCTCAACAAATAAAATTTGATACCCAGAAACGTTTTCAGAATCTTTAAATATTGTTATATACCCTTTTTTATCTCCTTTGACAACACATTTTGCCCATCCGTTTTTAAAAACTTCTTCCGCATAAGTAAATTTTTCTCCACCAGAGTCCATTATAAGTTTTTTTTCTGACTTATTGTAATATACAAAATATTTAGTTTCTGTTTGTTCAGGAGTTAATAAACCAATGTTAGAATAATCAATTTGCTTTTGCATTTGTTTTATAAAATCAAATGTCAAAAGCCCAGTTGCATCCTTACTTGAAAAGAAATCTTTTGGCTCCATATACTTTGTAAGACTATGTTCAATAGTCTCTCTAATTAAAAGTCTAATTTTATTAATAATATTTTCTTTTTCTGACATATTTTTATAAAACTATTTCTAATAAATAGAAACAAAAAAATGTATTTTACGTATAAAAAATAATAATTAATGAAAATGAATGTAATAGGGAAACATAATGATATTCCTGTGGGTGTTCTTGGCGATATCCATGAACATCTTGAAGTAATAACGAATAAGGTTAAAGTTTATGATTTAGTCAATATAGTAATTTTTCAACTTGGAGATTTTGGTGTTGGCTTTGGATATAATGGCCCAACGTTACCAAGAAAAGAAAAAAAACGATTGCAGTTACTTAATACCTTTTTAAAGAAAAGATGTGTTTTTCTCTACGTTGTGAGAGGCAACCACGATAACCCGAATTTTTTTGACGGTAAACATAATCACACAAACATTGTTTTTATGCAAGATTATGATGTTGTAGAGATTGGAGAAAATAAATATCTTGGAATTGGGGGTGCAACTTGTGTCGATAGAAAAAGAAATCCTAATTTTAAAGACTATAGGGGCAAAGATTTTCCTGGAAGAAGAGAAAATATAGATTGGTGGCCAGGTGCTGAAAAAGTTGTTTATGATGAAGAAAAACTTAAAGATTTGGTTGGAATTGATGTTGTATTAACTCATACTTGCCCAGATTTTGTCTATCCCCCAGTGATAGGGGGAACTGTACCAAGATGGGCGGAATATGACCCAGAATTACCAGGGGAATTAATTGAAGAAAGAAAAATTGTAACTGATATTTATAATAAACTTAACGAGTTGAATTACATTAAATTATGGTACTTTGGTCATTTTCATCAGACTAAGATTGAAAAACATGAAGTTACAGAATTTCATTTATTAGATGTGAACGAATTTCAAGAAGTAATATTTAAAAAAGAAGAATATGAATAACAGAATAACACCAAAAGAAATAACAAAACTTATTGATAATCAAATCTTTGTTTTTGGAAGTAATCAATCTGGACGGCATTTTAAAGGAGCTGCTAGAACAGCTTTAAAGTGGGGAGCAAAGGTTGGTCAAGCTGCAGGTTTACAAGGAAGAACTTATGGTATTCCAACCAAAGATGCTTCAATAAGGAGAGTTCTTAATATAAGCAAAATAAAACCTTATGTAGATGATTTTATTGAGTTCGCAAAAGTAAATCCGCAGCTAATATTTCTAGTAACAGAGGTTGGATGTGGTTTGTCAAAAATGAAGCCAAAAGAGATAGCTCCACTATTTCAAAAGGCAGTTAATGTAGAGAACATTCATTTACCAGTTCGGTTCTGGCATAAGATTGGCAGTTGCATATAACGGATAAAAATAAAGCCAGTATGACAAAAGAGAAAGTAATTGAATTATTAGATAGTTGGTACAAACATGATGAACACACCGAAAGAGTTGCTGATGAAATATTGGCTTTATTTGGTGTTATGCAGCGAAGCGAACTGTTAAATTGCCCAGTTTGCAAACGAGAAACTAAAATAACAAATAATGCTAAGACAATGGCGAGATGCTTTTATTGCGGCAATAAATGGACAATTTAATTATGCTATAACGTTTGCAAATATATTGTCGTTTTAATGCAATATATTTGTTGTTATCGGCAGTACGGTAAAATTAATACAAATTTAAAATAAAAAAATATGTTACAAAAGAGAATTGAAGAGTTAAAAATTGATGGTGAAAATATAATACCAAAAAGAATTATTATTGAAGTGCCATTAACTTTTGAAATGATACAAGATTGCTTTAGTTATAGTGCTATGGATGCACCAACAGAAATAAAAAGAATGTTAATGGAAGTACTTGGAGAAACAATTGATGAATTAATTTTAACGGAACGACCAACCTATGTTGATGAAAATTGGTTGAAAGGTAAATTAAACCAAGTAAAAATTACAATCGAAGAACAAAAGTAGTATTGCCGATAACTCCTATATATCAATAAGTATTTTTAAATAATTGATAATTAAATAGTTTTATCATGAAAAAGACCGATTATTACGAAATTTGTGAACAAAAATTGAAGTATTTTAACCTTTTTAAAAATACAATTTGTAGTTTTCTTATGTACATAAATCTTCTTCCTTTTTTCCTCCAGTTAAATCTTTTGGAAGTTTGGTATCAGTTGTAGATTTTGATTCCTCTGCTGGTTTTGGAGCATCTGTTGGTTTTATAGGTACGGTTGGGGTTGTAGCATCGGTCTTCATTTTAAAAACTGATTTTGTAGCATCAACACCTTTACCTGCGAAAACATAACCAGCAAATAATAAAATAGCCCACTGTATAGAGTCTATAATAGTTTCCATTGATTCAGTCTTTGGGTCAAACATATAATAACCCAGGCAAGCAATATATGCCAATACAAAAATAAAAAGATATATTCTTCCCTGAGAGTATTTTATAGTTCCATCTGAAGTTTTTACTTTTAAAATGTCTTTAAATAAATTCTTTTTCATAGTTTTTTATTTATAAATATTTAAAAGAAACCAAAAATAATAAAACTATGAAAAAATTATTGATTAAAATTTTAGTGTATTTTTTAAAAAAACTACAAAAACCTATTCATCGTGAATATAAAATGAGTGACAAAGAACTTAAAAGAATTAGAGAGCAGAGCTATGTAGAGGAACTTGAAAGATATAGATTGGCTCACGAACTAATATCTGCTAATCCAAAGTCAGTTGAAATAGGCACACAATCAAATGAAGCTTATTTTTATCTTAAAACAAATTTTTCTGTAAACATGAAAAATATCCCCCCAAGGTTTATACAAGACTATTACTTAGCGGGAGATGACGAGCTTCAACTTGAAATTCTATTAGGAGGAGAAATAGAAATGAATGAAGTAAAAGATGTTTATGATGAACTTAAAGTAAAAAACTATACTGCTGCTGTAAATGATAAAGAAGGTGAAACAATAGAAATAAATATATTCTCAACCCAGGGATATTCAAGAAAAATTACATTAACAAATGCAAGAGTTGTAAACGTTGATGCATTTAGTTATAGTAACCAAACAGAAAGGGGATTACATAAAGCATCTGTCATAATAAAATATGAAACAAAAAAAGTAGAAAAATTTTAATACTGATTTAAAGCAAGTTACAACATTTTTAGGAAATATATTAAAAATTTCTTGACTTTGTTGTAACTTTTTTTGTAACTTTGCGTATAAATTAGTACAAAACGAAATTTTTGAATATTTATTAAAAACTAAAATTAAAGAGTATGTTCTAGATTGTCGAAAAAAACGCAAAATTGATAGTAGTAGGTAGAGAAGACCTTTCTCCTGCGTATCAATCAGTTCAAACTGGTCATGCATTAGCATTGTTTTGCATAGAACATAACGACATTGCCAATTCCTGGCACCAAAATTCACAATTTTTATCTTACTTATCTGTAAAAGATGAATCTAAGTTATTATTCTTAATTGAGAAAGCTCATTTAAGAGGAATTACTATCTCTATATTCAGAGAACCCGATATCAACAATCAAATTACAGCAATTGCTATGGAACCTACTGATAAATCCAAAAGGTTGTGTAGTGGCTTGCCTTGTGTCCTAAAAGAATTTAATTCAGTTGGATTGAATAAAGATAATTATGTAAATGCTGAGTCTTTAGTGATGCCAGGAGGTTAAAATCCTCCGCTCAGCACCATTCGGGAGAGCAAATAGGTTGCGCTTGGAGGTTCGAATCCTTCCTCTCGAACAAAGTTCTTTGAAATAAGGGTGTATGACGCTCATTTGAAGCGGAGATAATGTGTGAAAGAGATAGTAAACAGCTGCTCTGCTAAATTGGAAACACACGGTCAAAGTGGAAAGAAATATTTAGCAGTATTTTCGATGAATGAGTTGGTGTCAGCGTTTGAAATTAGCTATTTCTTATAACGTTGGGGTTCGATTCCCTGTACACTCACTAAAAGCCCCCATAGCTTAATTGGAAAGAATGAGTGGATAAAGTAGTTTTGAAGTAACGTTCTCAAGACAAAATTGAAATAAATTTCTTTGAGTGAACAAAAAATAGCGCCTAATTTTTGTTTGCAGAAGAGTGCTTGACTTAGGTTGAGTGGTACAGGTTCGAGTCCTGCGGGGGGTACACATGGAAGGGTTGACAACGCAATTGGGCGGTGCCTACTGCAGAGAGTAAATTGAATGGTTTTAGTCGAACTTGAAAATTGAAAACTGAAGAACAATAGGGTCACGAAGTCTTAGGATAGGGCAAGTGCAATATGACTAAAAAAGCTTGTGAGGTACTAAGGTGAATAGGGGTTCAAATCCTCTCCTTTCCGCAAACAAGGGATTGTAGCTCAATTGGTTGAGCAGGTAACTCTAAATTACTTGGATGTGGGTTCGAATCCCACCTTTCTCTCAATTGTACATGTTGTGCAGTTATAACAAATAAATTTTTTATTATGAACACACAAGAATTAGAGTTAACAGCAAAGACAGAAGTAAATCTTCAAAAAATTGAAAATTACTTAAAAACAACTTCAGAACATTTATTCTTAACAGAGAATGGTAGGTTTTTTAAAGCTTTTCCAATTAAAGTTAAAGATAATTTGTACTGCGTGTCCTTAGAATTTGACGGACTTGAATCAAATTATGTAAGAATTATTGACGTAAACTATTTCGTTAATAACTATGGAAATGATTCCAAATTCGTATTATCAAAGACTCTCTTCCCGCAGCACCTGGATAAACGAAGTTCAATCCCCAACTTCAAAGCAATGCGAGAATTAACTGAGAAGATTAAAAAATGCATTGAAGAAACTTTTGACGGAACAAACAGACAAGTAGTTGAAAAAGAAATTGCAAAAATGCTTGTTGGAATGGAAGTTAAAAAAGAAGAAAAGAAAGTTGAGTAAAAAATATGGGGGTTCGCCCCCCACTTTTAAATTTTAAAAATATGAAAACAAAAGATTTTATAAAAATGTTACAAGAAGCCGACCCAAGTGGAGAAGGTTATATAAGAATGTCAGGAGGAGTTCCGATGTTTGCAGAACTCAAAGAGGGTTATTGGGATGGTCCATTTACTTATCTTGATGAAGATGGAAACTTTGTCACTTCTATAAATGGGTATAAAATTGATATTTGGTGTCTGGAAATTGACGATTTTGTTGAAGAATATTTTGATTTACACGACCCAGATAATTGGGAAAAAATTAAGTCAAAATTTAAATTTGAATTTGGGGGATATTGTGTAAAAAAACAAAGAGATGAAAAAATAGAAAGAATTTTGAGTCGTGCCAAAGAGTCTTATAATGAGCAATACGAAATTCATAAAAAATTATATGATGATGCTCTTGCTGAAATGATAGAAAATGCGAAGAAAGGCTGGAAATGGTATCAAAATAAAGAAGTAGATAATAAACAAGAATTTTATTACTATGGGTGGAAAATAATTGATGAGAAAGGAAAGGTAGATAGGTCTAATGTATATATGACTGAATCTGTGATGGAATCTAAGTTATGGGAAAAGGTCGATAATGGGGAAATTGAGGGGTATTATCAGTGGGTATTTAAAGAATAATATAACTTTTTTTAAATTTTTTCGTATATATAAGTAAAAACATCTCTTAATAGCTCAATTGGTAGAGCGACTGTCCCTAAAACAGGGGGTTGTGGGTTCGATTCCCTCTTAAGGGACTTTTTTTTGTTTCGTTTCTAAGAAATTCTCTCATTGTCTCTTGACTTTGGGAGAATTTTTTTTTATATTGAAAGAAACGAAAAATTATGAAAGCAGTAATTACAGAAAAACCAGGAATCAGAGTAAAGCAATTTGCATGGGATAACCAAATTTTATATTTGCATATAAAAGATGTGGGTATTGGAAAAAGTGAGTATTACATTAAAGATACTCCTTTGGAAAGTAATGAAAATTTAATATATATTACTACTGGCACAGGAACAAGCACAACTACGATGGTAGGAGGCGGAAGTATAAATTTTAACAACCAATTTCAAATTAAAACTCCAATTGGAAAATTAGAAACAAATTTTAGTAGTGCGAAAATGGCGGGATTTGATTTATCTGAACAATTAAAAAAGAACGAAGAAATGATTAATATGAACATTGATTATCTTCAGAATTTAAAAGAGGTTTTGGACTATATTCAAATGCTAGAAGCTGAGTATGCTAAGTAAAGTAGCGACAGATTGGGAAATGACTGGCCTTCTTGATAATTTAGAAAGTGAAAGACAAGAAGAATTAGCAAAACTTTTTGAAAAGATTGCTGTATATTTAATTTCTTGCAAAAAAAATAATCCAGGAACATCCATAATTTTTCCAGTGTTAAGAAGATTATTTTGTCATATTAATAAGCCTGGAAAATTTGAGTTAATCATTGATATTGTTGATTTATTTTGGGATTTAAATGATAAATATGATAAATCTGGAATTTCAAGCGGAAGTTATTTATCTTTAGAAGAGGAATTTTTAGATATATATTGTGAAAATTATGTTAATGATTTAAAAAAACGTGGAATAATATAAATGAGTATGGAAAATAAAAAATTAACTCCCCAGGAGTTTGTAGATTATCTTAAAGGATTTATAGAAATAGCTGGGGCAAGAGTGTTTACTGCAGAAGAAATAAGTAAAATGAAAGAATTATTAGATTCTGTTAGTACGAGACAAATACATTATAACCCAGTTTTAACACAACTTGCGTTTTCTCCAACAGTTCCAACACTGCCACATATAAACGTGACAACGCCTGGTGCTCCAGATTGGCATTTACCAACAAATATTTGTTATAACTATAATGAAAATTAAAAAAATGGCCAAAATTAAAAAAAACAAAAAAATAAAAGAATTGGCAACTAAAATAGTTTTGGAAATAGGAAAAACAAAAAACAATTATGATGCTATTGAACTTATAGAACAAATATTAATAGAAGCAAAAATATATGAAAAATGAATCATTTAAAAAATTAGCAATCACAAAAATAAAACTTTTATTTACACCTTGTTACAAAAGGCAGAAATATATTGATGACTTAGTGATGTATTTATTAAAATACAAATCTGAATTTAACGAGGAAGCAATAAATGAGTTGATTGAACAAAAAGAATCTCTTTCAAAAGAAGATGAAGAAAAACTGTTTTCTATGAGTTTTGATGAATATGATTTGCTTAAATTTGGTGAAACAAGACTGTCTGTGGACAAATATCACCCCGAAGATTGCAGAACATTCGCTCAATTCAATGAGGCTTTGAAAATAATTTTGATGATATCTGATTTTGAAGAAAATTTAATTTTACAAGAATATGAAAACATTTAGATGTAAATGCGGAGAATCAATTATATATTCCTCTATGGGTACGGGACATAATTGTGAAGGCTGTACAAAGTGTAATACAACATATGCTGACCATCCCGACCATCATTTACCACTAGAGCCTCACGATTGGATAACTAAGTATAATCAAAATACAGGAAAGCCATATAAAGTATATAACAAGTGTTGTCATAGAGATAAAGAATCATATAAAGAAAGCCAAAATAATGCAAACAATTAAAAGAACAAGACAAGTTGAATATGAAGTTTATAAAACTTCTGACGACAAAGAATTTTCAAGTAAATCAGATGCTCAGTTACATGAAGATTTATTGAGTGGTCAAAAAAAAGTCTGTCAAAGATGCGGTGGAAAAGGGGTAATAAATGAAAAGACTGAAAAATATACATATAGGGATACTTGGACATGTAAAGAAGAGGAGCATGAAAGAACCACAAGTGATACTTGTCCAAATTGTAAAGGGAAAAAATATTTAGAATTAAAATGGAGTTGACGATGGAAGATACAGAGTATCCAAAACCTACTTGTATGGAATGTTGGAAGATTTGTGAAATTGTAGAGTATCATAATGTAGGTACCAAAGATGAAGAAATGTGGGTATGGTGTAAAGAATGCAAAATAGACACGTTTCATAAACCAATTAAAAATAGTTAACATGAAAAATATATTAGCACAATTAGTAGAAAAATACCCAAATGATAGTGAGTTGGGTGTTAAAGTAAGAAGCTTAGTCGTTCAATTCGGAAAAGAAGCAGAAGAAGTTTATGATATTAAACAAGAAAAATTTGCCTGCGCAAAAGCAGGAGAATTTGAAAAGGCTGCTATTTTAAGAGAAAAGGAAAGAGCTATCTTAGATAAAGTTAGAACTTTTTTAGGGTTAGAATAAACTTTTTTTAAAAATTTCTTGTTTTTAATGAAACCTTTTCGTAACTTTGCCGTATAAATAACTAAATTATGAAAAAGAAAAAGATAAAACTGACTGTAGAAGAAAGACAAATTAAAAATGTTGAAAACGCTAAAAAAATAACTGAAAAAGTTAACAGCGGAGAAAAATTAAAATTTGCAGAAAGAAATATTTTAAGAATAATTGACAAGAAAAACAAAAAATAAATTTTTTTATATATTTATTAAAAATGAAAAACGCATTAGTTAATATCAGCTGGTCTTCATCAAGAAGAAGTTCGAGGAATCTCGTCCCTGGCCAGATATTGTCTAATAGGTAACAAATAGTTTACTTTTATAGATTTAACCCCTGGCTGAAAAGTTAGGGGTTTTTGTTTTTGTTCTTTGATGTGTTGGAAATTTTGGAAGAGTGGCAGAGCGGTCTAATGCGGCAGTCTTGAAAACTGTTGAACCTTCGGGTTCCAGGGGTTCGAATCCCTTCTCTTCCGCCAATGGAAGGCATCTGGCTGGATGAAGGGCTTGTCTTGAAAACAAGATGAAGGGCTTGTCTTGAAAACAAGTAGGTCGTGTCAAAAGGGCTTGTGGGTTCGAGTCCCACGTCTTCCTCAAAAATTGGAGGAGTGGGGTAATGGTATCCCAAGAGATTGCTAATCTCTCCAGCGGGTTAAACCGCTGTGCAGGTTCGAGCCCTGTCTCCTCCGCAATGTAAATGGAAAGGTGGCTGAGATGGATTATGGCGCTGCCCCGCTAAAGCGGTGGACTGTAAAAGGTTCCGTGGGTTCGAATCCCACTCTTTCCTCTTATGGAGAATTGGTCGAGTGGTTTATGACGCATGTTTCGAAAACATGTACGCTGTCAGGTGTCGGGAGTTCGAATCTCTCATTCTCCGCAATGTGAAGCCAAGTAGATTAAAAAGACGAGGGCTGACAAAAGGATGAATAGGTCCAAACTATTTCATTGCCTTCCGTGGTTAATTCCCGATGCAATAACGGATAACTTTTGTCACTCTACTTGGTGAAGAATGAAAACAATGGAGAGTTGGCCGAGTGGTTTAAGGCGCATGCTTGGAAAGCATGTGTGCTCGAAAGGGCACCAGGGGTTCGAATCCCTTACTCTCCGCAAAATGCCTAGGTAGCCGAGTCTGTCCTCTAAATAGATACAACGTAGCGGAGCTGAAATCGGGGGTTCGAATCCCTCCCTGGGTACAATGGCTCTATAGTTCAAGGGATAGAACGAATGCCTTCTAAGCATTAAATTCCAGTTCGAGTCTGGGTGGAGCTACAAATTCGTTCTTTGATATTATAAGTTATTCAAACTAATGAACAATCAAATAAATTTTATTACTTAAGGTTTGTTTTAAATTTTTAACTATTTATATAAAAAATAATAGTTATGAAATTGATAGAAAAATTTAAAAAAGAAGATTTAGAAAAATTTATCTTTGAAGAAAAATTATCTTATTGTGAAATTGGAAGAAGATATAGTGTTAGTAGCACTTATATTAAGAAAGTAGCAAATAAACTTGGGATTAAATTAGAAAAAAGAAAAAACTTTCCCAAAGGATTTATTCCTTATATTAAAGGAAAGGGGAAAAAAGTTTTTTGTAAAAATTGTGGAGGTAAAGTAAATACTTCAATTAATACAAAACAAATTTTTTGTTCATTTAAATGTTCTAATGAGTATAAAATAAGTGACAAGTATCAATATTACTTGAAAAATCAAAAAGAATTTTGTTATGATAGAAATATGAGTTTTATTAAAAAACATATTTTAATTGAGCAAAATAATTGTTGTGCAATTTGTAATTCTTTAAACAAGTGGAATGATAAAGAATTAATATTTGTATTAGACCATATAGATGGAAGTGCAGCAAATAATATGCGTGAAAATATTAGATTAGTATGTCCAAATTGTGATTCTCAACTTGCTACATATAAATCAAAAAATAAAAATTCAGCAAGAAAAGAAAGGTATTTAAGAAATTATAAAAATTAATCATGTTACAAATAAAAATTGATGATTTAAGAAAAGAAAACGTCAGTGCCTACTAGAGAGAGGTAAGCGGATTCCAAACCCGTGACTTGAGTATTCGAGTCATTCCACTGATGCAAATAGGAGTATAGTTCAATTGGTAGAATGCTAGTCTCCAAAACTAGAGGTTGGGGGTTCAACTCCCTCTGCTCCTGCAAATTACAAGTTATGAAAACTAAAAAAGTAGAAAAGAGAACCGACTTGGAGAAACACAAAGATTTCGTAGAGTTCTTAAGAAAACGTGTTCAGAGTGAAAACTTTAAGAACAGCGTAACTCCAGAAGAATATCAAAAGGCTTTGCAAAAATATGATAAAGCAAAGTTGAAGCTGAAATTTATGCTTCTATAAACATGCCCCCATAGCTCAACTGCATAGAGTTTTTGTTTCCTAAACAAAAGGTTACAGGTTGGATTCCTGTTGGGGGTACAAATTATAAATTGTATTTATATTTTTAATTTTTAATATTATATTTATTGTAAATTAAAAATATAATTTATGAATTTTGTAAAAGTATTTAAGAAGTTTGATTTTTTAGGAGAGGCTTTAAATTTTATTATAAAGGAAAGTAAATCCAATTTTTCTCCCTACCACAATTTAAATCATAATATAACAGTTACAGTTTTTTCTTATTACATTGGTAAGATAGAAAAAATAAGTTCTAAAGAAATGAAGGAATTGTTAATTGCTGCAATCTTTCATGATTTTAATCACTCTGCGGGAGAAAGTAAAGATGATATAAATGTAAAAAATGCTAAAAAGGGAATTAAAGAGTTTATAGAAAAAAATAAAATTGTTGTTGATTTAGATGCAATTGATAAGATTTTAGACGCTACTGAATTTCCATATAAAGTAAATGAAGAAGATTTAAATATTCAACAGAAAATAATTAGAGACGCTGATTTGACACAACTTTTCGAGCCTACAAGATTACAAGCTAATTTTTTAGGATTACAAAAGGAACAAAAAATAGAATATAAAAAACAACTGGAAAATCAAGAAAAGTTTTATAAAGTTTTAAAATTTAGAACTAAACTTGGCAAAACATTGCATAAAAAATTCTCTAAAGAACTTAATGATGAACTTGAATATTTAATGAATTTAGAAAAATAGCTACCATGAAAGATAAAGTAAGAAAAATTATCAAAGAATCAATTGATTCAATGTTTGATAAAGATAAGTTTATGCAAGATATAGTGGACAAAGCCAATGCTCCTCAAACATGTGAAGAAATGAGAGAATATGTTATGAGAGATTTTACCATGGGTGGATTTATACCTTTTAATCCCCCAGAGCCATTACGTTCTGTGTTTAGAAATAAAATAGAAGAATTAAAGCAAACTGACCCAGAAAACTTTCCTAAAATAGAATGGATGTATAATAAAGTTGCTGGAGAATTCGAAAAAACTCCAGATTTACCCCCAGGAGCAATGTATTAAAAAGAAAAAGGGGAAGTAAACTCCCCTTTTTTTATCTTCTTTTTTGAAATTGTGGAGTTATGTTTCTACCTCCACCGCCATTTCCACCTCCTATGCTTGGCCTGGAGTTATTAATTGGTTTTGTATATGTTGGCCTTACATTGTTGTATGATGGTTTTGTATAGGTTGGCCTTACATTGTTGTATGATGGTTTTGTATAGGTTGGAGTTACGTTGTTTCGTACTGGTTTTATATCATAATTAGGTTTTGAATATTCTGGCTTTGTTGTATTATAAGTTGGTCTATTATAATTTGTATTGACTGGTTTTGTATAATTAATGGTATTTGGCTTTATTCCCTGATTATTATTTATTACACTTGCGGTTGAGACGCTTCCTCTATGCCCATAATGGCTATTGCTATTTCCGTTGTTGTGATTATTTCCCCAATGGTTGTTGTGATGATTGTGCCCCCAGCAGTTATGATTCCAGTAGTTGTAATATTCATAACCATAATCCCAATTGTTGTAATTGTTGTAATAGGCGTAATAATTGTATGGTCTGTAATAACTTCCGTAATAATATGGGTAGTAATAATCAGTAAAATAGAAATTTACGCTTCCTAATGAAAATAAAAAGAAGTAGTCTGAGTAATATGGGGAGTAATATCCATAGTCATATCCGCTATGAAATCTTTGTATTCTTTTAGTGTAAGAATAGTCTTCGTATTCATCTTCGTAGTAGGTATTTGTTATGTAGGTATTTTTTTCTACGATTGCTGTATCGCTTTTACTTGGTTTGTAATAAACATCATCTTGAGCATAAGTAAACAAAGATACTAAGATAATGCCGATAGTAATTAATAATGTTTTCATAGTCTATTTATTTTATTATCAATAAAACAATAACTGTGCCACATTTTGTAATATATTATGCTACAATAGTTTTTGTTCCTAAATATGGAATAAAATTTCTTTTATTCATTACAGTTATTATAGGAAACTTGATTATTGTTTCATCTCCTATGGCTTTATCAACTTGAATAGTTAAGATTATATTTAAATCTGAGTTTTTATCTTTTAAATGAACGCTGTCACCAACTTGTATTGCTTTTGATAATAAAAGTTTTACAATTTTATCAATTCCTTTATCTATTAAGTTTTTTATGAATTCATCTTCTATGGTATCGCCAATATGTCTAAATTGTCTTTCTGTGGAGTGTTGAGTTTTATCAATTTCATAATCTACTGGGCAATTTATTTCTTGGCTTGATATTTCGGGGCTTGAGCATATATTTTTTGCTCTATTAAGGGCTATGCTGTAATATTGTGGTTTGATTTTATCTTTCGACAAAACAACTTCGTCATGATATGGACCAAGGACTCTATCTGTTGAAACGATTTCATTTATTATTTGGCGAATTAATTTTCTTAAAAAATCTTTCATATTTAAATTAGGATTTGTTTTTTAATTTCCAATCATAGTTGGAATTTTAGAATAAAGAGTGTAAAATTCAAGTGCATATTGAGTTCTTTCCTTTATCCAATTTAAAATATTTTGAAATCCGTATTCTTCTGGAGTTTGATTTGCTTTATAAATGTTCATAGAGCCGTCCCACATTTTGTTGCTTAATAAAAATAAATTTCTAGTAGATTCTAAATTTCCTTCATCAGTTTTTATGTAAATGTAATTTCCACTATTAAATACTTGTTCCGCTTCTTCTTCTGAAATTTGTTTAGGGCTTGGAGCGGAATCTAAATTGATGTTTTCACTAACCAATTTTGGTTTATTTTGTATATAATATTGCGCTTGTGGAGAGTTTAAGTGATAAAAATTTTTATCAGATGGGTTAAAAAGAGCTCTTTCTCCTCTTTTTAATTCTTTTCCAGTTTCTTTACATGTTGTATCTTGCTTTATAGTTACAATGTGAGCATCATTTTTTCCCCCATAGTCCCCAAGGTTAGGTTTATTAAAACCATGGCCTTCATCTACTTTTTTTTTTAACCCATAAGACTCATAAAGTTGGGTTTTTATAAGTTTTCTTAATTTTTCTTCTTCTTCGTTTACATAACCTCTTTTTTTTCTGTTTTTGTATATTGGGTTTGTTGTGTTTGCGCCAACCGCATTTGATGCAGAATGACTAAGACCGCTCATTTCATCAATATCTTCTTCTTTTTTTAAATTAGTTCCAGTTTTTCCTTCGTGACCAGCACTATGTTCTATATTTTTCCCTAATCCAATAGCAGTAGTTTCATCGCAATCTGCTGCTCCATCTTCTGGATTCTCAGCAGCATCAATTTCATTTAACTGTTTTTCAATTTCCTCTTTTTCTTTTAAAAGATTTTCGATTCTTCCCTTTTGTTCAAGAAGGTTTTTAATATATTTATGTTCTTCTTTAATTATTTGAATTAATTCTGATTTTTTCATAGCTTTAGTTATTACATTTTTATATAAATAGTTGTTTTTTTAAAAAAAATGACTATATTTATTATAGACTAAAAATAAAATTATGGTAACAATTAAATTTTTTTTAAGACCAACTGCTCACTGTTGTGGGGGAAAGTAACTGAAGCTGGATAGGCTCCAGCTTAACAATTTACGGCTTAGGACCGTTTGGCTTATGGCCAACCCCCGCATCAAAGTGTCGCTACCTAGATGTTGGGGGATTTATTTTAATAAATTTATTATATGATATTATTTTTTTTATCTTGTTTGGGGCTCACATTTATAATTAACATATCATATGTGTTTAAACCCATACGAGATAAAGCTAATTCTATAAGTCCAAAATTAGGTAAGTTATTAAAATGCCCACAATGTATAGGGTTTTGGGTTGGATTGATGATTAGGGCTTTGGAAATGTGGCATGAAGGAATGTTTGCTTATATTCAATGGAGTGATTTATATAACGTGTGTTATGGCTTTGCAAGCAGTTTTATGTGTTACGCATCTTATTTGCTTTTAAAATATTTTATGGAAAAATATGACTAATGATATTTTTTTTATATATTTGCATAAATTAAATAAATTATGAATATAAACACAAATGAGTTAAGAGACATTAAAGAGTTAAGTCAAGAAGATTTAAGTCAATTATCAAAAGAAGGATTTACTCCTGTACCAGAACATTTACAAAAAGACGCTGAATTAGTTTTAGATGGCCAATTATCAGCAATTGTACCTAAAAACAGCAAGAGCTCGCTTGCTAAATGGGCAAACGAAGAACGTAAAAGGAAACGTACTAAAGAAGAGCATGAGCTTCTTCGAAACGCTAAAGCGTTTGCTAAAAAACAAGATAAAAAAATGTCTGAAAACGATAATTCTTATCAAAGAAGCAGAAGGGGATAATTATGGAAGATTATGTTTTAATAAAAGATTTACCAGACGCAAAAACAGGAACATTAGTTGTATGGAATCCTGAAATCAATGCATTTCACTATGAAAAATCTGTAAATGAGGAAGAAAGACATTCAAAATTTAATTGGTTATCAAAAGAACAGGTGATTTATGGTACGATATGGTTTTGCAAAGCAAATGATTATCCAGAGCATTATGCTTATCACAATCCAGTATTTTCAAGAAAAGACGTGTTGGCAATATTGAAAACTGCTTTTCCTGAAAAAAAACTTGATGGGGCGTATTCAATAACCGCATCAAAACAAATAGTTGCTTTTGAGTCTTTGCTAAGAGATTTTGGAAAGACAAAAGCAAAAGAAATCATGAAAAGTAAATAAAACATCCTTTTTTGCTCTATTTATTATAAATAAAATTTTATGGCAAATAAAGGCTATGCATTATATCAAAAGAACGGTGAATTATATTTATTTACTGTGAAGTATGAATATACAGAGTCTAGATTTGTTGGGTTTGATGATTTTGGGGAAATATTTAGAATCAGAAAACTAAATGAAGAACAAAAACAATGGAAAGCAACTCATGATGTTAGAAAGAATGAAAAAACCAAAAATCTAATTTTTATAGGTGATTATTATTTAGCAAGAGTTGGCTTTAGTAATTTTCCTTTAGGGAAACCGTATACACAATTACCAGGTGGTGGTGGCGTATATAAAGAAACAAGAAAATATACTAACATTTATGAATTATTTAAAAATGAAACATTTTTAAGGGCTTTAGACAAATATAGCACATTTAAAGAAGGATATAGGACAATAAGAAATTTAATAAGAGAAGCAATTAATAAGTTAATTTACACCAAGAAAATGAAAACACCTTCACTAATTGGATTTTCAATGTTTGAAGATAAAATAAAATTAAAACAAGAAAAGCCTTCTGTTGGATTTACAGCTGTTTCTATTGAAGATGAATCTGAAAAAAAAAAGATAAGCGATATTTTTGATTTACTAAAAAGAAAAGGAATAATTCCAGATGGGCTTACGAGGCCTTCATTTAAAGATGGTTCTTTAGATTATCATATGACTATAAAATTAGGAGAGCTTCCATTAAGTCATAGAACGGATAAAAATAAAGAAGTAACTCTTAATGTGGAAACGGTTGGGATATCAAATAAAGCAATTGCATTGGGAGTTTCTGGCGATTATTTTTCCGACAACAGTTTTCAACATATTACATTAGCTTTTAAGGATATGCCTCAATATTCAAAAGAAATTGAAAATTGGGAGCCATTGGAACATCCATTTACGGTGAATGGTATTATACGAGAATTCAGTACCACTAAAAAACTTATAAAAAGAGGAGTGTTTGATGAAGCAAATCAAATACAAATAGGGAGTTTTCCAGACCAATCAATCCCAGCTGGCAATGCAAGAATTTTTCCAAAAGTAGAAAAAATTTGAAACTTATTTAATGTTTTTTCGTATTAGACTATATGAATAAAACCACGGAAAGAGTAAATGCTATTTATGGCAATTGGTTGGTTCTTCATCCATTAGGGTTTGAAATGTTTAGGTGTGTAACTAAAAAAGCTGAATGGTATTTGTCTAGAAATTTGGCTGATTTAGTTTCGGATAATCCACCAATCATAAAATTGAAATTTGAACCTGCGGGAGTTGGGTGGCAAAATGATGAATTTGCTTTAACTCAAAAACAAAACATATGCGTTGTTTGTGGTATTGATGAAATAGCCAGACTTACAAAACATCATATTATTCCAACTTTATATAAAAAGCATTTTCCAAAAAAATTAAAGGTAGCTACAAGTCATGATGTTGTTTGCATTTGTAGAGAATGTCATGATGAATATGAAAATATATATGCAATAAAACTAAAAGAGCAAATAGCTGAAACTTATGGGGTTCCACTTTGTAATTCTCATTCAGATTTTGTAAAAATCATAAAACTTTCAAAAGCGTTTGTTCTTAACAGTGCAATGATGCCAGAAGAAAGGAAGCTTGAACTTCACTTTAGAATATCGCTAATGCTTGGAAATGAAGCGGAGCTTGTACCAATATCAGATATTGAAAAGTTTTCTAAAATTAGCCAAAGAGATTATAGTGAATTCCATGGTAATCATGGAAGAGATGTGATGGCCAAAGTAACAGATATACAAAAATTTGTTGAAATGTGGAGAATGGACTTTTTGGAAAATATGAAGCCAAAATTCATGCCTAAACATTGGGATGTTTTAAGACCTATAAACAGACCTTCAAGACCAGTGAAAATTAAGTAATTGCAAAGTGAAAAAATATTTTTTATTTTGTCGAAAAACCCACCTTTTCCCAAATAACAGACTATTTATATGAAACAAAACTTAAATAGTTATGGGAAACGGAGTAAAATTTTTAAAACCCAAGGATTTTGCTAACCTTGGAGAAGAATGGACAGATATTTTTGTTGCAGTAAAAGATATAAGAAAAAATGATGTTATATTTGAATGTATTAGAGGTGAAAATCATAAAGTAGTAGCTTTGACATCTGCCAGAAGAATATCAGATGGATATTTTGTAGTTGTACGAAATGAAAATGGAAAAATAGGAGAAATATTTTATTCAGAATTTACAAATTATCCGTCTCCTAATCTTTATAGGGAGCCACAATATTTAACCGAAATAGATAAAGAGTTAATTTATATAATAGAGTAAATTTGTTTTTTGTAAATTAATTTGTTATATTTCGAAAAAAGATTAATATGAAAGAGAAAAAAAAAGAATATGACAGTATAACTATCACACTTCTTCCAAGAATATTAAAAAAATTAGAAGAAGGCAACTTCAATAAATCCAAACTCATAGATGATTTGCTGACGAAATATTTTAAAGAAAACAAAAAATAATTACAATGTTGACATTGTTTTTATTTTTTTTCTCATATTTATAATAAACACTTAAAAATTATAAATTATGGGACGCAAAAAATTAACGCCAGAAGAAAAAAGAAACAACCTCTCTATTACTATTTCTAAACAGAACAACAAAAAATTCGAAGAACTTGGAATTAAAAACAAGTCAAAATTAATTGAGTGGCTTTTGGATAATCATTTTGATAAATTAAAAATATAAATGATTATGCAAAAGCATAGAGAATATTTTAAAAAGTTTTTAGAAAAAGCTTATTTAAAATTCGGCAAGAAATTCAATTATTCTTTGGTAGATTACGTAAACAGTCAATTGCCAGTAGAAATAATTTGTTCAATGCATGGTATTTTTAAGCGTTCTCCCAGTGATTTTCTTAAAAGTGAACGTGGATGTCAAATGTGTGCAAAAGAATTTGTTAAAACAAAAAGAACCAATAAAGCATTAGATTCTTTTATTAAAAAGAGTAAACATAAATTTGAGGGAAAATTTGATTATTCTTTAGTAAATTTTGTAAACAGTAAAACTCCAGTGGAAATTATATGCCCAATTCATGGTAAGTTTAAACAAAGAATAGGTGTTCATATGAAAGCAAAATATGGATGTGATAAATGTGCGGAAGTTGAGACGTTTAAAGGATTAAAATATTTTATTGATAGAGCAAATTATGTACATAACTTTATGTTTGATTATTCAATGAACGATATTGATTCTTTTAAAAAATCATGTGACAAAATTAAAATAAAATGTAAGAATGGACATATCTTCGAACAACAAATTAACTCTCATTGCAATGGTAGAGGGTGCAAAATTTGTAATGAACCATGTCATGATACAGAATCTTTTATTGAATTGGCCAGTGTAAAACATCATTTTAAATATGACTACTCTAAAGTAAATTACATAAAGCAAGATGTCCCAATAATAATAACATGTCCTATACATGGTGATTTTTTACAAAGACCAATGAATCATCTACATCTATTAAGAGGATGCTCGAAGTGTAAGCAAAGTAAGGGTGAAAATATTATTAGATTTTTTTTAGAAGAAAATAATATTAAATATATTCCACAAAAGAAGTTTAGAAATTGTAAAAACATAAATGAATTACCATTTGATTTCTACTTAATTGATTACAACATATGTATAGAATATGATGGACAGCAGCATTTTAAACCAATAAAAAAATATGGTGGGGGAGAATCTTTTAAAAAGTTGAAAATCAGAGATAAAATTAAGACAAATTATTGTCAAGATAGCAATATTGTTTTAATTAGAATAGCATATAATGAAAATGTGATAGAAAAATTAAAAGCTGAGTTATTGAAACATTTTGTACCTTTTATCGTATAATTTATAAAACATTATGATGAAAATTAAAATAACAAAATTTGGTACCAGACACTTTGATTCTAAATTTGGAGGAACAAAAATTCTTGATTATACTCCAGCTGAAGTTGAAAAATATGTTCAAGATTTTATAGATGGTTTTGAAAACACTAAAGTTGATGAATTTGAGAATAAATTGCCTATTATAGATGGATATGCATCATTTTGTAAATTGCTTCCAATAGTTAATTTTACAGATGCAAGGGTTGGTTCTTTACCAATAACTCTTGAAAATTATCAATATATAAGAAGTGGTTATTCGGCAAGAAGAAAAGAAGAACTTCCAATTTTCTCAAGATTCTTTGATTTGCCAATTCCAGCACCTAAAGCTAAATATTTAATGCTTGTACTTTATTCAAAAGAACAAATTGACAAAGAAAACAAAGAAAATCCAGATGAAATATTTTTTGAAGAATTTGATGCAGACTACGGGGTTGTTGCTATTTTAGGTCAATTTTTTTCAACAGAAGAACCTATGAAACCAGAAACTATGATACGTAATGCTTTAGGCATTTCTGAGGGAGGCTCTGGCGTTCCTTTAGATAGAGAGAAATATTTAAAATCAGTAGAATTTTGGTCACATAATTGTACGGTGAAATAATTTGCAACCTTTTTCATACTTTTATCGTATACTCTAATAGAAACGTTAATAAAAAAAGAAAAGTTATGAAAAAGTTTGTAATTGTTATTTTATTTTCTATCTTTGCATTAGTAGAAAACAGTGTAATGGCACAAAATAAACCATTTTCTAATCCTGCGATTATATATGGTTCAGATTTCATGTCATTTATGCAGTCTTTAAGAAAGATTGGTAGCTATGATTTAATGGTGCAATTTACTTCTTCAGCAAGTGTTAAAAAACTTGGAAAAGAAAAAGTTAAAGCGTACTACGAAGAAAAACTTACCAATATGTCAAAATTGAAATTGACTAGTGTAACTAGCAATTCAGATGGAACTAAAACGTTGAACTATGTAAATACCAGCGTTGCAACAAAATCTGCTACTTCAGTTACAATAGTTATCGAAAATGACAGCTGTAAAATTGTTTTACCTACTGATTTGAAGAAGAAACTTTTAAATTGAAATAAATGTCGAAATTAATAGTAATAGACCCAGAGGAATTTGTACTTGAGGGTGAGTTTGAAAGATTAAGGGCACCAGAGCGAACTGTTCTTGATGAAAATAACATTATAACAGCAATTGAACAGTTTAAAATAGACTATGTTGACAAAGGAGCCGCATTAGGGGAGCTTAATGACGGCTTTTTGGTTATGCCAACTGTTGATGGAGAACAAGTCGTTGAGGAAGAAAAAGAGCCCGCCTTTATGATAATTGATATTTACTGGAATGGTGATAAAAGAGCTATTTGCGGTAAATTAATTATTTTAGAAACTGAAGATGGAGAAAAAATAAAAAAAGCAATTGGGCAAGGAGTTGAATGCTTTATGTCGGCGTCTGAAACAGAGCTATATACCACAATGGAACAAGAATCTGGAAGAATGTTATGCCGCATTTCAAATATCAAAGGATATAAACTCTCATTGTTTTCCTTTCATAATACAATATAAATTAAAGTTCTTAAATTATTAACCAATAAAAACCAAACCATGAGTACACAGAGAGAGATTATTTATAAAGAATTACTTGTACGTTACAGAAAAGATAAAATTAGAGAATACCTTTATAAAAAAGAAAAAGAAAAAGATTTAACAATCGAAAGAAAACAAAAACTTGAACTAAAAGTTGATGAATTATGGAGAGATAATCTTAAAAATCCAGATTTGCTTAAAGAAATTTGTGGATTTGTTATTGTTGAATATTCTGATACGTATGATATTGCTTTATTTAACAAAATAAAAAATGAAGTAAAAAAATCTACAAAAACTTTCCATATTGTAGAAATAGAAAGAATTCACTCAGATATGGTAACTAATTTTTCTTTTGGCGTGTCATTAGATAAAAAAGGAAAAATGACTACTCTTAAAATTTCAGACTCTACTGGTTTATTTAAACTTGTTTTTTCCGATGGTTCGTTTATGTATTATTCAAAATGGATAAGTGGTGGAGGAAAAGCTAAAGCAGTTGAAGGAATGTATGCTGCCGAAAGAGAAGTTTGGTTGAAATTTCTTGGAATGATGAAAGCAGAGAGAAGAAAAACTGCCAAACCAAAAAATGGTATTTTTAAAATTAGAAATGATGGAAATGGAGGGATTGTTTATGATAAACTTATATCTTTACAAGAAACTCCAATTATTCATCCCTCAACTGATACTTTATTAGAAGATATAACTTTTTATTTTAGCGATGTAGCTTTCTATACAAGATATGGAATGTCTGGAGTAAGAAAAACTTTAATGGTAGGACCTCCAGGAACAGGTAAGTCAAGTTTAGCAGTTAAGGTGGCAAAAAAGTTTTCAGTCGATAAGTGTATAGTGTTCTCAACAAATATTGCTGATATTGCAATGCATTTAATGTTGTGTGCAAAATATAAAACTAGCACTATTGGTGTTCTTGAAGATGCTGAGGCAACTCTTTCAAATGCAAATTCTTCACTTCTTAATTTTTTGGATGGTGTTGACCAACCAAAAAATTTACAAGGTTCTTATGTTATTATGACCACGAATTTTCCTGAAAGAATTGAGTCAAGAATTTTAAAAAGACCAGGTAGAATTGATAGAATTATCGAATTTGGAAATCTTACAGGAAAATATGCAATTAAATGTGCCGAGATTTATTTTGAAGGAATTTTATTTAATAACAAAAACACTTCCAATACAAAAGAAGGAAAATTATTAAGAAAAGAGTTATATCCAATTATTAATAAAGCATCTGGAGCTGAAATAAAAGAATTAGCACAATCTTCTGCATCTTATGCTGCAAGCAATAGAAAAGATGTAGATATAGAATTAATAAAAACAGTTCAGATAAGAATGAAAGACGACCTTAAAAATATTTTTAAATATGCCGAAGAGTCTTCATCTATTTCAAATCCAAAGAAAAAATCTGTTGGATTTAGTCAAGATGATGATTTTTTTAAAAGTGATTTTGACGAAAAATGTTTACAACCAGTAGAAGCTTTGTAAAATAAATGATAAAGGGACAGAAAATTGCGCTTTTTAAAACTGGGTATATTAAGCCAGACTTAACAGAAATTGACCCGTTATTTATTCAATACTTTTATTCAAAGAAAAGTGCAATTTCTCATGCCACAGCACTTAATGGTTTTTTTAACAAGACCGATGAATATTATATTGTAAAAGTTGAAAAAACAATTTTTGGGTGGAAGGAAATTGAAGGTACCGAAGAATATTTTAATTAAAAATAATTTTAAATTATGAAAAAGAAAGTTAAAAGTATAAAAGTTAAAATAGGCGTTTTATTAAATGATATTATCTTTTTAAAACTTAAATAACAATGAAGCTATCGCCGTTAGAAGATTTAAGATTATCAATTAATGCTTTAAAGGTTTATCCGATTGAGCCAAATATTATTAAAGCAATGCAAAATAATTTATCTTTGATTGACAAAAAAAATAAAAAATTAGAATGCCAAAATTTGCAACTAAATCAAAAAATTGATATTTTAAATAAAAATTACTTTAAAGATTTTTTAAAAAAAAAATAAATGATAAAAAAAGAAATTATTGCTAAATTGCAAAAGGAAATGGTTGAAATTAAAAAAGCAACAAAACTTTGTAGTAAAATAAAAGACGAACACAGCAAAGATGATGAAGTAGGAAGGGGTATTTTAAACGCAAGATATTTTACAATTGAAGTAATATTAAAAGACATTAAAAACCTTACAATTTGAAAATATGTATTATTTTTGTTTTACCTTATAAAAATAAAAAAATATGGAAGTAATATTAATAATTATAGCAATTTATATAATCGGTTGCTTTTTTGAAAAATCAGATTATGATAGAATGAAGGAAGTCGAAAAGTTGCCTCCTTTTACAAGAGAAGAAGCAGAGCGATATTATTATAATGAATTAAAATCAAAACAAAAATAATATTACTGCTAACGGTACGCAAGTATGAAACGTGCCAACACGAATAGCAAATTGAAAAATGAACTTTGAAATTAACATAAATATTAACTTAGATGCACAACAGGCATGTTTTATACTTGCTGTTAGGCATCTGTAAAAATTACGGTTATGAAACAAAAAACCTTAGAAAAAATATGGATTTGTCTTGTATTTTCAATGATTACATTGGTGTGTATAATTGGAAGTTTTGCGATATTTAGTGATAACCCAATAGAAAAACTCAAATATGTATTTTTGATAGTGTTTATTGGAACACCAATTAATTTTTTTATGATGTACTTTACCAGTAAAGCAAAAACGTAGTAATTTTTATTGTGCCTAACGAAAAAGTATTGCAGCCGTGCTTTTCGTATGGCTTGCAATACGGTGTTATGCTTAGCGTTTTTAACTTTAGCGGGGGCAATAATTAAACAATTAAATTAGATTATAAAAAATGGAATACCCAGTAAAAGAAGGCGAAAAATGGATTACCACATTTAGAGACGGTACAACAGCAAAAATGTTTGTAAAAAGAATTATGACATTTCCAACTACAGGGATGCCTCCGACTATTATAATGAAATACCAAGAAGGAGAAACAAACAAACAATTAGTTCATGCAGTTTTAGGAGAAGAAATACCATATCCAATAGCATTTATTGAACAGTTGATTCTTGAAAAATATATGTACCGTGATGAAACATAATTGTGCGATGATAAAAGTTAAAAACATTGAGCATAATGGCTACAGATAACAACAGTTTAAAATAAAATATAAGATAAAAAAAAGGAATAAACAAGAAGAAAACAAGAAGAAAACAAGAAGAAAACAAGAAGAAAACATTAATAATAGCAATGAAAAATTGTTGTTATCTGATGTTATACATAGTATTTCTATTGGAGGGCTAAAAGAACTTTATCAATATGGTTTTGATGATGGGAACTCAAAAACAACAAATTTTTATATAGATTCAAATTTCAAAGTAATTGACAAGAATAGCACAAAAGAAGATATGTTAAAACACGTTGCATTCCATGTAACATGGTTCGGACATGATAGTATGGTTGAAGGCGTTGGATATGTTGGTTACAACGGTAGGAAACCAACGAAAGAACATAAAAGTGGTATTATGGTTGGAGAAGATTATGACGAGTATGATTTTGAAATTGTGCGGTAGGTTTTATTTTTTAAAATCACCGATGCTGATTAAATGCACAAATGTAGTGCTTGCAGCTAGCGGTTGCAAATACAACCAGTGCTACCACAAAAGTTTGATTGAAACACAAATGTAATAATTTTTATTTTTTAGGGAGGGATTTTTAATTCTTTAATATTTATATATAAAGTAAAAAATGAATATTATAATTACAAAGCCAGAAGAT
>Ga0208375_1000259_pt1 | contig 83481 bp, 84 predicted proteins | sample RifOxyD1_FD_184038 | JGI IMG/M metagenome (GOLD analysis project Ga0208375, IMG submission 184038) | Soil microbial communities from Rifle, Colorado - Rifle Oxygen_injection D1 (SPAdes) | ecosystem: Environmental > Terrestrial > Deep subsurface > Rock core/Sediment | place: Rifle, Colorado... | reverse complement strand
AGATCACCAATCAAAAACTCCGAAAAAAGCATTTCTGTCGTCATACTTCCCCGGGTTTGAGATAGACAGACAAACTATACTTCTCGGGGAGTTAAAGAAAAACAAGCTGATAAAAAGTTTTATCTGGAAAGACGGCGATTTTATAATTACTAAGCCAAGCCGGTCTGGGATAATTGAGTTTTTTAACAAAATTGAAAATAAAAAGAACAAACCAAAGGAAACCGGTCCGATAGACAACAAAATCAGATTTAATGAACAAACCGGAGTGATAGGTATGGGAGGAAAAACCTGCCCTATTCCGATTAACACCAACCAATACTTCCTATGCAAAACTATTTTCGCAGTCCCGTTTGGCACACTGGTCAAAGAAATAGACTTTTTAGATTTAATGGACTGGGCAAAGGATAGCAAAGACAGTGTCTATGATGCTATGCGAGCGATAAACAAGAAAATCAAGCATACTCTAGGAATAGATAAGTTTTTGAAATGGAAAGTTAGGCGCATATTTATTAATTACAAAACCGAATAAGGTGGAGTCCGTCCTGATTCGGACAACAAAGAGCAGACTGGAAGAAACGGTCTGCTTTTTTATTTGCGGGCCGGCAAACGATATGCCGAAGCCAATAATCACAAAGAAAATACCACCCCTCACCCCAGCTCAAATGGAGGAAATTTTTATGGACAGATTAGCCGATCTGATTGTCCGACTTTTGGATTATCGCTACGAGCAAAAAGAGAAAGAAAAACAAGCTAATAATCAAAATGAATATGAAAAACCAAACACCGGACAATAATTTCACTACCAGCGACTTCTATGTGGCTGCTTTTCTGATTGCCTACAAATACCAGCTTGTCGGCATAAATAAAACCGATGCTCGCCGGTTTCGTTTTGTCTTTGTTGACCAACCAGGACGACCCCAATTCGTGGAGGGTTATTTTTTAGGTTATACCGACGTGAACGCCAAGGAATTTGTCTTGGCGATCAAAGAGCTGAAATCACTGATGTATAACGACGCTATCAGTTGAAAATAATTGAATATGAAATATGGAAAATTTGCCATTCGAAATAGATAACAATGATTACGTAAAGCTTCCCCGAAGCATCAAGACCGCCCTTGTGGACGGCTATTTGAGTTTTGAGGAATACTCGGTCCTCGTCTGGTTATGGATCACTGCCAACCCACGAATGGGAAAAGCTCATGTCAGCTACGCAGGACTTTCCAAGGACTTCAAGGAAAAGTATTCCAAGAATCACATCAATCGGCTGATGCTGAGCCTGAAGCGTAAGAAGTGGGTATGGTTTGCCATACAGCAAGGTCGCAGAAGTTCGTTCCATGTTGATATCTCCCGTTACCCCTTATCAAATGGTGGTTTTGTAGACTTTGAAACTCGTAGCAAACAGAAGTCTGGCAGAAGTGAGGGTGGTACTGATACACAATTACCAGCAGAAGCACCGACAGAAGTCAGTGACGTTCGGCAGAAGCTGGAAAGTGACAAAAACGCTTTAGTAGATAGGTTTTCTTTCGGTTCGGAAAGCTCGCTCGGCAGAAGTTCCAAGAACGACAACGAGAAAGAAAATAAAAACAACCGATCGAATCGTGGTCGACCCGTAAGAGAATTCACTCCCAAGTCTTATGAGGAACAGAAATGTTGGGAGATTGCCCAAGAGCTGGGAGAAAAGGATATGACTTTCATCCTATCAGCTCTCAAGAAGTACGGATTGACGAGAATTGAGGAAGCGTACCGGTCCGTAATGGAACAACCGAGCGAAAAAGTACGAAGCAGAGGCGCGTATTTCAATAAATTATTAACCCTTTAAAAGATACTAAATGATACCCAAATGGCAAAAAATGTAGACATAAAAAATGAAAAATACCAGAATGCAATCCGCTTAAAATACGGCGATTTTACTTATTCAGAGATTGCTCAACTGCTAAAAGTCTCTCACGTTACTGTAAAGAGATGGTTTCGGTCAGACGGTTTACTTAAAGACGAATACGAACGATACGAAAAAGAAAGAAATAAGGTTCGTGATAAAGAGACCGATACCGTCCTAATGAAACACGCCGAAACCGCATCCAAAATGTTGGTTAGTCTTATGGGTGCCAAGAGCGATGCCATGAAATTCCGAGCGGCCAAAACCATTCTTGATTTTGTCCGAGGTCCGGCCGGAGGCAGAGACGATGATCTCAATGATGAGGAATATAAAAGAAGTAGTCGTCAAATAGAGGAAATTTTAGAGAAATACAAGAATAAAAAGACTGTGGGCAACTAACGCTTAGCTTGTTGCCCAAAATAGCGTATGTTGTGTTTGAAAGCTAAGCCTAAAATTATTAGCAAAAATTAAAATGAAAATAATATGGAACATGCATTAATTTATTGCCGAGTCTCAACTGAGGAACAAGCCGAGGACGGCCACCACTCCCTTGCGACTCAGCTCAAGCTCTGCAAACGAGCGATTGAGGAAAGTAACAAATTCAAACTGATAGATGACGGTGTTTTTGAAGACCCTGGCCGATCAGCCACTAATATGAATCGTCCCGGCCTACAAGACATGTTACTTAAAATCCAAGACGACAAAACAATCAGGGCGGTTTTTATTCAAGACACCGACCGACTGGCCAGAAATGCTCTTGATCACATGCAGATCAAGGCAATCATGAAAAAGCACGATGTCGAGCTTTTCTCTGTCTCCCAGCCGGGCATTACCGATAGCCCCGAGGGAAACTTTATGGATTTAGTGATTGCCGGTGTGAACCAACTGCAATCACAGATCACTTCCAGAAAGACCTTGAAAAGTCTTGAACTGAAATTCTGGGAGGGTTGGTGGCCGACCGGTGTGGCTGTTGGATATTTAAATGCTGGCGAACCGGACGATGAGAAAAAAAGAATTATTATTGTAGACGAAGAACGAGCACCGCTTATTCAAGAGGCATTCAAAATGTATGTGACTGGAGATTATTCAGTCTTTGAAGTTCGTGACGCTTTATACAAAAAAGGTTTTAGAACTCACGCCGACAAACGACTGGCTCACAGCAAGATGATTGAGATCTTAAAAAATCCTTTTTATTACGGCGAGATGCGTTGGCGAGGATTAGTTAACACCGGAAAACATAAACCGCTTATAGATAAAGATTTGTGGGAACGAGTCCAATTGGTTATGGCCGAGCATAACCGCTATGCCTGCCGACGGCAAAAGTTTAACTTTATTCTGCGAGGTCTGACTTTTTGTGCCAACTGCGGACAAAGATACACGGCCGAACATCACCCAAAGAAAAATAAATCTTATTATCACTGCAACCGGTCTGGTGATCAGATTAAATGCCAAGATAAGTATGTGGAGGTTTGGGACATAGAACAGCAAGTTGCTAACTTGTTCAAGTACATAGAATTTACTCCCAATTTTACCGATAGACTAGTGACCAAGATTGAAAAGATTTATAGCACTCGTAAAGAAGTGATTAATAAAGATAAGAAAGCCCTGAATACTCAAAAGATGATGTTTGAAAAGAAACGGGATACAGCCGAGGAAAAACTTTTTGCCGGATTAATCACTGATGACGACTTCTCCAGAGTAAAAGTTAAAATCAAAGAACAGCTCGAGCTATTGCAAGACGAATTGTATACCCAAGATAAAAAACTCAATATGAGAATTGATGAACTCCAAGATATGCTCTTGTTTGTCCGCAACGCTTACGAAGCCTATACCAAATCGCCGGATGAAATGAAAAGACTATTCCTTGGCCTTTATTGGGAGAGGTTTGAGGTGGCTGACAAAAAAATCCAAACCGTAATACCATCACCGATCATCAGAGGACTGATGCAAGCCGAAGACATGGTCTTTACCAAGAAATACAAAGAAATTACCGGTCCGAGAATAATAACCGACTTGGCCGTAGAATTCACACCGTTCATAGCTGGCAAATCAAAATCCAAGATTGCCCCTAAAACGCAAAAATCCCGACAAATTGCCGAGATTCCTGCAATGATATCCAATCAACCGAACTCGGTTATATTAGATACCGTTTGGGGTGCCCAGAGGGAATCGAACCCTCATTAGCGGTACCACAAACCGCTGTGTTAACCGTTACACCATGGGCACCATATGATATGGTACCCCGGCCAGGAATCGAACCTGAATCTAAAGCTTAGAAGGCTTCTATTCTATCCGTTGAACTACCGGGGCAAAAATTAAAAACACAGCCAACTATAACAAAAAATAAAGATTTAGTCAATGATTTTAGCTTCTGGCTCCTGACTGCTCTCGCCACAAGGCAGCATAAAGTCCACCTTGTTTTATCAAATCATCGTGTCGACCAATCTCCACAATCCGACCTTTTTCCAAAACATATATTTTCTTGACATGCGCTATAGTGGAAAGCCGATGAGCGACCAAAACACTGATCATCTGCGGATGAGCTGCTTCAATAGTTTTGATAGTGTCTGTAATCTGACGCTCAGTCAAAGAATCTAAGCTCGAAGTGGCCTCATCAAAAATCAAAATATCCGGCCGACGAAGCAAAGCTCTGGCAATAGCCAGTCTTTGTTTTTCTCCGCCCGAGAGCTTCAGACCACCCTCGCCTATCTTGGTATCTAAGCCATGATCGCCTCTTTTGACTAGGCTGTCAGCAGCGGCCATATGCAACACTTTCAAACATTCTTCTTCATTGGCTTCTGGCCTGACAAATAAAAGATTCTCCCGAATCGTTCCGGAAAAAAGTTGCGTTTCTTGAGAAACCAAGCCGATTTTTTTTCGCAAATTTTCATTGGCGACATCGTAGAGACTAATCTGATCATTTAATAAAATCTGCCCACCGGTAATTTGGAAAAGTTTGACTAAAAGTTTTATCAGAGTAGTTTTGCCTGACCCAGATGGACCGACAAAAGCGACTGACTCGCCAGCTTTGATATCTAAATTTATATCATACAAAGCCCGCTCCCCGTCCTGACGATAGGTAAAATTTACATCTTTTAGAGAAATCTTATAAATATCACCAATGGCTATTGGATTTTTCGGTTGTGGTTCGGGAGGAATATTTAAAACCTTGTCCAGTTCTTCGCTACTAGCTCGGGCTTGCTGATACTGCTCAGCCAAATTGGCCAACTCAGCCAAAGGACTAAACAAGAAAAATGAATAAAATAATAAAGTAAAAAATTGTCCCAAGCTCACAACCTGATTATACATCAAATACAACATCACCAGCATGATAAAGGCCCGCAGACCATTGATGAGAGTACCTTGGATAAAACTCAAGGTTCTGACCAATTTTACTCGTTTCAGCTCCAAATCTAAAATAGCATCATTGACTTTATTTAACCGATCTATTTCCTGTTGTTCCAAACCTAGACTTTTAACCAATTCAATATTGCGTAAAGTCTCAGTAGTAAAACCGGCCAAACTAGCCTGTTGAGATACTACTTTGGTCTGAATATTTTTTATCCGCCGACTAATTAAAAATATTGTGATACCCAGTGTCGGCACTACCAAAAATATTACTAGCCCAATCAGCCAATGCACCCAGAAAGCATAAGCTAAGACAAAAGCAATTCCCAAAATATAGACAAATAATACATTGATCAAGCCCGTAATAATCCTCTGAATATCTTCTCGGGCTTTTTTCATTTTCTGCAAAATCTCTCCGGAGCTTTGATCAGTAAATATTTTATAGGGTAAAAATAAAGAATGGTGGACACTCTCCGCATAAAGCTTGGTACCAAGACGATGGGTAATCACATTGACATAGTAATCCTGAAAATTTTTGGCAATCCGCGAAATTAAGGCTACGCTCACAAAGCCTAAAAGTAATAATCCCGAACCGCTAAAAAATTCCGCTTTGGACAGCTCATTTACCCGTGCAGCATAATTGTCCACCAGCAGACGAAAAATTTGGGGATCTAACAGAGAAAAAACTTGATTGATGGTAGCCAAAAATAGAACTCCCACCAGCGTTTTTCGATAATCTTTAAGATATTTAAAAATAAACTTCATATATTATAAATAGTGAAATTATTCTAACATTTTTAAACTAAGCTAGCAAACTCTGGGCTGTCAGCCAAATTCTCTTTTTGCTTTATGGTAAAATATGGTAAAATATAGCTATGAAACAGCTGACACTGGAATTACTATTTTGGAAAATACTCAGCGATGTCTGGGGATCGGTCACTGCTATATTTTTCTTACTAACTTTTTTTAAAGTTTACGACTTATCCCACATTTTATCTGATGTCACTATTATTTATCTGTCCATTTTATCCATCTTTACCGGTATTAAAGAATTAAACCGTTGGAAAAACAAACAGTTCCTTTCCCGCTACCACGGTGAGGTTTTCATTATTCTCTGGACTATCCTAATGTTGGGATTTATTCTACTCAGTGCCTACGACAAAAGCCACTACAAAATATCTACTGAATTTACAGCTACCTATCTGTCAGTTTTGGGTATTTTTGCCATCAGCCGCAAATCAAAAAATTTAAAATTAAGATAATTATATGTTGTATTTAGGAGCGGACCACAATGGTTTTCACCTCAAAGAATATTTAAAAAAATATCTAGATGAACGCGGCATTATCTATGTCGATCTGGGTAATAAAAAATTTCAAAAAACCGACGATTACCCAGATTGGGCCAAGCTAGTGGCCAAAAAAGTCCAAAAAAATAAAAAAGACCTGGGTATTTTGATGTGTGGCAGTGGCCAAGGCATGTGTATAACAGCCAATCGCTACAAAAATGTCCGAGCAGCTTTTGGCTGGTCAGCCGCCGCCGCCCGCCGAGTCCGCCATGATGACGATGCCAATATCCTTTGTCTGCCGGCCTGGGGTCTAACCAACGAACAAGGCAAACACATTGTCAGCGCCTGGCTCAACACTGCCTTTGCCGGACTAACTCGCTACAAGAGAAGAATAAAAAAAATAGACCGCTAATGACCAAAAGAAAAATTAAAATCATTCCTTCGTTATTAGCTCTCAACAAAGCTGAATTTATAAAACAATTTAAAAAAGTCAGTCCTTATTTTAAGTGTTTACAAATTGATATTATGGACGGCCATTTGGTCAAAGCCAAAAATACTCTAACGCCTCAGTCTATAAAAAATTTGACCAGACAACATAAATTAGAAATACACTTGATGGTCAAAGATCTACCACGCCATATCAACTCCTGGTTAAAATTAAAAAATGTCCAAAAAATTATCTGGCACTATGAAGCCGACAAAAATATCCGTCATATTACCTTTCTAAACAAATACCTGAAAGCCCACAAAATAAAAACTGGCCTGGCTCTTAATCCCAACACCTCTCTAGCTAAAATAAAAAACCTTATTGCCTATTTTGATACTATCCAGCTGATGGGCGTCACTCCCGGTCGCCAAGGACAAAAATTTGAGACTAAAATAATTCCTAAAATCAAAGCCCTACGTTACAAATTTCCTAAAATAAATATTGAAATAGATGGCGGAGTAAATAATCAGACCTTTCACGCTCTCGTGAGAGCTGGTGCCAATATAGTCTGTCCTGGATCATACTTTCAAAAATCTACCAATATCAGACAAGCACTAAATAAACTAAAATAAAAAATCTCCGACTGTCCGTCGGAAATTTTTTTAATAGCTATTATTTAGTATATATTTTATTTTTAATAGAAAATAAAAGCAGGGCTCCTAAAACAGTGATAATGGCCGCTACTATAAACAATACTTCAAAGCCATAAAGACTGACAATAAATCCGCCCAAAGCAGCGGCAGCGGCCATACCAGCTCCTAGTAGTACATCGTATAAACTCCACTCAAAACCTTCTTTGCCTTTATCCACGTGTCTGGTAAACAAAGTGTACCAGCCAGGGAAAGCTATGGCAGCGGCTATACCCAAGACCGCTTGTAGAACATACAACTGTAATATTGAATCTACAAAAATATAAGAAAAATAAACCATAGCTACCAAAATTGATCCCAAGATAGCTGCCCACAAATCATCTTTTTCTGATTTGCTCTTATCAATAAAAATACCAACTGGCATTTCAAAAATTGATTTAAAAATCAAATAAATAGCCACGGTGATGCCGGCGGCTTCTACATGCCCGCCGATTTCGTCCACTATAAAAATAGCAAACAGAGGAGTAAAAAGCTGATAAGCTGAAAAAATTAAAAAATCCGATAAGATCAATATTTTGATAACCGCATTTATCTTATAAGAAGCAATCGATCGAACAATAGTGCGTGAATACATTTTATTTACTTAAATTATTAGCTGGGGGTGCTGCTTTGTGTATCAATTTGTTGTAAATCGGCACAGTAAAATAAAACTGTGACCCAACATGTTTAATACTATCAACATAAATTTTTCCACCCATTAGTTCTACCAGCTGTTTGGTAATCCACAATCCTAAACCAGTACCCACTATACCCCGAGTATCTTCGGTCTGTACCCGATAAAACTTTTCAAACAAGGCCTCTCTCTCCTTGGCATCCATACCAATCCCCGTATCTTTGACATTAATAGTAACAAATTTTGGCTCAGTTTGTTTGGCAATCAGTTCTATTTCTCCCTGCTTGGTGTACTTAATAGCATTACCCATCAAATTGACCAAAATCTGCCTAAATTTATCTTCATCAGCCCAAATAGTCGGTAGCTCTCCTTCTTGGGTCAGTTTAAATTTTAAACCCTTTTCTTCCATGCGCAAAGAAAATTCCGCTTCAATACTTTCTAACACTTCTGGTAAACTAATGACTTTGGGTGAAATAGTCAATCTATTTTGTTCAATCCGACTAACATTTAAAAGATCATCCACCAAAGCTCCTAGACGATTGACTGAGGCCTCCATTATTCTAAAACCTTTTTTACCAATATCGTTTAACTCCCCATAATCGCCTTCCATCGCCATAGACAAAAATCCTTTGATGGTAGTAATCGGCGTTCTGAGCTCATGAGAAGCAATAGAAATAAACTCGTCTTTCATCTTGTCTACCTCTTTTAGTTTCTTAAAAAGCAGTGCATGTTCAAACAACCGAGTGTTTAGGGCTAAGAGTAAAATCACAATCAAAACCGTGATGGCTAAAATAATATAAGACTTGGTTAAGGTTTCTCTGACCAAATCATCAATCAATTTAAGTGACAAACGCAAACTAAGTAGGGCCTCTTTATTGCCCTCGGCATCTTTGAGCGGCATTACTACCTCCCAGAGACGCTCACTATCGGCCGTACCACTAATACTGTTGGAAACCAGTGTGGCCACTGCTTCATTTTGGTGCCAACTAATAACATAGTTTAGATCATCGACAGAATTACCAATTTTGTTTTCATCAAAGCTGGCTATAATTTTAAAAGCTTCACCGTCTCTAGCTAAAATATCAAAATTGCGCACAGCAATGCCAGAATTTTGAATTTTTTTTATTTTAGCTTGAATCTCCGCCTGACTGTCCTGGCCCTCATAAACAGTACTATCAAAAAATTGACCAATCATCAGAGCCTGACGTTGCAGAGAAACATCAATATTGAGCTGAAAAGACTGAACTGACCAAATAGTATTTAAAATAATAGCCAAAGGTATCAAAAGAATCAGCACCACAGCATAAATTACCTGATGGCTCTGTCTAAGTAAAAAATTATTAGGTTTTTTTAGCATTATACTATACCCCTAAATTTTTATTTTTGCCTTTGTTAATAAATATTATTATACCCAGCGCTAAAAATACCAAAAATGCTCCACCTAAAATATAATAAATAAAGAAATTATTAACGGCCGCGCTAGTAGTGGCTTCATCAAAGTAATTATCAGCGCTGACAGCCTGAGCTTCTTTGATTAAAAATGAAAGTGGACGAGATTGTTTGACTATCTTTCCGGTATCATCATTGACTGTCACAAAAACCTGGTGATGACCATCGGTCAAAGATTGTTTGATATCATAGGACCAGTTGCCACTAGCATCAGTTTTGGTAGCCATCACTAAAGGCAATTCACTATACAAATACAAATTCACCCAAGTATTAGCCTCGGCTTTGCCAAACAATTTTATTTTTTTATCAGTTTCCTCGATAATAATTACCTCCAAACGATTATCAATTTTTTCAGATTTTGTTTTCGGCTGTTCAATACTTATATCTCCAGCCAAAAGCAGTCTATCAATGTCTGTTCGCTCAATAGTCAGTGGCCCCTCACCGGCTGGATTATAACCATTGATAATCTCTGTACCATCAGAATACCCATCACCATCGGTGTCTGAATTATTTAAATCAGTACCATAGTAAGCTTCTAAATCATCGGGCAAATTATCTCCATCAGCATCTAAAATAATAACGGCCTGATTTAAAATAGTCAGCTTATCCTCTTCTTCTAAAACAGTTTCTTTCTGGGCTTTGGCTAAAAGTACTTTGATACTCTGATTAGCGATAAGTGGTAAGACATCACCATTACTAATACCTTTGTTTTGTAAATTGTCACTCAGCTCTTGTAAAGTAATATTTTTACCAAGTAGTGAAGCGATAGCCTGATTAATATTGTCACTAAATTTCTGACCAACAACCAAGCGGCTCAAATATCTATTTCGTAAAACATTGTTACATAAATTTATATCACCCAATTTACAATTTACCTGTGAACTATATTTTTCCAATAAATAATTTTTACAAGCTTCGCCGTCAATAATGTTGTTGTCCTGGCATTCAAAATCTGTCAATACTCGATAAAGATAATCTTCACAAGCCTGGGCTTCATAAATACTTTGATCTAAACAAGTTTTATCGAGCGAACTAATGGTAGCCATAAAACGGCGACATTTGTCTTCATTGTTGATGCCTTGATCCTGACAAGTAGCATAAAAATTTATACCTAAATTATTTATACCGACACTACTAGTCGAAGGAATAACTACGACAACTGGCTGAGGATTACTATTTTCATTACCTGCTTCCTGTTCTCCAGACTCAGCACCATCATTACCATCCCCCGGTTCTATAATAATAGGATTATTAATCAGTATAGATATCTGACTATTCGGATAACCAATGACTGATAAATTATAAGTCTCGTTGGGCCAAGTAGTAGAATCAACCACATTACTAATATAGACAAAGGGCGCGTTGGTATAATTACTCTGTCTGATACCCAAATTTCCTAATAAAGTATTGGACCAAGCAGATTGTTTGGCTGATGGATAAGCCAAGGGAGTGTTGTCCGAACCTTTTAGCTCTATTTCTAAACCACTTACCAAATCAATATTTGATCCGACTACAATATAAAATTGTCCGCTAACAGTAGCACTTCCCGACGGACTTAAAAATACAGCTGTGGCATCAGTAACGGGTGTCTGACTGTTAGGATTAAAGTATGACAAAAGTAAACGCTCACTAGAATCTTCATCGTGCTCTAGATAAAAATAATAATTGCCACTGGCTACCTCATTTGATAAAACAGCATAAAAACAATAATTATGCCCCGCGGCTTGAGCGGCTTGCGTATTGGCTAATCCAAAAATAGTGCTGTTGCAAGCTATGGCCGTATTATTCAAAATATAATTATTACCATTATCGCTAGTGGCGTCGGCCAATTTAAATTCTACATCGGCTACATTGGCACTACCAAATAAAATATCCCCCAAACTAATTTGATTATTGGTGGTATTATAGGCCTTTAAATCTGGATCAACTGGAATAGTTTGATCCAAAATCTCCCAGGTAAAAACTATTGGTCCTACACTAGCTGTATGACCCTGGCCATCGTCAGCTGTAGCCAATAGAGCATAAGTGTCATTAATTAAACTATATTGTTGAGCGCTAATATTAGAGCGCCACAAATTACTGCCGGCTACTGGTGGTATACTACCTTCTATACCCAAATCTGGCCGATTGGTAGGCACCAAGCTAAAAGTCAAACTATTAGCAGTAAAACTAGTATCAAATTCCAAAGCCAAGCTGTCCCCTTTGACAACGCTACCAGCCAAAGGTTTGTTGATAGACAATTCATAGCTAGGAATAATATCTGCTAAATTTCTATCTAGAGTAATACTGATTTGCCCCAAAACTACATTTTGAGTAGTACCGGCATAAACTAATTCAAAAGATAAATTATACTGTCCATCTGGAAAAATACTATTCGTATTGATATTTGCCCCATCGCTAGATGGCGTACCCAAATCTATTGTGTATTCATAGTTGGCAAGATTATCAGCTGTGGCGGTCAAAGTATATACTTTTTCTGAGAAAGTTGAATTACTTATTTTAGCTATAATAGATTGACCAGTTAGCAAAAAATTATTAGGCCTAACTAAAATTGGCAACTGATTAGCAGTAATAGTAGTTTGCTCTGGCGAAATAATATTGATACTACTTGGACTAACTGGTTCAGTCACCAAATTTACTCTTTGAATAGTGAATAATATATTTTCATTGATAGGCAGTGCATTTATGCTACTGTCATAGGAAATATTAGCATAGATTAAATAATTTCCATCACTAAAAGTGTCCGAATCATTCATATCAATAGTGCCAGAATTTTGCCAGATACTATAATCATTTTCCGAACCAACCATTTGTGCCTGTGATCTTAATACAACAACGCCATCTGCCCCCTCTTTATAAATATCAAAAATTATACCCTTAATAGTCTGACTAATAGTTGAATTTACAGCAAATTTTATGTTTAAATGTTGCTCGGCTTCATTAAGAGGGTTGATAACTATATTGGCTTCTGGACTCATAAAATACGCCTGATCGCCAGTAGCCGCTGCTTGTATTTGACCATTTAAATTTATTAATACATAATCGGAAGAATAAATATTTTCTAGCTGACCGTCCTGATACTGATAAGCAGTGACCGATAAATAATATTGGCCCGGCTGATAATTGTTATCCGTATTCCAAGCGCTTTGGGCGCGCCAGCTACCATCACTTTGTAAGCTGGCCTGATAATTTTCATCCAATCCAGTGCTAAGATTTGTCAAATTAAAAGCTACAAAATCAAAAGAACCCCCATCTTTGCTTGATAGCATGGCTTGAAAATAAATACTCTGGCCAATCTCTAGGCTATCAGTCACTGGTTCGACAAAAACAGCTTGCAGTAAATTATTATTGTCAGCAGCCTTAACTGCCACAAAAATCAAAGCTTGGGTAAAGACCAAGGCTGTGAAAAAAACAATGCTAAGATAACGCTGGATCCTATCTAAAATCATATTTTTTCTCTTACTTTATTTAATCTATTATACCATAAATTAATTAAAACAAAAAAATCTCGTCCCATCTAACGTGGCGAGATTTTTTAATACACTATTACTGACAGGGACAAATTCCCGTCTGGCTAGCACCAGAGACCTCACTGCAAATCACCGCTCCATTTTGGATAGTGCAGATATCACCACTAAGTGGTGGAGTACCAGTAGCCGAGATCGTACAACTAGTGGAACAGGCTGATCCCAAATCTTTATTTAACCTACAAAATGCGCTTCCAGCTACAATTACATCTGGTCCATATCGAGCATTTCTGACACAATTCAAATTTAGAGCCGCGCAAGTATCATCACAATCAATATTGGTGCTGAGCGCTAGATACCAGCAATGTCCGCCGCCATAAGCTCCACTGGCACAAACATCTCTCAGGCTTAGATTTTTAGTAATGGTTTCACTATCATGAGTACTACAAGCACCAACTATCAAATCATTGCTGGCATTTTTAAACAAATAATAACCAGTGTCAGCCGCTGAGCTTTTATCTGGATCGTATGGCAACTGTCTTAAATATTTATAAAAATCTTGATCATCAATAGTCAAACAAAGCTCGGTATCAGCACCGCAAGTCAATTCCGAACCACTTTGAGACGAACATAATACTTTCTTACTGGTACTCAACTCTCCCAAGACCGGCATCATTCCACTGTGCTCTTTGGCATAATTAAATAAAGCAGCCGATATAACACTTACATCTTGCGTTCTTTTTTTATTTTGAGCGTCCCCCATTCTATCTAAGGGATCAATCCATAAAAAAACTGCCGCTGACAAAACCAAAACGATCGTCATACTGACAATAAGCTGAACTAGTGTAAAACCGAATTGATTTTTGTAAAACATAAAGTTATTTTTAAGCAAACTCCTTTAAGAGCTGCTCAATATTTCGGACTTTCATCGGCCGCTTTACTAAGGCTGGACCATTAAGCTGTGGTAAATATTTATCATAACTAGGACGCTTGTCTTCATAAAACAGACCATAGGCGATCTTATCGCCCCAGACCATAGCTTCTTTATAAGCGGCTAGCACATCATTGGTTGTGTACCCCTCTTTTTTGTCCAAATTATACAAGCGATCAAAAAAATATTTAAAAGTATTAACCTTATTGAAAGTCACACAGGGTTGAAAAACATCCACTAGTGAAAAACCCTGATGCAAAATAGCTTTTTTAAGTAGCTCTTTTAAATGAGTAGCGTCGCCAGAAAAACCTCGAGCCACAAAACTGCCACCAGATGATAAAGCCAAAGTAATCGGATTGGCCTTTTCTTCTATTAAGCCCCCCGGAGTAGATTTGGTTTGAGTGCCCTTATCAGTGGTGGGGGCAGCTTGACCAGTCGTCAAAGCATAAAGTTGGTTGTCGTGGGTGATATAAGTAATATTGGTATTACCCCGCACCGCATGGATAAAATGCGCCATACCCTCTCCATAACCATCACCGTCTCCAGCCATCACTATCACTGTCAAATCTTTATTGGCCAGCTTAGCTCCAACTGCCGTCGGTAGTGCCCGACCATGCAAAGAGTGCCAACCATAAGCTTTGAGAAAATTTACTCCATTACCAGAGCAACCCACACCCGCTACCAACAAAACATTTTCCGGCTTAATATTCAATTCCACCAAAGCATTTTTTAAAGCAATAAAAATCCCAAAATTTCCGCAACCGGGACACCAACTAGGTTTATAACTGGTATTAAAATCTTTTTCTATCATATATTTAAAAATTTTTTAGGGCACTAATTATATCTTCCCGAAAAAATGGCCGACCGTCATATTTAAGTAATTTATTTTTAATCACAATACCAGTTTCTTGAGCAATTAGATTTCCCAACTGAGCATTAGAATTATTTTCAATCAATAAAATTTCCTTGGAATTATTTAAAATATGCTTGGTAAACTCCGCTGGAAAAGGCCACAGATACTGATATTGCATTATCCTGAGCTTGGATTTTATTTTATCTGGCAAGTTAACATACGAATCCAAAATCACTCCTTTGTTTGACCCCCAGAAAACTACTGTTTTTTTGGCTTTGGGATTACCATAAACTAATGGCTGGGACATTGTTTTGGCAAATTGCTCCAATTTTCTATACCTTTTATCCACCTGCTCAATGCGATTTTGACTATCCTCATTGGAAAAACCATAGGGATCGTGCTCATCGCTATTGGCTATAAAAAAACCATTAGCCATACCAGGCAAAGTGCGTGGCGAAATACCATCTGGGACTACTTTATATCTTCGATACTCTTTGATTTTCCTGAGTTGCTCGACCGTCAATATTTTACCCCGATTTATTTTTATATTCTTAGTATCAAATTTGGGAATAGTGGTATTGCCTTCGGCAATGAGTTTATCAGACAGTATGATGACTGGTAGCTGATACATATCGGCCCAGTTTAAAGCTTGGTGTCCCATCTGATAGGCTTCTGTGGCATCACCAGGCGCCATGATAATTCTAGGAAAATCTCCTTGAGCAGCGTGGAGCATAAATTGCAAGTCTCCTTGCTCGGTCCAAGTAGGTAACCCGGTGGCTGGGCCTGGTCTTTGTACATCTACCATGACCAAAGGTGTTTCGGTTAATCCAACCAACCCCAAAGTTTCCGTCATCAGAGAAAAGCCTCCACCTGATGTGCCAATCATAGCTCGAGCCCCTACATGAGAAGCTCCCAAGGCCATATTGGCTACTGATATTTCATCCTCTGCATGTTTGACTACTATACCAGTTTTGTCAGCTATCTTAGCCAAATAATGAAGAATAGTAGAAGATGGTGTCATCGGGTAGGCAGCATAAAAATTTAATCCTCCGGCCACTGCGCCCAAAGCCAAGGCTTCATTAGCGGTGATTAAAATATTATTATTAGCTGGTCGAGTCAAAAGCTGACACATAAATTGACCTTTGAAATTGGCTGTAACAAAATCAAAACCGATTTTTAAAGCTTTGATATTATTGGTGACTACTACTTCGCCTTTTCGTGAAAAATTTTCTTTAACAATCTTGTTGGCTATGTCTAAAGATTGGCCGATCAAAGCTAAACTGGCACCCAGAGACATAACATTTCTCATCACTTCGCCACCCGCTTCTTTGGCTAGAGTAGTCAAAGGTATTCCAAGACCAGTTATTTGTGCCTTAGCCAATTTGGCTGGCAAAATCTTTGCTTTATCACTATCATAAATCAATACCCCACCGACATTTAGCTCGGAAAAATTTTGTTCAATAGTATTTTGATTTAAGGCGACCAAAATATCAATCTTTTTATTAATACTATTGACTGGTCGTGTGTCTACCAGTAGTTGATAAGTATTGTGACCACCTCTGATAATAGAAGGATACTCGGTATAGTCAAAAACCTCATAACCAGCCCGCATAAATATCTTACCAAACATCATACCAGCTGATTTGATACCAAAACCGGCCTCGCCACCGATCTTCCAAGTTAAATTATTTTTTTTGTTTTCCATGATAATTTTTCCCTTAAAGTTCTTTCTTATTATAACATTTTTTCCGACTAATAAAAAATCCATCCCGCCGCGTCAAACGCGGCGGGATGGATGAATATATTAAATATCAAGGCGAATCTTTATTATTAGAAATTTCTTTTTTAATATCTATATTATTTGATTGCCTTTCCTTAACTGCTTTAATAATCATTAGGTCATCGGGAGAAGCTGTAGCCAATTGGTTGGCTGGTTCCTCCATAATTTGAGTTTCTTTTTTAGAAACGCCAAATAAGTTTTTCCAAAATGACATAAATTTAAATTTTTAATGTTCTTTTTGTTTTTGTTTTTATCCGATTTCTCAATAAGCTAGCTTAGATTGATTCTTACACGAAGCTTAGCAATATAAAGCGACCGGGGTCCAGCTAAAAATTAGCAGGACATAAAATACTTGCGACATTTTTTTATTTTTATTTTTGTTACTAGCGGGATATTATCCCCCCAAATATGATCTCAGACCACCGCTGAGATTTTTTTATATTCAATTGTTTAGGCGGTCCAAAATAATAGACCAAATAGGAAAAGGGTTAAAATTGCCCAATTCTCATGACTCTCTACTTGACTATTACAATGATAGCCCGCCAAGCGAAAGGACCGACACTGTTTCATAATCTTTATTTTATTTTAATTAGATAGAGTTTCCTACTACAAAAAGGAGAACAAAGGCGCCAACGGCGCATAAAGCGAATACTGCCCAGTAATCGCTATTTCTTAATTTTCTATCTCCTGGTCTGATGACCAGTTTGAAAGATTCGGAATTATTGCTTAGCATAATTTATTCCTCCTACCATTTTTCACGAAGAAAATATGGAAGTTTATTGTAAGTTATTAATTAAAATTGGGGCATTAATCATTTTTCTACTAAATTATATCATAGAAAAATAAAAATTGGCATAGTTCCCTTTGGAACCGAGTGCCAATTCTAACTTACCAATACAGTATAGCATTAAAAACGCCTTTTGTCAACCTATATAAAAATTTTTCATTTTGGGTTACAATAATACTACTATATTATAATTAAAAATAATTCAAATATGCGCATAGAAGTAGACAGAGAACTCTGTACCAGTGTGGCTAGCTGTGTAGCTATTGCTCCCAATACCTTTGAGCTTGATGATGAGGGCATCGCCGTAGTAAAAAACCCTACCGGAGATGATAGGCAAACAATTTTACAAGCTGCTCAAAGCTGTCCGGTCAACGCTATCATTATCTATGATGATGACGGCAAACAGATTCATCCTCCTCTAAAATAAATCGTATGTCAGTTTATCAAGACATACCGCCTATCAAAATTGGTGATCAGGCGCCTTTATTTTCTCTGAAAAACCAATCAGGGGAAGAAATCTCTCTAAAAAATTATTTAGGCAAAAGAAATGTCTTGCTAATTTTTTATCCCGGTGATAATACCCCCGGCTGTACCAAACAGCTCTGTGCTTTAAGAGATGACTTTACTAAGTTGAAAGAGTTGGACATCGAAGTGTTGGGTATCAATCCAGCCGATGAAAAATCACATCAGGACTTTATAAACAATTACCGTTTTCCCTTTGACCTTTTAATAGATAAAGATCATCAAGTGGCTCAAAAATACAAAGCCTTAAAATTTATGTTTGGCCATGAAAGCGTTAAAAGATCCGTAATTTTAATAGATAAAAAGGGAAAAATTATCTTTTTACAGCGCGGTCTGCCGAAAAATCAAGAAATACTTAAAGCTTTAAAATAATTTATGAAAAAAAATATATATCTAGATCACGCTTCTACTACCCCGACTGACCCGCGGGTAGTCAAAGCTATGGAGCCATATTGGACCAAATATTATGGCAACCCTTCCAGTCTTTACCAATTGGGACTACAAAGCAAAAATGCTATTACCTTGGCTCGCGTAAAAATCAGTCAGTTACTAGACTGCCAAGCCGATGAGCTAATCTTTACTGGTGGCGGAACCGAAAGTATTAATCTAGCTTTAAAAGGTGTTTTACAAAAAAATCCCGGCGCTCACTTTATTACCTCCTCCATAGAGCACCACGCTGTTTTACATACCGCTGATACTTTGAAAAAACTCGGCCACAGTGTCTCTATTTTACCGGTCGATGACCAAGGTTTTATCAGATTAGAAGATATTGAAAAAGCTATTAAAGACAACACCAAGCTAATTTCTATCATGATAGCCAATAATGAAATTGGCGTGATTCAAGATATTCAAAAAATCGGCGCTTTGATAGAAAAAATAAACCGCGAAAGAATAGCCAAAGGATTACCAATAATTTACTTCCACACTGATGCCTGCCAAGCTGGTGGAACATTAGATTTAAACGTCAAAAAACTACACGTTGATCTTTTGACTATCAATGGCTCTAAGGTCTACGGCCCTAAAGGCGTCGGCGCTTTGTATATGAAAACTGGCACCAACCTGGGACCAATTATTGACGGTGGCGGTCAGGAAAAAAATATTCGCTCTGGTACAGAAAACGTCCCGGGCATAGTCGGCTTAGCCACTGCCTTGGAACTAGCGCACCAGTCGCAGACCAAAGAAAATGCCCGACTGATAAAATTGCGAGATAAATTAATCAAAGAAATTTTGGCTATAATTCCCAAAACTAGATTAAATGGCCACCCCAGCCAAAGACTGCCCAATAATGTCAATATTTCTATCCTAGATATTGAAGGCGAAGCCATGTTACTTTATCTTGATGAAATAGGTATCCAGGCTTCTACCGGCTCAGCTTGCACCTCTACGACCCTTGATCCGTCGCATGTCATCAGAGCCCTGGGCTGCCCTTATGAAGTGGCTCATGGATCCATGCGTTTTACTTTGGGTAAAGCTACCACCGAAGATGACATAGACTATGTTATCAAACATTTACCAAAAATAGTGGATCACTTACGACACGCCAGTCCAGTGCGCGTTGATATGGATGAAGTAGCCAAAGCGATAAAAAATGCACCTCGGCAAATCATTGAACTTTAAATAATAATTAAAAGACATTTATATATATGACTACTAAAAAGAAAATCAGTGCGGCCAGCGCTGTGGATGTGGTGCCCAAAGGCACCAATGACGTCTGGGTCTACACTGATATAGTCAAAGAACATTTTTTCCACCCCAAAAATCTGGTCATGGATGCTTCGGCTATGAAAGGCTACGACGGCTTAGGTATGGTCGGCTCCCCAGCCTGCGGTGATATGATGAAAATCTGGATAAAAGTAGATAAAAAAGACGACCGCCTCCAAGAAATGAAGTGGCAAACCTTTGGTTGCGGTAGCGCCATAGCGGCTACCTCTATGCTATCTGTGATGGTCACTGAAAATGGCGGCATGAAAATAGCCCAAGCGCTTAGCATCAAGCCACAAGATATCACCAAACGTCTCGGCGATCTACCAACCAGAAAAATACACTGCTCTGTCTTGGGTGATAAGGCCTTGCGCTCGGCCATTAACAATTATTTTATAAAATCTCATCAAAAAGATCGCGTGGTCAAAGAGCAGGTCCGTATCATAGACAAAGCGGCCAATGTCACCGATCACGATATTGAAGAAGCCGTCCTCGAAGGAGCTCAGACTCTGGAAGCCGTCCAGAAAAAAACCAAAGTGGGTGTAGGTAATCCCGAAGTTATTCCCGAAGTAGAACAACTAATCAGATTCTATACGGAAAAATACTTCGGCTAAAATTATTTAATAAACTAACCAATAAAATATATGTCACAATTTCAAACACCAGATTTACCATATGCTTACAATGCTTTAGAACCATATATAGACGAAGCGACTATGAAAATTCATCATGATAAACACCATGTCGCCTACACTACCAATTTTAATAAAGCCTTAGAAAATTATCCAAAACTAGCTGAAAAATCGGCTGAAGAAATACTCAGTCAGCTAAACTCTGTGCCCGAAGAAATACGTACCGCTGTCAAAAATCACGGCGGGGGTCATGTCCATCACAATTTTTTCTGGGAAATTATGGCTCCAGCCGGCCAAGGCGGTAAACCACAAGGAGAGCTACTTAAAGCCATTATTAGCAGCTTCAACTCTTTTGAAAAATTTAAAGAGGAGTTTACCACTGCCGCTATGACTGTTTTTGGTGCTGGCTGGGCTTGGCTATCTTTGGTTGATGGAAAACTAATCATAGAAAAAACTAGCAATCAAGATAGTCCTTATTCTTTGGGTCATCAACCAATCTTAGGCATTGATGTCTGGGAACACTCCTATTATTTAAAATACCAAAATCGCCGCGCCGAATTTGTCGAAAACTTCTTTAATGTGATAAACTGGCTAAAGGTAGCCGAAAAATATCAGGCCAATAAATAAACTACTAGTCAAAAATCATGGAAACAGAGCGAGATATTATCATCATTGTCAAAGGCGGTACCATCCAGGGAATATTTAGCACCGGTGTTTTAACAGCCTTTGAAAGACACAATATTTATGATCGCGTACACTCTATTTACGCTGTGTCTTCTGGCGCTCACAGCTCAGCTTATTTTTTGGCTCATCAAACCGAATTGGCTGCTCAAATCTATCATGATAAATTATGCAAAAAACATCGTTTCCTAACAGACTTATCACCAAAAATAATTTGGCATAAATTTTGGCAACTACTACTTTACAAAAAATCCTTTGACATTATTGACCTAGATTATGCTCGGGAAATAGAAACCATGGGCGAAACCAAACTAGATGTCAAAAGCATCAAACAATCACCCGTCAACTTCTATGTCCGGGTCTTTAATCCTGATACTTTGGGTTTGGAATATCTCGACGCTAAAATAGACACCATTAATCGTTTGGTTCAATCGGCCAAAATACCGCCTTATGCTTATACCAAAATAAAAAATGAACTTTACTATGACGGCGGTATTATGCCCACCCGCGATTTTATAAAAAATGTCATTAGCAAACACCCGGACAAACAAATATTTTATATTTTCAACGACAAAAAAACCGTCCCACGAGTTTTAAAATATATCCTTTGGGACCTGCTAGACCTTTTATTTAAAACCCGTTATTTAGGGTTGGCCTATGGCATTAAACATTTTTTTAGCCTGTTTAGCTACCCTTATATAGAGACCTTAAGGGGCTATAAAAATGTTCACGTAGTCTATGATGAAATATATATTTCCAAAACTGAAAAAAATCTAGACCGCATCCATCAGTCTTATGAGCACGGTATTTACAAAGGAGAACAGCTCCTCAAAAAAATCGGCTTTATTATTTAATAAATAACCTAAATCAAATATGGAAAAAGAAAACTGTTGTGGTGGCCAGTGCTGCCAAGAAGAATATTTTGACAACCTGACCCCGCCGATAGACTCTCTAGCTCCCGATTTTACAGCTGAGGCCTATCATGAAGATAGTGCCAAAAAAATTAGCCTAAAAGATTATCGAGGCAAATGGGTAATTTTGATCTTTTACCCCAAAGATTTTACTTTTGTCTGCCCAACCGAGCTCGGTGATGTAGCCAATCGTTATCAAACTATCAAAAATCTCAATACCGAAGTATTATCAGTTTCTACCGATACAGTAGAGGTGCACAAATCTTGGTATGAAGCTAGTGATACGATTAAAAAAATAAAATTTCCTATGCTAGCTGACGCCTCCCATGAAATTTGTAGAAAATACGGCGTGCTAATAGCCAATCAAGGCATTGCTTTACGCGGTACTTATATTATTTCTCCGGAAGGAAAAATAAAAACCATTGAAATACATGGTGACGGTATCGGCCGAAGTGGTGATGAGCTGATGCGTAAACTGCAAGCCGCACAATTTGTTGCTAAATATGGCGATCAGGTTTGTCCAGCCAATTGGCAACCCGGCCAAGACACTCTAAAACCTGGTTTGAATCTAGTCGGAAAAATATAATTACTAAAAAACTTTGAAAGCGAAAAACTCGGAACTAGTCCGAGTTTTTTGGCGAGGATTTTTGATGGAGAGGGTCCATTATTTGCTGGCGATCATCGCAATGATGAACAAGATCCAACCTAAAGCGGTCAGAACACACTTGGTATAAAACATTGTCTTAAACATAGCTTCTCCAAAAAATTTGAATAGAACTTTATCTATTTAAATAATATCTGGAGAAATTATTTTTGTCAAAACGAGAAACCGCGACACGTGTGACGTGTCGCGGCCAAAAATAAGGACATTAGGAGTCGCTCTTCCAAATTGATAAAATTCTCTGACCAGCAGAAATACACGTAAAAATAGCCAGAACTATAACTGATATTGACAAAGGCCAATAAGCAATCGCAAATAATTGGCCAATGTCCCCTTGAGATTGAGAATTGCTATTAAACAATAAACTATTTACCGATGTTAATAGCAATCCCACAACTAGGATTATCACTCTGTCCTGCCGATAGAATAAACAACTAAATACACCCATGCTTTCCGCTCTAGAAATAGCTCGTGCGTAGCTAGTCAGTATACTACCGATCAATGCAACAAAGGATAAAATTGCGAGTATTCTTGAACCATATTGTTCAAAAAAGAACCCCAAAGCTGTTAGAAATACCATCTCCGACAATCTGTCAGCGATAGAATCAAGGGCAGCGCCTCTTGATGAATTACGTAGTGTTGCTCGTGCCACTCCACCATCTATGTAATCACATAATCCTCCGAATGCTAATAACAAACCCGAAATTAAAAACTGTTGTACATATGCGAAGTATGACGCCAATAGGTTTGTTATAAGCCCAATTATTGTAATATAATTGGGATCTACATTCCATTTTGCCAACTTCAGTATCACCAGCTGAAGTAGCTTCAAGGCTATCGAGAGTACTGTCCTAGGGATAAAAACACATCGTGGCATTACTTGTGTTATATTCATAATTACTACTCCTTTGCTATCATAGCTTCTCCAAAAAATTTGAATAGAACTTTATCTATTTAAATAATATCTGGAGAAATTATTTTTGTCAAAACGAGAAACCGCGACACGTGTGACGTGTCGCGGCCAAAAATTTGGTGGGTACAATTAGCCAAGAAGTGCTTTGGCGCCTGCTTGGATCCTGTAGCTCTGATCAGCTATAGTAGTGGAGGTCTTTTCCTTGTGGTTCTCATGAACCGCACTACTGATCAAAAACAGTAGCGAATAGACCAAGCCGCAGGCTAGGAGCATTTGTGTTTGGTACTCAGGCATAAGTGCCGAGAAAACACGCCAGGCAACAACACCTGTCATGACTCCAACAAGAAGCCCCCAAACAAAGGAGCGGCCTACTCCGATAGCCACCACCGCGACATAAGCTGTCGCTCCCCAGAAGATGGACAGCTGTTCACCGTGCAAGTTTCCGTACGAATACGAATACTTGAAATAGAAACCGGCGATTAAAGCTGCCACCACTAGGATGCTCAGTACGTAAGAGCTGGTTTTCATAAAAGAATCCCTTTCTCTATAAAGTGGTGATTGATTTCAAGAACAGATAATTAAATCATACTATAACATACTTTTTTAATTTTGTCAAAGAATAGCCCTTCTCAATTTTTTAGAAAAGAGCCTTTTTATGCTATAATGCTCATATTATCAAACACTAATCATGAGCATCATCATACCTAAAGCAAAAAAATTAGCGGCTACTATAAAAGCCATCCGACAAGACGGTCCAGCTAAACTACATGTCTTGGCTGATTTTGACCGCACCATGACTTATCGTGCCATCAATAATGTCCCCACACCATCTTTAATCGCTATTTTAAGAAACGGCCATTATCTCAGCGCTGACTATGCTAAAAAAGCGCATGCTTTATTTGATAAATACCAACCAATAGAAAAAGATCCGAACCTGGCTTTGTCTAAAAAGAAAAAAGCTATGAACACCTGGTGGCGCACTCATAAAAAACTATTAATAAAATCTGGTCTGAGTAAATATGACCTACTAAAAATAGTTAAAGACCCGCAGATAAAATTTCGCCAAGGAGCACCGGAATTTTTAGATTATCTAAAAACCAAAAAAATTCCCCTAGTGATTTTATCAGCCAGCGGTGTCGGCGAAGCGGTACCACTGTATTTTAAAAACGCCAAAAAAAATTATAAAAACATTCACTATATTGTCAATTCTCTGAAGTGGTCAAAATCTGGTCAGGCCTTGGCCATCAAAGAACCAATCATTCACTCTTTAAACAAAGACGAAACAGTGCTTAAAAATTTCCCTAAAATTTATCGGCAAATTTCTCAGAGAAAAAATGTTATTTTGCTAGGAGATAATATCAGCGATGTCGCTATGATCACTGGCTTTGCTTATGATCAGCTGATAAAAGTGGGATTCTTAAACTACTCTGAGCCAAAAATAAAAAATACTTTTTTAAAAAACTTTGATATAATAATAACTGACGATGGCGACTTCAAGTATCTAAACAAATTGCTCAAAACTTTATGTGCATAGAATATAAAGCTACTTTTAAAAATATCAACAATGGAAATAAAATTAACATCCTATGGAGCCACCGAAGAAGTCACCGGATCATGTCATCTCTTAAATATTGATGGCCACCGAATACTGATTGACTGTGGCCTGTGGCAAGGCGACTGGGAAAACTATGTAAAAAACTGGGACAAATTTTTATTTGATCCGAAAAGTTTGGACGCGGTTATTTTAACCCACGCCCACTTGGATCACTGCGGCCGTCTGCCCAAGCTCTACGCCGAAGGCTACAATGGACCGATTTTTGCCACCCCGGCCACTATTGATTTGGCTAAAATAGTTTTGGAAGACAGCTACTTTATTATGGAAGAAAAATCCTTCCGTAAAAAAATACCCAGATTCTACCGTCAAAACGACCTCCTAAAAACCAATAAGAGTTTCACACCTATAAGCTATTATCAAAGTCGTCAGCTAACCCCCGACATCAGCTTTACTCTCTACAATGCCGGACATATTTTGGGCTCGGCCATTATCAAAATACAAGCTGGGTCAAAAACTATTGTTTTCTCCGGTGATCTAGGTGGACAAAATATGCCCTTGGTCAAAGATGTTGACTTTATTGATAAAGCCGACTATGTAGTTTGTGAATCAACCTATGGCGATAGAAGCCATCAAGCTATAAAAACCCGTGATCAAGAACTAATCAAAGCACTGCTGCGTACCACCCTAAATAAATCTACTCTCTTAATCACTATCTTTGCTATTGAGCGCACTCAAGATATCCTACGGGTACTCAATGATTATTATGAGTCACACATAGATTTTAAGGTGCCAGTATTTTTGGACAGCCCCATGGCGGCTCAAGCTACCAAAATATACAAAAAGCATTTACTAGATTTAAATGAAACCGCCCAAGCTGATCTAGAAAGAGACCGAGATATTTTTGATTTCCCTCATCTAAAGATAACCAACAACATTCGTCAATCCAAAGAAATAAATAAAACCCCCAACCCCAAGATTATCATGGCTGGCTCGGGTATGATGGAAGGCGGACGGATAATCCACCACCTAGCTCAATATGTATCTGATAAAAAAAATCAAATACTTTTCATGGGTTTTCAAGTTCCTGGCACCTTGGGCTATCAAATACTAAGTGGTGACTTTGATTTTGACTACTATGGCCAAAAAATACCCATCCACGCCACCACCCAACAAATCGATGGCTTCTCCGCTCACGCTGACCAGGGGTCTTTGCTGGGGTGGCTAAAACACTTCGAAAATCCCAAAAAAATCTGTCTAAGCCATGGGGACAAGCCAAGTTTGCAAAAATTTGCTATAATGATAGGAGAGGATTTGAAACGTGAAGTAGAAATACTAAAGTATAATCAACCCGTAATATTAAAATAAATAATTCTTAACTAAAAAAGTATGGCCAAACAAAATAAGCTTACTTTTCCTTGGTTGATGCTATATATCTTGGTTGCCTTTATTCTAGTCACTTATGTGGTGCTAGCTACCTGGTATATACAAGGAGGAGGTAATTGTCTCTGTCGTTAAATAAAATCCCCCGCGTTTAACGCGGGGTTTTTTGTTTGACTAATTTAAAGACTAATAATTATAAAGTCCGTCGCTGATTTAAAGGGTTCTCCACATCCTCTTCTACTTTAGTCTCATTTTCCAGTGGCAACTGTGGATATTTTTCCTTATCCAAACCCCCACTATATAAAATCGGATCCATAATGTCTTCTTTGACTGACGGGACTGGTCGCTGAGATAAATTGCTATTTTTTACAAATGATTTTTTAAATATTTTAGACATGAAAGTATCATAGCAAATAGCTATTGGGCTGACAATAGCCCAAAATCCGCCGGTTGGCGGACAAGATTGGACAAATTTTTTTTCATCTACTATAATATAAAAGCTCTGGTCAAAGCGTTTTTGACTGCAAAATAAAAACAAAAGACAGAAATTTGGCAAATCTATATCTTGTGTGCTATAATATTTTTGGACACAACATGTAGTACAAAATAGCTAAAAATTTTTGTCCTTTTTTTATCTGCCCTGATAAAAACAATAAAAAATACTAAAATATTTCCCCATGCCCCTAAAAGAAATAAAAAAAAGAGATGGCCGAATAGAAGCCTTCGACCTTAGTAAGCTGACTTACTCTCTTTCTCAGGCTATTACCGCCACCGGACTAAAAGATAACCCTATTTCTGGCAAGGTAGCCGCTCAAGTTACCAAGTATTTAGAAGAAAACCACTCTCCCTACCAAACAATTGATACCGATGACATCCGTAGTGCTGTTAATATTGTACTTTTGGACAACAATTACTCCGAAGTAGCCAAAGTTTACTTCAAAACCCGTGGCCAAAAACTAGTACGGGAAAGAAAAATGGCTACTGGCGTCAAACAAATCAAAAAAAGAGACGGCTCCATTGTAGATTTTGATAAAGATAAGATATTTTCCGCTCTGTTTAGAGCTGGCCAGGCCTCTGGTGAATATAACCGCGAAGAAGCCCAACGTTTGGCCGATGTGGTGACCGCTATTTTGGAACATAAGTTCAATGACCGTCTAACTCCCAATGTAGAACAAATCCAAGATATCATTGAAATCATCCTGATTCAGTCCAACTGGGCCAGAACCGCCAAACATTTCATCCTCTATCGCGAACAAAGAAAAAAGATCCGTCTAGAAAAAGGCAAGGATATTACTTCTGAGGAAGTAAAAAAACTCCAAGAGGCTGGAGTAGAATTATCCAAACAAGCCAAGCATATTTTAAATAACTCCACCAATTTTGATAAACTGGGTCGGATTATTTTTTTGGATCGCTATTCTATCAAAGAAAAACGGGAAGATATTGCCCTGGGCGATCTAGTGATTGTCATTACCAAAGAAGACCGCAAATATCCCAAAAAAGATTTGGGCATTATCAAAGAAATGCTCAAAGACGAGAAAGTTAAATTGCATATGCTGACCGGTGTCTTTGCTGATGAGACCAATAATTTTGAATTTACTCAAGATATTTTCAAGTGCGACAAACCCAAAGAAGCTATTGCCGACTCACACCGCCGGATTGCCCGAGCGGTCGCTAGTGTGGAAACTACTGAAGAAAATAAAACCAAATACTTTGAAGCTTTTTTTGAAGCTTTGTCTAAAAAATATATCCAACCGGGCGGACGCATCATGACCGGCGCCAATATTGACCAACACGGTAACTATACTTCCAACCTAACACTTTTTAATTGCTATGTCTTACCATCTCCTTTGGATAGTCGTAAATCCATCATCAAAGATTCCCTGCATCAAATGGTAGAGGTAATGAGTCGGGGTGGCGGTGTCGGTATGACTTTATCAGCTCTACGACCTCGCTACGCCTATGTCAAAGGTGTCCACGGTAAATCCTCTGGCTCAGTGTCTTGGGCCGGGCTATTTTCCTATGCTACAGGGCTAATAGAGCAAGGCGGCTCTCGTCGGGGTGCTCTGATGCTGATGCAATGGGACTGGCATCCTGATGTGATAGAGTTTATCTCTTCTAAAACAGTGGCCGGACAAATAGAAAATGCCAATATCTCTGTGATGGTCTCTGACGGCTTTATGGAAGCCGTCAAAAACAACGGTGACTGGAATTTAGAATTTCCTGATTATGAAAATCCAGCTTTTTCCGATATCTATGACAAAGAGTGGGACGGCGATTTGCAGGCTTGGAAAACTGCCGGCTATCCTACCAAAGTATACAAGACCTTAAAAGCTCGCGATCTTTGGAACAAACTGGTTACTTCAGCTCACGCTAGTGCTGAACCGGGCGTGGTCTTTATGGAAAGATACAACAAGCAGTCCAATTCCTATTATTTCAATAAAATAATTTCTACCAACCCTTGTGGTGAACAGGGACTACCGGGCTGGGGAGTCTGTAATCTGGGCCATCTTTATCTGGCTTCATTTTTGGAAGAAACCGGCTATGATGATTTGGGACCACTTTACAAATTAAATTGGGATGAGCTCCGCTTAGCCTCCCGCACCCTGACTAGATTTTTGGACAACGTCATTGATCTTACTCCCTACCACTTCCCAGAAAATGAAGATAATCAGAAAAAAGAACGACGTGTCGGCGGTGGTACGCTAGGACTAGGAGAAATGCTAATCAAACTACGCTTGCGCTACGGCTCTGATGAGTCTTTGGTTTTTATCGATGAACTCTACAAAACCATTACCTCTGAAATGTATAAAGAGTCCTCTCGTATTGCCAAAGAAAAAGGCTCTTTCCCCAAATTTAATGCCGCCAAATTCCTAGACTCCGGCTTTATGAAAAATATGCCAGAAGATGTCCGCCAGTTGATTATGGAAAATGGTATTAGAAATGTTACTTTGACTACCCAGGCACCAACCGGTACAGTCGGCTCTATGCTCTCAACTTCGACTGGTATTGAACCATACTATGCTTTTAAATTTTACCGCCAATCACGCCTGGGCTTTCATGAGGTCTTTATACCACTGGCGCAAAATTATAAGAGCAACGGATCTTTACCGGAATTTTTTGTCTCAGCCATGGGTCTAGAACCGCTCGAGCACATCAAAGTCCAAGCCGCTGTCCAAAAATGGACTGACTCCTCAATTTCTAAAACTGCCAATGCTCCAGCTGACTATACTGTCGAGCAAACTGCTCAGCTTTATGAAAAGGCCTATGAACTGGGTTGTAAGGGTGTGACCATTTACCGCGACAATTCTCGTGATGAGCAAGTACTCTCCACTGACAGCCACACTGAAGAAAAAAACCTGGCTTATAACGGTGAGAGAAAACCCGCCAAACAAGAACAAATCCCCGCTTTCAAAGAAGCGGTCAAACCAGAAATACCGGAAATGCAAAACCCCCGCCAACAAGCTGGCGTAGAGCTACCAGAAGATGATGATAAGGTCTACGGCTCGGGAGTTGGTCAAACCTGCCCCCAATGTAAAAAGGGCATCATGGTCAAAATTGGCGGTTGTACCGAGTGCTCCAAACAATGCGGTATGAAAGGTTCGTGTGATATGAAATAGTTAACCAAACGAGAGCTTTTATAGCTCTCGTTTTTAAAATATTAAATATTAAAAATATGAATAACACTAAACATCAAGATATACTGCACATGAGTAAATCAGAAAATATAATAAGTCTATTAGAAGGTGCTAAAAAAGACGCTATACTTCATTTTCCAGACCCTAACAATAAATATTTTCCCTTATTATATAAAACTAGTCCCCCTATAGAATATATACTTTCTCAGCTAAATGATTTTATAGACCGGATTGAATTTTTAGATATATACGAACCGGCAATAAATTCCCTTAAAAAAGAAATAAAAATTTTAGAAAATTTTAGCTACACCACTAATAAAAAAGATTTTAAAGTACACTTAGATTCAATATTTGAAAATATAGATGTAATATATAATGAAGAAATAAATGAAAAATTGTCTAAACTAACATGCCAAGAATGCATACGTTTAGATGAGGCTATAACAAATTTCAGAAATGGTTGTTTCTCTTCCTCTGTGATTATGGCTGTTTCTTCCGTTGAAGCTAGACTACATTATTTAATCAAGAAAAAAAATAAAACCTTATACAAAAAATATTTCGAAACATCACCATTAGGTACCCTCATTTCTTTATTTGATAAAAATGGTATAAAATTCAAAGATAAAAAATTTAACTCTCTAAGAAAAATACTGCCAGGAGAACACTCACCTCTAATAGAAATTTTTAATATATATAGGATATATTCAGCTCATCCTAAAGATAAAAATATACCCCAAAAAATTGCACAGTCTATACTAAATTTTACTTTTGTTTTGCTCCTTGATGAAAAATTACAAATTAGTGATAAAAGACTTCTTAAACATCAAAAAATAATAAAATAAACTCGCATCATAAAAATCTCTAATTTAGCCGCGGCTATTCGCGGCTTTTTTAATAATTTACATATTTATCAAAATTGGTTATCCTAGTAGTATATTAATCAAAAATTATGATTGGTTTGAAAAGAGGTATTGTTAAACTAGTGCCACACCAAAAAAAATGGACCAGTCTTTTTGAACAGGAAAGAAAATCACTCAATAAAATACTTGGAAATAATATTAAAATTGAACATGTAGGAAGCACTGCCATACCTGACATAATGGCCAAACCAATTATTGATATTGCTGTTGGATATACTGATGATAGTCAGAAAGAAAATATATTTAATTTAATAAAATCAGCTGGTTATGAAGATATGGGTGAAAAAGGTAAAATAGAGTATAGGTTTTTTGCCAAAGGTCTAGATCATAATCGTACTCATTATATACATGCCGTTAAATATAATAGTTTGGGATGGGATGAAATGATACTTTTTCGTGATTTTCTTTTAAAAGATAAAAAGGCAAGAGATGAATATAATAACCTAAAAAACGAATTAGCAGAAAAATACAGCAATCTCCGTGAAAAATATACTGAAGGCAAAGCTGAATTTATAAATAATATTTTAAATAGAGCAAAACATTAGTTATCCTAATAGTATATCAATAAAAATTATGCTAAAAATAGTAGTCCCCTTAAATCTTGAACTATTTCCTGATCAAATCAAAAGATTAAAAAAATTAGGTGCTGTCACCTTCTATAACGACTGGGCCAAAACGCCAGAAGAGTGGCTCCAAAGAGTCAAGAGTGCTGATATAATCTGTGGCGGTAAATTTGGTCTTAAAGAAAAATATCAAGATTTAGAAAATGTTTTCATATCACTGCCCTTTGTGGGAGTTGATTTTTTTGATGAAAAGATTTTAAAAAAAAGAAATATCGTAGTGGCCAAAAGTCCGGGCTGTAATAAAGTAGCGGTTTCGGAATGGATTATTGGCATGATCTTTAATCTACTGAGAAGATTTCCCTTTTATATAAACAACACCACCTTAAACAACGATTTGCCTCCGATTGAGCATAGTCTAAAAGACAAAAATATTACAATTTTAGGAAAGGGGCATGTAGGCTCAAGGGTGGGAAAAATATGCGAAGCACTAGAGATGAATGTCTCTTACTTTCAAAGGGGCGATGATTTATTAAAATCAGTCAAAAATGCCGATGTGGTTGTAGATACTTTAAGTTCCAATCCAACCACTAAAGGATTACTAAACGAAAAATTCTTTTTATCTCTCAAAGAGGGCTCTTATTTTTTAACCGTTACTGGAACGGAAATTTATGATACTGATGGTATAATAAAATCTTTAGACCAAAATATCTTAGCCGGAGTAGCGATGGATGCTGGCAGTATCAAGGTAGGAAATACCAATGACCATTATTATCAAAAACTGCTCCAGCATCCCAAAATACTGACTACACCACACATTGCCTATAACACTTGGGATACAAAAAGAGTGGCCAATGATATGATGATAGATAATGTAGAAGCCTGGTTAAATAAAAAACCGATTAATTTGATCTATTAAAACCCACGAACACCCATGATCAATCAATACCTCTATATAATTAAATTCTAATCTATTATTATGAACATCACAATCTGCGGAAGCATAGCATTTTACGATGAAATGCTCGATATAAAGAAAAAATTGTTCACCGAAGTTGGGCATAAATTTAGCTTAAAAGTTTATCTATAGCTATAATATAAAAGAATGGGCAAATTAGCAAGATAAAACAACTTGTATACAGCTGTTGACACAATGTATACAAACATATATACTTTGTATATATTATAAATAGGATGTAAACAAACATGAAACACTTAGAAATTGGCAAATTAATTGAGCAAAAAGCTGGCTTTAAAGCCTTTATTCCTAATCCCTACCCACCAAAAGAGGACTTTGATTTTGAGCCAAAAATACTAAAAAAGAATAATGAGGCTACTCGTCTCTTGGGCAAGCTTGATGGCATTACCAAACTATTACCTGATTCTGATTTTTTTCTTTTGATGTATTTGAGAAAAGATGCGGCTTCATCCAGCCAAATTGAAGGCACTATGGCCACGATGATTGACGCTATTGAGGCTGAAGTAAAAATAAATAATAATACACCAGAAGATGTGGATGATATTTTACACTATATCAAAGCTCTAAATTATGGGATGAAACGAATGAAAAATGATAACTTTCCTATGGCGCTAAGATTTGTCAAAGAACTACATAAACAGCTAATGCATAAGGCACGAGCCACACATTTTTCTGATCCTGGTGAATTTAGAAAAAGCCAAAATTGGATTGGCGGAACACGACCAGACAATGCCCGCTTTGTGCCACCACCAGTTGTGGAAATGCACAATGCTTTAAATGATTTAGAAAAATTTATACATACTAATGACTCTATCCCTACTGTTATAAAAGCGGGATTAATTCATGCTCAATTTGAAAGTATCCATCCATTTTTAGACGGCAATGGCAGAACTGGTAGAATGTTAATTACTTTTTATCTTTGGCAAGAAGGCTATCTAGAAAAACCTGTCTTGTTCTTATCCTCATATTTTAAAAAACACCAAAAAGTATATTATGAAAAGTTGTTTGCTTATCACAATGGTGAGGTAGCTGACTGGACAAACTTTTTTCTTGATGGCGTCATTGAGATTGCCAATGAAGCTATAACTATTGTTGATAAAATTACTTTATTGCGAGAAAAAAATATTAGCAAAGTCCAAGCTCTGGGCAAACGAGCTTCAGAAAGTGCGACTGTTATTTTACCAAAGCTTTATGGCCAGCCAATAGTCAATGTTAATGTTATCCAAAAATGGACTGGCTTTACTAGAGCTGGAGCGCAAACTGTAATTGATCGATTTATACAAATGGGGATATTGACGCCAAAGGATAAGGATAATAAATACGGACAGTCTTATGTTTATAAAGAGTATATAAACTTATTTATTGGCAAGGATTAAATAGCGTACTTAGGCTCGGGTGTATTCACCTCTGCCCCCTGCTTCTTTTTTGGGCTATCGCCCAATTGATTTAAAAAATTTTCAAACTTCTTTTTCATTAATTAAAGAGGGGTGATAAGGTGTTTTCTTCGTTCCGCTACGAAAACGATTTATTATAAAACAGCCTAAAAAATTATGAAAAAATACTAAATAAAAAAAGTAAAAAATAACTAAACAATATCCCCTATCCTTATGTTAGTAGAATGCCTAACTTTACATGGTAATAAAAAAATGATTCCTCGTGAAAAATTGGTTTTTCGACCAGCGGCTTATGCGGTGATCATTAATAAAGGAAAAGTTTTATTGTTGAAGACTAAAAGTACTGGAAAATATTGGTTTCCAGGCGGTGGTATTGATCTAGGTGAAAAACTAGAAGAAGGCCTCAGGCGTGAAGTACGCGAAGAAACTGGTATTGAACTAGTCATCAAAAAATTCCTTTCCTTCCAAGAAATTTTCTTCTATTACGAACCGCTAGATGAAGCATACCAAAATTTCTCCTTCTTTTATCTGTGCCGGCCAAAAAAAACAAAACTAATAAAAGATGATCAAGTCGATCAATTAGACGAATCGGAAAAACCACGCTGGCTAGCTTTAAAATCCATCAAGCCAGAAGAAATGCAAATTGGCGCTGAAAAAATTTTACAGTTAATAAAATAATTGCCTTAAATTATGTCTAAACCCAAAGAAATTGCCCTAATCTACGACTTTGACGGCACTCTAGCCGAAGGAAATCTGCCCGATCATAAACTACTTCCCGATATTGGTATAGATAAAGAATCCTTCTGGCAAGAAGTAGAAAAAATCACCGAAGAAAAAGATATTGACGGGGTCTTGGCCTACATGTATCTATTGGCTAAATATGCCAAAGAGAAAAATTTTAAATTATCCAGAAAAATATTAAATGGCTACGGCCAAGATGTCCCCTTATTTTCTGGTGTCCAAGATTGGTTTGAAAGAATAAATAGTTATAGCGCCAAAATTTCTAACAATGATTATATCTTAAAACACTACGTAATTTCTTCCGGTCTATACGAAATAATGGAAGCCACTAGTATTGCTAAACACTTTCAAACTATCTTTGCTTCTAAATATATTTTTGATGATCAGGATAATCTATTGTACCCGGGCGTGGCCATAAACTACACTACCAAAACCCAATATCTCTTTAGAATAAATAAAGGTATTTTAAATCACCATGACAATAAGGGTCTAAACAAATGGATGGTCATGAAAAAGCGACCAGTATCTTTTGAGCGGATGATTTATCTAGGCGATGGCGATACGGATATCCCAGCCATGAAAATGGTCAAATTTCACGGTGGCTCTTCTCTAGGAGTTTTTGGCCCTAAAGAATGGGCAGATACTAAACACAAAGAAAAAATCTATAAACTGATTTCCGAAGACAGAGTAAACTATGTCGCTCCAGCTGACTACTCGGCCAACTCTCAGCTAGATGTGATTATCAAAGGTCTTTTGGAAAGAATCATTAGTGAAGAAAAATAAATAATTACTCCCCACTATGCAAAACCCCAATATACCAAGACAAAAAACTGAAGCTGAATTAAAAATAGACTCCCTATTAGAAAAACTAAAGACAGTAGATATTGATCTGGAACAAGAAACTGCTGATCAGGAACAGCTAAATCCCTATGAAAGGATGCTGTCCATACGAAATGTCTGGGAAACAATCAAAGATAAACTCCATAATCCAGAGACAGCTTTAGATGTTGGATCGGGTTTTGGCTATGGCACTGTTATGTTGGATGCTCAAGGAATTAAAACTGTCGGTATTGAAAATGTGCCGGCCAAAAATGAGCAGGCCTTAGAATTATTTAATCAATTAGACATTACTCTTAAAGAAATAGATAAAATTGATTTTGAAAACTCGCCAGCTATTTTAGAAACTGACTTTAATAAATTATCAGACCAAGAAGTGACTGATTTAATAACTATGTTTTATCTCAGTGGCGAACTAATAAGCAACCCCGAAACACTGAAGACTTGCGAAAAATTACTAAAAACAAATGGCCAAATGATTTTATCGACTGAAGCAGATAGGGCTCATGTGGAAGAAATCCTTGCTTCGGGCAATCTAAAATTACCGACTAATTTTTCCTGGGAAATAATCGATGTCCCAAATAATTTTGAAAAAACAATTATACTGTTAACTAAAAACTAAAATAATTTTAAACCAACTAGTTTTCTGGACACTCTTTTAGGTAAAAAGGGTGTCCTTTTATCATTGACACATAGCCCTATTTATGATAATTTAGCCAGTCTATGCTTTGTTATTTACAACCTCTTATATATAGATAAATAGGACTTACAGCCCGGAAATGGATTTTCAAACCCAACACCCTAAAGAAGGGAATCTCTTATGCTGAAACTCTTATCTTTCATCAGCCTGCTCGGTCTGGCCATATTTTTGGTCCTGATCGACTACACGCCCGCCATGGCCAATGACATCGGACCGTTGTCGGTTCAGACTATCGCAGGCGGCATCGTGGTTATCATCGGCCTGGGTGGCGTCATCCTGAAAAGAGTCGGGAAAACAAGCGACCCCGACATCAAATCCAAGGTCAGGAAGACCCTCAAAGATATGCGTGGCGACGGCCGATAACTACTACCTACCCGGGGGAGCAATTGCTCCCCCTCGGGAAAAAAGAAAGGAGCGTCAGTGCGCACCAAAAAAGAAGCGAGAGCTATCTACCGTCACGGTGTCTCGCTGATTACTGGTAAGCCTTTACCATCCTTCTTTACCTTGCTCCTTGGTAATTCTATCAATGGCATGCCCAAGGCAGCCCTGTTTCTGGAAGAAGATAACTCCACCAATATCCTAGCTTTGGATATCTGCCCTAGAAGATATTGGGAATCACTCAGCGAGCCCGGTATCTGGGCTCTGATCACCCAGGAGTTTGTCCACGGAAAAATGCTGGAGCATATTCCCCAAGCCTTAGCCGAACTGGAAGAAAAAGTTCTGCAAATCAAACGGGAATACACCCAGCTTTCTTCTCAAGAAATTTATCAACGAGAAATCGTGGTGCGTGAAGAATATGAAATCCACAATGGATTAATTATTCCTCTGCTCAACTGGAAACTGCACATTGATTTGGCAGTTATAGAACATCTCGAAGATAAAGAGCTGCCTACAATCGGGCATCTAGAATTACTCCAGGCTGAGGCCGAAGAAGAATGGCGTCAAGCCAAACCAAGATCACGGCAGATAGCCAGACACCGGCTAGTTCAGATGAGGCTCTGTCACCTCGAAATGCTACTCAAACACACTGAACAATCTATGACTGATGCCACTATGCTACGCCACAATCTGAAACAGCAGAGTGTCAAAATTCTGTCCAATTTATCTACCACCTCTACCAAGACCCCACCAAATGCTTAACACAACAGGCAAATGCCGGGGTCTTTTTTTATATTAAAAACAACCCTTATCGACAATCTGTGTGATTGTGGGTTGTAACGGGGCAGTCGATGCGCTCGACTCCGCAACGTTTTTGATCAGGCCTTGGGCTGATAGAAGATCACGATGGTGCAGTTGACAATGGGCTCGCCTTTGAAATTGACGGTAGACACGGTCTTAACCTGCCGAGCGGTGATGGTGATGCCTTCATTTTTTGAGAACCAGGTGTTGATCCGGTTCTCCAGCTCAGTGAATTCATCATTGGTTCCGCTGATAAAAATCTTAATCTTCTCCATTTGACCAATCCTTTCTTTTGCTTTGTCCAATGACCTCATTGTCATTAAACAGGCTAATATAGCAAATATTTAGTAAAAAATCAAGCCTACTATCTGTAAAATAAAGCACCTCCGAATTTCTCCGGAGGTGCTTAGACAATTCATATTGATCTCCTTTTTACAAAGGCAGAGTTTCCTGCTGGCCGACATTGGCGCCGGTCAAGTTGAGATAGGCCGAGATGGCAAAGTTGTGTTCGGCCACTTTGCGAAAAGCTTTGGCCGCCAAATACTTACGAAAAGTCGGGGTAGTTTCCCCCAAGTGCTTAAGATGCTCTTTCAAGCGGCGATAGTCACCACCCTCACAGATGATGGCTGTCTGGTGGTAGTTTGCAGCCGCCACCAAAATAATAGCCTGGTGTTCCAAATCCATCTTAGCTCTAGCCTCTTCTTCGGTCAGCCCACCCTCTTGATTCATCAGATTCTGAAAATCAAAGAGATCGCAGACCACCAGATCAAATTGAGGCATGTCGACCTCAGATACCAGTTGGGCCACCTCAACACCATTTTGGCCCAAAAAAGAAGCTGTCTCGACCGAACAAGTCAGAGCATAACCAGCGGCCGTCAAGTGACCCGCCAACTCCAAAAGCCCCTTAGTGTCTCTAACACTAATAAAAGCTTGACAGTTTTCAGACATATTACACCTCTTTCCATAATAGTGTTATTTGGCTTTAATTGTCTAATGTATAGAACTATGACTAATAAATCATTCTTCCGATCTTAGCAGAGCTATATTAATCTGTCCAGTACTAAAAAGATACAAAAATCCCACCGCGTCAATCACATCAAATGTGAACAGCTACGGTGGGATTTAAAAATTAAAAAATTATTTAAGTAAAGTTGGTTTTCTAAAACCCTTACCCTGATTCATGCCAGCCGATATCCCTCCACCCAAACCACCACTATTATTTCCGGCGCCAGACCAAGGATTTTTAGAAACCGATACGCTCCCTCTATGTTTCAAAAAATCCGGCAACTCTCTAACTGGTTCTGGATTAAGTCTAGCTCTAGCTTCGGCTGCTCTTTTTAAAGCAGCACTTGGTTCAGTTGGCTTAACTGGTGCTGTATTACCAGTTGACTGATCACCCTTGCCCCAATATTCTACAATACCTTTCAGTTCTTTTTTGTCGTCCTGACTTAAACTCTTGTCTTTAAAAGCCCTCTCTATATCTGTCTTCCTTTCTTCACTAGTATAATGACCGCCGCGAATATCTGACTGCCGCTTAGAGGCTATCTGCTTAATCAATTCCTGATTATCAGCTAGATTATCCAAGGCACCAGAACGAGTAGCTTCATAGAGCTTTTTTTCCAAACTACCTGACCCTACTTTGGCTTGAAATTTACGACCAGTAGGCAATTTCTTTTTTAAAATATCTCCCAATAGACCCATAATAATATTTATTAATAATCTTCTAATTAAAGAATAGCATAATCTAATTAAAGAGCCAAAATGACTAAGTAAAATAGTTTGACTAAACAAATAATAGCAAGGTAAAATAAGGGTAAATAAACTTCTAAAAATAATCTACGAAATGCAAAAAACTACCGGTAAAATACATATTTATACTGGGGACGGCAAGGGCAAAACCACTGCTTCTCTGGGTCTGGCTATTCGAGCCATTGGCAATGGTCTAAAAGTTGGTATTATTTATTTTGATAAAGGTGGCGATTATTATGGCGAGAGAAAGATTTTGGACAAGTTGACCACCGACGGCTTAAAATATTTGGCTTTTGGCGAAGCACGGATGAGTGACGGCCGAGGTTTTCGCTTTCAAAATAACCAAAAAGATCTAGAGCAGGCTCAGCTGGCTATCAGACAAGCATTAGAGTGGATGAAAGAAGCTTTTGATCTCTTAATTTTGGATGAAATAAATACCACCGTAGCTACCGACCTCTTAGAACTAGACGATATTTTAAATTTATTGGAACAAAAACCAGCCAATCTAGAATTAGTCTTGACTGGTCGCTATTGCCCTGATAAAGTAATGGAACGAGCGGATCTGATTACTGAGATGAAGCCCCTCAAACACTATATGACTACTGGACTAGGAGCTAGAAAAGGCATTGAATTTTGATCTCTAGAGTCCTCCTGAGAGTAGTTGAGGAATAAAAAATATAACTATGAAAAAATTATCAATTCTTGTAATTTTAATCATCGTCATTGGGGCAATTTTTTATTTTTGGCAAAAAAAACCAGTGGCTGACACCACCCCAAACGCCAATCAGCCCCAAAATATTATTGTAGCTTTTTATTTTTCCGAAACCGAACAAGTTTCTTTCAATATCAAAAACCCAGAACCACTTAGTCTATCTGAAATAACACAAAATATAGCTGGCCAGGAAAAATGGGCTTATGATTTTAAAGATTATGGGGACATGGGTGTCTTGATTGTCCAAATCAAAGACAAAGCGAATGGTCAAGATCAAAAATACTGGCAATTTTTTGCAGACAGCAAGCAGGTCCAAGTCTCAGCTGACAAATATTTCCCTCCTGACGGATCAATAATTGAATGGAAGTTTATGGAATCAGAATTTTAAATAATTATATAGGGTGAATTCAAAATATGAACAAAAAAAATATATTATTAATATTAATTATCTGCACTGTGGCGGTCGTCGCTCGGCTAATACCACATCTGCCAAATTTCTCTCCGCTAGCTAGCGTAGCGCTTTTTACTGGTGTCTATGGACAATCCAAAAAATATATTATCTTACCTTTAATAGCTTTGTTTATTTCCGATCTATTTATAGGCTTTTACAAATTTGAAATCATGCTATCTGTTTATGGATCACTGGCGCTAATCGGCCTACTTGGCATGTGGCTCAAGAAAAACAAAAACTTCTTAAATATCACTACTTCTGCCCTGGCTTCATCTTTGCTATTTTTCCTGCTGACCAATTTTGCGGTCTGGTATTTTGGCACTTGGTATAGTCATGATCTGGCTGGACTAGCTTGGTCTTATACTCTAGCTATTCCCTTCTTTAAGGCCACTTTACTAAGTGATATCAGCTATTCCCTAATAATTTTTGGTGCTTGGGAAGCCATCGCTTTGGCTATCAAACACAAAAAACTAGCTGTCGTTAAATAAATATTTAATAAAAACGTCTTTTCGGTCAACGAGGACGTTTTTTTTATTTTGTGGTATAATAAAAATGCTAAAAAATTAAAAACAAACAATGAATATTAACTCTTTATTTAAAAAAGCAACTGAGTGTAAAGCCTCTGATTTACATATTATTGTCGGTAAACCACCAATATTACGAATAGATGGCGAACTTAAATTTATCGACGGCGAACCGGAAATCACTAAAACCAAAGCTGAAGAAATGATCTTTAGCGTTTTGACTGAAAGACAAAAAAACAAATTCATTGAAGAAAGAGAACTAGACCTCTCCTATGAAATACCCAAATTTTCTCGCTATCGTGTCAACTTACACTGGGAAAAAGACAATATCGGTCTAGTGGCTCGAGTTATCTCCAATGATGTGCCTAATATGGAAGATTTGGGACTACCACCGATTGTCAATGAAATGATAGAGCGTACCGCCGGATTACTCCTAGTCACTGGTCCGACTGGTTGCGGTAAATCTACTACTTTGGCCGCTATGGTAGAAAAAATAAATTCCATGCGTTTTGCCAATATCATCACTTTGGAAGATCCGATAGAATACATTCACAAGCCCAATAAAAGTATCATCAAACAGCGCCAACTAGGCAACGATATGCTATCTTTCGACTCGGCCTTACGCCATGTCTTGCGTCAAGACCCCAATGTCATCATGGTCGGCGAAGTTAGAGACCTAGAATCTATGTCGGCTACGATTACTCTAGCTGAAACTGGTCACTTGGTCCTAGCTACTTTACACACCCACAATGCTGCCCAAACCATTGATCGTATTATTGATGTTTTCCCACCCCACCAACAATCTCAAGTCAGATTACAATTGTCTATTTCTTTAAACGGCATTATCTCCCAACAGCTTTTACCAAAAACCGGCGGTGGACGAGTAGCGGCTAGAGAGATACTAATCAATACTCCAGCGGTCGCCAATATTATCCGCGAAAATAAAATTCCGCAGATTAAAAGTGTCATTCAAACCAGCGCCGATGAAGGCATGTTTTCTATGGAACAAAATATCAAAGAGTTGTTGGAGGAGGGGCTAATAGAAGAAACCACTGCCTTGGCCTACCTTAATAATTTACAATAGTCATGAGTAAAATGGAAATAAAAAATATCCCCCTCTTTAAAAATCTCACCAGCGAAGAGTTGGATTTGGTCAAAACTTTTTTGATTGACACAAAATACAAACAAGACGATTTGATCTTTACCAAAGGAAAAATACGCGACAAAATAATCATTGTTGATGAGGGCTTGGTAGTCCTAGAAGCCGAACTAAAAGGGCCCAAGACCATTGCCCTCTTTAAACAAGGCGACAGCTTGGGAGAAATGGCTTTAATAGATAATAGCAGTCACCATAATTATAATGTCAAAGTAGTCAGTCCAAATTTTAGCGGATGGGAACTGTCTAGCTACAATTGGTATACTATTATTAAAAAAGCTCCTCAGCTAGCAGAAAAGGTTTATCAAAACATCGCTAGAAATCTCAAAAATAGATTAAACCATGCCAATAATAAACTAGTCACTCTGTTTACTACCGGAAAAATGATCGGCTCTTACAATAGCTTCAATGAACTAAGCGGTGCGATTGTAGATATTATCCAAAATATTATTCCCTTTGACCGCGCCTTATTTTTAACCTATTCACCAGAAACAAAAAAAGCTCTAGTCCACAAAAGCCTTGGCTATCCCAATATCAAAGAAGGTCAATATATAGACGCCCACAAAGATCATGTTTTAAATTTATTGGTTAAAGAGCCGGGCACCAGTGTGTTTGATTTTGACACTTGGCCCAAAGGATCCTCTGATTTACCCTATAAATGCAACAACCTCATTATTTCTCCTATCCATGTCAAAAACCGTGTTTTTGGTTTTATAATTTTGGGAGACAGAAGTGATAAAAGTAACTTCAGCGTCAATAATAAAATATTGCTCCAAGCCATTGCTAGCCAATTAGCGCCAGCTATAGAAGATATGATTTGGGAAAAATTTTCTTCTGCTCAAGCTGAAATAAAAGAGATTTATATTGATCCGTTTGTTAAATATTAGTCTTGATTTATCTAGATTATTATGTTATAGTGTTGGGACTTCATGGCTTTTATAAAGCTTTTTTTAATTTAAGCACCTGTAGCTCAATTGGATAGAGCGGCTGGCTTCGGACCAGTAGGTTGCGGGTTCAAATCCTGCCGGGTGCACCAAAAAAACCAGCCCTTATAGCTCAGTTGGTAGAGCAGTTGCCTCTTAAGCAAACGGTCCCAGGTTCGAATCCTGGTGAGGGCACCATCCTAAATATATCTACCTACATTTACAAAAAACATGGCTTCTGAATACCTAATCATTTTACTAATAGTCCTTGGTATAACTATTTGGCTAGAAAAAACTTGCCACTTACAACTTTTTAATACTAAAAAAGAAAGAGTTATAATTACACTAGTATTATTTTTAATAGGCGTAGCCTGGGACACATTCGCTATTTATAGAGGGCACTGGCTTTTTCTTCCTGAAAAAAATCTTGGTATTACAATAGGGTTAATGCCGCTAGAAGAGTATTTATTTATGCTGATACAACCCTATTTTATTATAACAATTTACAAATTAGTTGAATCTAAACTGAAAATAAAAAAATAATTTTACTATAGTTCAATAACAAAATACCCCTTGGGGGGTATTTTTTAATATAACTTATAGACAAGTATCTTTACGGGATTGACTAAAACGTTATATTATGATAAAGTAGCTTGTTTACTAGTCCTCTCCACTTAATAAAGTACCCGAAAGGCGGTAATTCTATGTCTGGCATTGGCAATCGTGGTCCCTTCGAATCAGAGGACCCTCTGGAAATGATCGATTTCAACCGAGATCTGGACGAGCCAGATCATTTCTTCCCCTTTGGGACAGTCTGCCAGGAGCTTTCCGGGCAGAATAGCTGAGGTAATGTTGGTGCCTCGGTTGGTGGTGCTCTGTTTAGAGTGCCGCCTTTTTATTTGCTAAACTTTATTTTTAATCCAATATCTGTTAAATTATAGGTATGAAGATAAATTATCAAGGAACTGACAAAGAACGCTTGGATAAATATTTAATCCAGCATCTTGGTATATCCCGCAGTCAGATTAAAAAAATTATTTTAGATGGCCAAGTCAGCGTCAATGAACGGTTGGCTAGTGTCCATCATTGGCTTAAGCCTGGCGACAAAATTGACTATGCGCAATTAAAGGCAGCCAAACCCGCTGACTTTCCAGCTCTGCCTAAGATAGTAGAAAAAACCGACGAGTTTTTGATTATAGAAAAACCACACAATCTCTTGACCCACCCGACTGATAAGAAAGAAACCAACACCCTGGCCGACTGGTTGATTCAAGAATTTCCCCAAACCAAAAAAATTGGTGATGACCCTACCCGACCGGCTATAGTCCATCGATTGGACAAAGAAGTATCGGGACTGATGGTTATCCCGCTGACTCAAGCTAGTTTTGATAATCTAAAAAACCAATTTCAAGATCGGACTATTACCAAAGAATATACCGCTCTAGTCCACGGCCAAATGATCAATGAAAGTGGTGAAGTAAACACACCTCTAGAGCGCGACAAAAAAACTGGCCTGATGAAAGTCCAGTCTGATAAATATCTAGATAAGCCAGCAATAACGATTTATCAGGTAGTAAAAAAATTAATAAATTACACTTTGCTTAAAGTACAGATAAAAACTGGCCGTATGCACCAAATCCGCGCCCATTTTTATAGTATTGGTCATTCAGTTGTCGGGGACAAGCTATATCAAACCAAAGATATCCGAAAAAAGAAAAAAGTATTGGAGCAAAGAATATTTTTACACGCCAGTTACTTAAAATTTAAAGATCTAGCTGGAAATAACAGAGAATACAATTCAAAACTACCAGGCCTACTGCAAGACTTTTTAAACAAAGCCAAATAAATGAAGGCGGAAAAAATAATAGCTATTATTACTGGACCATCAGCGGTTGGCAAAACTACTATTGCTAAAGGTGTTTTAAAGCAGCTAAAAAACTTTAAACCATCCACTACTTATACTACCCGAGACAAAAGAGACAAAGAGTCCGAGGACAAAATCATGCATTATATTTCGGAGAAAGAATTTAGAAACATGATGGATGAAGAAAAATTTGTTGAATGGGCCCAAGTTTATGGAAATTTTTATGGCACCAGTAGGCAGGCCCTAGAAGAAACTCTCCGGACCCACAATGTCCTAATGAATATAGATGTCCAAGGCGCTAGAAGTATCAAGAAAAAATTTCCTCGCCATATTTCCATTTTCATCTTGCCAGAAAAAATTGAAGACCTGATAGCTAGAATTGGCCAAAGAAAAATGAGTAAAACTATGAAAAATCTTCGAATTGCCCAGGCCAAATCAACTATTGATCAGGCGGAGTATTTTGATTATAAAATTATCAACTACAATAACAAAGCTGAGCAAACCATTGAAAAAGTAGTAAAAATACTAAATAAATACTAAAAAATACCCCCCATTGTCCGCCTATTACCAATATTGACAAAATGGGCAAAATCGGCTAAAATAGATACGTCATTATTTCATTAATGGCTTTTTTTATCCCCCTTCGTATGTATTTACTAATAATACGAAGTTTTAAAACTACGGGGGATTTCGCCCTATTAAAAATTAATTAAAGGGGCTCAATAATAAATAACCAAGATATTATGTCTGAAGAAAAAAAGACCGGTCCAAAAGAAGTTGAAAAAACTGCTGAAAATAAGTCCGGAGGAAAATCAAATACCGAGATTAAACCTGGTATGACTGTCCGCATTCACGAAACCATCCGCGAGAAAAATGCCAAAGGCGAAGAAAAACAAAGAATTCAAATTTTTGAAGGTATTGTCTTGGCCAGAAAACACCGCCAAGAAATTGGAGCTACTATTACTGTCCGAAAAATATCAGACGGTGTCGGTGTAGAAAAAATATTTCCCTTGAGTTCACCACTGATTGTTAAAATAGAGCCAGTCAAACAAGCTCAGGTAAACCGCGCCAAGCTTTCTTATCTTAGAGATTACAAGAAAAAACTCAAAGAGAACAAAATTTCCTAAATTATTATATTGTAATTGGTCTATTTGAACTCCCTGCCGAAGTGGTGAAATTGGTAGACACGCAAGCTTGAGGGGCTTGTACCCGTTCTTGGGTGTGGAGGTTCAAATCCTCTCTTCGGCACCAATCAATTCATTTTGGGCCCATAGCTCAGTTGGCTAGAGCGCCTCGTTTGCACCGAGGAGGTCAGGAGTTCGAATCCCCTTGGGTCCACCAAATTAAAATTTACATTTAGGGCGCTTAGCTCAGCTGGCTAGAGCATCTCGTTTACACCGAGAGGGTCAGGGGTTCGAATCCCTTAGCGCCCACCAAAAAAACGTCTTGTCTAACAAGGCTGTTTTTTGTTAGAATAATCTTAGAAAATGTTCTTTTGCAGAAAGGAGATTTTATTTGAAAAAGATTAAAACCCTTTAACCGTAATATACGCAAAGCCCGCACATGGGATCCTAGGGTATAAATAAGGATAATATCCTGTGCTGTCATGCGGGTGCTGTTCTTTGCAATATACTTAGCGTAAAAGTTCAGATATTACGTGAACCAGCTCTGGAAAGTATATTTATGGGAATTGCTGTTGTACCCCCGAAGAACAGGAAAATTCACGCCCTTTATGGGAAACAACAGGTGACCAACTGGTCACGGACACGCTGATTGTCCCAGCGAAAGGATGAAACATTCCAAATTAGCACGACGCACATCATTAACTTGATGTGCGTCTATTCTTATTATTTGACAAAAATAATACTTGTGTTAATATAAATATCACATTGACAATTTAGATCCCGTATCAAGTACGGGACAAGCTTATCAAGAGTACTATCTGCTAAGGGACTGGCCCGATGATAGTCAGCAACCGACTAATAAACAGTACAGGTGCTAAATCCAGCCCATCCGACATACGCCGGACGAATGCGGGGAAGATAACACACTAAAATAGTTCTTGTCCAAGGACTTTTTTTGATTCTAAAAAAGCTAATCTTTCCAAAGGTTAGTTTTTTTAGGCTCATTGCAATAGTGGCGAAATAAAACTAGATCAACCATAAATTGGTAAAAGGAGCAAACCATGAAAACCCTATCTTGTCCTCACTGCTTACAGAAAATTTACCGTTGGTTTGTCAAACTACACGGCGCTTGCCCAAGTTGTGGCAAAAAAATAAAAACCATCAAGGCCAAAGCCGCTTGATCGTTTCGCCTTCTTAAGCCGGTCGATGATTTTTCATCGACCGGCTATTTTATTTCTAATTTTAAAAAAATATAAAATTTTACGCCAAAACTATTCTCACGATTGGTAAATTATGGTATAATAAAAGTTGTTATAAATCTTAATTTGTTTTTATGAGCTTTGGAAATTTTTTTGGTGGACTACTTATAGCAGCAATTGGTTTTGTTATTGTTTGGAAAGCCGATTGGCTGTTAAATAATTTAGGCCGGATTGATTGGGCCGATAGACATCTCGGTTCAGAGGGAGGTACTAGATTGATGTACAAGCTAATAGGTATTGTGATTATCTTTGGTGGTTTTTTGCAAGCGACCAATCTAGGTGAGGCTTTTGCCAAATGGATCGCTACCAGCATTTTTGGGGCTAAAATTAGCTAAAAAATAATAAAAATAAAAGTCAATTAATTGACACAAAATCTTTACAAAAGAAAGGAGGTGGGACACGTGAAAAAGAAAAAAGTTGCTAAAAAGAGAGTAGCTAAAAAAACTTCTAAGAAGAGAAAAGTTGCTAAAAAGAGAGTAGCTAAAAAAACTTCTAAGAAGAGAAAAGTTGCTCGCAGAAAGAAAAGATAAAATTCATTTCTGTTTATCCAATTTTTTAAAAAACAGGATAAAATTAAAATCCCTTTATACCCAGTGGAATAAGGGGATTTTTTATTTTTAAAGTCATCGCGAGCGTAAAACAAACTAAAACAATTTAGTCTGCTGATTGTCCCTGGCTACCTGACGCTCTTTTTTAGAAAATATTTCCACCTGACCGTACTGGCCATCATAGCCAGGAATTAATTTTATTTTATTCTGACGCATTCTGATAATACCATCTGCTAAAACAGCTGGCATAATTTTTATGAGCTCCTCGGCTGATAAATCAAGTAAAACTTTAAATTCATTACCAGCGCTAACTATAATATCTAAAAATAATTTTTGTACCCGCTGGGAATTTCTACCCACCCCCAAATAATCGGAAATTATACTAGGCAAGGGTACAATGCTCTTATAAGGAATATGCTGATTTTTGTCTACCTCATTATCTTTTAAGGTGGCTAATTTTTCTACCTGCGCCAAGACTCCAATAGTTAAAGGCTTTTTGCATTTTGGACATAGGCCTTTGAGTTTCTGACTAGCCTCTGGCAGACAAGAAAATCCGCAGTCTTTATGGCCATCGGCATGATACATACCTTCTTCGGGGTAAAACTCAATAGTGTACAAAAATTTTGTTCTATTTTTTGTGGCTATAATATCCACAATTTCCTGATAAGTTTTCTCCGATAAATCCATGACATTGGCCTCTCGACCAATCTGCGGTCCGCTATGAGCATCCGAGTTGGAAACTAAAGTGATATTATCTAACTCTTTTAAGCGCCAATTCATCAGCGGATCAGATGATAAACCGGTTTCAATCGCTTTAATATGCGGCGTTAATTCTTCAAAACATTCTTCCAAAGATTCAAAACCAGATTTAGATCCAAAAACTGCAAACCACGGTGTCCAGACGTGCGCTGGGATCATCATCGCCCGCTTGTCAGTTTCTAACATAATCTGTAACACTTCTTTGGCACTCATCCCCAATATCGGTCGGCCATCGGAAGCCAATTTAGCACCACGTGCTGCTAGAGCCTGATTAAATTTTCCAGCGGATGTTAAATTTGGCATTAAAATACAAAGATGCAAGCGTCTAGTTTTGTCACCTTGGCGATAAATACAAGAAACTTCGGTAGAAATAATAAACCTAACAGCCGAATTGCTGTCTTTTAATCTATATAGTCCGCTACTATTGTCCTCTATTAAATTTTTTTCTAGCTGGGCAAACCAAGCTGGATGAGTAAAATCAGCGCAGGAGATAATATCTACTCCTTTTATTTCTGACCATTTGACCATTTCTGCTAAATCAAAAAATTTAGAAGTGGCACGAGCATATTTGCTATGAATATGTAAATCTATGATCTGTCTCATGATAATAATTTAAAATAACTTGGTAAATTTGGTAAACAATTTTCTGGATTGTTTTTAACTTGGTCTTCTAAATCACTTTTAGAAAACCACCTGATTTTAACCACTTCCTCTGGTTGAATATCAAAATCTTTAATTTTTTTATCCAGAATAGCAATATACCATTGAGTAAAATGTATATAGTCACTATTGTAAAATGTTTTAGGGCCTTTAACAAAACTAAAATTTATAAGTCCTAATTCTTCAGCACATTCCTTTAAAATGTTGCTGTCGTAGGTCTCACCTTTCTCTAAAGTGCCCGCTACAGCTGGACCCCACTTACCGGGATGCTGTTTTTTATCAAAGGCCCGCTGAGCCAATAAAATATCCCCACGAGAATTGGTTAGCCAAAGAGCAGAGACACGATAAATATCGCTGGGCTTTATGTTCTGACGAAGCTTATAACCGATCACTTCGTCATTTTTATCGACAATAATAATTTCTTCTGACATGAAATCATCTTAGCAAAATAACTATAAAAAATAAAGTATTGCCGAAATCTCGGGCCAAATTGGCGCCTCTTTTAAATTGTTTACAAAAAGAAAAGCACCTCCCCAACTATAGGTCGGGGAGGGCTCAAATATCTTGTCCTCCTAAAATAGAATGCACCCGAAGGTAATTAGCATCAAAAGGCTGCCCGCCAAAATGTAGGCTGATTCTTTTTTTTCGTCGCCAGGTTGGCCAAAAGCCAGAGAGTGGGTAGTGATCAGAAATACACCAACACTTAGCACATACGGTATAATAGTATACCAATTATAACTGACTAGCTTGACTCCGAAGATCACGGACACAAGAGTAGTCACCAGCATTAAGCCGGAAGCTATGCGCCTAGCTGGCATTACCCCTAGCCACAAAGGCAAGGTAATACGATGTCCATGATTGACCACTCGGTCCTGAATATCTTTGACCACTTCTCTGGTCAGATAAGTCAAAAACGTCACACCGATTCCATATGGTACAGCCGGATGCAGACGATGACCCGCTAACCACCCCAGTAAAACTGGCGAAGCACAGACAAAAGCCATTAGCAAATTCTTAGTGGCCCAATGACGAGACAGTATGCCGGCATAAGCCGCTATGATAAGAGCATCAAGTGCGACCACTATCTGGCAAGAAGTGTTTAGATAATTAACGGACAAATACACTGCCCCAGCCATGCCCAAAATACCCAGGCCAATCAATCCTCCACGAACTAATAGACTAACGGACAAAACTTCATTCTTCCGGGCGTACATAGGATTAGCCGCGCCGAAATGGTATAGACTGGCTGATAAAACCGACAGTCCCATCACAGCTGACGAAACAACTTTAGCCGTTGTAAACCAATGCGGTCCATTGGACAACATAGCAATCACCCAGGTAGCCGTAGCCGCAAAGACAACATGCCAAAAGCGAGATACCTTAAGGCACAAAACTATAGAGTTCACTGGACTCTCCTTTCTATTTTATATTTAATGTAACAATTAACACCTTATATTGTCATAAAATATATTCATTGTCAATTTAAATTTTGCCAAATAAAAAACGACATTGCGGTAATGTTAATTAGAGAAAAAGGCATAACTCTCGCGACGACCTACTCTCACAGCCATGATAAGCTATTACCATCGGCGCTGAGTCGCTTAACTACTGAGTTCGAAATGGGATCAGGTGTTGCCAACTCGCTAGTGCCACGAGAGTAATACCTTCTTCTTAACCTAATTTCTTACCAAAATATCGTTTTTTATACTATTTGTTTTAACGGGGTTAGAAAAAATACTACCCCTAAGAATACAATTAGCATCAGGAAGATCAAAATTATTTTGATCATTCCGGTGTGTTTATCAATGTTCATGAGCTTATAAAATATCACGTATAAAGCTCCACTTCCCGCCGAAGCGGGATCCACTCATTACTTCTTGTAAAGTAGAGTGAAAAAACTTCCAAAATTTTTAATGGTTGCTATTGATCTATTAGTACTCCTTTGCTAAATACATTACTGTAATTACACATAGAGCCTATCAACCTGGTCATCTCCCAGGGATCTATAACGAATTCTAATCTTGGGGACGGCTTCGTGCTTATATGCTTTCAGCACTTATCCGCGCCGAATGTAGCTACCCAGCAATGCATCTGGTGATACAACTGGTACACTAGAGATTCGTTCTTCTCGGTCCTCTCGTACTAGAGAAGAATCCCCTCAAAATTCAACGACCGTAGCGGATAGGAGACCGAACTGTCTCACGACGTTCTGAACCCAGCTCGCGTACCGCTTTAATAGGCGAACAGCCTAACCCTTGGGAGCTTCTCCACCCCCAGGATGCGATGAGCCGACATCGAGGTGCCAAACCAGGTCGTCGATATGGACTCTTGGACCTGATCAGCCTGTTATCCCCGGAGTAACTTTTATCCGTTGAGCTTCCGCCGTCCTATTTCGTACGGTCGGATCACTAACTTCTGCTTTCGCAACTGCTCGAGTTGTGGCTCTTGCAGTAAAGCTGGCTTATGCGTTTGCACGACAACTCCTATTTCCATCAGGAGCTAGCCAACCTTTGTAAACGCCTCCGTTACATTTTGGGAGGCAACCGCCCCAGTTAAACTACCCATCAGATACTGTCCCTTCCCCAGATTCATGGGGATAGGTTAGATTTAATATTACACAAGGGTGGTATCTCACTGGTGACTCCACCTCGACTGAAGTCGAGGCTTCAAAGTCTCCCACCTATGCTGAACAAATATAGCATTAAATCAATACCAAATTATAGTAAAGCTTCACGGGGTCTTTTCGTCCGGCTACGGTTAACGAGCATCTTTACTCGTATTGCAATTTCGCCGAGTACTTCCTTGAGACAGTTTTCAAGTCGTTATGCCATTCGTGCAGGTCGGAACTCACCCGACAAGGAATTTCGCTACCTTAGGACCGTTATAGTTACGGCCGGCGTTCATCCGCGCTTCAGCTCTCCCCGTGAAGGGATCCCCTTAACGTTCGGACACTGGCCAGGCATCAGCCCCTATACATCAGCTTGCGCTTTAGCAGGGACCTAAGTTTTTGGTAAACAGTCGCTTGAAATCTTTCGCTGCGGCTCCTCAATAAAGAGGAGCGAGCCTTATCCCTAAGTTACGGCTGCTGTTTTGCCGAGTTCCTAAAGGAAGTTTCTCTCGTACACCTGAGGATACTCTCCTCACCCACCTGTGTCGGTTTACAGTACAGATGCTACTATTTTAGCTCTAGAGGTTTTTCTTGGTGACCCTTTAACTTAGATTGACTTTGACCGAGGTCGCAGTCTTTCCGCTGATCAAATTTTGATGTGCCCGGATTTACCTGAAGCACAAATTTTTTCAGTAGACGTTCATAACCAAATAACGCCTAAGCATTCAAATCACGTCTCCCCATCGAAAAATAGCAGCAGGGCAGGAATATTAACCTGCTCATCCATCGACTACGCCTTTCGGCCTCGCCTTAGGGCTGCCTAACCCTGGGTTGATTCACATTGCCCAGGAAACCTTGGGTTTACGGTGTCAGGGATTCTCACCCTGATTTTTGCTACTCATGCCAACATTCTCACTTCTATCCGCTCCACGACTCCTTCCGGTATCGCTTCGATGCAGATAAAACGCTCCTCTACCACGCACAGATAAATCTGTGCATTCCAATCTTCGGTACTAGGTTTAGCCCCGTTAAATTTTCGGCGCAAAGTAACTTGACTAGTGAGCTATTACGCTATCTTTAAAGGATGGCTGCTTCTAAGCCAACCTCCTAGTTGTATAAGTTACGACACCACCTTTCACACTTAACCTAAATTTAGGGACCTTAGATATGGATCTGGGCTGTTTCCCTTTTGACCAATGAAGCTTAGCCCCCATGGTCTGACTCCCGAAGTATACGTAATGGCATTCGGAGTTTGATTGGAGTAAGTATGGACGCAATGCCACCTCACCCCATCCAGTGCTCTACCGCCAAAACTTAAACTTCAAGGCTAGTCCTAAAACTATTTCGAGGAGAACCAGCTATTGCCAGGTTCGATTGGAATTTCTCCTCTTGCCACAACTCATCCCCTAGTGTTGCACGGCTAGTGGGTTCGGGCTTCCACGACATGTTACTGCCGCTTCACCCTGGTCATGGCAAGCTCACCTGGTTTCGGGTCTAGTATATGCAGCCTACAAATATTATACCCTCCGTCCGAAGACGGAAAATATAAAATTTGTTACGGACTATTAATCCTCGCTTTCACTTTACCTTCCTCCCGAAGGAGTTAAATAAGCTACATATAACTAACTCGTTGGCTCATTCTTCAATAGGCACGCCGTTACCCATTTCCGCCCGAAAGCGGACATAGGGCTTCGACTCCTTGTAAGTATATGGTTTCAGATACTATTTCATTCCCCTCTCGGGGTGCTTTTCACCTTTCCCTCACGGTACTAGTTCACTATCGATCATCAAAAGTATTTAGCCTTAGCGCATAGTGACGCCAGATTCACACAAGATTTCTCCGGTCTCGTGTTACTCAAGAAAATTATAAACACTTTATTCTTATCTTTTATTTACAGGGCTATCACCTTCTTTGGCCAGACTTTCCAGACTGTTCTACTAAATAAAAATACAAATGTTTTGGATTCATAAACTCCAAATAATAACTTCTTACAACTCCACATGTAGCATTAAACTTATGATTATTGCATTATCTCTCCCCTCATCCGAAGACTCGGATCAAAATAATTTATCTGTCATGTGGTTTAGGCTATTCCCGTTTCGCTCGCCACTACTCAGGGAATCGAGATACTAATAGAAATTAATGGCAAACTAGTTGCCCTTAAATTCTATCAGTACATTAATTCTTTCTATTCCTCCAGCTACTGAGATGTTTCAATTCGCTGGGTATTCTCTAACTAAGCTATGTATTCGCTTAGTAGTTTCCGCGCTTTACACGGAAGGGTTTCCCCATTCGGAGATCTCCGGATCAAAGCTTGCTTATCAGCTACCCGAAGCTTATCGCAGATTGCTACGTCCTTCATCGTCTTTTGATGTCAAGGCATCCACCATATACCCTTAATTAGCAACCATCAAAAATTCTGAAAACTTTTAATGGATTTAATTTTGGATATAATTTTCGTTTATATCTATACGAGATATTTTTTATCTAAAGATGCTCATAAACATTGTTTATTATATTTATGATTTGTATTGTATTCACTTTTCAAAGTTCTTTACCTTTTAATCGGTAATAAGTAGTTTTTTAAAAAAGTCGCGTAAGCCTACCTATTTAAAAAACTACTTGCTAGCGATTATTTTTTTAAGGTCTCAAAAATCCCGTCAGGCGGGATTTCACGTAAAAATAAATTCTACCCAAAATCCTTTTAAGTTTTATTTATTTTTAGACTAACTATCATTAAATGTATTGTTGATTTATTAAGCTTTTTACAGCGCTGGTATTATATACTATTTTTTAGAACTTGTCAAACCCCTCACTAGCCCACAGTTTATCCCCAAAAATAGACCCATTTTAGGGTCTATTTTAGTAATAATTATAATATTTCCATGTCCACAAATTTGGCTCCAAATTTAACGGCTTCAGCCTTTTCGGCCATCCAAATATCCATGTGGTAATAGTATCTTTCATTCATTCTATCTTCTACCACAAACTCCTTATCCCCAAAAAGCTCAGGAAAACGCACCAAAGCGCCCTTTGGTAAAAAATTTGTAGCCACTATACCATCTCTAACATGAGTGCCAAAAGCAGTAATAAAAGGGGTATCATCGGTTTGACCGGGTTCACTATTGTAAGCGGTTACGACAATACGCATAGTTCGATCAGCCACTCTGGCTGGTATTTCTGGTAAAGTCGGCCCATTATAATAGGTAGTAATCACTGCCCTAGGTATTGGTCCTTTCATAATCTGTGGTAAGCTCTCAGAAATAGTAATTTGCGGAAAACTGAAAAACAACATTAATACTAATAAAAATATAGATTTTATATGCTGGGTAAGCTCTTCGATTAAATTTTTCGACAAACTATTAATATAGATTTTCATAAGTTGCCTTAAATTAAAAAAACCCTGTTTCTTTGGGTTATGCGCCATAATAGCATATATTTTACGTTTTGTCAAGGCTGTAAGACAAACTTTATTTATCCGTAGTAAACTATTGAATACAAAAAATAAGTTGTCTTTACAAAAAAAAACTGATATAATAGACAAACTGTTTTCTAATTTAAAATAATTAACCTTAAAAAATATATGGAAGAAAATAACAAGAGTCTAATTGATAATCTTCGTCCAAAAACCGCTTTCAAAGCTGGTCTTTTGTCTGGTCTAGCCGTTGTTTGTATTATCGGTTTCTTTGTGCTTTTGGGCATGATGCTCAATGGTAAAGATTTCGGTAGTAATAAAAACAATAATGACGATAATAATATCGTAGCCAACACTAACGAAAACACTAACCCTAATCCTACGGCTCCGACAGAAATAGTAGTAAACGGTCTTAGTGATGGTGATTGGGTACGCGGTGATAAAAATGCCGATGTAACCATTGTGGAATTTTCTGATATTGACTGCCCATTCTGTACTCGTTTCCATGATACCATGAGACAGGTAATGACTGACTATGCCGGCAAAGTCAGCTGGGTCTATCGTCATTTCCCATTAACCAGCCTCCATCCAGAAGCTTTCAAAAAAGCCGTAGCAGCTGAATGCGTAGCTGAACAAAAAGGTAATGATGCCTTCTGGTCATTTTTGGACAAACTATTTGATGGTGATGAAACCTTGGCTAATATAGCCGATGTAGCCGTTTCAGTTGGTGCTAATAAAGATAAATTCCAAGAATGTTTGGACTCTGATAAATATGACAGTAAGATTCAAGCCCAAAGTCAAGAAGCTCAAAAAGCTGGCGGACGAGGCACACCATATAGTGTCATTATCTCCGGTAACCAAAAAGTAGCTATCCCTGGCGCCTTGCCTTACGAAAGCGTCAAGGCTTCTCTAGATGCTATATTAAAATAAAAGTGCTTTATCATCCCGCCGCGTCAGACGCGGCGGGATTTTTATTTAAATAAATTTATTGACTAAGCTTACCTTGCAGGGTAAAATAAAATAGCCTTAACTATTAAAAACATTATATATATGAAAAGAGAACAGCGTCTGTGGTTTTGGATTATTTCCATTTCTGTCCCCTTGATTTTAACTTGGCTGATAATAAGTATTGCCAAACCAAATACCCAAGGCTCTACAGTGGTGACTGATGAAGAATGGGCTAAGGGCAACCCCAATGCCCTAGTTACTTTGATAGAATATAGTGATTTCCAATGTCCGGCTTGTGCTAGCTATTATCCAATGATCAATAAATTGGCGGAAGAAATGGGTGAGGAAGTACAAGTGATTTATAGACATTACCCATTATCCTCTATCCATCCCCAGGCTCAACTGGCTGCTCAAGCAGCTGAAGCCGCTGGCCAGCAAGGATCGTTTTGGCCCATGCATGATAAATTGTTTTCTAACCAAAGCGCTTGGTCCAACCAACCAAAGGCTGAAGAAATATTTATCAGCTATGCTAAAGAGCTAGGACTAGATGTAGAAAAATTTAAAGCTGATTTAAGCAATGATGATATTGAAGATGCTGTTAAAGACGACGTGCGTAGTGGCAATCAAGCTTTGGTCGAAGGAACTCCCACCTTATTTTTAAATGGCAATAAAATAAATAACCCCCGTAGCTATGACAAACTCCGACAAGCCGTTAGAGACGAGCTTTCAAAACTCCAATAAATTCTTTTTTGCCGTAGCCGGATTGGCTTTGGTTGGATTTTTGGATGCTATCTATTTGACTGTTTCACACTTTACCGGACATATTGCCTGTTCGCTAATTTCTGGTTGCCAAGAAGTCTTAACTAGTCAATATAGCCAAATACTAGGCATACCCTTGGCACTTTTAGGAGCTCTTTATTATTTTTTTATCCTCATCAATACTCTGCTTTATATCGATAATCAAAATAAATGGAGCAAATTAGTGATCTTATATCTCCCGATCGGCGGTTTTATATTTTCTCTTTATCTGATTTATCTAATGTTTTTTGTAATAAACGCCCTCTGTCAATATTGTCTCTTATCTGCCCTTACTTCTACTCTCCTAGCCATTGCCAGCCTAACGCTAATTAGAAAAAATAAACTAATTAAATAAATATGCTACAAGAATTTAAAAATTTTGCCATGAAAGGCAACGTGGTGGATATGGCGGTTGGTGTAGTGATTGGCGCTGCTTTTGGAAAAATTGTCAGTTCTTTTGTCTCTGATATTATCATGCCACCCCTTAGTTTTTTGACTGGCGGAATAGATTTTTCCAATCTACATATCACCCTAAAAAAAGCTGGTGCTGGCGTAGAGGCCATTACTCTTAATTACGGCCTATTTATAAACACCATTTTTGACTTCTTAATTATCTCTTTGTCTATCTTTATTGTCATCAAACAAATAAATAGGTTGCGAAAAAAAGAAGAAGCCAAACCAGCTTTAGTCAATGAAGACACAATACTACTAAGAGAGATTAGGGATTCTTTAAAAAAATAAAAATGCCCAACAATAAAACTGAGCTAGACTCAGTTTTATTGCGACTAAAATTATGATAAAATACAGTATATGAGGAAACCTGATATCCGCGAACTAAAAATTATTGCCAATACTATCCGCCAAGATATTATCCGGATGCTAGTTTTAGCTGGATCTGGACACGCCGGCGGATCATTGGGTATGACCGATATTTTTACTGTACTTTATTTTAAAATTTTAAAACACATACCAGAGCAACCAAATAATCCTTATCGCGATAGACTGATATTATCCAATGGCCATATCTGTCCGGTCCAATATGCTACTTTAGCCCGAGCTGGATATTTTCCGCTAGTTAAATTAAAAAGCTTACGCAAAATAAATAGCCAACTACAAGGACATCCCCACCGCGGATCTCTACCAGGCATAGAAACCAGCTCTGGTCCACTCGGACAAGGAATTTCTCAGGCAGTTGGTATGGCCCTAGCTGCTAAGATGAATAAACAAAATCATCACATTTTTTGTATTAGCTCTGACGGAGAGCACAACGAAGGCCAACTCTGGGAAGCCCTGATGACCGCTCATAAATACCAGCTTGGTAATCTAATCAACATTGTTGATTACAATGGCATTCAAATTGATGGCTACACCAAAGATATTATGCCCCTCCTCTCTCTGCGTAAAAAATACGAAGCTTTTGGCTGGGAGGTTTTAGAAACAAATGGTCATGATATTAAAAATATCATCAAGACTTTGGAAAAAGCCAAAACCATCAAAAGACCCGTGGCTATCATCGCCCACACTATTTTAGGCAAAGGTGTTTCCTTTATGGAAAATAAATATTCTTGGCACGGCTTAGCGCCCAACAAAGAAGAAGCAGCTAAAGCTTTAAAAGAACTACAACATGGTAAGTAACATAAAACAACAAAAAAATAACTGGCGCTCTACTCGCGATGGTTTTGGCGAAGCTATGTTGGAGTTGGGTAAAAAAAATAAAGAGGTAGTAGTAGTCAGTGCTGATTTAGCCGAATCAACTCGCGTCCAGCCTTTTGCCAAAAAATATCATGAGCGATTCATTGAAGTAGGAGTAGCCGAACAAAATATGCTGGGCGTAGCCACTGGTTTAGCGCTAGAAGGAAAAATCCCCTTTGCCACTAGTTTTGGTGTATTTAGCCCCGGCAGAAATTGGGATCAACTACGAGTATCTATTTGCTATTCTCGAGCCAATGTAAAAATAATAGCCAGCCACACTGGATTATCAGTCGGACCAGACGGAGCTAGCCATCAAGCCTTAGAAGATATTGCCATCACTAGATGCTTACCAAACTTGGTAGTTTTAGCGCCAGCGGATTTTAATGAAACTAAAATGGCCACCCTAGCCGCCGCTAAACATCAAGGTCCAGTCTATCTTCGTTTTGCCAGACAAGCCAGTCCGATTTTTACTGTTACTAAACAAACCTTTATCATCGGCCGAGCCAAAATACTAATACCCGGAAAAGATATTACTATCATTGGTATTGGTCCTTTACTTTATGAAGCCATCTTAGCTGCCCGTGAATTAGCCAAAAAAGGAATTAGAGCAGAAATAATAAATTCTTCTAGTATTAAACCATTGGATGCAAAAACTATTTTAGCTAGTGTCAAAAAAACTGGCCGAGCTATTACCCTAGAAGATCATCAAATACATGGTGGCCTAGGATCAGCCGTGGCCGAGCTACTGTCTCAAAGCCTGCCTCGACCACTAAAAATAATGGGTGTCAGTGACCAATTTGGACAAAGCGGCCAGGCCGAAGAACTTTGGGAAAAACACCAATTGACCCATCCTTATATTATTCAACACGCTTTAAAGTTACTTAAAAAATAAATCTATGAAAAAATCCTTTCTAGACTTTCCTAAGCAATTTGCTTATCAACCAATTATAAAAAATAATAAAAAATATCGCCCGACCAAAAAATATATTGTTTTAGGTATGGGTGGATCACATCTAGCGGCTGACGTTATCAAAAGTGTCTATCCCCAGCTTAATATTATTATCCACAAAGACTACAACTTGCCACCCCTGTCTGATAAAGAACTAAAAAATTATCTGATTATTGCCAGCTCTTATTCTGGTAATACCGCCGAAGTAATCAGTGGTGTCAGTCTAGCCTACCGCAAAAAACTAAACATTATAATTATTGCCGTGGGCGGTAAGCTAATTAAATTTGCCATAGCCAAAAATCTTCCCTATATCCAAATACCCAATACTAATATCCAGCCCCGCTCGGCTTTGGGCTTTTCCTGCAGGGCACTACTAAAAGCCATGAAACAAAACCAAGCCAATAAAAATCTACACCAATTGGCCAAAACTCTATCTGGACAAAAATACGAAAAGGCTGGTAAAAAACTGGCTCAACAATTAAAAAATAGAGTGCCTATTGTCTATTCTTCAGAACACAACTTGGCTCTGGCTTACAACTGGAAAATAAAATTTAATGAAACCGGAAAAATACCCGCCTTTTACAATGTCTTGCCGGAATTAAACCACAATGAAATGACTGGTTTTGATGTGGCCGACAAGACAAAAAATTTATCAAAAAATTTTAGTTTTATTTTTATCCAAGATAACAAAGACCACTCCCAGCTAAAAAAACGAATGGCCGTAACCGGTCAGCTTTATCAAAAGAGAGGTCTGCCGATTATCAATATTAAATTATCCGGACACAACCGCTGGCAAGAAATATTTGCCAATCTTTTGCTAGCCGACTGGGCATCATACTATACCTCCCAAGGATATGGACTAGAATCCGAGCAGGTGCCAATGGTTGAAGAGTTTAAGAAAATGATTTAAAACAAAATAAAAACACCCTGTTTGATTGGCGGGGTGTTTTTTTATTTAACTCTGAAAGTGAGATATTTATTACCAAAAAAATTCCAAAATAATACTATACCAGCGGCTAATACTTTACCCCATAAGTAATGAAAGTTAAAATGCTCGACTGATACATACAAAATATAATTATTGATAATCAGACCTATGGTAGCTAAAGTAAAAAATATCGGTAACTGTTTTCTATGCTGACCATTGGATTTAAAGGTCCAATGCTTATTAAGCCAATAGTTGGTAGAGCCTCCTAAAATAAAGGCAATCGTCGCTGAAACTAAATAATATAAATGTGCCCAATCTGTTAAAATAAATAAAGCACCAAAATCAAACACTCCTGAAATCAAACCCACTGTTCCATATTTTATTAAAAAATATATATTATTAACAATATATCGCCAAACAGCTTTTACCATACGATGTTTATCTTTACTTTTTATTTCAAGTAATATAATCTTACTATATTAAAACTTTAAAATCAATCATAAAATGGCCCCAAATAAAAAAATAATAGTGATAACTGGCGGAGCAGGATTTATCGGATCCAACCTTATTGAAAAACTATTAAAATCAAAATCTAATAAGGTTATTTCTCTGGATAACTACTTTTCCGGTTCAGTAAAAAATCACCTGCCCGGCGCTATTTACAGAAAAGGACACACCAAAGATATCGCCAAATACATCCACGAAAAACCAGATATTATCTATCATTTGGGAGAATATTCACGAGTAGCCGCCAGTTTGCATGAACCGGCTGTAGTCTGGGATCTTAATGTGGCTGGTACCTTTGGCGTCTTGGAATTTTGGAGAAAACATAAATGCAAATTAGTCTATGCCGGCTCTTCCACCAAGTTTAATCCATCTCGTGTTGATGGCACCAGAGGACGTGACTTGGCTCCTTATACCTGGACCAAAGCTATCAATACCGAATTGGTAAAAAATTATGCTCGTTGGTACGGATTAAAATATGCGACAGTTTATTTTTACAATGTTTATGGACCACGAGAAAGAGCCGGTCAGTTTAATGGAGCTTACGGCACAATCATTGAGACGCTTAAACAAAGCTATCTAAAAAATAAAAAATGTTCCATCAGAAAACCCGGTACCCAAACTAGAGCCTTCACTCATGTGTCTGATACCGTCGACGGAATTATCTTAGCCGGCCAATACGGCCAGGGGGATGATTATGGAATTAGCGCTAAAGAAACTTATTCACTTTTACAAGTAGCTAAAATGTTTGGCTGCCAAATTACTATGGCTCCAGCTACAAAAACCACTCGCTCCTCCAAAGCTTTTGATTCCAGTAAAATCAAAAAATTGGGTTGGAGACAAAAATACACTTTAAAATCATACATAGAGACAATTAAAAAGAGCCATTAGTATGAAAAAGATTTTGATTTTTTCTCTAAGCTATTACCCCCATAATGTCAGTGGTGCCGAGGCGGCTATCAAAGAGATCACTGATCGCACTCATGATATTGAATTTCACATGGTAACTTTAAGATACAATAGTTACCTACCTAAAACTGAAAAAATTGGTAATATCTTGATTCATCGAATCGGCCTGACCACCCAAAATCCTAGTTTTAAAGATCTGGGAAAATTACCACTGGATTTAAACAAACCACTTTACCAACTTTTAACACCACTAAAAGCCTGGCGTCTGCACAAAAAATATAAATATGACGCATTGTGGTCCATGATGGCTCACTCCACTGGTGTGCCGACAACTATTTTTAATATTTTTTACCCTCAGATAAAATACGCCCTGACTCTGCAGGAAGGCGATCCAATAGCCAAAATAGAAAAGACCATGCGACCGCTCTGGCCTCTATTTACCAAAGCTTTTAGTCAAGCAACAGTTGTCCAGACCATTTCTGCTTACTTGGCTGATTGGGCCAAAAAGCGTGGTGTTAAACCAAAAAATATTGTGTTGATTTATAATGGTGCTAACCCTCAAGATTTTAAAAATGACACACCGGCTGAAGAATTAAATAGATTAAAAATAAAATTAAATAAGCAAACCAATGATATTTATTTGGTTAACACTGCCCGCCTAGTAGCTCAAAAGGGTCATGATAGTGTTATCAGGGCGCTGGCCAAATTGGAGCCAAACATAAAGTTTCTACTAGTCGGAGACGGACCGGAAGAAGACAATCTAAAAAAACTAAGCCAAGAGTTGGGTCTAACATCAAGAGTAATCTTTGTCGGCGCCGTCGACAGGACTGAAGTCACTAAGTATAGAAAAATATCCGATATTTTTGTCGGGCCTAGTCGCAGTGAAGGCCTAGGTAATGCCTTTTTATCAGCCATGGCTTCTCACCTACCGGTGATAGCTACTAGATCGGGTGGACTAAGTGAATTTATCTTTGATCAAAAGACAGCCTGGGTAGTAGATAAAGACAGTCCCCAGCAAATAGCCGAAGCCGTCCGAGATATTTTAAAAAATCCCAGCAAAGTAAAAACTATCACTGACTCAGCTCACCAAATGGTTTGTGAAAAATACAACTGGGACAATATTGCTACACAGATGAAAGAAAAGATATTTAAAAAAATCCTCAACTAAACGAGGATTTTTTTAATGCAATTTCTTTTGACGCTCTTTTTCTTCTGGACTACGCAGATTGTCTCTAATACGTTTATATTCTTCCACAATATTTCTACTTACCGGCTGATCGGCTAAAACAGACTCCAATACTTTAGTCCAAAAAATAATTCTTTTCTGATTTAAAGTGTGTAAATCGCCCACAGCCTTGACTAAAGTGTTAGTATAATACCAAATAATTTCGACTAAACGAAAAACCCTCATTAATCTAAGAGACAAATATTCTGATTGATCACGATTATTTTTTACATAGCTCAGTAAGGCCTGCTCCAACTTTTCATTGTATAAAGTCATAAAATTGATAAACCTGGCCCAGCTTTCATATTTATTACCAAAACGCAAAGCGGCATGATCCAATAAATATATTTCACTACCCCATACTCTAAAATTATGGGGCACAAAGTCCCAATGCGTCAAAAAATTGGAATAAATATCTATGGTTTCTAGATTATTGGCAATAAACTCATGAGCTCTGTCTAAAACCCCTTTCAAATTTTTATCATCTTGAAAAACTATTTCAATATCACGAGAATACTCTTTAATTTTTTCCAAATAAATCTGCGCCGTAAAAATACCAAAGACTTTTTTAATAATATTAGCATGCTCATAAGTGGTAGCGTGAATAGCCTCTTGAGCTTCAAAAGCCTTTAGAGCTATAAAAAACTGCTCGGCCAATGGACGCTCTAAAAAAGTCATTTCCTGCTCAATAAACTCGGTAATAAAAATAACACAACCCTGTTTGTGAGTATATAAAATCTCTGGTGGAAAAGAAAAAATATGATAAGCAAAATTAATTTCTTTTAAAATATTGCGGGACCGCCGCTCATCTTCTATCTCAGAAATTATAGCTGGATCGCTAGAAACTTTCATCACCACTGGTTTTTGGTCGCTATTTCTAAAACCCAATAAAACTAACTTGCGGTTGCCAGTCAAATACCTTTCTCCACTAATATGCACCTGTTTTGTATCCAAAGAAAATCCCAACTGCTCCAAAAGCAAAGTAGCCTTGATTAACTCCTGATCACGAAACTCTTCCCAATTTTTTAGATAACTGATAGCCATATTACTTTTTCAACAAAGATGAGAAAATACTATTTAAGTTATTAAGATGAAACTCCCAAGAAAAATTATCGACCAAATTTTGACTAGCCCGCACGGTCAATCCTTCCCCTAGACTCTCGACTGTCAGTATTTTGTCTAGTTGACTGACCAAATCTTCTGGCTTAGTGGCTGAAAATAAAAGACCACTAGAATTTTTTGATAAAATTTCCTGATTTAAAACATTGTCTTGAGCCAACACCGATGTCTTGGCCAAAAGGCTACGAGTGATTTGATCATTTTGATCCCAGCCGGAAAAATTGTGCACATAAACACTAGAGGTTTTGAGTAAATACCAATTTTCTGCTTGAGAAACTCGACCTAAAAATTTTACATTACTATCTAACTTTAACTTCTGAACTAATCCCATTAATTGTTTTTTCTTTTGCCCCTGGCCAGTAATTATCAACTGAATATCAGCAAATTTTTCCTTGAGCTTAGCTACAGCTTGAATAATTTTGTCCAAACCAGAAGAGTCCAAAAGCGGTCCGCTGGCCAATATCTGATGACGATTCTTTAGGACAGGCAAAGGCAACTTTTCCTCTCTGTCTTCTGCTAAATGATTAACGACAATTTTTTCCGGTGATACTTTATAATTTTCACTAAGCAGTTTAGCCAAATACTCTGAAGAAACTGTGATCAAAGAAGCATGCCTAAGTACCCAGCCTTGTACTTTAATGATCCTTTTAATCTTAGCATTGGCCGGCGGATGTTTTAAAAAAACTTCTAGTGGCTGATCCGTCAAAGACTGATGGAAAGCTCTTTTAAAAGCCTCGTCTTCAAAAAAATTAATTATGACTGGTTTGCGACTTAAATATTTTACCAAAATAGCCGGGAGTCCAATAGCTCCGGCGTTTTGTACATAAATAAGATCATGGCTTTTGGCTAAAGCCAAAAGACTTTTAGCATAATTAAAAAGTCTAATGGGTAGTGGTTTAGTTTTATCAATTACTACCACCTGAAGATTATTTATTGGTTCTATTTTATAGCCATAAGTCAAAACCGTCACCTGATGTTTGGCACCTAAATTTTTGGCCAGCTGGCGACTATAGACAGCTATTCTTTCTCCTTCAGGAGGATATAGGGGTGTAGCAACTATAATTTTCATAAATATATTGTGCCCTAAACTATACCAATAGTCAATTGAAAAACTACTCACTAATCAGGCGCTCGTCATAACCCAGCTCCACCAATTTTTCATAGGCAGACCAAACATCATCGGGAATCTCTTGATAAATTTGATAGCCCATTTTAGGATAAATTTTTATTCTCTGCATATCACCAACCAATGTATTGATTACCCGCTTCATTGATATGCCCTTGGTGGGATAATCTTCAAAAGATATTTGTGGGGAAGTTATTAATATTTTTTTATCCGGCCAATGTTTTTTAAAAGTAGCATAGCTTCTTCTCTCCATATGCGGTTTTTGCACTATAATAAAACTATGTGGGTCAAGACTATGGTTTTTAAAAAGCTCTTTAGTAAAAATTATATTTTCTCCTGTATTAGTAGACTTCTTTTCAATTAAAATTTTTTCTTTAGGCACTCCCATTTTTATAGCGATTTTGGTAAAGCGTTCGGCTTCTGGCTCATGCCAATTTTTTTTGGCAAACTCTCCCAGCCCACCAGAAAAAACCAATAGTGGCGCCCAGCCAGTCAAATACAGCTCTGCCCCACGCATAGCCAATCTTTCATCATAAGTTCCCAAAACCAAAATACAATCAGCTTTCTCCAGCTGATGATGCATCATTAAATAATTGCTAACTTTTTTAGCTAATTGGATAACTTCTTTGGTAATCATAAAATTATGATATATTAATTAAAATATAGAGTCAATTAAAAAAGACTGTGTGGCCCTCCAGTCGCACAGTCCTCTTTTTGGTTCAAGAAGGCAAAGAAAGCGGTGAGGCTTCTATCCCTTCTATAATTTCAGCCATTAGTTGGCTAACCGGAATAATACGATCCATCAGGTGCACGTTGGCACCGGCGAAAATAAGACCGTCATCGAGTAGTCCTAACTTGGCATTATAAAGTGCCCGGGCAATACAAAACCTAGCGGTTTTGATCTCACAGGAAGTGATACAGTGATAAGGACACTCTATCTTAACCTGCCCAGCGGCAACTTTATCCAGAAAAGGACTATGAATAACTCGGCCCAATAGACCGACGGGCGAATGAATGATGTGTACATCTTCTGGCTTAGCCTCCAAGTAAGCCTGTTTAAATTCCGGCGCGGCCGGACATTCGTCTGTCATCACAAAAAGTGTGCCCAGTTGTACAGCGGCAGCGCCTAAAGATAACCAATATGGAACATCAGCTATCAAAATCCCACCAGCAACAATCACTGGGATCTTTTGACCAAACATTTGTTCGTAAGGACGAACAACGGCCAGCACCTCGGCCAAAATATTCTTTAAATTGAATATCTCTGGGTGATCAAGCTCATATTGATTGAAGCCAAGATGACCCCCGGCCAAGGGTCCCTCTAGAACAAAGGCTGCTGGTAAGCGCTGATACTTCTTTGCCCACCGGGAAAGGATTATCCTAACCAATCGGGCTGAACTAACAATTGGTACCAAATTAACACTAAGATCAGGTACTAGCTTGGGCAAATCTAAAGGAATGCCCGCTCCGTAAACAACAATTTTGATACCGCTTCTGACAGCCGTATCAATCAAGTCGTTAACATTGCTGAGCGCCCCCATAACATTGACGGCCATTGGTTTTGTGCTGAGCTGGCAACAACGTTCAATCTCGGCTACGAGCGCCTCATTGGAAATCCGAGGATAATCACGATGGACAGCTTCATCGCCGCCCAAACCAATGGTGGTAATCATACCCCACCCCCCTAGATTAGCCACCATTGGTGGCAAAGGATAGGAAGATATCCTTACCCCCATAGCGCCTTGGACAATCGGCTTGTCAAATGTAAACTGACCGATTGTCAGTTTAGGAACTTGCATATTAACACCGCCTTTCGGATCGTTAAACTATTGTAATGTTCAAACTTTACTAATTAATATTCCTTTAAATTAAACGTCTTGTCAATCAAAATTCTATCCTTGACATTTTATAATAACTGGGGTATATCTTATAGATTATTTGTTGTTTAAAATATAGCCTAAAAGGAGTTTAAACTTATGAATCCCATTGGAGATGATACCCTCAAGAGTACCATGCAAATACGCTTGGAAATTTCCGGGGCCTGTCTGACCGGAGTAGCCCTAGCACTGTTTGTGATAGCTGGCCTCCACATCATCGAAATCTCGATTAATTCCCCTGAGAAAATATCACCCTTTTGGTATTGGGTGAGCGGCTTTGCCTTTGTCACCATACTAGTAGTTATTACTGGCCTCAGTGAAAAGATTGGCAATCGCTGGCCTTACAAAGTGGAAGAAGGAAACACTAATGTTTACTTATTAAACGATGCCCATCGAGTAGAGCTAGCTAAACCTGGTCTATACTGGGGCACTAAAAAACGTCGGCTCTTCAAAATAGAGCTAAACACTACTAGACGAGCCCAATTTATTATTTCCGGTGGCTACCTCTGCTATGCTAGCTACCAGGTCAAGTTCTACTACTACCCGCCACCGGAACAAGTGGAATTATTTCTTGCTTGGCTCAAGGAGCTCGATGGCCTCAAACTAAAAGGCCAAAGAGTAGTCATAGAAAGACTGCAAAAAGACAGCCGAGAGGACAACTACCCTTTTAAACTATCCACCACAAACGAAGTTGGAATAGTATTCTAATCATAGGAGATCTACCAATGAAAATTTTTGGCCTATGTTGTGTCAACCACGATAAGCAGGTCATCAAAGGTGTGGTATTACCTTTTACCTATCACAACTTTGATGAGCCTGGGCTAAGGATGTGGATGCGTAAGTGGCGGATCGAAATCGATGACCACTATATCACAGATGCTAAACCGGGTGACACACACTCATTCATGGTCAACCACCATTTCGTATTCTGGCGTATCAAGTGATCAACTGATTACTTCTGCACCAAAAAAACTGGGGAAACTTCCCCAGTTTTAAATTTTAAAAAATTTTATAAAACATAATCGCCATACGGCAGTTTTAAATCATCCAAACTTTCAAACTCTTTGATATTTAAATACCAATCACTGCCAAAATTTCGACGAGCTGAATCTTCGCTGACAATCCACATCAATTCCAAATTGGTCGCCACATAATAAACGCGCGGAGATAATTTATCCTTGACTAGCCAACCCACCTCTACCAAAGAATTATTACTCTCGTCCGTTACCTGCCCCTCTTCATTTATAAAAGTACGGGTAATCACCCCAAAAAATCCAGTCGCCGGAGAAATCCCTTTGGCTCTTTGGAAACGAGCCAAAGCATCTTGAGTAGCTGGACCAAAATAAGTGGTTTCCTGACCAGTCGACCCAGCACCACTTGAAGCAACATAAAATCCATTGACATTTAAATAAACTTGTAAAGCTTTGACATCATCTCCTTCACTACCCAACTCTAAATCACGCATAAAATGATAACTACTAGCAGTGACATTATCTTCACTAATGACTGGCTGGCCAATAGCCGCCATTAAACTAGGATAAGCATTTATAGATGCTCGCTCTGGTGTCCAGATTTCAAAATGAAGATGGTGGGCCACCCATTCGGCATTGCCACTGTCTCCAGCAAAAGCCACTACCTGGCCAGCCGTCACTCTAGCGCCTCTGACAATATTTTTGGGAAAAGCATAGGATCTTATTTCTTTACCATCGTCAGTACCTGGTGTGTCATTATTAATGTGCAAATAACGATAAGAATAACCCTCGTTATCTTCAATATAAATAGCTAGCCCCCAACCCTGGTCATGCTCCACCAAATAAGTCACTCGTCCACTAACTGCCGCGACCAGTGGCGTCATTTGTTCCACCATAATATCTGTGCCCTCATGACTTCGACCACCAGATCTAGCTGCTCCATAAGTATCAGAAAAATTATAATCCCAACCAGCTTCGACTGGAAAAACAATATCACGCACCTCTACTGCGCTAGTCTTAAAAGGCGTAAAACCTAAGACATATATTAGGATTGATAATAAAATTACCTTAATTTTTGACATGAATTTAATTATAGCAAAAAAACCATTTCTTTTAAACCTGTGGGTATACCCCAAAAACTAATCCGCCAAATATTTTCTTCCTTTTAATTCTTTGGGGAAATATTCCTGACTCTCCTTGTAGTTATAATCCGGACTATATTTATAATCCTGACCATAGCCCAACTCCTTCATCAACTTGGTTGGAGCATTTCTAATATGAAGGGGCACGGAAAGATTGCCATATTTTTTGACATCCTGCGCCGCTTGACCATAGGCTACATATAAATCATTGGATTTTTTACATTTGGCCAGATAAACAACTACTTGGGCCAAGATTACATTGCACTCCGGCAGACCAATAAACGCACAAGCTTGATAAGCGCTGACTGCTTGCTCCAAAGCGCGGGAATTGGCTAGACCAATATCTTCTGAGGCGAATCTGACCAAACGCCTGGCTACATAGAGTGGATCTTCACCAGCTTCCAGCATCCGTGCCAACCAATACAAGGCGGCGTTGGCATCTGAACCGCGCAAAGATTTATGCAAAGCCGAGATAATATTATAATGTTCTTCCCCATCTTTGTCATAAAGCAAATGTGATTTTTGAAAAGCTTCTTTGATGACATCTACACTAATATCCAGACTAAGAGAGCTGGCATATTCTAAAACATTTAAAGCCACCCGGGCGTCGCCATTACTAAACTGGGAAATCAAATCTTTAACTGCACTAGGAATTTTTAATTTCAACTTACCAAGACCCTTTTCTTTATCGGCTAAGGCTCGCTCAATAATCTTTTTAATATGATTAGTGTCTAATTGTTCTAAAACTAAGACTCGAGAACGAGAGAGCAAAGCACCGCGTACTTCAAAGCTGGGATTTTCCGTGGTCGCACCAATTAAAACAATAGTGCCTTTTTCAACGTGGGGCAAAAGTGCATCTTGCTGCGCTTTATTCCAACGATGAATCTCATCAATAAACAAAATTGTTCTTTTATCTATTTTTTTATTCTGCTCCGCCCGAATAATCACTTGCCGCAGATCAGCTACACCACTTGTAACAGCTGACATCTGCACAAAATCTGATTTAGTCGCCTGAGCAATAATATAAGCTAGGGTAGTTTTACCCGATCCTGGCGGCCCCCAAAAAATCAACGGTGGCACATTGTCCGAATCAATGGCCTGACGAAGTAATTTACCGGCCCCAACTATTTTTTCCTGCCCAAAAAAATCCTCCAAGCTCCGAGGTCGCATCCGATCAGCTAGTGGTGGAAGATTTTTGATCTTCATATTTTTTAAGCTAGAGAAATAATAATAGCACCAACTAGCATCGCCAAAGTTCCAATAATAACTTTGAGACTGAGCTTTTCGCCCAAAAATATTACCGCTAAAATTACCGCAAAAACCATACTTAATCGATCAATTGGTACTATTTGTTGCACCTTGCCCAATTTTAAAGCCCAGAAATAAAATAACCAAGAAATAGCTCCGGCCAAACCACTTAAAATGATAAACAATAAGGCCCGATGATTGGCCAAAATTGGCTGAATATTGTGCAATTTGCCTTCAAAAACAACCACTCCAAATAAAAATATAGCCATTACCACAGCGCGAATAGCCGTGGCGGTATTGGTATCCAAATTTTGTAAACCAATTTTACCAAAAATGGCTACCAAAGCGGCGCTAATAGCTGAAAGTAATGCTAAAACTAACCAAAGATAATTCATATTTTTAATTTAATAATATCTTTTTGTATTATACCAAAAATTCGCCCCGAGAGGCGAATCTCAAACAAACAAAAAACAAGTTACAAAACTTGGTTATAAATTAATTATTTACAGATTAATCGCTATTAGTTAAACTATACCTATGACAGTCTGGGATAAAATATACAAAAAATATAAAAAAGATAAACAGACTTGGGCCACCCTGACCGAAGGCATCCATCCTTTATTTATAATTTTTTTGGATAATTATGATTTTAAAATCAAACACGTTTTAGATATAGGTTGTGGTACGGGTAAATATCTAAAATTTCTCCAAAAAGAAAATTTTATCACCGACGGCATTGATTCCAGTCAGACGGCCATTGAGATGACCAAAAAGATACTCGGTAATCAATCTAAAATTGATCAGGCTGATATGTTTACCTTTAAAATTCCCCCTGCTAAATACGATCTGATTATTTCTATTTCTACTATACACCACGGGGAAAAGGAAACTATTAAAAAACTAATAAATAAAATATATAGGGCTTTAGTTAAAAATGGAAAAATTTTTATTACCCTACCAGATATAGCTACTGCCGAACAAAAAGGATATTTAAAAAATCGCCAAGAAATTACTACTGGTGTCTATGTACCTTTATCTGGTCCAGAGAAGGGCTATGTTCATAGCATGTTTAATAAAAAAGAAGTAGAAGATATATTTTACCAATTCAAAAATTTGAAAATTGATTTAGATGATATTGGACGCTGGATTATACAAGCTCAAAAATAAACTAATACAATAAACAAAAAAACAAGTTACAAAACTTATTTTTTCTGAATCCAGCTGCTCGCAAGCGGCTGGATGGAGCGGGTAAGGGGAATCGAACCCCTATCTTCAGCTTGGAAGGCTAACATAATAAACCATTATACTATACCCGCCGACGCAAATAAATTTTTTAAACTGGTCGGGGTGAGAGGATTCGAACCTCCGACCTCGTGGTCCCAAACCACGCGCGCTAGCCAGCTGCGCCACACCCCGACAAAATGGTGCCACGGGGCGGAATTGAACCACCGACACAAGGATTTTCAGTCCTCTGCTCTACCACTGAGCTACCGTGGCTTAAAATAAACTTAAGCCCCAACTTCTTAAAAGCGCTTGGGCTGGTGGGCATGGGAGAACTCGAATCTCCGACCCCCACATTATCAGTGTGGTGCTCTAACCAACTGAGCTACATGCCCCAACAAACCAAAAGCTTTTAATAAATTACATAACAGAAAAGATAATACCAGAAAAAACCATTTTTGGCAAGGTTAAAATACTAAACCCAGCCGATAAAAAAACCCGCAAAAGAGCGGGGTTTTCTATTTAATAACTTAGAAGTGAGAACTTTTAATCAATCCATCCTATCAAAGATAGGATTCGACTATATGAGCAACTAATTGTGAGACGAGTTGCTCGATTATACTCCTTAGAAAGGAGGTGATCCATCCACAGCTTCCGCTACGGATGCCTTGTTACGACTTCACCCCTATCATCGATTTCACCTTCGTCCAACTAATGTCAGCCTTCGGGTGCTACCGACTCTCTTGGTGTGACGGGCGGTGTGTACAAAGCCCGAGAACGTATTCAACGCTGCGTAGCTGATCAGCGTTTACTAGCGATTCCAACTTCATGAGGTCGAGTTGCAGACCTCAATCCGAACTGAGACCAACTTTGATGGGATTGGCTTCACCTTACGGTTTTGCGACCCATTGTATTGGCCATTGTAGCACGTGTGTGGCCCAAGACGTAAGAGCCATGCTGATTTGACGTCATCCTCGCCTTCCTCCCCGTTAAACCGGGGCAGTCTCCTATGAATATTTAACATAGAATAAGGGTTGCGCTCGTTAAGGGACTTAACCCAACATCTCACGACACGAGCTGACGACAACCATGCAGCACCTGTATAGCACTCTCGAAGAGGTTCTAGTTTCCTAGAATTTGCAGCTATATGTCAAGTCTTGGTAAGGTTCCCCGCTTATCGTCGAATTAAACCACATGCTCCACCGCTTGTGCGGGCTCCCGTCAATTCCTTTGAGTTTTAGTCTTGCGACCGTACTTCCCAGGCGGGGTACTTAAGGCGTTAGCTTAATTAAACAGCACTAGGAGGGTCGATACTCCTAATGCTTAGTACCCAACGTTTACAGCATGGACTACTGGGGTATCTAATCCCATTCGCTCCCCATGCTTTCGTCCCTGAGCGTCAGAACTGTTCTAGCAAACTGCCTTCGCTTTTGGTGTTCCTGCCGATATCAACGCATTTTACTACTACACCGGCACTTCCGTTTGCCTCTCCCAGCCTCTAGTTTGAGAGTATCGTTGGCAGTCTTGAAGTTAAGCCTCAAGATTTGACCAACGACTATTCAAACCGCCTACAGACCCTTTACGCCCAATCAATCCGGGTAACGCTCGCCACCTACGTATTACCGCTGCTGCTGGCACGTAGTTAGCAGTGACTTATTCATCAGGTACCGTCACGAATTCGTCCCTGATAAAAGATCTTTACACTCCGAAAAGCGTCATCGATCACGCGGCATTGCTCCTTCAGACTTTCGTCCATTGAGGAAGATTCTCGACTGCAGCCTCCCGTAGGAGTCTGGACAGTATCTCAGTTCCAGTGAGACGGGCCATGCTCTCACACCCGCTACACGTCGTAGCCTTGGTAAGCCGTTACCTTACCAACAAGCTGATGTGCCGTAGGCTCCTCTCCATCCGACGGATCTTTATATGGGAATGACTTATGTCCCCCCATACCTATCAGGTATTACTCCAGATTTCTCCGGGTTATCCCTGAGACAGAGGTAGATTACCAACGTGTTACTCTCCCGTTTGCCATGCTTAGTAAACTAAGCATTCGACTTGCATGCCTTAGACATGCCGCCAGCGTTCACCCTGAGCCAGGATCAAACTCTTAGTTAAAATCAAAGTAAAACTTTGATTATATAGAATTTGAGTCTTTATGACTCAATATTGAAAATAAAATTTAGAAATTGACTAAAAGCTCATCACTTCCAAGTCATTAAAAATTTATAAAATTATATTTAGGTTGTCTATAATATAATTTCCAAATTGTCAAAAAACATTTATTTTCCTATATCAAGAAAAAACAGCAAGGTCCAAAACTTTAGACACTACTGTCTTTTCTTTATATGCAACTCTTAAGTTGTTTTCAATCAGCTACGAAAGATATTATATACTTAAAATTTATGCTCCATTAGGATAAGGCAAAATCAATATTTTGTCAAGCCCTTTAATTATTATTAAAAAGAGCGGGGAGAGAGGCCTCCTGAGGGAAGTCTCTCTCGCCCGCCTTAAAACTAGAACACAATATCCTTGGTTTGATGCTGAGCATCAAGCTTCCAGACAAAAGGTGGATCACTGTTGACCGTCACGTCAACACAAACCACTGGCCAATCACTTTTGAGATGAGTGGCCGAAAGCACTCCGGTATAACCATCTTCCTGCCGATAAACATACAGGCAAAACTTGATCCCGTGACCATTGACTTTGTCCCTTTCCATAGTGACAAAGTACCCTGGTGCACCCAGTGTACCGGTAGTGGTGCCGTCTTTGAGGATCAGACAATCCTGATAGACCAACGAGTCGCCGGACACAAACACCGAGTCAATGATGACCAAGGTGTCGTAATATACGACCGTATCAAAGACGACGGTGCTGTCGTAGATCACCGTAGTGTCATAGACTACGACCGTATCAAAGATAATGGTCGTATCGAAAACCACGGTACTATCATAGACGACAGTAGTATCGAAGACAGTGGTGCTGTCATAGATCACCGTGGTATCCACGATGAAGATGAACAGACTGTCTACCCGTGGCGGCTGAGAATCAACCGGACCAGGGGCCTCACTCTCACAAGCCGAGAGAAGAGCTATGACCATAATGGCCAGCAGAAGAAAGAAAACAATGCGTTTGTTCATGATCAAACTCCTTTAAAAGGTAATGGCCTTGAAATTCAGACCGGCATTGATGGTTGCTTCGGCCCGACGATCCTGTCTTTGGCGATCAAAGTACTGCAGTCCGCCAGTCAGATACAGGCTGAGTGCCTGCTGACGCCAGACAATGCCGGCCGTTGGACCAAACCCCTGCTGGACGTACGCTCCGTACGTCTCCACAGCTTCACTGGCATAGATGATTCTAGCCAATAAACCAAAGTTATTTCCGCGAGGGAAATAAGCGGCTGATCCAGCAAAAAACTTAAAGTCGTTTTCGCCGGTCGGGAAGTAGCCACCAGTCAAGCTAAGCTCAGAGTAAGACTTTGATCTAGTCAGAGATAGCGCTGGCACAAAAATCGGCCGACCATCGCTGACTGCGGTCCATTCAAGGCCACAACCCAAATCCCATTGAGCAGGTTCCTCGTGCTCTAGACACTTGGCTACCAAAAACTGTGTAGTGGAAGTGTAGACTGTGTCTTTGCCGTTGGAAACGCCTCCTTTTTCATAGTGGACATAGTAAACCCTGATCATAGACTCCGGGCCGCGATCAGGTATGTACCTAAACGCCAAGCGTTTCAGTCCCTTATCCCGAAACAACCTGACAGTATTCTGATAGCGCGCTAGATTTAGCGCCGCGTCCAGAGTCAGATTCATCTGATTGGAATCGAGAATTGCAGTCCCCGACTGTTTCTTCAGATAGTTGACCATTTGCCAAACCGTGGGATCATTGTAGATCTCCACATAGAACTCACCGTAACCGGCGTTAACTAGAGCGATCTGCTCGTCGGTATCCTTAAGCCACTTAATTTCAGCGGCCTGGAGCTTATCACCGGGGTCACTCGACTCCAGTTTGATAATGAAGGTGTAAATGGGGACATCATTGGTAGTAGCAACCACTGCTTGGCCAATCAAAAAAATGACCAGCCAGATCAAAAAAATCTTCTTCATCGTGTAGACCTTTCTGCTTGAAGTTTGAAAATAAAAAAAGCTATCCTAAAATCTAATCTTGGCACCTCCTGTGCTTTTTGTTGTTCTAGTTATTAAAGAACTGTTTCTACCTCCTTGGTGAAAAAAATATTTATCCAAATTGTTAGAGATAAAAGATTATACTATATTTATATAAAATAGTCAACTATAAAAACCCTCGTTTTAGAGGATTTTTATACTAAAATACCCAAAAATTAAAATTACTAACGACGACCAGTTTGTTTGGCTCGCCATTCTTTTATCTGCCCGTGGTGACCAGACAAAAGCACTGCTGGAACACTATAACTCTTAAATTTTTCTGGCCTGGTATACTGAGGATACTCAATATTAAACTGGCCACTATTTTTATCAAATTCAGAAAATGACTCGTCTTTTACAGAAGCAACTTTCCCCACTACTCCCGGCAGTAAACGAGCGACACTATCGACTACACAAGTGGCGGCTAGTTCTCCACCAGTTAAAATAAAATTGCCCAAAGAAATTTTTTCATCGACAAAATGATCAATGCGAGCGTCAATCGCTTCATAGTGTCCGGCAATTAAAATAAGTCTTTTGTATTTAGACAATCTTTTAACCTCATTTTGATCCAAGGTCTTGCCACGTGGCGATAAAAGTATCACTCTGGTTTTTTTATTTTTCCGAGGATAAACTTTTTTTAAAGTTTTATAAACCGGCTCAATTTGCAGGACCATGCCCGGTCCGCCGCCATAGGGAGTATCATCAACCGTCTTTCTTTTGTCAGTAGCTGCTTGTCTGATATCGTGGAGTTTTATATCTATCAGTTTTTTATCTTGAGCTCGTTTTAAAATTGAAGAGCCAAAATAGCTATCTAGCGACTCTGGAAAGATTGTGAGAATATCAAATTTCATAATTATTCAAAAATTACTCCTGACGAATACCTTTTAATTAAAATTTTATCGGCCGGAAACAAATTAAGCTTTAAAGCTTCGTCTACACTATACCAATCCCATTCTAGACGACCCTCCTCTTTAAGATTTTTTAATTCCCCAGATTGGTAATCGGCCTTCATACCAATAGTTACATAATTTTTTTGTTTATCTTCGCGATAAAAATCATAAACAGAAATCAACTTAATATTATCACATTTAATACCACTCTCTTCTTTTACTTCTCTGACAGCACATTCTTTCAATGACTCACCATTTTCCCAATGACCACCAGGCACTCCGTAAACATCCTTTCCTTTACGAGTATCGCGTCCAATCAAAATTTTTTTATTTTTAACCACCACAGTAGCTACGCCAATAGCTGGACGATTATTAATTTTTTCTTCCATAAATATATTATTACTAACTTAATAATATTACATATCTAAATAAAATAAAAGACCGCACTTGCGGTCTTTTATTTTAAAATATAAATGTTCAAATTATAATTTTAAATCATCTACGTCAGCTTCGTGGCTAGGAGCGTGGTGAGTTGAAGGACGACCTTCTTTGTCCGGCTCATAAACCTTCAAATTGACATAAGAATTGTTCTTATTACCGATAATGCGAAGTAAAGTTCTAAGAGCTCTGGCAGTCTGACCTTGCTTACCGATGATCTTACCCATTTCTTCTGGGTTGACCTTTAAAGTCAAAAGCACTCCTCTTTCATCGATGTTTCTTTCGACGACTACCTCTTCTGGCTTATCGACTAATTCTTTAACAATAGTTTCTAAAAAATCTTTGTCTTCCATTTCTTTATTGGTTAATTATCTTCTTAATTACATTATTCTAACCTGTTAGAATAACTTTAAAATTATATAATTATTTTTTCGAGCCGTCAACAAACTATTTAGCGACTTCTTCTTTTACTTCAACAGCTGGGGCTGGGGCTTCTTTAGCGTTTTCGGCTTTTTTAGCTTCCATTTTAGCGGCTCTGGTTTTGGTAATACTGACTGATTTCTGCTTAGCGCCCTGAACAATACCTTCTTTAATTAAAATATTGTTAACGCTAGCTGAAGCTTTGGCTCCTTTGGAAATCCAGTATTTAATACGAGCGGCTTTAAAAATTGCCTCTTTTTTATGAGGATTATACTGGCCCAAATTTTCCAGATGATTGCCTTGCGTATCTTTGGTTTTTTCAGAAATTACCAATCTATACAATGGCTGCTTTTTTCTACCTATTCTCTGTAATCTAATGGCTAACATTGACTAAACTCGCTTAATAATTAATAAAAATGATAACGGGCTAAATATTACTATATTTCCACTCGCCTGTCAATATCACCCTTTAAAGACTGGACATTATCAAAAAGGGTGTTATAATAAAAATCAGTTTTAAATTTATAAATAAAAAAATGCCACGAAATTTAAAAATCGGCTTTATTGGCCAAGGTTTTATCGGCAAAAACTATGCTGATGATTTTGAAGAACGGGGTTATACTGTCATCAGATATGACCTGCATAAATACCCAGACAATAAAAACAAAATTAAATATTGTGATGTAGTATTTATTGCTGTACCGACCCCTACTACTACCAAAGGCTTTGACGACAGCATTGTCCACGAAGTTTTAGCTTTGGTCGGCCAGGGGAAAATTGCTGTTATCAAATCTACTTTAAAAGTTGGTACTACTAGAAAAATGCAAGAGCTTTATCCAGATATCGTTGTGATGCATTCACCAGAATTTTTAAGAGAAGCCAGTGCGGCTTATGATGCTAGAAATCCTGATCGTAATATTATCGGCATCATTGATTTAGAAAATAAAGAACTCTATAAAAAAGCTGAGCTGATAATGTCCACCTTGCCCAAAGCCAAATACAGCTTGATTACCAAAGCGGAAAAAGCAGAAATGATCAAATATGGGGGCAACTGTTTTCTATATTTTAAAGTCACCTTCATGAATATTTTGTATGATTTGACTCAAAAGCATGGTTTAGATTATGAAGTGATTACCGAGGCTATGAGTAATGATCCGCGCATTGGCCCATCTCATTTGAGAATAATGCATCAAGGCGGTCGCGGAGCTGGCGGACATTGTTTTATCAAAGACTTTGAGGCTATGATAGAAATGTTAGAGGCCAACGGCTTGCCTGATCAAAAAAAAGCTGCCGAAGCTATCCGTGATTTAAATCTAAAATATTTAAAAGAATCCAATAAAGATTTAGACCTAATCAAAGATATTTACGGCGAATAATTTTATAAATATTTAAGACCACCGCGCTTGTGTCGGTGGTCTTTTTGATTTTGTATTGGGGGCAATGTGGAATCAGCCCTGGATTTCTTTGGCCAAATGGCCGGCGACCCTCATGGTCTTGATTAATGAAAACGGTACAGTCCGTCTCTTACCTCTGCCGTCACGAATGACCGCGGCACCTCTGTCCGTATCAACGAACTTGCAGACCGCAATGGTCCGACCGGTGTGGTAGGTCACTTCGTGAACGTGTCCGTCTTTAAAAAGAGCGGGGAGACCGTGCCGAGCAGCCTGCTTGGCCGTAATCTGAGTAGTAGTTACCTGTTTTCTACTAGACATAGAGTCCTTCCTATGGGGGGGGGGTTGATGTGGATGTCCAATACGTCCCGAAATTACAAAACTCCTTTCTGATTGTGAGGTGAACAGCTACGCCAAAAAATGGCGATTATCTATTAGCATAATTACAAATTAAATTTTTGTCAATAATTAATAACAATTATTGACATGTCAATTAGCCAATGTTAATATCGCTAGATTAAGGCAAAATGAAAAGGAGTATAGCATGCATGTTCATTCAAATCCGCTGGATAAAATGGTCAATCGAGCTAATCAGCTTTGTTTGATACGTTTTTTGATGGCTGTCATAGCTGTATTTATATTATACTACTTGCCAGGACCAAAAAATTCCCTCCTGGCCGCTAGTCTTATATTTACATCTGTGCTATTTGATGCGGTAGATGGAGCCTTGGCTCGGAAACTAGGAATCTCCGGAGAAATCGGATCTCTTACGGATATCTACACAGACCACGCTGTAGCTAATACACTGTGGATTGCCTTTGCGGTTTTTGGTTGTATTTCGCTATGGGTTCCGATTATAACATCAACGCGCGATCTACTGGTTGACTACTTACGTCAAATAACCGCTGTGGCAACTGGCAAAAACTGTTTTGCTCAAGTTGCCAATCAGAAATTCAGTTGGCTAGTATCATCACGTTTCATGAGAGCCTTCTACGGTTCTTTAAAACTGACATCCTGGTGTTTGTTAACATTAAGCTGTTGCCTAAATGCCTACCTGTTGGAATTAATAATTCCCTACCTAATCTGGTCAACCTGTTTAGTATGTATTATTCGAGCCATACCATCAATTTCAGTAGGCTGGCCATATGCTGTTTACTACTGGCCAACAACACACCAATGAGCTCACTAACACAAAAAGCCCGACAACAATCACTTGTAGTCGGGCTTTACAATTTATAATACAAATACTTTAAGCTGCTAGCTCATCGGCCTGAGCAAAATTTATAGAAAGTAATTTAGAAATACCATCGTCTCCCATGGTCACTCCATAAATAATTTTAGCATGATGCATGGTGGCTCGATTATGGGTAATGGCCACAAATTGAGTCTTACTGGAGAGCTCTGCTAAAATCTCGCTAAAACGAATAGAGTTGGCTTCATCTAAAGCGGCGTCTACTTCATCTAAAACTACAAATGGTGAGGGGTTGTTGGCAATAATAGCTGAAATCAAAGCAATAGAAGTCAGAGCTTTTTCACCGCCGGAGAGCATATTGATACCAGTCAATCTTTTGCCTGGAGGTGTAGCTTTGATTTCAATGCCATACTGTTTTTTAATTTCTGTTTCTTCAGAGTCGTCTGTTTCTTCCGTTTCTTCACCTTCCTCCACAGTGGCTTGTTTTGATTTTTTGACCTCAGTAATATCTAAAATCAGTTCGGCCCTACCACCGCTAAATAACTTTTTAAAATATTGATTAAACAAAGTATTGATATTTTTAAAAGCCTGATCAAACTGTTCGGCTATGGCCTCTTCCAAATCTTTAATGATCTTTTCCAAATGCCCAATAGCCTCAGATAGATCATCACTTTGCTCTTTCAAAAAAGTGTAACGCTCATTTACTTCTTGATATTCTTCCACTACTATCTCATCAATTCCACCAATCACGCTGAGTTGATTTTTTAATCTACTAATTTGCTCCTTGGTCTCACTGGTATTAATATCTTTGACTGCTCGACTGACAAAAGATGGTAGTTCTTCAGAAATCTCTCGTTCCAATTCTTCAGCTCTGGTCTCTAACCTAGCCAAAACAACTTTTATTTCGTTTAACTGACTACTGCGACTATTAAAATTGGCCTGCACCTCTCTAAATTTTTTCTGAGCATCCACCAAAAAACGCTTTTTGCCTTCTTCGGCCTGATTAAAATCTTTGATCTGTTTTTCAATACCTTTGATTTCCTGATTTTTCTCTTTTATTTTACTCTCCAAAATAGCTAACTGTTTTTTATTTTCATCGCCACTATCAGCATTGGCCAAAAGTGCCTGTTTATCTTGTTCCAATTTTTCTAACTCCGCTTGATCTTTACTCAGTTGAGCCTCCAAAGATTGCAGCTCGCTAGCTAAAATGGCCAGCTTGGTACGAGCCTCACTGATTTCCGATACTAAATTATCTTTGCTAGATAACATTTTATTAAACTCGGCTTGCCAAGTTTTTTTATCATCTTCTCGGCTAACTTTTATCTTGGTAAATAGGTGGCCTAAAGAATCCGTAATAGCCTGACAAATTTTCCTAAGCTTTGGTAAATCTTCCAAATTCTCCAAAGCCTCCAAAGTGCGCTGAAAATCTTTTTGCTGATTTAATATATTTTCTACCGTACTATTCATCTGTTCCGGAGACAAATTGTGTTCATTATTTAAAAGACTGTCCTCCAGCTTAGAAAACTCGGCTAAAATATTTTCTCGCTTGTGTTCTAACAGCTCTACCTCCTCGCGACTGGATTTTAATTTATTATTTTTGTCTTTTATTAATAAACTATTTTTATTGACGTCATTTTTTAAATTGTCGATACGTTGTTTGAGCCAAACTACATCTGCTTGTCCGGCGGACATCAATTTTAAATCAGAGCGCCCTTCTAAAATAGTTTTCTCCTTAAGAAAAGTATTTAATTCGCGTTGTAATTGTTCTAAATTGTCCCGCAAAGCTTCAAAACTATCTTGTCGAGAGACGCCCTTTTCTTCGTGTTCTAATTTGGTTTGCAGTTCTATCAATTGTTGATTCAAATCGGCTACTTGCTGCTGCGCTTTAGTAAAGACCACTTTTCTTTCGCTCATGTCCTGCTCTAAATTTCCTTTTAAAAAACTATAGTACTCTGTCTGCAATTCCCGCAGTTCTTTGCTGAGACTTTCTCTTTTCTCCAGCCTTTTTACTTGGCGGGTCAAAGATTTTAAGCGCGGTTCTAACTCAGCTAAAATTTTGGCTGTTTGTTCCAAGTTTTCTTTAGCATTAGCCAGTTTATTAAGCGCTTGATTTTTTTTAATCTGAAACTGTTTGACACCAGTGGCTTCATCAAAAAAATCTTTTCTCTCCTGAGCGGAAGATACCAAAACAGAATCAATCATCCCCTGACCAATAACACTGTAAGTACGCTGGCCAAAATTGGCTTTGGCTAAGAGGAGCTGGACATCAAACAAGCGAACTTTATTATTATTAATCAAATATTCTGTTTCGCCGTCTCTAGCTACTTTTCTAGTAATAATAATTTGCTCATAATCCACATCAGCCTGTTTATCTTGATTATTCAAATAAAGATTAACTTGGGCAAATCCTAGTTTATTTTTTTTATCAGATCCAGCAAAAATAACATCTTCGGATTTTTTACCACGCAAAGTTTTGACACTCTGCTCACCCAAAACCCAACGCACTGCATCAGCAATATTTGATTTACCGCTACCGTTTGGTCCAACAATGGCCGTCAAATCACGATTAAAAACCAATGTGCTGGGATTGGCGAAAGATTTAAATCCTTGAATTTCTAGTTTTTCTAAATACATAAAAAACGCTTAAATAAGCGCTTACATTTTATCATAAATATATCTTTTTTAAAAATAATTAAAGAGGCCTCCGGCTAGAGGGGAAGAGATGCCGAGAGGCCCCGTGCCAACCATGATGGTCGGCTTATTTTAGGTCGCGAGTCTGTAAACACAGTCTCTTTGCTGGGATGTGGCAAACCACACCAAGGGGAGACTAGATAATGTGCCCAACACTGTGAGTACAGAGATCTCGCGACTCATTGGCTTGAAAAAGGGTTCTCAGGCCTATACTAGTTGCTAATACTTGGAGCAAGGCCTGAGAAACCCAATTTCAAATTTAGTGTACGTTACGGTTGTAGATATTACTATAAAAAAATGTTTGTGTCAATGCCCACCGCTCTTTTTTATCTTAACAAATGAAACTCCACGGCCTTACGGCCGTGGTTTCTTTACCATTCAAGCTTCGCTTGTCCAATATCTTCTTTTTCTTGAAGCTTGATATACTTTCTGATAATAGCTTCGTTAATACCCACAGTGGCTAC
>Ga0208375_1000258_pt1 | contig 83580 bp, 79 predicted proteins | sample RifOxyD1_FD_184038 | JGI IMG/M metagenome (GOLD analysis project Ga0208375, IMG submission 184038) | Soil microbial communities from Rifle, Colorado - Rifle Oxygen_injection D1 (SPAdes) | ecosystem: Environmental > Terrestrial > Deep subsurface > Rock core/Sediment | place: Rifle, Colorado... | reverse complement strand
GTAAGTGAGCAACACCATTTTTAACTATTTCTGGATAGATGTGGCGGTTGGGACTTTTAGCTTTTGCATCTCTTACTAATTTTTTTAAATTTTCTAAATTCAATTGTAACATAAAGTATGCCTCCTTATTTGATAACTATTTTTCAAGGATGGCAGATAAATCAGACTAAATCACTGACTGCTGTGAAAGCCTTACATTAAGCACCGGTTGGCAATTGAACCAGCTCCTTGTTCTGCAATATATTGGCACAAATCGAGACCATATATGGAATAATACCCAGAGTTTACTATTTGATCGCATTCATTTGCGGTACTAGAGAAGCTCGTCCTTCCCACTTCGTCGCAGACATTTTGAGGAGTGAGGGAGTATGCAAACGAAAGATTACTAAATACAGTACTTGCTAATAAAAGGACTAAAACTTGTTTCATAATAACCTCACTCACTTTCCTAATATTAAAAATCTGGGCCATGCTCGTTATTTCTCAATCTTTGCGATCCTGCTCCGAAAAGCTCATCTTTCTGCGCAAGATCTATTATCCGCCAACATTCCCGAGCACAGTCTGCTTATAACTAGATTAAGAAGTTTAGCTCCGTTTAATTTTTTTGTTCTAAGTTTGGATCAATAATACACATTGAAGTTGCTTCAGCTAGTTCCGTTAATCTTTTTGAAAGTTCTTTTGCATGAATTGGCATTCTCTGTCTGTACAAGTAAGCAATCTCATCAACTCGTTGAACATCCCGCGCTCCAGTAGCGTCTGCGGCTATAAATTGAGCATCTGCTGATAATGCATATAAAATTCCTTCTAATTGAGACTTATAACGACTACATGTTTTAACTCTCGCGATCTGCTCTTTTCGGTCCTGTATCTGTTGATCTCCCATTTCTTTGAGATCTTGTACTAAAGTGTCCGCAAAAGTTGAAACTGCAAAAAAAGTTAATAAGCCGGCAATCATTTTTCTCATAATTTTCTCCTTGTTCATTAATCAAATATTAAAAATCTGGGCCATGCCCGTTATTTCTAAAGCAGGCGAAACCTCCATCTGGACACGCATTATTATATAAGCTCAGTGTAGTGCAAAGTTGAGTGCAATAATATAGTAACTATTAGTAGCTGTAATTTTTTACCATCCTGTCAATTTTTTTTACATTTAATAAAACTAAGAAGGCGCAAGGACGAAACCATAACGGGATTGAGCATGGATATGGCTCCAACTCGGATCTAATTTGTTCGGAGATCTACTCCAAGGACGCAGAATTGTTCTCAAGATTTATTTTTGAAGACGGATAGCAAAGTTTGCATTTTTCTAGATTGCCTACCTTCTTATTAACTTTTTTGGGGAGGTATTTAATGGAGTCAATTCACAATGCAGTCGCTGGTGTAGATGTTCACCAATAAAAACTAACCATCACAACATTAGTTGGAAAAGATTCCGGCAAAATCACCAAAACAACGTGGGGAGTGCGCCACTTACACCGATGATTTAGTTGCTGCTGGCAAAAAAATTAAATCACTCGGTGTTACTGAAGTTGCGATGGAGAGCTCCGGTGTCTACTGGAAACCTGTTTTCAATGTCTGGTCCAAGATGGGGATTAACATCACCCTGGGTAATGCCTATCACATCAAAAATGTTCCTGGCAGGAAAACTGACATTAAAGACAGTGAATGGCTTGCTCAACTCCATCGCAATGGACTCATCAGGCCCTTTATATCCCGGCAGAAGAGTTTAGGAAATTACGAGATCTGACTCGCCATCGAGGGAATCTTGAAAAGGACATTATTGATGTTAAAAACAGGATTCAAAGGACCTTGGAGGATGGGAATATTAAACTGAAGTCAGCTATCTCAAACGTCTTTGGTGTCGCTGGTAGAAAAGTTTTAAAGGCCATCATAGAGGGGGAAAAAGATCCTGATGTTTTGGCCGGCCTTGTTGACACTAATGTAAAAGCGAAAAAGGAGGTGATTAAAAAATCGCTAAATCATACTATAGATGAGACAAATTTATTTCTTCTGAACAATATGTACAGTCAATTACTATACCTTGAACATCTTGCACAAGAGTTGGGAAAAAAAATGACGATATGATGACACCCTATAACGAGTTTATTAAAAAGTTAGATAAAATACCCGGAATCGATAAAATTACAGCACAAATCATTATTGCTGAGGGCACAACGGATATGAAAAAATTTAAAGACGCAAAGTCATTTGCGGCCTGGGCGGGAGTGGCATCTGGGAACCATGAATCTGCTGGTAAAAAAAAGAGGGCCAAAGCACGCAAAGGTAATCCAGCGTTAAAGAAGGCACTTGTTATTGCTGCCAATGGTGCAGTAAAAAAGAAAAACACATTCTACAATGCCAAGTATTTCCGACTAACTATGAAAACGGGACCAGCAAACAAGGCAAAAGTCGCTATTGCAAACAGAATGGCCATGGCGATCTACTGTATATTATCCAAAAATAACGTACGATATCATGAGATGGGTACTGCAAGGGTGGTGGATGAGGGGAAAAAAATTAAAAATCTTATCAATCAGCTAAAATCTTTAGGGGTTGAAGTAAACCATTGTACAAAAGAAAAAATTGAAGCTGTGGTAAAAGTCTCGGCATAAGTTGGTTTAAAAATTTTATAATAATTCAGTCTTTGATTTAAAGACCAGGGGAGGATTTTGCTCTTTGAAAAAGTTCGCTTATATAGCAATAGTAAAAATCTGGGCCGCGCCCGTTATGTCTCAACTTTTTTGGTCTTGCTCAGAAAAGCTTATCTTTCTGCGCAAGAACTATTATCCGCCAATGTTACCAAGCACAAGTCACTTACAATCTTAGTTAATGGCATCTAATACTTTGTTTACGGATTCTTCAATTGAATTATATGTGTTATCAATTTTTTTTGATTTCATTTCATCATACAAGTTTGAATTAATAATACTATCTAGAAAAATTTCATCTTCTATACCACGCTGACGAAGCCTTTTTTTCAACTCTTCTTCCAAGCATGTTATAGTTACTATTACTAATTTATAATCAATATCCTTAAGTTTGCTGAGAAATCTTTTAAAAACTACTTCTTTGTCAATTACCCAACTAAAAATAACATTTTGATAAAAAGTATTATTCAGATAGTTTCGAAGAAGGAATAGAGTATTACTTTCAATCATATTAATATTTTCATCAGTAAAGCATATAGGATTCATCATCCAGCACCAGTCAGCATCAAGCCAGATGCTTTTGTCCATTTTTTTATAAAGGACTTTGCATATCGATGATTTTCCTACGGCCATATTGCCATTTATTATAATCAGTTTTTTCATTTTAATTATGTAGCCTTTGTGAAGCAGATAGAGATTTTCTCTAAACCTAATATTAAAAATCTAGGTCATGCCCATTATTTCTCAACTATCGTGATCTTGCTCAGAAAAGCCCGCCTTTCCGCGCCAGATTCATTATCTGCCAACGCTCCCATTCACAGTTCACTCATTAATCTAGTATTTGCTGATTCTCGAAATTTCAACATAATGATCTCCAGAAAGAGTTGTTTGAACTAATCCATTTGAAGAAATATCTAAAATTTCTGTTTTCATTTGATCAAACGCATAATTTTGAATAACAGTTTCTCCAATTTTAAAAGTTACTCTATTAAAAAACCTAAACTCGCTATAGCTATCAACGCTCTTGTATTTTTTTATTCTCGAAATTTCAACATAATGATCTCCAGAAAGAGTTGTTTGAACTAATCCACTTGAAGAAATATCTAAAATTTCTGTTTTCATTTGATCAAACGCATAATTTTGAATAACAGTTTCTCCAATTTTGAAATCTGCGCCCAATGTCAGATAACTTGTTACAATCAGCAATAATATAAAAAGCTGCTTTCTCATAAATGATCCCCTTATTTCAACCAAATAATTAATATTCAAAACACACTCATAAATCGTCTACGTTAGTGAGTGTAGCATGAGGGCAGAGGCCAAATGTTGGAAAAAAAAATTTATGTCCACAATTACATACTCTGTACAAGAATTGTGCAGGCATAACATCTTGGAATCTTACCAACCCAGCAGATCATAACTTATTAATCTGAACACTCGGCTATCACGAATGGCCTGTGTATCAACTGACTGCAACACTCGACGCCTTGGGCCTTATAATGGCCTCGCGGCGATCAATTCATAGAACTTTTTTCTATCCTTATTCCTTGTATTTTGGCACTTACGAAGACATTATTCAGACATTCGCATCATGGAGAATTTTAGACCTGACCACCCTTTTGAAAAAAGTTGACTACAATTATTCACACCAGGCATTTGCAAAAAGATTGAAGAAGCTAGAGGATTCTGGTTACCTTTCATCTGTCTATTTTTAAAACTATCGCAAGTATCTATCGCAAGTATCTTTTTTTGACAGAGAAAGGATTGTCAAAGGCCGGACTAACTAAAGCGTGGGCGGGGAACAAGAAGATTATTCAAAAACATTTGCTAATCTTAAAGATGCGATAACGTGGCAGGCCAATTTTCACCCTTCACTTCCTGATGTAGTTGTAAAAAATATCTGCAACCGTGGCCTGCTTGAGCAGCTGGCCATTAATTTCATGGTATAGATTCCTGCGAAAACATGTTTTTTTAATAGCTTTAATTTTTTTTACTCATGGAATGTAGATAAAACAAGGAAAATTATCGTATAGGTAGATTTTTCAACCATTAAGATAATTAAGCCCCATCAGCAGCGCCTCTAATTTTTGAATTATTAGTTTCTCCTCTTCCTCACTACTTGTTCTAGAGAGGACGATCATACTTCGCGCCAATTTTTCCTTGCGTATAGAATCACTCAAAATATTTTTTATTAGTTGCACATGATCTTCGTTGGTAAAATTTTTAATTCGAAGGCCCATTAACGCAACTACCGCCGAACTAGATTCGTGGTCGAATTTTTCTAAAATATCAATATGATTATCTAATAAACATTCGTAGGCGTCAGGATCTATTTTTTCGTAGTTGGAAATGATATAGTTTATATCTTGAGCATCTCTTTGCCGGGAGGGATTTTCGTTCCAGGAGACAATTTTTAAGGCCACCAGCATTTCCGGAGTAACTACTTTTACTTCGCTTTTTCCAAACCTTATAACTTTCGAACTATTCAAGGCTTGTTGATAACCAGTTACGGTTACAATCGAGTCATAAAAGGGCGGCCATGATACCTGGCCATTTTACTCGACGCCCCCAAAGGGCAAAAGATCAAAAGGAGTACCATTATAGTAATATCTCGACTTGTTTTTTTCGCTGTTACCCGGCCTGATCTTGGAGTCTTGTCAAAATAAGTCGCGCAGTAATTCTAATGTATCCCAAGAGTCAATCAAAAGCGCAAAATCTACATCAGAGGTTTTTCTAGGAGAGAGCGCGCTAATCCTGCTTCTTGGGAGATTATATCTCGTGCCATTGCCCCTACGATGAAAAAATCAATGTTTAGATATTTAAAGTGTTTGCCAAGTCCTTCGACAATATTTTCAAAATCAGTATTCATATTTGGCAAGTGTGGTTTTAATTTGCTTTTTTAGAATTTCGGCAGTTTCAAGATTTCTATCAATTCCCGAATTAAGTAGTTCACAATAGGTAATAAAATCAGGAATGGTGCCATCGTTGTTATTTAATTCAGTCGGCCAAAAACATTTGGAGATTTTTATCTGGCCTTTAGGATCTTTTTTTAAGCGAAGTATTTTTAATAAAGAAGAGATATTATCCTCATATGTATAAATATTAAAAAATTCTGGCGTCAGGTAATCCGTGCGGATTGCGGCGGCCGCTTCACCCCCCCAGTATGAATCTGTGGTAATGGATTTTTTTTTCCATGATCCAAAAAAGCTATTATCAAGAGGAGAAAATTTCCCCAAGAGGTTATTCTTTTTTGTCTCAAAATCTAAAAGAGAAATTCGACATCTTGCGGCCAGATCTTCAAAACGGCCAAAATAGCGCTGTCTGTTTTTGGAAATAATTAATTTATAACTATAAAAATTTTTCAACGCTTTATTAACAGCCCCCAATGACAGATCAAGCTTTTCTGCCAGATCTCTCTGGGTAAAGGTCAACGCCTCTGGGCGACAGGCCAAATATAGCATTAATTTAATGTTGCTTTCTGCGCGCAAACCCTTTTGCTTAATTGGGTTGTCGATCGTGAGCGTTTTGCTTTTGGAAAGAAGTAGATTTAGAGGAAGAAACAATTTTTTGTCAATTTCATAAAAACCAATCCCTTGTTCTTTTAAACTATCTTCAATTTTTTGTTCAATAGAGTATGCTACTAAAATGCTAATCCCTTCAAAATTTTTGGCAATCTCTATAAAACGTTTGAGTTGAGTTATGTGAGAAACTTGTTCCTTGGTCTCAATTAAGATTGGAACTTCGATTGTTCCAACTTGGAGAGACAAAAAGAAATCTGGAGAGTAGTTGATTCCGATAGGAACCTTTCCATGATTTTCGACTATTTTCAATCCCAGCTCTTCATCAAAAAGGTGTTCAATTTTTGCCAGGTACTGTTTTTCTAGCTTATTGTCCATTTTTTGCTCCAATCACCTATATAATACCCATTATAGCACATATTCTATTTTAAGTGAACATATGCTAGAATGTGAACACGACATTAAATATCAAGTATATAGCAAAGAATGTTCATGATGTCGTTGCAGTTTGCGAAATTATAAACATTGTCAACAAACGAAAATATACGAACAGTGACATTTGTTTAAGACTTCGGGGAATTAGATCAATGCGACAAAAAAATGCCCTCAAGTTGTCTTTAAGTGGGAAGCTGGACTTAGTAAAAACTGAAATTTGCAAAATTGTTTTGGGCCATAAGTTTGATCAAAATATCTTAGATAATTTTAAGGTGGGGATCGGCGTAAACGGTAGAATAATTTTTAGATTTCATGATCTTGCTCTGTTGTTTTTTCTATTTACTTGCATATGCTTCTTCCGCTATCCTCTTTTTGATTTATTTTTTCTAATTTTATCTCGAGGATACAATGAAAAAAATCTCGCTACTATTTACTTTCTTCCTATCAATCACGCTGTGGGCCGCTCCGGCCAGCACCTCGCCGATTAAACTATATCACTCTCAGAAAGGGGTTAATGAATATTTACTGGCCTATCCCGTAAAATCAAAATGGGCCTTAGAAATTTTTCAACAAAATGAGGGAGCATTACAAAACAGAGTTGTTGAGAAATTTTTTAATACAAAAGCTCATCTACTAAACCATATAGAAAAAAACTATTCTCACTTTTCGCCAAGCAAGAAAAAATTAGCTTTCAAAGGCGTGTCCACTGAACTTATAGGAAGAAAAATTTGGGAAATAAAAAACAACTGGAATGCCGATTGGGAGCAAAAATACGCCGCCTGGATTCGTGAAAATTTAACAACCACCTTCCTTGAGGAGAACAAAATTGCTACCGATTGTGCTGATGTCGCAGTAGTTTTGCGTTGGATTTTTGCTAGAATTAATTTTTTGCCAATGGCAAATACTCTTAGCGGTTCCGGCGTTTTATTTTCAAATGAATCTTTCAAAAAAGAGTGGGGAGGTTTATCCAAGGCACCAACATGGCAGCAGGATGCACTTTTTATTAAAGCGTTAAACTACGTGGCCGACAATAGCTATACCCACTCCGTGGTGGCCGATTCATATCCAGTTAAAATTTCAGCCGACTCTTTGCTTCCTGGCGTTTTTCACATCGCACTCACTTATGAAAGTGGCCACACCAGGATGATCGGAAGAGTTTTTCTAGACTCCGATACTGAAGTGCCGATTCAATTCTTTGAGTCAACCGTTCCTCGCGAGGTAAGAGCTTTATCTCACACCATGTTTTTGGATGGACAATCGGTTCCATCTGTTTCGGAAGGTGGATTTATTCAGTTTCGCTGGGCAGAGAAAAAAGATGGAAAGATGGTGCTAAGAAAATCTACTTCTATGCCCAATTATTCTTTGGAACAATATACTCCCGAATTTATGGAGGGTGAGACAAATTTCGCGCTGGCCATCTATAAGCGAATTGCTCCTTTATTCAATCCAGAGGTGGCCATTGAAAAAGGTCTCGAGGATATTAAGGAACAAATAAAAAGGCGAATTGAAATTGTTCGTGAAGGATATCGCATCTGCCAAAAAGAAGATTGTTCTCCGGGAACTGCCAATTGGGAAAACTGGAGCACGCCTAGTAGGGATGCCCGGATTTTGGAAAAATATTATGAAATTGAAACTCTTGTTTCATTATTTGACAATTATGATCTCTGGAGGAAATTATTAGAAGAGGCCATTTTTGATATAGAGGGCATTTCTCGCTCCCTAAGTTTGATCATTAACTTTCGTCAAATAGAAATTGATTCTTCTGATCCGCGAGTGTCCATTGGCCAGCGCTGGGCCCTCTATCCGGCCGACGTGGCGCAAAACTTAGAAACAGAAATCTTACCTATCCATCAAAAGCGCAAGCTCTTGATCGAAAAGCAAGAGCAAGTTGGAGCATGTACGCAAAAAAGATGTTTGCCTTTGGATAAATTATGGAACGACTACAATTCCTTTGAACTTGACGGCCAAATTACCAACGTTCCAGGAAGGATAGCGCAATACTGCTCCTACGTTGAAGAGACCGCTTGCAATGAATTAACAAAAGAGATGAAAAATCTATTCGTTGAAGGAGTTCGCTTAGATGACTACATAAAAAACGCCATCTGGTTTATCTCCGATCCTAATTACGCCCACAATCTACGCTGGGGGAAGCAGGCCCAGAGCTTACGACATAAAGTTTTACCAACGCAACTATCGAGTCTTTTTGTTAGTAAATATGGTTTTGCTATCTACGATGGCATTACCTTTTCCAACTTGCCTAGCGGAGAGAGTGTAGAAAACATAGAGGGCACACAAGAGTTAATTCCATACTTGGAATCACCGTTTATTATTGCCTCCGTAAATGGAGCAGAAAAAGGAGTATACTGTCGCCGATATGATGAACACTTCTGGAGCAGATTAACCGAAAAGGAGGCCTTGGCCCGCGTAATCCGTATTTCTAAAAATCACCTGGCCTTTATTGATGCCGAAAATACCATAAAAATTTACCAATTTGACGAGAATTGCAAGAATTTGCGCTTATTGCAGCTTATTTCAGAAGTAGAGTACATCGAAAAAATGGATGCACCAGCTTCCTCTTATTCTGATCTTCTTGTACTTAAGCGCTTGACCGATCAACAAAAAATTATTGTAGAAATCGTTAACAATGAATTAATTATCACGCCCATTCTGTTACCAGAAGATAATCTAGAGTTGGAATTTATTTTTAATCTACACCAAAATTACGCAATCAATTACTATTCGGGATCTTCTGCCGAAGATGGAGATTTTAAAAGGATTTCTAGATTTATTGAAAAGAAAAGCGGAAGAGAATTATCCATTGCAGGAAAAGATTTTTCTTCTATTTTCTTGGAAAAAAAATTTCCCTCTAGCGGTTTGATCCTAGGACATCTTTCTGAAGACGGAGAATCTTATTCAGACCTATTGTTCCAGATAGATTCGACAATGAACGTTTCCATTTTTTTAGAGTGTCCTAACGGGGAAATAAATGATTGGTTAGAAAAAAATGGCCGCCAATTCTTCTCTTGCCACAGATATGATGAGATAGACGATATAGAACAAAGCGCTGCCTATGAATTTAAGTCCAGAAAAATGATACCATTTAACCTCCTCGATGGTTTTAAAATTATTTCAAGTATGGGAGACAAGTTGTTAATTGAAAAAAAACAAGATAAAAGCAGATATATTTCTGATTTTGATCAACACCATCTCGTTAAAATATCAACGAACAGCTTCCTTAGTCGGGCCAGCGTTCAGAAATCGTATCAACCCAAAATTGGGATTGACCTATTTTCCTCTAATTATGAAGACTATAGTGGAGATAATTGGATAAATTTCTCTCTTTTGTTTTTAGTTAATGATTTATTTTTGCAAGAGCAAACTGCCAACCCTCTTGCTTCTGGATCAATCTATTTTAACCCCTATTTTTCAAGCGGTGATGATGTTAGTAGTGATATTGAAATCAATGACGATATTGTTTTAAATCCACTCCCGGAACCTATGCCGGGGCCGATGCCTGTGCCAATTCCCGTACCGCTGCCTATGCGAAGAAAAAACGATCTGAATATTTCCGGCCCCCAATCATATGTTGAGAGAGGAGCGATAGTTGTAATTAATGGACGCACTGTCTGGCTTGATGAGAATAATTAATAATAATATTACAACAGTACGATAAATTAATCTTTGGCGTATAGACTCATTAAACATTTCTGATGAGTCATGGGTGCCCATAGCTCTAATTTAAAATTAGGATTAAATTCACGCATAGCTTTTAATATGGCAAAGTAGGTTCCTATTCCATACATTAATGGAGGCTCTCCTACCGCCTTTGAGCCCAAAAGAGCTAGTGCATCGGGCCGGCCATCAAGCGCTTTTATTTCTAATGTTTTAGGTGAGAAGTAAATATCTGGAACTTTATAACTAGAAAGCGAGTCATAGACATTAGTTCCCTTGCTGTCAATGAGAAGCTCCTCGATAGTCATTAGGCCAATTCCTTGTAACAGTGCCCCCTCAACCTGGCCGATATCAATATCTAGATTCATGCTATTGCCAAAATCATGAACTATTTTTACCAAATCAATTTCATAAGTCCCACGCAGACAATCAACGGTGGCCACTGTAACGGCAGTACCATAGACATGATAAGCAAATGGATGGCCCTTTTCTGTTGTCTTATTAAAATGGATAAGCGGAGTAGCGTAATGTGCATGCTCAGAAAGAGAGATGCGATTTTCATCCATAAGCACAATTAACTTTTCCCAAGTAAGTTCGGTTTTGATTCCATTGTGATAAACAATCTCATCTCGAATTTCAAACTCCGAAGGATCAACTCCTTTTAAGGCCGTACAGGCCATCCCCTTGAGTCTGGCCAAGAGGGCCTCGCAGGCCATAATCGTTGCCTTACCATTCAAATCGGCACCCGAACTGGCGGCAGTAGGAGATGGATTGGCAATACGAGTAGTGTTAGTGCTATGAATAACAAAACGCTTGGGAGAAATAGAAAGCGTTTGGGCGGCAGCCTGCATAATTTTGGTATTAACTCCCTGGCCCATTTCTACTACTCCGGTGGTTATACTTACAGAACCATCTGTGTAGATATGAACCAGTGAGCGTCCTTGATTAAGACTAGTTTTTGTGAAAGATATTCCAAAGCAGAGAGGAAAAATAGAGATCCCTTTTTTGAAAAGGGTATTTTTTTTATTAAAGTCGATTACGCCTTTGCTAAGAGCTTCCACCTCAAAATTTTTCATCGCCAATTCAAAACAGCGGCCGGCATTGCAGTTTTTCGCAATTTGTCCGTAAGAAAACTCATCTCCATCGCGCAATAGATTTCTCCGTTGAATTTCCAGGGGATCAATCTTTAAAACAGAGGCCGCCTTCATAATGGCCGCTTCCATGGCAAACATAGCTTGCGGGGCCCCAAATCCTCGAAAGGCCGTGTTGGGAGGGAGATGGGTTTTGCAGGAGTGGCAAGTAATTTTGGCATTTGGTATGTTGTAGCTACCGGTGCCATGAAAGAGTGTTCGCTCCATTACTGCTGGCGATACGTCGGCCGAGGCCCCAGCATTTTGGAAGGCCTCCATTTGATAGCAGATAATTTTATAATCCGAGGAAAGGCCAATTTTAAAATCAAAGGAGTAAGGATGGCGTTTGCCTGTCATGCGAATATCATCTGCACGGGACAAAACAAGCTTTACCGGTTTTTTATGTAAGTAGGAGGCCATGGCGGCCAGGCAGGCCCAGGGAGATGCTTGATCCTCTTTACCGCCAAAACCTCCACCAATACGATTAACATCCACTTCTATTTTATGCATGGGAATTCCCAATACTTTGGCCGCTGCTCGCTGCACGTACTTCGTGGCCTGCGTGGAAGAGTGAATCATAATTTGGCCATTTTCTAACAAGTAGGAATATGCTCCTTGCGTCTCCAGATAAACATGTTCTTGCCCTCCCATTTCCGCCTGTCCTTCAATCACATGAGCGCACTTATTCCACTCCTTTTCAATCTCTCCAATCTTAAAAGTGCGAGAGGGACAAATAAAACTATGTGCTTTATGAGCATCACGAGCAGTGACAAGAGGAGGAAGTTCTTCAATCTCCAATTTTATTTTGGACAGTGCCTTGCGCGCCTGTTTTTCACTTTGCGCACAAACAATGGCCACCGGCATTCCAATGAACTCTACATGTTTGTCGGCCATAAGTTCTTCATCTTGGATAATGCTCCCGATCTGATTTTCTCCAGGAATATCTTTTGCCGTAAAAACGGCCTCGACGCCCTCCATTTTTAAAGCTTCCGAATAATCGATGCTTTTTAATTTTCCATGCGCAATTGGAGATCCTAAAACTACCGCACAAAGTGTATCTTGACGCACAGGTATGTCGTTTACGTAAATTGATTCTCCACGGACGTGAGGATTGGAGTCTATATTTTTCATCGTAATGCCTCTAACGAAATAGTTTTGGGAGAAAAATTCATCAAGTGAATGAAAAGTTGTTGGCGCACAAGTGCTCTCTTATACTCGGCGCGACTGCGAGGAGTAATTTCACCTTGGGCAATTTGATTAGCGGCCTTAAATGTTTCATTGTTAATTTTTTTACCTACAAGATGAGTACAGGTTTTATCCAAAAGACGGATGGTGGGCCCCAATCCTCCTATAGTGATAGATACTTTTTTTATCGTATCACCGTCTAATACTAGGCGCATGGCAGAATTAACCGTGGCCATATCCAAATGCACGCGCTTACTAATTTTCTCGAAGCTAAAATGAGTATTATTATCCGGAAGATCAAAGTATATCCATTGGATAAATTCTTCTGGATCACGATTGGTTTTTTTATATCCTTGAAAAAAATCCGCTAATCGAACTTCGCGCGATTTTCCCTTAAGATCCATAATTAAAATGGCATCCAGGGCCATCAGCATTACTGAAAGATCACCAATTGGAGAACCATTGGCAATATTTCCACCCACCGTTGCCATATTGCGAATAGGTAGTGATGCCATCAAATCTAAATATTGGCCCATCTTCGGAAAAAATTTAGCAAACTCTTTAGACTCTTTAAGATCACTGACGGTGGTGGCCGATCCCAAATAACAACGGCCATTTTCAAATTTAATTTTCCTAAAGTCACTAGCTCCATAAACCAAATTTGAATTCTGCTCTTCTGCTTTCTCTGGGTCTTGTAACAGCAAATCTGTTCCCCCGGCAATTATATATCCGTTCTCTTTAACTTTTACGGCCACAGAAGGATTGATCTTCTTTAAGCGTAAGGAGATGTCTAAAAAATATTTGGGCAAAAATTTATTATGCACCAACCAAGCTATTCTCTCCTCCGTACCACTTGTTGGCATGTTTTTTAGTTGGCCAACAATAACATCAGCAGCTCGCTCTATGGATTTATATCCCGTACAGCGACAAATATTTCCGGCCAACGCCTCGATAGCATTGGCCTGGTTTTTTTCTTTTTCTGATAGAGCAAACCCATATAACGAAAGTATAAATCCCGGAGTGCAAAAACCACATTGGGTGGCATTTTTTTCTACGATCTCTGACTGAATAGGTGTCAAATCCTTCCCGTTTATTCCTTCGATAGTAACTATGTGTTTATTATTGGCATTCCCTAGTGGCATCAGACATGACGCCATTGTCTGATAGCGAAGGGGTTGGCCCTCTGCCATATCTCCTACTAAGATGGTGCAAGCCCCACAGTCTCCTTCTCGACAACCAATTTTAGTTCCGTAAAGGTGCAATCCATCCCTAACAAAATCTACCAAGGAACTTCCGGAAGATAATTCGGTTTTTATTTCTCGATCATTTACGATAAAATTTAGCATGCAAAGCACCGCCAGCGAGATATTTTTTCAGTAATTTTTTCATAACAGGAGAGGCAGCAATATCAACTGCTTCTTGATCTACAATCGCCCCATGCTTTAGAAGATATTCAAACTCCCAAATATCTGCTTCCGAAAAAATAGAAGTCTCATTGGCCACATCAATACCAAATTTCAAAGCGGTGTAGCCAAAATATTTATCTTCTAAATTCAACGAGGCACCTAAATCAACTAGCAATTGAACCTCTCGTCCCTTAAACCCACAGCCTTCTTGTGGAACACATGTTTGAGACATTGCCACCATCAATGGTGTATATCCACTTTTATCTTGGGCATTAATGTTAAGCCCACTTTTAACTAGCGTTTCAAAGATTTGCCCTGCATTGCTACGGCCATTTTCCAACGCAATATGCAACAGAGACTCTCCATTGTCGTGATAAGTGTCGTTAAGATTTGCCCCAAATTTTATAAAAAGATTAAGAAGATTATTATTTCTATGTAATAAAACGGCATAAAAAAGAGCATTGGAACCTGTAGCGCTTTTCTTATTGGGATCCGCCCCTTTTTCCAAAAGTAATTTTGCCACTTCCATATATCGATCATTTGGATTTTCTAATTTAAAGCTAACTTCCATAAGCGGAGTGGAGTTATAAAACTCTGGATTTGCGATGTTCACATCGATGCCACTATTGATTAACTCAATAATCTTGTCGTAATCATCATTATCGAAGTACTCAAAAATCATCAACGGATTACTTGCCGCCTTGGCCTCTATGGCCCAGGAAAAAGAAGATAAAAACAAGGATAAAAGAATGGTTAATTTAAGCATCAATACCTCCATGTAAGAGTTACAAAAATACCAGGATTCATCATAGAATAGATTTTACATCGTTGTAAACTTGGTTGTATAACAGGGCACGACATAACTGTTTTACTCAACAATTGTTTGCATCTGCCAATAATAGGGGTCTGCAATGAAATACCGCTGGATAGCTTTTTTTATGGTGGCCTTTTTTGTTGGCCGGCCGCTCATGGCGTTTTATGATGGAAAGATAGAGCACACCTTTTCAATAAGTGCCCCGACGGCCTTGCAGGTCTTTCTCGTAGGAGAAATGAATAACTGGCAAGAAGCAACCTTACCAATGGAAAAAGACGCTAGTGGTGTTTGGAAATTAACACTTTCTCTGGAGGCCGGACGCTGGATGTATAAGTTTGTCGTTGATGGAGTTTGGCAATGCGATGAAAACAACCCCAATCGTCGCGCTGATGGTTTTGGAGGGTTTAACTCAATCGTAGTTCTTGGCACCTTCGAAGATTATGGCAACTTTAATCCGGCCGTTGCACATGGAGATGTTTTCGCAATAACAATTTTTAGCACAATTCTCAATGATAATATTTCTTTTAACGTCTACACCCCTCCTCGCTACCCAGAAGAGTCTTCCGCCAGTTTCCCTGTTTTATTTCTTTTGCATGGTTATGGAATGAATGAACGACAATGGTTTGATGACGGATTAATAAATAATTATCTGGACAATCTAATCGATGCAAAAAAAATCACTCCATTTATTGTTGTAACTCCGAGTGTCGGAACGGCCGGTTATCGTGGCAAGCAAGAGAGAGCGATTGTTGAAGAGATCTATCCCCACATTCAAAAGACATTTCGCATAAAAAAAGGAAAGGAGTCCACTGCCATAGCGGGTATTTCCATGGGGGGCCTTGGCGCCTTCGATTTGGCCTATGCTCACCAAGATATTTTTGGATTGGCAATTCCCATTAGTGGGATTTTTTATGACAAATATATGGAACTTTATTTGGAGGAAGTATTTCATATCTACTTTCAATTAAAAATTTATGTTGGTACGGAAGATTCTGAAATTTTTGCCGCCAACGAAAACTTGATTGAACGATTAAAAAATGATCGGGCCCCATTCTCTTACACGCCCTCCAAGGGGGCACATACTTGGCGCTACTGGAATAGTATAACGGAAAATTTTCTCTCTGATGCTGCGACTTTTTTTAAATGAGATATTATACTTGTCGTCTAAAGCTTATTGAAAAAATAGTTCCCTTTGACAAAAACGATGTAACCTTAATTTCACCCTGCATTTGCTGAACAAAAGAGTGAACGATGGCCAATCCAAGGCCAGTTCCCTTGCCGGTCTCTTTGGTTGTATAAAAAGCATCGAATATTTTATCGAGATTATCCGGGGCAATACCAACACCATTATCTTCTATCGAAATAATTACTTTATTATCGACAATTTCAGAGCGAACAGTGATTTGGCCATGAGGTGATTTGGCCACGGCGTCTTTGGCATTAGCAAGAATATTGGTAAAAATCTGCTGCATTTTTTGCGCATTCCCCATGCAACAAACAGCTTCTGGTGCTAAGTCTAATTTAAAATCAATTTGAGATTGCTTATATATCTCTCCCAGAAGAAGAAAAATATTTTTCAAAACATTGTTTAAATCAATTTTAGAAATTGATTCAGTATCTCCTTGTGAATAATAGCGCAGGCCATTTACGATATCGTTAATTCGTTTAATAGAAATATCAATCGCTGGTAAAAATTTACCGCTTATTAATTCGTACTGCTCAGTGGTTATTTCTATTCGCGAGAGAAGCATTTTTCCAATTACCTTAAAGTATCCGTTAATTATGGTCATGGGATTATTAATTTCGTGTCCAATTCCCTGGGCCAACTCTCCGATGGATGCCAATTTACTATTTTGAAAAAGTTGCTTTTGCATCTCTTCTTTTTCACGTTGGTGGGCAATGGCATCAGACATGTCCGTAATTATTAACAGTGTCTGTTCTTCATCTGGCCGGCCATCGGCAGACAGCGGAGTAATGGTGGCCATTCCGGGAATTTTCTCCCCTTGCTTGGTTTTTACCGCAAATTCCATGGAGGAACGCATGCGAATGTTCTCCAGCGAATATTCTGGAAAATCGATAAACTCTGTTACCGGCCGCAGGCCTATTTCACTACTGCTGTACCCTAAGCGCTTTTTAGTTGCCTGATTGGCAGCAATCACTTTCCCTGCATTGTCTATAATAATCAACATGCTGGGCATCGAATTTATGATCAATTCCATGTATCCTTTGGAAACAGTCGTTTTTTCCAAAGAAAATCCTAGCTGTTGTATTCGCAAAAAAAGTTCTGTCCATTCATTATCACCGCCACTTTTAAAATCGACATCATAGCGGCCGGAACGCATTCTGGTGATGGCCTGAAGTAGTAGACTTATGGGAGAAAATGCTTTTTTTCTTATGGCCAGAACAATCAAGATCACAACAAAGGGAACGGAAAAAATATTTATCATCGAATAAAAGAGAGCATTTCCTATTAGATCATACAGATGAGATTCAAAATCAAACCCAATTCTCAAATGTCCAAACAATTTCCCGTTGTGTTCTATTTCCGCAGTGTAATAAACAAGATTAGACTTAGCGGCATGTCCAACACGCTTATTCGCACTCTCCTCGGAAATTAGTGGTTTCTTTTTATCATCATAAAACATTACATACTCTACCCGATTATTAAAAAGTAGATTTTTAGCAAAGTGGGCCAAAGACAGATGATCAAAATTTATGTAGTAGTGGGTAGAATAATTTTTGGCAAAGGCCACAATTTCCTCCCCCCTTTTGATTTCTGCCTTTTTCTTTGTTTGGTAAGAAAAATATAGCTGAATGCTATTAATGAAAGCATTTATGGCAAGCAACCCTAAAATTAATGGGAAAATAAACTGTCGTTCAACTTTTAATAATTTTAAGGCCGCCATATAGAAGTTATTCGGAATAAGAAGATGAAACTACAGCTTTACTGCAAAATAATTTTACAATGGCAAAATAACCTAACAAAATGGTTTTATAACGTGCGCAATTATTGATTGTTTTGATCAGGTCTGCGACATATCAACATTATTTTCTGGGGTTTTATCGAGAAAAGAGAGATCCAAATCATATTCAGAGGCATCCTTGTTAATTTGCGATGACAAGCGTTCCAAATCATTCTCTTTTTCTTCAACAAAGTCGACAAGATCACTCTGCTGGCCCTCTAATTGGTTGGCCAGTTCACGCTCCATTTTTTGCTCGGCAATCAGTTTAGAAAAAGCACTGTCTAAGGCCGTAGTAATTTCTTCACGAGAAACAGATTCAAATAAATTTGTCGCCACTTCCATCTGGCCTTCATTGGCGGCCATTACCGGAGAGGCTTTTTCAATTTTCTCTCCGGTTTCCAAATCAATCATGGCAAAATCTTCATCTTCCATTTCATCAAGAAGCGGGGCATTTAATAACGCTGACTGCAGGTCTGAAACAATTTTAGGATCGGCCATGGAAACAAGTAGATTAGAGAGAATAGATTGTTTATTCTCGGCCTGAATATCATCAAGCGTCAGATACTCTTCCAAAAGATCAAAGGCCGATTTAACTACCTGCCCCTTATCATCCATGCGTTTTTTATCTTCTTGCTTAAGTGATTTAGTAAAAGGCGTTTCGCTAGAGATAGATTTAATGCTATTGCTCAAACTATCTAATTCATCAATCTCATCATAAAAGAAAGTAGTGGCCGGCTTGTCAGAAATAACTTTTTGAATATCACTCATCTGTCCAATACCACTATCTATCATTGCTTCTAATTCATGTTCTGGTGGAAGATGAGAAATATCAGCGAGGTTGAAGACTTCTAAAAACTCTGGCGTAGTTCCATATACCACCGGCCTACCTAAATCATCAGACTTTCCAACGATCTTTATTAGGCGCTTTTCCATTAAAGCACGTACGATGTGCGAACTATCTACGCCTCGGATGGCATCCACTTCATTACGGGCAATGGGCTGCTTATAAGCGACAATTGCCAACACCTCTAATGCCGTAGGAGTTAAAACTAGAGAGTTAACTTTAAATAAATCTTGAACATATTTAGAATAGGTGGCCTTAGTTCTAAATTGATATCCATCCGCTACTTCCACCAAACGAATTCCATGAGGCGTTGTCTCATAGCCATTTTGCAAACGTAAAATGGCATCATGCAAAACACGTAGTGGTATAGCGTTATCAATCAATCCTTTAATTTTTGCTAACGATACTGGCCGATCGCTCATGAAAATTATTGTTTCAATAGCACCACATAGCGAGTCATCATTGAGGCCGGTGCGTTCACGCCACAGTTGGTCATCTTCTGCCGCTGGCAGCGCAGCAACGACTTCTTCAAGTGTTGGTTGTATTTCGCTTTCTAAATTATCCAAGTTTTCCAAATTTTCAACAATGGCCAATTCTTCCAAGCTAGGTGTGTCAAATTCCATTAACCCATCTCCTATTGTAATAACTCTGGGCGCTCTAATTCCTCGCCCTGTACGGTGGATGTTGCTGGTAACGCTTCGGCTTCTAAAATTTGATCTGTTTGATCTGTTTGATCCATTTTTTCTGCCACCTCTTCCTCGCCAAAGCCGTTGGCCAGGTCAACATCAAAATTTTCCAATGAATCAAGAACATTTATATAGATTGCCTTGTTATCTTCATTTTGGAACAAGGATAGTTTTTTCAAGCGCGCTAATTCCAGCACGGAGATGAAGGAAATTATAATATTGGTAAGATCATCTTGCTGCGTAGAACTAGATCCAAGGATATTGTTAAACTCAACAGTATCACCTTTTTTCAGCATAGCTTTAAGCTGGATTAATTTTTCCTTGATGGAGATTCGATCACGTTTAACCACCGTATACTTGCGGCGATTTTTACGCAAAAAATCGCTCATAGACATAACTAATTTTTCCAAATCTATTGGGGTAAGAATGGAATTTATTATGGATTTTCGATCAACTTTAGGTTTCACAAAAATTTCATGGCCTAAACGAGGTAGCTTCCATAAATTTTCGGAAATTTTTTGGAATTTCTTCAGCTCTTCGAGACGACGAATAAGCTCGGCCCGCGAGGTAATGCCGGAATCACCCAAAGCATCTTCCAACATCTTTAATTGCTCTTCTCCTAAGCTACTTTTTGATTTAAGCAAAATAAGTGTGGCGGCCAAATAGAGATAATCGCCGGCCACGTTGAAGTTTAATTCTCGCATTTGATTGATGTAATTTAAATACTGACGGGTAATAACCGTTAGATCCAAATTATTAATACTCATCTCTTCTTTTTGAATGAGCATCAACAATAAGCTGAGCGGGCCATCAAAATTATCAGTTTTTACATTTATGCTGGTGTCTAACATTGCACTTCCTGTCGTTTGTTTGGCGCTAGCTTAAAAAATTCATAAAAATTCCAACCATTCCATATGCCATCATAATTGCCGGCCGAAGTACATATCCCAAGGCCCCGGTATACATCAAAAAGATGAAAAAAATTAAACTGTAATTTGCTAAACTCTCATATTTGCGCATGGAGTTATAATCTAGGAAGGAGGAGACCATTTTTGAACCATCCAGTGGTGGCCAGGGAATTAGATTAAAAACTGCTAAAACAATATTGACGATTACCGACTGATTTAAAATATCTTTGAAGGGAGTAAATAGGTAAAAATCCGGGGCAAAGTGAGTTAAAAGAATAGATAAAAGCAAAGCGGAAATGGCCGCCAAAATGATATTTGCCAAGGGGCCAGCGAAACTCACCCAAAAAATGGCCTGGCGAATTTTTTTAAAATTTCTGGCATCAACAGGAACTGGTTTTGCCCAGCCAAACATCGCCCCACCAAAAAGTGCCCCAATTAGAGGAAAAATAACCGTTCCAACAACATCCAAATGAACCGCCGGATTAAGCGATAAACGCCCATAATATTTGGCGGTATTATCTCCAAATTTGGAGGCCATATAGGCATGGGCCGCTTCATGAACAACAATGGCCAGTAAAAAACCGGGAATTTGAATGCTAAGCCTAAAAATTAGATCAGAAAGTGAAAAATCCATATTAATGTCATACATATCAAATCAACTTCTAGCTTGCAATTTATAATCTAATTTGACCTCGATCTTGGACAACTTTTTTACTCCTTTTGAGTAAACAGGATAAGTTTTTCTCCGGTATAAAAACTTCTATAGATCGGTTAAAATATCAAGGTGCAAGAAAATGTAAAAAAAAGAAAGTTGCGTAAGGTGCAAGTGGTAGTGATGGCCATCGAAGATCCCCATAAAAAAGAGATCTTTTTATTGTTGCTAAAAACAAACCCGGCCCGAGGAGGGTTTTGGCAAAATGTTACCGGCTCAGTAGAAGAAGATGAATCGATTCTTGCCGGGGCGGTGCGTGAATTAGCTGAGGAGACGGCCATTTTCTGTAAAATTTCAGAAATCATTGATCTGGATTATAGTTTTTCTTTCCGCTCTCAATATGGGGAAGATGTTGAGGAATCTGTTTTTCTAGCAATTATTTCAAAGAGGCAGTCAATAGAAATTGATCCTAGTGAACATGAGGCCTTTGTTTGGAAAAATGCCGAGGAGGTCGTGCCGGCCAATTTTAAATTCACCTCCAATTATTCCGCCTTTTTAAAGGCAATTAATTTCATGCGAGGAAGGATGTGAAGTTTTTAATTATCTTCACCGCACTTCTTTGGTTTAGTGGGCCAACCTTAACCTGGGTGTACGCATTAGAAAATAATTTAGAAGATATTACTGAAGAAGAGATTTTGCTGGAGGATATAGAAGCAATGCCTTCAATATATGAAGATGATGGCCGCCCAACAGATCCCAACGCCAATTACCGTTTTGGTGAAGATTTGAGTGAGCTTGAAAATGGTGATACAGACGATGAGCTTTTGGATAATCAATATCAGGAGGCACAAAATATTTTTGGCCAAATAGAACAGTTAGATTATGTAAGTGCTTATGGAAAGCAAAAAAAGGGTAAAACAGATTTTATTCTTCGCACGCAGGCCCAAAGAGTTACAACCACAGACCCCTTTTGGGCAATAATTCCCAAGGGGAAAATAATATATGCACTGGATGAAGAGGGAAATGCTAGCAAGCAATCTAAACATCTTATCACTGCACGGGATATTAACGCAAAAGTGCAAGTAAAATCTAGCGATGTGGCCGCCGCCTATATTTTTGACAAGCACAATGCCACGAAATATTTGATCAATTTATCGGATATTATCCCTATTCAGAAAGATCTAGATCTACTTCCTCGTCCAACGAACTTAGTATCCTATGCTCCCCCTCAGCAAGACTCCTCAATCGATTATGATTTGAAATTATTTGCGGCAATTAATTTTGGGGTTGAGACAATTTCACCTTATTACATCGGCGAAATTTTCAACGATAGCAACGTTGACTCGTGTTATGGGAATAAATTAGACTTGAAAACTTTTTTGCGCTGGAGTGTACCAGTTGAATTTGGAATAAACTTGAATTTTCAGCGCAGTTACATGAATTTGCAACTTGAAAACTATCCAACCATCGTCTGGCAGAGTGTCTTCTTGGGGCCAGCGCTGCGCTTCCCTCTTTATCTGGGAGAGAAATTTATTTGGCGTGGAGAAATTAGTTATCAACATGCCCTCAGTTATGGCCTTACAGATTATCGTTATCAATACACCTTTAGCGGCAATGCTTTGCAGTTTGATCTGGAAATCTCCTATCACCGCTACATTCTCGGGGCCAGTTATCGTTTATCAACGCTCTCTTTACGACAAACACTTCCCAATGAAATACCTTCCGACCGCAACACGATCGGAGAGCTTGGCCTTTTTATCGGATACGGTTTAGATTTTAAAATATGAAATTATCTATATTGACATTTTTGGCATTATTTACACTTCTGTTTTTTTTATCCTTGGCCGCCTGGGGGCAAGATGGATTGCGTGCCCAGGTCATTGTGTTGCAAACGCCAATGTTCAAGGGGCCAGATATAAACTCTAAAATTCTACACTATCTGCGCAAGGGAGAGATCATTAAGCTTCACGACAAGCACAAAGGCGTGGGCCCTGCGGATGTTGATTATGGAATAATAAATCCTGATGATCATCCACTTTTTTATTCATTTATCTCTTCGACAGGCAATGATGTCTATGTCTTGCGTGAGCATGTAAAGGTTATTTTCAATGATTTTCGTGAAATGGATTATCCCATTACTCCTTACCAAGGCCATGATCCAACAGATTATCGCATGCTGGAACCACTTCCTCCAGGATATCCGATAGCGGATCCACGGGCCAATCGAATTTTATATCTATTGGGGGCCGGCCCGGGTGATAAAAACCGCTATCCCTACAAAGGATATTTGACCCACGAAGATTACCTAACTACCTGGCGAGGACAGATTGCTTACACCCAAACAGTCGATCTTATTGATTCCAGTCGAATGATGTTTGGCGGAATAGTTAGCTGCAATTACAAAAGAGGTGATTTTTCTTTTGCTCAAAACCAGAAGGCCTATGAACGAAGCTTAGGATTGGGAATCGGGCCGTATGTTTCTTATGATGGATTTCGCAACGAAAACTATGCCATCATTTTTGCTGGCAGCATTGGTGTTAATGGTGAACTAAATTCTATTTCCTTATTGGAAGACGCCAAAAATGTTCCCGTGATCCGACAATTTTGGGGGTATTATTTTAACTCCCAAGTTAGTGCTGCGTTTGTAAAAAAACTAAACTCCATAGCATCGGGGTTTGACTTTGTTGTTAAGGGAGAATTGGGATTAGAAAGTGCACACACTTTGTTGCCTCTCGACAAACTGACTACTAGTGATGAAATATGGAATAATGGCACAGACGGAATTAACTCTCCGTTTGCTGGTAATCTATCCCTGTATGTTGGATTTCAATATACCAGATACTAGATACTGCTTTTTCAGTACTTTTTCAGTACTTTTTCAATACTTCCTCACGCAACGAACATATCGTGATGTCATCGGGTTATATGTTGCACCACCCTTTGCAATTGCGGCATCTGAGGCAAAAAGATTATTAACCGAAACCAGCTTGGCGTTACTAGCATCTATTTCTGTCGACGACATGTAGTATTGCGATAAAGTAAATGTTGATGCTATCGAAGAAACTGCTTTTATGGCCAATAGCTCGTTTACCGCAGGAAGATACCAGTCACTAAATCCATCCAGTACTAGGTTTTGACAAACAGAATGGGCCGGATGCGTTTGGCCATCGCCGTTTAATGCGGCCACATTTAGTGAGCCATCATTGGCGTTGGTGGCCCCGGCCAAAATTCCTGTTCCACCATAATTCGATCCTGTGGATTGATTAACCATCGCAACCACTTTTCCTGCAGCGTATTTATATCCACCACTACACTCCACGCCCACTGCAGAACCGGCCGTACAAACGGCCTTTACTGTAAATTCTGAAGTAGAGGCAACATCTAACCCGGATCCTTCTGTATCGTCTAAACTAAGTATTACCTGGCCGGCCGCGGTTCCAATCAAAGTAAGTGATCCCTCTCCATTGACGATATTAACCAGACCACCACCAGTAGCAGGGCCAGAAATAACAAGAGTTACATCTCCCTGATAGCTTGTAACAGTTGCTCCAAATCTATCTACGGCCTTTACTGTCGCGGTAACATTCCCGCCTGAATAAATTGATGCTGAAATTGGAACAATAGAAAACCTACTAACTGGCAAGCCGACCACTGTTGGATTATAAGAACATCGGAAACCAAGATTGCTCGCCCAGGCAGCGGCCGAAAGAGAAAGATCCAAGGTGTAAATTCCGGTCTCATTAAGCAACGAGAAATGACCTCCTCTGATTGCACTAATCCCGGTGGTAGTTCCGGGGATATAAGCACCAATACCATCTGCCATTGTAAGTCCTACATCCTCACTCATAAACGTCTTGGCCGGCATCGCAGTTGATGGTGTTTGTGCATTTAATTCTAACCAAACCGCTCCCGAATTGACCCGTGTTGGTGCCCAGTTTACCCACTCTCTTGCATTTCCGGCCAAGTCCCAAATAACTTCGCCATTACTTAGTAAGTGGGTTCTTTTTTGTTCATCCCAATTCGTTGTACAAAGCTGTTCAGTATTAGCACATCCTTGGCCATCTTCATCTGCGGCCAATAATGCCGCAGGGGAATTATCCGAATGGCCTCGATTAATATTTCCACTGCTCCAATTATTGGCCACGCCCTCAATACTTCTCGCGATTGCCATCCATTCGTTATTGGTTATCAAATGATAGTTTGCCCCCAAGGCACTACAGTAAGAAACCGCCATGGTTTTACTAACGTTTACCCATGGTAATCCGGCAGCTTCTGCGATTGCAACAGATCCCACATTTTTCATCTCATATTTGGCGACACAAAAATTATCGGTCTGATCAACGGCCGCATCAGCAACAACCTCTATATAACCTTCTTCGCATACTGGTGGATCTATCAGATCAACGGATGTAGTAGCAAAACCAATTATCACTCCATCCACATCTGTCGCAGAAATCTCTACATTGTATACTTGTCCAGAAACTAATCCTTCTACAAAGGCAGAATATGCGCCACTTCCGGCGGCCATGCTGGCCGAGTTTCCAAGAAGAGGATTACAACCAGCGCTGGCCGTTTCACTACAATAGTTCACATAGACGGATGCATTTTCATTTTCATCACCACTAAAAGAAATAACCACATCAAATGAACTTTGTCCTATGTTGGAGACCTCTATTGTTGAAACCGTTATGGCATTAATTGGAGTAGGTGTCGGCGTTGCCGTAGGTTCCGGAGTTGCCATAGGTGTCGGCGTTGCCGTGGGCTCCGGGGTTGCCGTAGCGGAAGCAACGGCCGCGGCCGTCGGTTCTAACGTTGCAATCGGCTCAGCTATCGGCGTTGGATCTGGCAAAACTTCTTCCGATGATTCAACTTTTCTTGCTTTCGAATACGTAGTCGTCTCTGTGACACAGCCATAATCAAGTAGGACAATGGACATTAAAAACAAAAGAGCGACAGATTTATTGCCAATGCTAGAAATGTTCATAAACGTACCTCCATATTTCTAGTTTCAGTATCAGGATTTTTTTATCCAGTTACTTAACCAGATTTTACTTCTATTCAACTTCAAATTAAAGCGAAGAAGTTTATATAATAAAATCAACCCCTTGTCGGTGAATTATCTGATTTTTAAATTTTCCATTTCATCAATTGTGCCCACCTGGGGAGGCACCACAATTTGGGGAATATAATAAATCATGTAGTTGAGTAATTTATTACTAAATTAAGCTTTTTCCCCACTATTCCCCTGCTGGCCGATCCCGTTGTGACAAACTACAATATTTTCAGACATAAACAGTGGAGTTCATTGCATGGCAATTTCAAAAATCGTTGCTATTGGTGGAGGGGATATTAAAAACGGTACCACCTATCCAATCGACAAATTCATCATGTCACTAGCTGACAAAAAAAATCCTAAGGCATTATTTGTTCCCACTGCCAGTGAAGATGCTCCGCTCTACTGGCAAGCATTCAATGATATGTATGGAAAAAAATTAAAGTGCCGAACCGACGCCCTTTTTCTAATCAATACCAATCAGACATCCAAAGATATTGGTGATAAAATTTTGAATGCAGACATAATTTATGTGGGTGGAGGCAACACCTACATGATGCTTAAAATTTGGAAAGAACAAAATGTAGATAAATATCTCAAAATGGCATACCAAAAAGGAGTCGTTTTGGCCGGCCTCAGTGCCGGTGCCATGTGTTGGTTTGAGTATGGGCTTTCCGACGCCCCACAGTTTAATGATACCGAATCTGAAGAGCTGGTAAAATTAAAGGGGCTCGGATTGGTTAAAGGCATTAATTGTCCTCACGCCTATGATGAAAGTTTTCGTTGTGGGCCTTTTGAAAAATTAATTATGAAAGAGAAAAAACTGGCCGGCGTTGCTATTGACGACCTAGCTGCATTGGCCATTGTCGGGAACAAAACCAGCGTAATTCGTGCGCGAGCCAACCGACATGTTTATAAAATTACCGCCGGAAAAAACGGCTGCCTCCGCGAACGTCTCTAGCTATCACCGTTTTCAAAACTATTTTTTAAAGCAGGATTCCAGAAACTGTGATTCCAGAAAAAACAGCCAAGTATTTGTGTCACAAAAAAGAAAAAACAGAGTTCATACTCAACAATCAAGTAACTTAATTAAATTATATTATTTGTACATTCTTTGAAATTATTTGATTTTAAAGCAAGTTAACAATATGGTCCGTTGACAATAATTATGTCAAATTTATCTTGTTTGAAACACCGGTCAGTATAGAATAAATCCAAACAAGGTGGTTCGTATGTTAAAATTAAAACACAACTTACAAAAAATTATTTTTCTGATCTTTGTTCTGGCAACAACATCAGGATGTAACTCAGAAGTGACCTAATCTAAAAGTCGGCGGGCCAGATTACCAGTTGCTACAATCAGCACAACAGCGACAGCAACAGCGACAGCAACAGCGACAGCGACAGCAACAGCGACAGCAACAGCGACAGCAACAGCAACAGCAACAGCGACAGCGACAGCAACAAATGACATAACAGTTTCTTCTCAGCTTATTACGAATGTTTCACCGACAGGATTTGACGTCTTCGTTGGCTTTTTGGGTGATGAAAATGAAAATGCTGAAATCTATGTACAATATTGCAACGCGACTGATGCTGGAATTTCGTGCGACCCAGAAGCTGGTTACTCTATCGCCTTAATTCGAAATAGCACATATTTCGAAAAAACAGTTTCTACGCTCTCTTCTCCTGATGATCCTGGAGACATCCTAAGAGTAAAAATTTCCGTAATAGATTCTGATGGCGTAACAACGGCCATTTATCCACCGCAATTCATTACTCTAATGAAGCACATCTACCGATCGGTTGGCCCAGGTAATTCAGATTTATTAGCATCTGGACAATCAGTGGGCGCATTACACGTATCTAATTCTTTTGCATCTTTTTCTTCACCATTATCCGAAAACATTGGGATTGGCGATGTCGTTTTGTATGATTCTAACGATGATGGAGTCCTCGATAATCTGGCCGTCATATATGGCCGCTTATCTTCCTCACTCTTTGTAGTTAAAAATTCCCTAGGAAACCTGGCCATCCCCACAAACACCGATGATTCAGACTGGGCGATTTATCGAAGCTATACCTCTCTTTACAACGCAGAGCGCGGAACAATCAATTCTTCGATTTCAATACCAATGGATAATGATGCGTATTGGACAGTAGGGGGCGGCAGAAACATTTTATCGGCGGGAGAAATTTGGAATATTGTTTGTTACGGAGATAATTATGATACTACCCCGGTTCAAATTAGTGGATGGACAACATCCAGTACAAATTTTATTAAAATTTTCACACCCACTACCAAAGCGGAGGTGGGAGAAAGCCAGAGACACAATGGAGTCTGGAGAGATTCTGCTTACACGTTGCATATAACGAACTCCGTCGCCATCGTTAACTCCGTATCCTTTGTTAAAATTGAAGGTATCCAAATACTGCTTACAATAAATGTATTAGGATCTGGAAAAGGAGGAATTACAAACAATGGACAACCAGGAGGAGATGTTTCAATTTCCCATAACATTTTAAAAAGTGATACGACCGGTACAACTTCTAGTTTTTCGGGAATAACCACAGGGTCTTCGAGCAATGATACTTCTATCTTGAGAGTTTGGGACAATATCGTTTATGATTTCTATAACAAAAGTGATCCTACCCTGGCCATCAACGGCATCTACGGAGGAAGCGGTATTTATTATTATTACAATAACACCACCTATTCTTGCAATATCGGATTTGGGTTTGGAAGTGGAACTGTGACGAGAGTTTTGAGAAATAATCTTTCATACAACGATATTGTTAATAGTAACTTTAAGGACTACTCTTTTCCCGGAGGACACGTAAGCAGTAATAATATTTCCTCTGACGCCACATCTCCAAATGCTGCCTTTACGCTAATGACCGTACTTTTTAATGATGAATCCACTCGCAATCTTAGTTTAAATGAAAATGATTCCGCGGCCCTTGGCGCTGGCCTTGATTTGTCCAATGACCCGCTTAATCCTTTTTTGGACAATATTGTTGGAACTTTTTGGGACAGCAGTTGGAATATTGGGGCTCATTAAAAAAGTAAAATCAATGCTTCTAGGAGGCCATAAAAATTCGCTTCATCCACCCATTGCTCCACACTCGAAAGCGATCGATATAAGAAAAAGCGGCGGGAATGACAATTAACGTTAATAGCGTAGAACTAATCAAACCACCGATGATAGCATATCCCATGGCCGTGCGCTGCTTAGAAGACTCATTCAATCCAATGGCCACCGGAATAGTTCCAGCGATTAGCGCGATAGAGGTCATCAAGATCGGGCGCAATCTAACCTTTCCCGCAGCAATCAAAGCATCTGCCCGGGAGAGTCCGTTTTGCATTTGTTGAATCGTGTAATCCACCAGCAAAATGGAATTCTTGCAAGCAACCCCCATCAGCATCAAAATTCCTAGCATAGCAAACAAACTAATTGGCTCTTGCACCACAAACAACAACACAAAGGCCCCAGAAATGGCCAGCGGCAAGGCCAACATAATGGTGAAAGGAGTGATGAATGATTCAAACAAAGAAGCAAGTACCAAATAAATTATCAGCACCCCAAAACCTGCAGCGGTAAGCATAGAAACAATCATCTCTTGAAACATCTCCGTTGATCCGGCATAAACGGGTTTAATCTGAGGCGGTAACTTCAAATCGTCTTTTAAAATAGAATCAATTTTTTCAATGGCCTTATTAGTTCCCACTCCACGCACTACTGAACTCGTAATTTGAACATAGTACCCTCGATTGAGCCGATCAATGGTGGCCGCGCCCTCTGTTTCGCTAGTAGTTGCGACATCATTTAGCCGCACTGGCCAATTATTAATATTGGGAACAAACATCTTGGAAAAATTATCTTTTAAATTTCTCTGCTCCTGTTGCATTCGCACTCGCACGTTATACTCAAACCCCTTCTCGCGAAATTTGACTGGAACAACTCCTTCAATTTGCGAACGAATTTCGCTACCGATTGTTTTTGTATTTACTCCATAGACAGAGGCCGCATTTGACTTAATTGCCACCTGAAACTCCGGTTTACCTGGCCGAAAAGTTGTGTCAACGTCATAAAAAATATCCTCATTTTTTTTCATCAATTCCACGAGTTTAAAAGCATACTCCCGAATAAGGACTTGATCTGCACCGATTAAATTCAACATAAGCGCACTGCCCGGGCCACCGCCATTTTTAAACTCTCCCACCTTAGGATTTGCTGTCGCTACTACTGGATCGGCCAGCAATTCATTGCGAATCATATCCTTAAACGTCGGTGTATTAAATGGCCGCGCGTCTCGTGGAATCAAACGTACATAAAAACTTGCCTTGTATGATTCGTTGAACATTCCTCCCACCGTAATGGTGGTCATGGCAACCTCTTTGTGTTTTCTTAATATTTCATCAATTCGCATTGCCATTTTAGTGGTGGCATCCAAATTAGTTTTGGTTGGCAAATCAAAAGAGACCGAAAACTCCCCATTATCTTGCTCGGGAATAAACATTACCGGAATTTTCTTTACTGTGGCCATCGATAGAACAAAAACTACTATGCTAATAAAAAGCGTAATTAGTGGACGACGCACTACCACCGCAATAATTTGTCCATAAACACGCTCCAGCCAATCTTGAAATTTATTAAATACTGCCAACACCCAACCAAGTGAATGATCCCATATCCAAGTTTTAAATGAGCGACCTTCCCCACGTACGGCGGTGTGAACTCCGGAGGCCAGGTAAGCCGAAAGCATTGGGGCAATAGTCAGTGCATCAAACAAAGAGATGGCCATGGCAAAACAAATGGTAAAACCGAACTGTTTTAAAAATTGCCCAATGATTCCTGACATAAATCCAACCGGCGCAAACACCGCAATAACTACCGCTGTTGTAGCAATTACTGCCAAAGTAACCTCATGTGTTCCTGAAACTGCCGCCTTCATTGGAGAGGCGCCCTCTTCAATGTGGCGAAAAATATTTTCTCGTACTACGATGGCATCATCAATTAAAAGTCCTACCGCCAGCGAAAGGGCCATTAGTGAAATTACGTTGATTGAAAAATTGGCCATGGCCATTAAAATAAAGGCACCAATAAGTGAATTAGGAAGTGCAAGCGAAGTTATAATTGTGGATCGGCCATTTCCTAAGAAGAAAAAAACCACAAAAACGGTCAGTACTATTCCTAAAATAATTGTTACCTCTACATCTTCTACGTTATCACGAATTGCCTTGCTAGAGTTTTGTACAATATCAATGGATGGCGTCCCAGGCATTGTTTTAAAATCTTCGGCCATTTTACCTACTGCTTTTATGACCGCATCATTTACTCCTAGTGTATTAGAGCCAGATTGCTTATATACATTCATAAATAGCGATTTCTTTCCATTAACAAAAACGCGCGAAGACTCATCTTCTAGTGTATCTACTACTTTTCCCAAATCGCCAACGGTGGTGGCAGTGTTATTATATTTAAGGCCAACTAACGTCTCCGAAATATCTTTAAGCGATTTAAATTCGCCAATGCTTCTAAAAACTGTTTCGCTATCACCTTCTTGAATTTTTCCACTGGGAATATTTTCTCCCACCTGCCGCAGCTGGTTGGTAATCTGAGTAACTGAAAATTGGCGTGGCACTAATTGGTTGCGATCCAATTGAATTTGAATTTCCCTTTTTCTTCCACCTTTAATCTGAACTTGGCCGACATTATCCAATTGCTCAATGCGGGGTTTAATATATTGCTCGGCCAAGTCGTAGAGTTCGCGCTCATTTAAATTCCCCTGGATCGCCAAGGTCATGATGCTTGCGCTAGAAGGATCAAAGCGCATAATCGTGGGTTCTTTAATATCCGTCGGCATAAAAGGACGGGCAGAAGAAACTTTATCGCGCACTTGCTGCTCTGCCCATTTTACATCCACTTTAAGTTGAAATTCTGCAGTAACCTGACTTTGCCCTTCCAAGCTTTTGGAGGTGATTCTTTTAAGCCCAGAGATAATTCCGATGTGCTCCTCTAGTGGTTTAGTAATAAGAGTTTCAATTTCCTGCGGGCCAGCGCCTGGATATGCAACAGAAACTGCCACCGTTGGCAAGTTAACTTCAGGCATTTGATCAACTGGTAGGGCGAAAAATGAAACAATACCAATAACGATCATTACGATGATTACACAAGTAATAAAAACCGGCCTCTTAATGGAAAGTTCTCCCAACGTCATATAATAACTCCCAAACTTTTTAATTGTTGAGGATAACGCTGCACCGTAGGGCCGGCCAGGAAAAAGTTGACGTACATCCAGGTCATAAGTAAACTTTTTTAAGCACTATTTCTAAAGGAGATTCCATGAGAAGAATTATTTTTTCGCTGATACTCGTTGTCGCAATGGCCGTAATTTCTGAGAGCTTCGCCTCATCTTTAAAGAACGATTGTGCCAAACTTTCATCTTGCGTTGAGGCCATCAGCAAATTAACGGGAATAAAGTATCTTTTTCAAGAAGATGCTTCTATAAAAATTGATTCTTCTTCTAATTACGAACTGTCCAAGGAAAATGCTGACTCAATTTTCTCAGAAATTCTTTTTATCTCCTCTTTTGCCCGTCTTCCTCAAAAGGATGGACGTTTTGTCATCATTAACGCCAGAGATGTTCGCTATCATACCCTCCCAGAAGTAAATGCTTCGTATAAAAATCCACCAACACTTCCGGATAATTTCGATTTTTATCAACTGACGTATCGTTTTGAGAACGTGCCTGCGGAATTTGGTATCACAACTGAAGCACTTCGATATTGCCGCCCAATGCTTTCACGCTTCGGGCGCCTGACGGAAATTGGCAAAAACCAAACTATTATCGCTATGGATACTGCCAAAAATCTTGCCAAGATTTACAAGATTTTTAAGGAGTTAGATATTAGGCCAACAGCGGCTTATCTAAAGGAAAAAGAACGGGAAAAGGCAAAGCGCGATGAGCTTGATAAAATTGAGGCAAAAAACTGTCAATCTTTTCGTGATGAGCTGCGAAGAATGCAAACAGGCACAATCGAAGAACGTCGGCCAGTTGCCGATCCGGAGTAATATTCATCCCCTGTTTTTTAAAGGGTAGACAAAGTAAAATTAGTATTCTATTGTGCCATCAATCAGTTATCATCTTGGCGCGGGGTGGAGCAGTCTGGTAGCTCGTCGGGCTCATAACCCGAAGGTCGTCAGTTCAAATCTGGCCCCCGCAACCAATTCTTACAACATCCGAACCCCCCGGACATCTCATTATTGAAATGTCCGGGGGGTTTTAAGTTTTGGATATCATTAGATTTGTTTACATCAATTTTCAATTCTCCTTCGCTCATGGATCGATAATAGATATCAAATTTAAATCCCGATAGGAAATTTATTAAGATAGTTTTTGTCAGGTATTTTTAACGTTTTTTCTAAACTTTTATATAAAATGTCCGTTTGTTAACTTAAGAGATCTCTTCTGGGAAAATTTTAGTGCACGAAATAGGAGACAAAAATGATTTTTTTCCTAGCAACACTACGCGCTACCTACTTTGCCTTTATTATTTTTAATATTACCATGCTGGGATGTACACACACTACCAAACCAAACCAAACTAGTGATAGCACTATCGTAAAAAAAACATCTTTATCTTCATCTTTTGATGATCAAGATGAATTTTATGAATATCCCGAAGATCTTGTTGTTGCTGAAAACAATCCCTTGCCAGATTCTATTGCTCCTATCTCCAAGGCCAATAGAAGCATTGCATCTCTTTCATCTCCGGCCGAAATTGAAATAACGTCCAAGCAATTTAAGGAGGAGTTTGGTGCCACGGGAGACGGAATTACTGAAGATGGGATGGCATTTTTCAAATTAATTGAATATGTAAATGCTCTTCCCCAAGATACACCCGTGAAAATTATTTTCAAAGATCGATATGTAATTACCGGCGGCCCCAATCTGGCAACAAAATTTGGAATGGTTCAAGGAATCCCTCTGATTAAAAAAAAGAATGTAACCATCATCGCATCTGGCGCCGTATTTACTGTACCAAACTCATTTCTTTGGCAAAGGACTCTCCGCGGAGGTGATGATAACGATTATTTTGCTCAGGGTTTTCATGTAACCGGTGCAAATTTTAAGATGATTGGCGGATTATTAGATGGCCACTTTCAACATCGCATTGAAAGTGGTGCCGCCAGACCTGTTGCTTCTGAACGTAATTATGGTGGAAATGAATATGGACTTTGGATGCAAGGACAAAATTGGCAATTATCTCAAGTGACTTCTCGCAATTGGGGAACTGATGCTCTTCTGGTTCAATCTCCCGGAAAAGCAGAAGATTGTAATTTCGTGCGCGGCCGTAGAAATAATGTTAGTGTTGCTGCAATAGGGGCAATTACTGAAAACAATCCTGTAATTTTTGATCGTTGCAATTTTTACAGAGCATCCGCTTATCCCGAGGACTATTACAATGCACCGGGATCTGGCCTGCAAATCGAAAGTAAAAAATTTCCAGCGACCGTTATTGTTCGAAACAGTGTTTTTAAAAATAGTCGAAGAAATTCCATTCGTCTGTCTAGTAATGCAAAAAATTGCGTGATTGAAAATACGGTTGTCGATTCTGACATTGAATTTAGATCACCAAAAGAGAGTGACGAATACTTGGGACATCTAGGTGGACATCGTTTATATAAAGTTACGTTTGAGGAGCGCTCTTCTGTCCCTGCTATTTATGGCCGGAAGACCAATTCGCCAATTACTTTTGATAGATGTCTTTTTTTTGACTATAACCTATCAGAAAGTCCGATTATACAACGCTCAAACTACAGAAGAACTCCAGATGGCCCATTAGAATACAATCCAATCAAAGTAAAAAATTGTCGCTCGCCACTATCTAGTTTTGATTGGAATTCTCAAGTTTGGAAATAATTAAGCCTTGGCCATTTAGAGCATCCCGCCAGACAATTCAATAATAGTAAAAGACTTTTTATGCGTTACCTGATCTAATGGATAAAACATTGAACAGGGGAACTACAATGAAACATTCTACTATCATAATTTTATCTTCTCTTCTTTTCTCTTTTTCTTCTTTTGCCATGACAAGATTACCTGCCGCATTAACCGATGATTTGCTTAAGACGGTGGCCATTGAACTATTAATTAATAACATCAACGAAAACTACCGTGTAACCCAATTAACCGCCGGCCGTATTGATGATAATGGATTTGAATTGGCCGCGGCCATCGTTACCATCGTGAAGGCAAACGGAATTTGTATGAAAATTGCCGCCTCTGTTAGAGCGGACACTTGCACTAATGTTGAAACAAACTGCAAGCTAGGGGCCCACTCTCTCGACTGTAAAGAAAATTTAAGCGTCGAAGAATATTTGCTTCGACTATAATTAAACACATGCCTTCATAACCAAACGACCAAATATCCAATAGTTCAGGCCGAATAAATTACCAACAAACGCATTAAAATAGTCTTTTGTGCCATGGAAATTTTTGTCCATAATTGAAAGCAAGGGCAAGATCAACTACTATCTTGAATACACTTTATGTCTTCTTATATCTTCATTTGGGAGAAGCGAAATGAATTACACACCACTGCGCATCGCCACGATTCGTCCAGAGAAAACGCTTACCTTTGATCTTTTTGTTCTCTTTAAGGATCAGTATCTAAAATATGCTGAACGAGGAAAATTTCTACAACATGAACAGGTAGCAAAATTGCGTGTACAGAAAATTGCCCGTTTTTTTATTCTCTCTTCTGATGAAGAAGCCTACTTGAAGTTTTTTTCAGAAATTATGAATGAAGCGATGAATTGTGCCAAAACAGGATTGGATGACAAAGCAACCATTATTAGCGAATCAGTTGGTACGGCCGTTGATCTTATGCGTGAAGATCCGGGAAGCAAAAATTCTTATCGCCTAACTCAGCAGGCAGCGCACGGCCTTCGTGCCATGATAAACTCTAATCCAGAGGCCCTTAAAGCAATTTTCGGAAAAGTAGCGCCAACCGATGATATTATTGTCAAACACTCAATGAATGTGGCCATGCTCTCAACAAAAATGGCCGAGCTAGTTAAATGTAGTGAGGCGGAAATAGATAATATCGCAACCGCTGCACTAATTCATGATATAGGAATGTTTCAATTACCGGGTAGTGGCGCGCTATTTTCCAAAAAACAAACACAACTATCTCCGCAAGAAAAAGTAGTTTATAAATCTCATATTGAAAAGGCAGTAAAGCTTCTTGAGGGGAAGAACTATATTAATCCAGCGATAATTAATTTAATTATGCACCATGAAGAAAAATTATCTGGCAATGGCCCTCTTGGATTTAGAAAGCTGGGAAAACTCGAAGAGATTTTATCCATGGCCGATTGCTTTGATAAAAAAATTACCGCCAATAAAATGACAAAGAACGAGGCCATAAAAGAGTTTATGCTTGATGAATTGGGGAATTATGGCCTGGAACTTATGAATGCCTTTAAGAAAATGGTTAGGGCATTAGATTAGAATTTGACAAGACTCTCTTCTATAAATATCATGCCAGAAGGTGGCCAGATCTGTGATGATAGTATGTGCGGCGAACTCCGCCAGGTCGGGAACGAAGCAACGGTAACTGTCTCTGCTAGGTGTTGCTGGTTTGGCCGCCGCTTATTTTTTCCATTTTAGATATATAGTTTTTTTGATCGCAAGATTTTTAACCGAGAGAAGGGGAGAGAATTATAATGGCCTATCAAGTTCTGGCCAGAAAGTGGCGTCCGACAAAATTTGAAGAGGTCATTGGACAAGATCACATCATTAAATCTATCAAAAATGCCGTACTAAAAAATAAGGTGGGCCATGCCTATCTTCTTACCGGAACAAGAGGAGTCGGAAAAACTACCATCGCCAGAATTTTGGCCAAAGTTCTCCGCTGTGAAAACTTAGGCCCAGAGGCCACTCCTTGCGACAAATGTAGCTCCTGTCAAGATTTCTCTGGTGATGCCTCGATGAACATCCTCGAAATTGACGGTGCCTCAAATAATGGCATTGATAATATTCGGGAGTTAATTGCTAATGTGCAATATCTTCCAACTTCTGGCTCAAAGAAAATTTATATCATCGACGAAGTGCACATGGTAACTACTAGTGCTTTTAATGCTCTTTTAAAGACACTAGAAGAACCCCCTGCGCATGTTATTTTTATTTTCGCAACAACTGAGCCGGATAAATTAATGGGCACTGTCCTTTCTCGTTGCCAACGATTTGATTTGCGCCAAATGAAACTAGGGGACTTGGTGTCTTTTATTAATAAAATCGCTGCCGCCGAAAATATTAAATTTGAAAACAAAAGTCTTGTTGAACTTATTTGTAGGCAAGGAAATGGATCTGTCCGTGACACTTTGTCTATTTTAGATCAAATTTTAAGCTACTCTCTGGATAATTTTGTTACTGAAGAAATCGTGGCCTCTTCTTTGGGAATTGCTAAGGCCTCGGCCTTGGCAGATCTCGCTTTGTCCATGTTTTCTGGAGATGTTGCACTCTGTTCAAAGATATATCGAACACTAATCTACGAAAATGTGGCCATAAAAAATATCGTTTCCCAACTTTTAGATTTTATTTTTGATTGCATTGAGGCATTAAAAAATAATAAGCGATCATCTCATCATCTAGATTTATCTTTGGCCGAACTATATTGGATTTATGAAACAATTTCTCGCGATAGTGTTTGGGCAACTACCACCATTTCATCCGTTAACGTTGTTGAAATCATTTTACAAAAAATAACTTTGCGCCGAACATTTTTTAATAAAACAATTTCGGTCGAAAAAAAAAACTCTGATCCCCTCCCCTCCATCACAGTAGATAGATCTCCGGCAATAGAAGACAGGCCTCCTCTTGAACTTTCTCTTGTCAAAGAAGAAGCACGAAATTCTCCTTTGGAAAAAAACTGGGAAGGATTTTTGCATTACCTCGCGGCCATCTCGCCGGTTTCGGTGGCAAATTTAGAGCAAGGAAATATTACTAAGATTTCCAACCTTGCTAATTCCGCTCTCCCGTTGGAAATTGAACTTTCCTTCGGAGAGGCAGAACAAGTTTTTTATGAGCACTTACAAGAAAAATCTGTTCAAGAAAAATTAATTGAGCATCTATCAGAATATTTTTCAAAGAATAAGAGCAATTTGAAATTAGAATTTAAACTAATAAATGCCCACGAGCGAGAACGAACTAATTTCCAATCAAGAATGGAACAAAAGCTTGAAGATGAAGAGAAAAATGCGGAAAATTGGCGACAAGAACTTTTAAATGATGAAATTATTCTTTCTGCCGAAAAATTATTTAACTCTAAAATTGATAAAGTCGTAATTAATAAGCAACAGGAGCTGAAAAAATGAGTAAGGGAAATATGAACCAAATGCTAAAGCAAGCATCTCAAATGCAAAACAAATTGATGACACTGCAGAAAGAATTAGAGGCTCGAGAACTAGATATTTCTGCGGGTGGTGGCATGGTTAAAATTAAAATAAATGGTAAGCAAGAAATTTTAAATTTCGAACTAAATCCAGAGTGCGTAGATCCTTCTGATGTGGAGATGTTACAAGAATTGGTGAAAACGGCCGTGAATCAAGCAATTAAAGAATCACAAGACATGGTATCAACTGCCATGTCAAAAATTTCTGGTGGCATTAATATTCCGGGACTATTTTAATGATCGAACTCCCGGAGTCTATTAATAATTGCGTGGCATTTTTTAAAAAACTCCCCGGAGTAGGGGAGAAAACGGCCATTCGCCAGGTTTTGTTTTTGGCCGGGCTCGACATGCGAGATTTGGCGGCCTTTGGCGACGCTTTACGGGCACTTGCCGAGATAAAAAAATGTCAGGTTTGCGGAATGCTCTCCGACAACGACCTCTGTAAAATATGCAGCGATCATGGCCGCTTTGCCAGCAAAACAATCTGCGTAGTTGAAAACATCAATGATTGCATTGCTATTGAAAAAAGTGGCAACTACCATGGAAAATTTCACGTTTTGGGAGGAGTTCTAAACCCACTCTTGGGCCAAGGCCCTGATGAAATCAATTTAGATCGCTTAAAGGAACGAATCGTTGCCGAACAGGTCGAGGAGATTATTTTGGCGATTAACCCTACCGTAGAAGGGGATGCCACTTGTTCTTATATAAAACAGTTTTTGCCGGAATCAATAGAAATAGATAGAATTGGATTTGGTATGCCAATTGGAGGAAGTCTGGAGTATCTTGATGCTATGACTATCACCAAGGCGCTGGAAAACAGAAAGAAAATATAGGTTATATTCTTATGTCACATAGTAATTTTCAAACCATCATTGCCAAATTTTTTGATGGATATGATTTAGAAAAATCTCTTAAGCAAAATAGTATTTATCTGTGCCGCAACGATGGTATTTTGCTCTATACCTGTACTGGAAAAAAAATGGCACCCTCTTTAGATGATGTTTCGATCGGTGCTTTGCTGGGAGGCGTTTGGCAAGCGGCCGAGGCACTGGCCTCTTTTATTCCAACCAAGGCCATGTCAGATCGAAATCCCCCCGTCTATCGTTTGAGTTTTGATGATTCTTCTCAAGGAGTCTATATTCTTCCTATTACTCATCAGGCGCAAAAATATTATCTCTCTTTGAGTTACGCCCAGGAAATTAATCCCGGGCAATTGAAGGCAAATTTTCGCAAACTGGGAGAGGATTTGAATAAATTTTTAGATAAAAAGAAAATGGCAAATATCGTTACCGACAAAAAAGATAATTTGCTTTTTAATAATATAACTGATGAAGAGATGGATAGTCTTTTTAACTTTGCGGGCAACTAGATTTAGGTAATAAAAAATATGTCATTAGTAAATTATCCAAAAAAAGAAGTTAATTGCAAAATCGTCTACTACGGGCCAGGGATGGGTGGTAAGACTACTAATATCCAATATGTCTATAAAAAGACGGTTAAAGATGCCAAAGGGAAAATTATTTCGATAAATACCGCTAACGAACGCACAATTTTTTTTGACTTTCTTCCTTTGGATTTAGGAGAAATTCGCGGTTTTAAAACTCGTTTTCACCTATATTCGGTGCCTGGCCAAGTTTTTTATGAATCAAGTCGCAAATTGATTTTGCGAGGAGTGGACGGCGTAGTCTTTGTGGCCGACTCACAGGTTGATCGAATGGAAGCAAACATCGAAAGTTTGCAAAGTTTACAAAACAATCTTTTAGAACAAGGATACGATATCCATAAAATTCCACTCGTCATGCAATGGAATAAGCGGGATCTTCCGAATATTTCTTCGGTAGAAAACTTGAAGACCGAACTAAATAAGTGGAATGCTCCTGATTTTGAGTCCGTAGCAACCGATGGTTCTGGTGTTTTTGAAACTCTTAAAATGATTAGCAAGCTAGTTTTAATGAATTTGCGTGGTGGCCTTTCTGCGTAAGGAACATTCTTTTGAATAGCGAATATGGCCAACATATTTCTGTCTTGCTGCAAGAGTCTCTGGATTATTTACTGGGAAAAATCTCTCCTGAAGATAGCAGCGTTAAATATTTTGCTGATCTTACCTTCGGCCGAGGCGGCCACTCTTTAGCATTATCTCAACGAAATAGTTCTATACAACTTATTTGCCTCGATCAAGATCCAGAGGCCATTGAAAATGGCAAGGCAATGATCGCAGAAAAAAATCTATCAACACGAATCACTTTGCATCATGCAAATTTTCGGAACTTTAAAAAAATAGTCGAAACAAACCATCTAGAAATTATGCAAGGCCATGGTGGATTTGACGGAATTTTGATTGACCTAGGAGTCTCTTCTCATCAATTTGATACCGGAGAGCGAGGATTTTCATTTCGCTTCGACGGGCCCCTTGATATGCGCATGAATCCCGATGATGGTGGTGAACTTAATAGTTTTTCTACTGCGGCAGAGCTCATTAAAAATAGCACCCAAGAAGATCTAACAAAAATTTTTTTTGAATATGGAGAAGAGAAATTTGCTAAAAGAATTGCCCAAAAAATTTGTGAGGAGAGAAAAGTCCGAGAGATTAAGACTACCAACGATTTAGAAGAGATTATTTTTCACTGCTACCCGAAGGCCATGCGCCATGAAAAAATACATCCTGCCACTCGTGTTTTTCAAGCATTGCGAATTGCTGTCAATCACGAACTAGAAATTATTGAAGAGATGATTCCCATCCTCGCCCAAATGCTTTGCGTTGGTGGAAGATTGGCCATCATAAGTTTTCATTCATTAGAGGATAGAATTGTAAAACACTCTATGAGAAATTTGGAAAAAAATGAGGAGATTGGTCGGGTATTAACAAAAAAACCAATCATTCCCAGCAACGAAGAAATTTTGAGGAATTCTCGAGCAAGAAGTGCTAAAATGAGAGTGTTGGAGAGATTATAATTATCCTCTCTCCTTAATTTAAGTTAGATACAAACCAAGGAGTGGTTGTATGGCAATAATTAGGCCGTCGGCCGGGGCCAGTAGGGCGACAAAAAAAGAGCGAAAAAGTTTAGGCGAGTTTGTAAAAAATATCTTTTTTAGCTCTCAAGGATTTCCCATTTTTCTCACAGGCTCAGTAATAGCAATTTTAATTGTCCTTTTCCGCATGAAGGCCGTTGAGCTGGACTACGAAATGATTACTATCCGTGAAAAAATTAATGATTCCCAGGCCGAGACAAAGGAATTGGATGCTGAAAAAGCAAAGCTTCTGGCCGTTGATCGACTGCGTGGCCTTGCAAAAAAATATGAACTACACACTCCTCAGCAAGAACAAATTATTGTTATTCCTTAGAGGACAGATATTTTAAAATGGTTATTAAACATAGAATCATTTTCACCTTTCTTTCGCTGGCGTTCTTTTTTTTCATAGTCTTTTTAAAAGCTTTTATCGTGCAGGTATATGATCGCGCGGAGTTAATTGAAAAATCGAAAAAGCAAATTTTCCGCGAAAGCAAAGTCTTTTCTCATCGTGGAAATATCTATGATCGCAATGGCTCGCCTTTGGCCATAAACGTCCAAACCTATAGTATTTTTACTATCCCTAAAAACGTAAAGGGAGGAAACGAAAATTACCGAAAACTCGGCCGCATCGTGCCAGAGTTAGGGGCAGCTAAAATTCTATCAACAATTAAAAATCGCGAAAAATACACTTGGATTGCACGCAAAATCTCTTTAACAGATAAACAAGTTGATGCCATTTCAGAATTAAGCAAAAATGGCGGAATATATATAGAGCCAGTTCCACAAAGAATCTATCCCAACCGAGAACTCATGTCGCAAGTTTTGGGTTTTGTCGGCGTAGACAACATGGGATTGGCAGGAGCGGAATATCAATTTGATGATCGCCTACGCGGTCGGCCATCCATCATCCGTTACTATTTAGATGCTAAAGGACGTCCCATTAAAACGGAGGGCCCGGCCGTAACTAGTAATGCGGAAGATATTTATTTAAGTCTAGACAAAGAACTACAGGCCGTTGCCGAAAAATATTTAAAAGAGGCCGTCTTAGAGACAGGATCAAAAATTGGGGGGATTGGAATCATTGATCCGGCCAATGGTGAAATTTTAGCAGTGGCCAATTATCCCTCCTTTGATGCCAATACTCTTTCGCTCTCTCGTCCAGAAAATCGTAAACTCTCCTTTGTCGTTGATCCTATTGAACCAGGATCAATCTTTAAAATTTTAACAGTGGCCTCAGCACTAGAAAACAAAGTGGCCACTCCAACTACAAACTATTACTGCGAACAAGGCCGATTTTTAGTGGACAATCACTACATCAGTGAAGCCGAGACAACTAAAAAATATGAATGGCTCTCTGTAAAAGAAATCATTGAACATAGTTCCAACATTGGCACTACCAAAATTGCTTTTGATTTAACTTTCCCAAAACTAAATGAAACACTTATTGGCCTAAACATTGGGCAGAAAACTGGAATTGGAATTCCGGGGGAATCACGCGGAATTTTTGCACACAAGCAAAATGTATCTCCGCTGGCCCTAAGTAATTTGAGCTTTGGCCAAGGAGTTGCTACTACCGGGATTCAAATTTTGTCCGCCTATGCGGCCATTGCCAACGGTGGAAATTATATTACCCCGACGATTGTTAAAAGAGCGAAAGAAGCAATTAGGACGCGTCGGGTTTTCTCTTACAAAACAGCAAAAGAATTAACCGATATGCTGGTAGGGGCCGTGGAACAAGGAACCGGATCAAATGCCATGATTCCTTATTTTAAAATCGCAGGAAAGACTGGAACTGCTCAACGTCCAGATACGGCCGGAGGATATAGTGGATATATTCCTGGTTTCATCGGTTTTCCTGTTAACGTTAATAAAAAATTTGTTATCTATGTTTATTTGGATAATCCACAAACTAGCTCCTACTATGGGAACACGCTGGCGGCACCGGTATTTAAAAAAGTGGCACAATACATTCTATACAATAATAAGGAAATTAAAGCACTGGCCACCGCTGATCGAAAGGAAAATATTCGTGAGCAGCAAAATTTTGATACAATCAAAACACAACAATCAGCAACTAGATTATTTGACAAAAAGATTGTTCCCAATTTATTGGGCCTTGACCGTGCGGCCATTCGCCGCATTATTGAAAGATACGGTTACAAAATTGTGGAAAGAGGAATCGGCGTTGTGACCTCTCAAATGCCAGATCCTCAAACACAGTATGAGGAAAACTCAGTAATAAATATTCGCTACTCTCCTCCAGAATATGAATAAAAAAATGTTGCAAGAAATTTTGGCACCGCTTGGTATTGACTGTTCTTCGTTGTCAAACAACATAAACATTGAAGGAATAACTTCTAATTTGCAGCATGCCTCCTCAACCGATTTGGCCTTTTATCGAATCCTGCCAGGAAAAGAGGCAGAAGAAAAATATATACAAAGAATCTCTTCTGCTCGATGTGGCCTATTAATCATCAATCGCCCCCCTCCGATGCCAATCTTTAACAACACACTGGTGATAAGTGATAATTATTTTCTGCCAGTACAAAAAAAATTGGCAGACATCTTATATCCCTTCCCTGCACAATTAAAATTGGTAGGAGTGACGGGCACCAACGGAAAAACCACCACCGTTAATCTGGCCGCTCAGATTGCCGGCCAATTAGGAAAGAAGGCCATTAGTATTGGTACATTGGGAATAAAAAATCAGAAAAATGAAATTTTGGTAGAGACACTTGATTCAACCATGCCCTCTTTCATTGAACTACGCCGACTACTTTTTACCTACGCTAAAAATGCGGAGGTGGCATTTATGGAAATTAGTAGTCATGGCCTCGATCAAAATAGATTGTATGATTTAAAACTTGCAGTGGCCGCGTGGACAAATCTCACACAAGATCACTTGGACTACCATCACGATATGGAAACCTACTTCAAGGCCAAGGCAAAGATCGCAACAACTTCGCTGGTAGAAAATGGAATTTGCTTTTTTTCAGAAGGAGAGGAGATGCTTTGTGCCAAAGTTGCCGCCAGTAGTAATAGGGCCGTGATGGCCGCCAGGATGGATTGGGGTAATTTAGAAAAACTTCCTCTGTTTTTTCGTTCGCTTTTTAATCGTAAAAATTTACAACTTGCTTTGCAGTTGAATGGATTTATTTTTGAAAAAAATAAAAAAGCGATTACTCCTTCTCAAATTAATCTAGAAAAAATCACTCCTCCTGAAGGGAGGCTTAATATTATACCTTTCAAGGATAATTATATTGTAATTGATTATGCACACACTCCCGACGCTTTAGAAAATATTGCTCTCGCCTTATCACGCGATTTTTCTGAAAAAAAACTGGCCATAATTTTTGGTTGCGGTGGAAATCGAGATCGCAAAAAAAGGCCACTCATGGGCGCCATCGCCAAACAGTATGCTTCTCGAGTAGTTGTAACATCTGATAACCCTCGCGATGAAGTGCCAGAAGCAATCATTCAAGAGATCTTGGCCGGCATTTCTGATTTGCATTCTGTTACGGTAGAAGCAGATAGGAGTAAGGCCATTAAAATGGTGATGGCGACTGCCTCCAACGAAGTAATTCTTATCGCTGGAAAAGGCCATGAGACTTACCAGGAAATTAAAGGAGTAAAGTATCCATTTTCTGATTATAGCGAGGTGGAAAAGTGGAAAAGCTAAAAATTGCCTATAAAAATATTCTCTCGTGCTCCACCACCTCCCTTCATTTTTATCAAGGGACTTTGGCCCTCCCCAAATATTTTTCTGGGATATCCACCGACACTCGTTCTTGTCGTGAGGAAGATCTTTTTGTAGCTATTGCTGGAGAAAGTTTTGATGGGTTTGATCATCTTGAAAAAGTTTTAGAAAATGCTAGCAATAGAATATTGTTGGCCGTCTTTCAATCCAGTGCTAAAAATACCCAGCGGCTACTTTCCTTTCAGGCCAAATACTCTCATATAAGTTTTTTGGAAGTCACAAACAGTATAACTTTTTTGCAGGAATTGGCCGGCCATCACCGAGATGATTGGATGGCACATTCAGCACAAAATAGCATTATTGGAATAACTGGATCCAATGGGAAAACTACCACCAAAGAGATGGTGGCCCACTTTTTTGAAGCAATCTATCCCAAGAAAGTTTTGGCCACTCGCGGAAATTTAAATAATCATATTGGTGTTCCTCTCACTCTTTTACGCCTTACTTCACAACACCAGATTGCCATTATTGAAATGGGATCTAATCACCCCGGAGAAATTGAGGCCCTTTGTAATATTGCTCGGCCACACTCCGGAATTATAACCAATATTGGTTCGGCACACTTAGAATTTTTTAAAGACGAAGAGGGTGTGTTTTTAGAAAAAAGCGCCCTATATCGGGCAATTTGGGGCCGGCCAGATCGCAAATTTTTTATTATTCCTCTTGATGATCCCTATCTTTCTCGACTTGCGCCCTTCCCTGGTGCTTTTTTCTTTGCTGAAAAAGAAGCATCTTCTCTTTCTGATACTCACTCTTTTTGGCAACTACGTTTTACGGCATCTAATTCACTTGTGCTAATTAATCGTACACAAAACATTACGATTAATATTAACAATGACGCTGTATCAGAAAAACATAATTTAAAAAATTTAGCAATGGCCTTGCTTTTGGCCTACTGCTACTCCCCTAATGCTCTTCGCGAACTTGAATTGGCCGGTAACAATTTTTCTCCACCAAAAAACAACCGCTCGATGTGGGTTACTCCTGATAACAGCAGTGTTCAGATTTTTTTAGATGCCTATAATGCTAATCCCTCTTCCATGCGTGCCTCTTTGCTATATTTTTGTGAACATGCTAACGCCAACAGTATTGATCTAGGGGAGTGTGCTTTTATTTTGGGAGATATGAATGAATTGGGAGATAGATGCCAAGAATTTCATGTTGAAATTGGATCTTTGATGGCCCAGCAAAAAATTACTGCCGCTTTTTTTATTGGCAAATATGCTAAATTCTACCAGCAGGGATTTGGAAATACCGGTAAGGTATTTGAACAAAAAAGCGCTTTTCTTCCTCTTTGGATGGAAATCAGAAAAAAATATCGCTATGTTTTTATTAAAGGTAGTCGCTCTGTTCAGCTGGAGTCATTGGTTTAACGGAGATGGTTTTTTTTATTCGGTGCCGGCAGCAGTCTAAAAGCGATAGGAGAACATTGCTCCGGCACCACTGTCATCATTTCCACTATAAGCAAAGGGGGCCAGGTCTAATTGACTGCCAAAAAAATACTCTTCCGAGTTGTTTTTATTTATGGCCGCATATCCCGCAATTATCACATTAATTCCGCCTAAAAAAAGATAGGTGTTTTTTACTTTCTCCGTCGATTTATAAATTAAGGCATTAATGAAATATTGGGTGGCAAGTAGGGACGTGGAATAAAAAATATAAAGTCGCCTTGCTCTGGCCTCTTTGGCCGAAATTTCTAGAAGATGTTGGGCGATTGATGATTTAGAATAGTTATCAACATTATCATCTGTTAGTAGTTTATAAAAGCTAGCATCAACATCTGGAGAGGTTAGTTTATATATCCCTCGTCCTACATTTATGATGCCAATTGTCTGAATTGCTGCATATGATATTTTTGTAAAACTGCTTTCTGAATAGATATATCCAAAATTTCCCACTAAAAAGGCCATCCCGCCAGAAATAATATTTTCATATTGATTGTACTTAAATGGCCGTTTGGAATTTTGATACTGATTTTCATAGAACAAAATTGCGCGAGAATTTGAGTCTGAAGCATTCGCCTGACTATTGCCATATCCTGCCTTTACGGCCAAAAAACATAAAATGATGTAAGCAGATATTTGTTTCATAGAATTATATCAATCCCGGTGTAGATTGAATGCTCCGTACTTTGCTGTGCCGATCCTAAACATGACTCCCTTGAATAAGTAAGTCCAATGTTTAAATATTGTGAATTAAATCGCATACCCCAACTTTGAAAATATTTACCGCTGCTAAATAGAAGTGAAAATAGTCCGATGTTGTAACGCGAACTCATAATGATATGTTCTTGGCCCAATTCTAAAAAATATCCATAAAATGGAATCTCCAGCGATAAATCAAAAGCACCATAAGTAGTTTTTAAGTTTTTGCCTAATCCCAAAGTTGAGTATGTTTCAAACAAAAAATTTGTTTGCATAACCGCGGCCGTTCCAAGATCATTCCTTTGATCGTGGCCATCATTAATTTTACTATTTATGTTTTTGATTTGTAGTGCCAGTTTTGGAAAAAAAAGTGAGTCGTTATCAACAAAAAAACCAAGATCGGCCGCAACACCATAGATTGTTTTCATTTGAACTAAGTCCTCAGGGGAAGAGAGGGCCAAGTCAAAAACTGAAAATACAGTGTTTGCAAATCCATGTTCATAATAAAAGATGCTACCCCCTGCCGATAACGAAAACGTATTCGAAAAAATTGTGCTCTGGCCCAGCTTTCTACCGCTGGTTAGTCGCAAATTTTCATGATTCACTATATATAAGGAAATTTCTGGAAAGGCGGGATTAAACATATATAAATCTGCCAGCAGATAATATGGCGAATATGCAATTTCAAACATCTTTGCTTTAAAAACAAAATCCGAATTAAAAGAAAAGGTAGTGAAACTACTTGTTTGAAATATTTTTCTAACCATCTCTTCTGTTATTGGATAAAAAATAAGATTATGGCCATTATCAATGGAATTACCATCCGACTTTCCCGCAAAAATGACCGAAACATCGTCTTCTTGTGAATATGAAAACAGCGCAGGATTACAACGCGCTGAAAAATTTTCTTTTGCTATAGTCGAACAAGCATTTCCCAGTGCCACCGTCTCAAAATTTCCGTTGGGGCGTAGCTGATGCGTGACAATTAGTGCTTGTGCCACATTTGCACATAGCACTAAGCTAGCAAAGGTCTTCTTTATATTCCTCAATGATTTTCTTAATAGCATCTTTTTGTTCTTCATTAAGTTCTTTTGGAGGGTTTAGCATAATACCATCGATATTCCATTCTTTTGAATTATTGTTTTTTGAAACATCACTTTCTTTTTTATTTGACGATGCGCTGATAAAATAGTGCATCCCATTTGAAAAGTGGCGATAATTTTTTATAAAACTATCCAATCTAGTATTACAGCCAACGTCAAACATATCGTTAATCTGCTCAACATATAAAGCATCCTTCACTGCAGCGGCGGCCAAATATGCGCCCAAAACACTAATCTGTTGCTTCGCATTTTTATTTAATCTAGATTTCTTCGGGGCCAGCCCTTTAATTTTTTCTAAAAGATCAATCGATGCATATAGTAGTGCAGTATCTACCGTCTCTAGCGATGGTACTTGCGCTAGTGTCGGCAATGACTCAAAAACGTTGTATATCAACTTAAATAGATTCACGCGCTCATCTATCTTCAACAGGCCATATTCAATTTCGTCATCCCAATTATCTAGCGCATATTTTTTGATTTTTTTCTTTAGCTCTCCTTCGTCTTCTGGAAAGTTTTTTATTTTTGAGTCCATCTCTTTTTCACAATCCACATTCATCGCCTCAGCAGACGAGATGTGAGTGCTAACAAATTCATACATCGTCGTTTGCTTAAAAAAAACTGGCGAATCAATCTCGAAATTTGCCCAACACATATAATGGTGGCCAGAAGAATCTTCATATTCGTAATCACTGATATAATCAATCTCCACCGTATAACTTATGTTCTGAGGATTCATTGCTTCCACACTCTTTCTCTTTTGCTCTGAACTTGTAGTTCCGCTTTTCGCATCCTGGCCCAAAAAAAGTCTAGAAAAATACCTTTGCGTCTCGCTAGAATAGGACCGCATCATTTCCCAATCAACCATGGCCGTCTTAAATAGTTGCATTTTTACAATCGGAAATAGTGAGTAGATATCAACGCCGCCTTTTATCGATAAGGCCTGCGCTTTCAAGTATTGTATTTCTAAATTTTCTGGCAAATAAGCAAGCGCCTGGTCTATTAACTTTAGTGCTAATCTGTGGTCTTGTGCATTCAGCGCATTTAAAATTTCTTCTTCCAGAAGGTCTGCCTTTTGTTTTTTGTCCTGCTGGTTTCCGCATGACGCTATCAATAATAAAATAATTAGCGGAAGTAAGAATGCGCGTAATGGTAATTCTTTTTGAAACATTTTGTGAATATACACAATCTTTTATTTTTTACAAGGTATTTCCTGAAATTACATGCTTTTAAGAGTTTTACTTTTTTAAAAAAACGACGGTGAAAAATTGACACGCCCAAGCTAACGATCAAAAAACGTCTAGCATATTCTTGTAAAACTTCCCTAATCAAGCGTACAGAGACGCAAAAGTGACCATTTTTTTTACAGAGGTATGTAATTTGGGGTAATAGTCAGTTTTAAAATTGATGAAATTAATAGAAAAGATAAAATCTATTCAATGAGACTGTAACCACTAATTATAGGAGCAATCACATGAAAAAATTAATCTTTATACTAATAACGCTAACCTCATTATCAGCAATGGCCGCGACTGAAGACGCGACAAAAAAAGCAGAAGTTCCAGAGACTTTTTCTACCTCTTTTTTATTTAAAGATCTTTGGGATTATGGACCGACCCCCTTTGTAAGATTAACAAATGTAAACAATGGACAAGCTAGCCACCTATATTGCAATCATGACAGTAATATTCCTGATGACTTCATATCTTACTACAATCGGGCCAATCAACCTGTCGCGGTGTTTGAATTTCCTAGCGAAAAAATCTGTCGCGAATTTTTTGACTGCGCAGCTTATTACTCTGAAGGAAAAGAACTAAAAATTGAAGTTAATCGTCAGACAAAGAAAATAATTAAAATAGAGTTGCCAGAAGGATGTAAAAAAGATCTTTGGTCTTCGTTGGAACAAAATGCTGACGGCTAGTCGCCAATAATAAGTGACATCGATTGCCGCTACATCACTCCGATCTCTTTCTCGCGAAATTTTCCCAGTCGCTTGCGAATAAGGGTATCGCGTTCTGCTTGAACTGTTTTATTTTTCGCATCGGTAACAAGCTCTTCTGTTCGATTATATAGTGCGCTAGTGTCTTGAATATCCTCTTGCAAGTGGCCAATGGAACTGGCTATTGTCTTAAATGCATTTCTCATTTGCACTAGCTCGTGGGCCAAGCGCTCATTATCTGCCTTGATTTCTTGCGCCTCTTGATACTGCCGTTTAATAATTATACTCTGCTCTTGAGCACTTTGAATAAGCTCATCTTTATGCTTGATTTCCCCTCGTAGGTTGCGTGAAAAATCTTTTAGCTTATCTAAATCTGTTTCATAAAGAGCAACCTTTCGACTTAATTGCTCATTTTCTTTTTTTAGTGCTTCGATACTTAAATGGGCCTGCTGAAATTCTCCACGAACTTTCGTAGTTTCTTCTTTACCTTTTTCCACTTCTTCTTTTTGTGCCTGTGCATATTTACGGATCTCTTCGATGTAAGCACTTGTTTTATACTCATGCGCCTGCATCGTCCTAATATGTCCCTTTAATTTCTCCACCTCTTCTTTTAATTGATTGGCCTCTATTTTATAAATCTGTGTCTGCTCTTTTGCCTGTTTAAAATCAGACTGTGCCTGATCAACATCCTTCTTTTGCTTGGTAATTTCTTCTTGTAATTTTTGAATTTCCTGGCGGGCCTTCTCCCCAAAAGTTTTTAACTCGTTAGAGTAACGAATTAATTCCTCTACGTCGCTTTTGTGTTTTGCTTGATTGTGCTCTTGGGCCTCAACCTTTAACTTTCGTTCTTCTACATCAGCGCGCATATTATCTACGCGCTCTTTGTCTTTTAGAATGTCACCTTTTAAGTTCTCTAGCTCTTGCATTTTTTCGTTAGCAGAAATAATTAACTGTTCTGCCTTGGCGGTTTGTGCTGCTGCCGCGCTCTGAATACGATCAGCATGGGCCCGTGTCTCTCGGCCATATTTTCTCAAGGCCTCAATTTCCCGATCAGCATTTTCTAGTTGTTCTGTTAAAGTAGCAATGGCCTTGTTATCTTGCTCTGTGGTTTTCTTTTCTAGCGCTATTTTATTTTTTAGAAAATCATCGCGTAATAACTCGAGTTGATCTTTGATTTCATCAATTTCAGGTTGTCTGGCCTCCCAGACCGCACGATATATTCCTCGCTTTTTAGCATCCCCTAAAAGGCCGAAGATGGCGCGGTTGTGTGAAATAAGTTCTTCCAAATTTTGGTATATTTTCCGACTCATTTTATTGGCCTCCATTCCAACACAAGAGATACTGGATATATTATAAACGTTATTGCGTTAAATGCTAGGGCCTAAATTTGCCGACTAAAATGGTAATATTCTTTACTAAGATTACTCAACTAACGGAAATTTTAAGAAAGAGAGGGGAATTTGATGTTCGTTTTTTTGCGCGCCTCAAGTGCTATTTCGTAACCTGCATCAGCGTGTCTAACGATTCCCATTCCCGAATCAGAGTTTAAAACACGAGATAGGCGCTTGTCCATCTGCTCCGTTCCATCACAAACAATGACCATACCGGCATGTTGCGAGTAACCCATTCCTACTCCGCCCCCATGATGAAAACTGGCCCAGGATGCTCCGTTCATGGTGTTAATCATAAGATTAAGCAAAGGCCAATCGCTTACTGCATCAGAACCATCTCTCATCGCTTCTGTCTCGCGATTAGGAGAGGCCACCGATCCACTATCCAGATGATCTCGGCCAATTACGATAGGTGCTTTAACTTTTTTATCGCGAACTAATCTATTAAAAAGCAATCCGGCCTTCTCTCGATCACCATATGGGAGCCAGCAGATACGTGCAGGCAGTCCTTGAAAAGTAATCATGCTATGTGCCTTGTCGAGCCAATTGATTAGTTTTTTATTTTCTGAAAAAAGCTCTTTTAATGCTTGATCTGTTACATGAATATCCGCAGGGTCTCCGGACAGGGCCACCCAGCGAAAAGGGCCGGAGCCTTCACAAAAAAGTGGCCGAATATAGGCGGGAGTAAATCCCGGGAAATCAAAAGCATTTTCCACGCCGACTTTCTGAGCTCCGGCCCGCAAATTATTTCCATAGTCAAAAACATGTGATCCCATCTTTTGCAATTTCAACATAGCTCGAACATGATCACCCATGGTGTTATAGCTCTCTTGAGTATATTTTTCTGGATTGGTTTGACGCAAGGCCTTGGCCTCTTGCAAGCTCATATTGCGCGGAACATAGCCATTAAGTGGATCGTGAGCAGAAGTCTGATCTGTAGTTAAGTCAGGAATTATATTTTTTGAAATTATATATTCAAAAAAATCCGCCGCATTTCCTACGGTAGCAATGGAAACTGCCTTACGTTCTTTTTTTGCCGCTAATGCCATGGCAATGGCCTCATCAAATGATGAGGCCAAGTGATCCAGATATTTTGATTTGAGTCTTTTTTCAATGCGACTTTTATCTACATCGCAACCCAAAAATACTCCTTCGGCCATTTTTACCGCCAAAGGCTGTGCCCCCCCCATTCCGCCAATCCCGGCAGAGAGAACTAATTTACCGGCCAGTGAAGATCCTTTTCCATAGTGTTTTTCCGCGGCGGCCATAAAGGTCTCATAGGTTCCCTGTAAAATTCCTTGGCCTCCAATATAGATCCAAGAACCAGCTGTCATTTGTCCATACATCATCAAATCTTCCGCTTTTAGATGATTGAAGTGATTCCAAGTTGCCCAGTTGGGAACGAGATTGGAATTTGCGATCAAAACTCGGGGGCCATAAGGATGACTTGGCATGATGGCCACTGGTTTTCCAGATTGGATTAGCAGTGTTTCATTATCTTCTAAGTTTTTTAAGGCCGAAATAATATCGGCCAATGCCTTAAAGTTACGCGCGGCCTGGCCATTTCCTCCATAGACAATCAAGTTGTCTCGGTCTTCCGCTACCTCCGGATGAAGATTATTTAAGAGGCAGCGTAAAGCGGCCTCTTGATGCCATCCTTTACAGGTAAGTTTTGTACCAGTAGGAGGAAGGGGAATTTCAAATTTTCGATGAAGCTCATTTTTTTTGTCACTCATTTTAACTCTCCCACAATAGATTCTACAACATCAACCAGTTCATTACTGTTGATAAGGTTTACAATGTTTTGAATATCTCGATAAAAAACTCGATCTTCTTCAATGGTGGCAACATGGGTGCGAATGCGTTGATAGACCGCCTCAAGTGCTGGTGAAGTTTTAAGTGGCCGTTGAAATTCCAACGCTTGTGTATTGCAAAGAAGTTCAATGGCCAAGACATTTTTTACATTGAACAAAACTTCTAATAATTTACGGCCAGCAGTAACCCCCATAGAAACATGGTCTTCTTTGTCTGTCGAAGTGGGAATAGAGTCTATAGAAGCTGGGTGACACAAATATTTATTCTCTGAAGCAAGTGCCGCGGCCGTAACATGCGCAATCATTAATCCTGAATTGAGTCCAGAATTTTTTACCAAAAATGCCGGAAGTTCAGAAAAAACCGGATTCATCATTTTCTCAATGCGCCGTTCACATATATTGGCCACTTCTGATAGGCCCATGGCCAAATAATCTAGTGCCAGCGCAACCGCTTCACCATGAAAATTTCCACCAGAGATAACTTCTTTAGTTTTTAATAAAACAAGCGGATTGTCTGTCACTGAATTCATCTCGCGCTCAACTACTTCCAAAGTGTGCATCAACGTCTGTCGACAAGCACCATGTACTTGGGGAACACAGCGCAAAGAGTAGGGATCTTGCACCTTGGCACACTTTCGATGGGAATTAATCAGTTTTGATCCGGCCAGGGTTTTATTCAAATTGTAAGTACAAGCAAGTTGGCCAGGATGCGGTTTTAAATTGGCAATCTCGGGATGATAGGCCTTATCGGTTCCTTTTACGGCATCTAGGGTTAAGGCCGCAGAGATATCTGCTAGCTTATAGAGATTGCGTGCTTCATGAAGAGCTATTGCTCCAAGTGCACTCATCACAGAAGTTCCATTAATAAGAGCTAGTCCATCTTTGGGGCCGAGCTTGGCCGGCCTCTTTTTGATAGACTCGATCGCAAAGTCCGCCCGAATAATCTTCCCCTCCTGCTCTACTTCTCCCTCTCCAATAAGGGCCAAAGCGATGTGAGAAAGAGGTGCCAAATCTCCAGAAGCACCAACCGAACCTTTTTCAAAAACAACTGGAGTAATTCCATGGTTAATAAAATCAAGAAGCAATTCCACAATCTCCGGATTGATTCCAGAAAATCCGCGACAAAGACAGTTTGCTCGTAAAAGCATTATTGCACGAACAACTTCTCGGCCAAAAGGACGGCCCACTCCTGTGCAGTGGGAACGAATCAAGTTAATTTGCAATTTTTCTAAATCCGCAGGCCGTATGTGTTTATTTGAAAGAGCACCAAAGCCAGTATTTATTCCGTATACGGGAGTTGTTCCTCCCGCAATATCTAAAACCACCTGTCGAGATGCGGCCATGACTTTTTTTGCCTGTTCGTCAATTGCCACTTGAATTAAAGAGGCCCGACTAAACGCAATTTTATATACTGAAGAAACATCTAGTCCTGAGCCATTAATGAAGACAGTCTCTCCACTATTTTTTTTAAAAGTTGTTTTTTTACTGCTCTTTTTTGTAGATGACGCCATAACAATTACTCTCTTAGTTGATTGATTTTTTTCTGATAGTTATTATTTTCTACTCTAAATACAAAAGATCCGGCCACAAAATTATCCACTCCCAAGGCCGTCAGTTGCTTAGCATTGATCTCGGAAATTCCGCCATCAATTTGGATGGAAAAATTTAATTTCCTCTCCTGGCGAATTTTATTCAGTTCTTTCAATTTATCAAACGCCTCCGGCAAAAAAGACTGGCCACCAAATCCCGGTTCAACTGACATTAATAAAAAAAGATTGATTTTTTCTAAAACGGCCATAGGAATTGTTTGCAAATCCGTTTTAGGCCTAATAGAGATCCCCACTGACGGGTAATACTTCTTGGCCTGCTCAATCATTGCTTTTGCTTGCTGCTCATTTTTACATGCTTCATAGTGAAAAGTTAAATTGTGAATTTTATTTTTGGCCAAAGTTTCAAAATAAAACTCCGGATTAGTTACCATCAAATGTGCATCCAGTGGATGCTTAGCAATTGAAGCAATCTTGGCAATGATGGGATGGCCAAACGTAAGATTAGGAACAAAATGTCCATCCATAATATCAAGATGGTACCAAATGTTTTCAATCTTATTTAATATTTTTATCTCTCGCTCAATATTTAAAAAATCGCAAGAGAGAAGACTGGGAGAAACAATGACTTTGCTCATAAAAATCGTCCTTTCCTATAGTACTCTACTCTTTGAGCGGTGTAAGAACAATCATCTCTGGAGAACTTTGGTATTTATTTTTCAAAGCAACTACCAACTCTTGATCACCAGAAATTTTTTTGCCCTCTAGTTGAATTTCGCGCAAGCGTAGCGCTCCGTCACTACAACCAACGAGCAAAGTTCCAAAATCTAAGAAAATTTTTCCCGGAGATAATGCCATTTTCTCCTCAGTAACATCAAAAATTTTTAATCGCTGTCCAGCAATGAAACAAAAAATTCCCGGCCATGGGTAATAGGCCTTTAACATTCGTTCAATCTTTTGACGTGAACAGGTGACAAAATCAACATATCCATCATTTTTTTTTATAGTCGGTGCATACGAAGCAAGGCCATGATCTTGTGGAGTATAAATTATTTCTCCGGATGATAACTGAGTAATAAATTTTTCACACCCTTTTGCTGCTTCTATTTTAAGTTTATTAAAAAGAGTTTCGCTATTTTCTTCTTTTGAAATCTCAACACTATGCCCATAAACTAAATCACCGGCATCCATCTCTTTTACCATCTTTTGGATAGAAACTCCGGTGGATTGTTCCCCCGCAAGAAGAGCATATTGAATTGGTGCCGCACCTCGATATTTAGGTAAAAGAGATGTGTGAATATTAAAAGCTCCAATGGCCGGAATCTTCAGAAGCTTTTCAGATAAAAATTGAGCAAAGGCCAAGACAATAAATAGATCTACCTTTTCTTGGACAAATTCGGCCAAAAGGGATTCTTCTTTGTTGATATTTGCCGTCTGACAAAGAGAAATATGTCTGTTTTTAGCACAAACCGCAACGGGAGGAGGAGAGAGGTGTTGGCCACGTCCGGCCGGCCGGTCCGGCATCGTAACAACTTTTATTAAATCAATCTCAGGATTTTGTGCCAACATTTCCAACGTCGGAATTGAAAAATCAGGAGTGCCAAAAAAAACTGTCTTGAACTTTCGTTCTGTCACTTTTGCGCTCCTATTCTTCTTTTTGTTCTTCTCGCTTGATCTCTTTTAAAATTTTCTTTTTGATCATATTGCGCTTTAGTAATGATAGTCTTTCTAAAAAAACAATTCCATCCAGGTGGTCTGTCTCGTGCTGAATAACTACCGCCAATGTTCCCGTCGCATCTAGCGTCTGGCGCTTTCCTTCCAAATCAGAATATTCAACCGTAATGTTTTCTGCTCGCTTAACTTCTTCGTAAACGCCTGGAACACTAAGACAGCCTTCTTCATAAAGAAGTTCGCCATCTTTTTTTAAAATTATTGGATTAATAAAAACCTTAGGAGAAAAATTAGAAAGAGAAATTTCTTCTTCTCCGTCAGCATTCATTATTTTTTCTCGATTGTAATCAACGTCCGCCACAAAAAGACGAATACCCCGGCCAACCTGTGGAGCGGCCAATCCAATACCCGGCGCATGATACATAGTCGTCAACATATCGTCACAAAGTGCTTTCAATGAAGAGTCAAAAAGTGTAACTGATACTGCTTTTTTAGTCAGAACTGGGGCCGGCCAAGTAAAGACTTTTAGTTGCCTTCCACTTGGCGTATAGTTGTTATTAGCGTTTGAATCAGACATAATTTTTTATAGCATGGGCAAAACAATAGAGTCTAGTCAAAACTCTTTTTTCCCGCTTTGATGGCCACCAAATTATAAGTAAGAGCAGAAAAATTTTTATTTTCGATAGTAAAGATCAGGTCGTTTAATTTAATTCGCCTCTTCCAGACTGGCCATTGGGCCAAAAGTTCTGTACTCCCCGCTATCTGTGCTCGTTTTCTTTCCAAAAGTCGCTCCGGCAAAATTACGATGCTATTAGCATCTTTGATAGAAAAATAAATCTTTTTAAAAGATATTGGTGTGATTTCTTTTCCTATTGCCTCTGCCAGGAAATAGGGCCTCTTCATTGTGGAATAGATGACGTAGTGGCGTAATTTTGCGGCCAGACTCTCTGGAATTTCCGGTCTATAAAAGCGAGGCAAAATTAATATCCACAGAGCTGCAAATATTATAAAAAAAGATGGGACTACTTTTGCTAAGGGCCCTGGGTGAAAAATTATCCAAAAGGAAAAATAGAGAACAATTGAAAGTCCTACGACATATTGAATATAATTTATCGTGGAACTATTTAGCTCGGGAAAACTTATTACATAAAGGCCAATAGGTAGAATAAATAGCAAGAAGGTGGTCAACAAAAGTGCCGTATTGCGTATACGTTTTTGTAAAATAAGAGGATCTAGCGCTTGCGCTGTTGCGATAATTAATATTAAAAAAAAGGGCAGGGAAGGCATCGCATAGTGGTGTGATCGCTGAGATGGAATTAACCATAACGTAAAAAAAACAACAAACGCTATAAATATAAATTGCGTTTGTGCGAAATTTTTTTGCCATTTAAGCTTGCCGAGGACAAGCGGAAACCACGGGAGTGAGAAAAACACAATTCCCTGAAATAGAGAAGAGAGTGGATAAGACTTGGTAGAAAACTTTCCTAAATTTTCCCGTAGAAAAAAATAATTTATAAATTCCCATCCAAAGCGCCAAGACATATAAAAATACCAAAGCGATGAAAGTAAAGTTCCGACAATTATCCAACGAAAAAATTTGGGCCAGGCACTTTCCTGATATTTTATTCTGCGCCAAAGAAGGAAAATAAAAATTGAAAGAGCACTCATTACTATGGCCACCGGCCCCTTCACTAAGGCGGCGGCGGCCAGGAGTATCATCGAAAAATATTCTTGCCGCTTACCATCCTGGTAGAGGGAATCAAAAAAAGATAATACAGCGGCGGTTGACAGGATAGTAAGGGGAAGCTCCATCATGTATATGCGAGAGTACTTATTAAAACCGACAGTAGCAGCAAAGAAAAAGATTGTGATAAAACGTTCAAGTTTAAAATGACGCTCTACCCAGCCTGCAATATAAAAAATCCCAAAAACCGAAAGCAGCGCGATGGCCGCCCTGGCCGTCCACAGGGCACTAGTTTGAAAAATAAAATAAAAGGGGAATCCCAGCCAAAAATGTAACGGTGGTTTAGACCAATGATTTTCTCCATAGACTATTGGCGAAAAGAAATTCCCCGTCTGATACATCTCCTTACCAATTTGTAAATAAAAGCTTTCAGTTCCTTGGCGAAGTGCATTCAAATTGCCAATATCCCAGAGAAAATAGATCAACACTAAAAAGGCCGCCCAGAGGCCAGAATATTTGCTGAAAAATTTGAAATGGTTTGGTGTCATCAAATCTCTCTAGGTGCTCAGCGTAATTTGCGGTTAAAAAAGAAAAAATAAGTAAGAAAAAGCGTAAAAGCAAGGGGGATGACAAAAATTGCTATATGTGCCTCAATCTTGGCATTTTTACCAATCTCTTGAAAATATGAATTACCCAACCAATAAAAAAGAGTAAAAACAAAAACGAAAATCGCACTTTTTCCAAAAGAACTATTTCTTCGTCCGGGATTAAAAAGACTGGTAGAGGCAACTACTGCCAAAATTATACAAATAAATGCGTTAGCATACGTTTGTAAGTAATCAACTTCGTACTCCGCTGCATTAATTCCAGATCTTTTTAGACGTGCCACGTAACTGCCTAATTCAAAAACATTTAAAGTAGTAATATCAGAATCGATACGCTTGAAATCATCGGGTGTTTCATCTAAAGAAACGGCCACTGTTTCGGCAAAAATTTCGCGCGGAAAATCTGCAGTCTCCAACAGATCTATTGTTGTGGCATTTTTTAGATCCCAGATATTTTTGCTTCTATAAATGGCCTTTTCCGCATCTATCTGTTTAGTTACTTTGTAATTGTCATTGAAAAAGTAGATGGATAAGTTATTAAGCGTATTGGCCTGCTTATCTATAGTGGAAAATGCAAAATAATAATTAAGACTCTTATACCAGATATTCCCTCTTCCCCCACGAATAGTGCTAGTCTTCAACCCCTTTCCTTTTAAATTTCTAAATTTTTCATCGCCATCAGGAATAAGAAATTCTCTATACCGCTTAGAGAAGGGAACAACATATCCAGAAACAAAAAATTGCAATCCTCCTACAAAAAAGGAACAAAAAATTATAGTTGTAACAAACTGTCGTCGAGAAAATCCTCCGGCAAAGATAGCAGTAAGCTCATTGCGATTTTTTAACTTATTTATACTAAACAGGGAAGCAACCAAACAAGAGATTGGTAAAACTTGGGTGATAAATCCCGGAAGTTCAATTAAATAGTTTAAAAAAACTTCCTGTGTAGTTACGTTGGTGCGCATCATGCCGCCTAATAAATTTCCCACCGATAAGATTAAAAAAAGAATAAATGCGGCCGCAAAAAAAATTTTAAACCACTCCAAGACAATAAGACGTTTAATAATACCCATACTACTTGCCACCACTCCGCACGAAACGGTGCGCTTTCGCCAATCCTGACAAAATCGGGCGAAGTGTTGCCGTAATAATTATATTTAAAATTTTTGATTTTCCACAAAGGCGAAGAAATAATGGAGATAAGTAATTGTAATAGACTTCTACAAAAATAAATCCAGGCCTATATGTAACAATTTCTTCTTTAAAATTTCGCAGCTCTTCTACCACCGGATGGCCTTCATCACCAAAACAGTGAGTGGCCACAAAACATGATTTTGAATCAACCTGAATCTGCTCATATGCCGCTTGAAAAAGCTTGGGATTGTAGGCCATTTTTTTATTAATAAACTTTTTTAACATTTTTGAATTGATGTATTGAAATTTAAAGCCTAGAGAGAATTTTACAAATTGATCTAAACATCGTTTTGTTTCCGCCTGTAGTCTACTACTTCGATCATAGGCCTTGGCCAAGCCCCAGTAAACCTGACTTATCATTAGAATTTCGGCCATCTCTTTTTCCAAATTAAAAAGTGATGGTTTAAGTTCTGCCTCTTTTGTTCTATAAAATTTTGCCAAGATATTCAAATAATCCAAATATCCTTCTACCGCCTTGGGAATGTTGTCTTGCTGGTTGTGTTGTTGGGCCAATCGCAAAGTTTGTAATCTTTTGCGATAAAGTGCCATGACCGCATCTGATCGTCGCTCTTCCGGCCTATCACCATTTTTTTTCTCATCCTTTTTGGCCATAATTAAAATCTCATCGAAATAGAAAAAGCAGTTTCTTGTAGATCCATTTTTTCACTATCAACTTTTGTGCTTTCAGTAAAAGTGCTATTTTTCATTGATAACTCTAGAACTAATCTTGGCTGCACCCAGCCAACGCCAACACCATTTCCCGAAGATGAGTCGCGCCTATTGTTAAACATTCCAAAACGAAGAAAGAAGTCCGAAAAAATTTTAAACTGAATAGCGGCAGCAGCAAATGCACTGTTTTTGAAATTTTGTGAATAATCTGCTCCACCATCTAACATCAAGGAAATAAAACCCGCATAAAGATACTGCACACCAACTGCCGCAAAACGGTCTCCTGGGCGCTCTTTAAACGGATCTACCAATAACAATCCCAGAGATAGCGCATCAGATACAACATGTGTTATTCCAAAAGTAAATTGCTTATAAGTTTGCTTGGTGATGTTATCAGCGCTATCTTCTCGATTTCTTTCCTTAGTAACTTTATAAGCAACACCAAAAGCAGATTGAGGAGAAAAATTGGCCGCAACTGAAAGTGCATAACGTTCTCTTTGACTAAAATCAAAAATATTTTTTTGATAACTTGCAGAACCTTTTAATGCACTACTTGCATCAGAAATAATAAACGCACTCTGTTCGGGATCTGGAGGATTTGAAGTAAAACGAGTTTCATCGCGATTAGCGAAAGAGGCGGAACTTGCCTGATAATACAGTGAGGTGACATTAAAAAAAGCAATAGGTGCAGGATTCAAAATTGTTGCCTCATCCATTAAAATTGAGCCAACCCCGGCCCCTGCAGTAGATTTTAGCCTAGTTGTCTCATCGTTATAATAGGTGACTGCAAAGGACAAGTTTGTTGTTGTAGAAATAATTGTTAATACAAAAAATAAAAGGTATATTTTCTTACTATACATGCTAATAATCGCCTCTATATTTAGGACAAACTAATCCGACGTTTATTTTAAGGGTTGAAAATGAAAATAGAAAGTTTATTTCACAAAAAATTACTTAAAAGTTCCCTCATCACCATTTTATTTCTATCCAAGCTGTCTCTTTGGGCGGCAATCCCTACCGTCGACGCTCTTTTTAGAAACAGCAACAATGCCGATCTGACAGGTAATTTAGTCAAGGCAAAACTCATTATTCGAGAGGCCAAGGAGAGCGAGACTGCCGGATCCGCAATGTCAAACGAAACGACAGCATCTGGCAGTGCCAGCGTCACTTCAAATGCCTCTTCCTTAGCAACAACTCCGTATTATTTTGAATTTATTTTTTCTGTTGCCGAGGGACGAATGGAAGTTTTACAGTTGGAATTTAGTCGCCCCTCGATGGAAAGTCGCTCTCTAAAAAAAGTCACCTACCTTCCCAACTTGCTCAAACGAATTAAAGAAGATGATCAAATTGTTAGCAGCTCATTTTACTCACTTTTAATGTCACTGGCGCTAAACGATTCTTCGGGGATGATGGCAACCATTTCTAAAATTCTACCTGGCCAGCAAAATAATCGACAATTATTAAATGAGAAAAAAGTCGAACTCTTAAAAAAATACCAGTCCTACTTAAGCGCCATTAAAAATGACCCTTCCAAAGAAGCAGATTTGCCCAACCCTATGCGCCCAGAAAATCCAGAAGAAATGGAGACGGTAAAATCTATTCTTAAAGAAAATATGTATCTAACGGAAAGCAGCGTCAAAACCGTAAAATCTGATGACCAATTCTTTTGGCAAATAAGTGCAGAAGGACTTTCTGCTCTTTTTTATCAAGACACTCACCGCTTAAGAGCGTTCTCTGCCTCTTTAAATTCTAAAAGTGTTATCATCGATTGTGGAGAATACACGCTTTTTGACACTATTCACGAAATGCCAAAAATTATTTTAATTACAAAGGTAGACGAGAATCGCAAAGTAGAAATTTCTATTAATTCCTTAAGTAACTCTACAGATAAAAATAAAAAATTTTATGATCGATACAAAGAATATAAGGAACTAGAAGATAAATTACTCAATCCAAAAGGACATAGGCCCATACAAGAAGATATCGATCGATCTCTTTTGGAAAATTTAATTTATTAGAGCTGCTTTGGAGAGAACGATTGTCCACACTTAAATACTGCGAGGTTACTCTTCGTTGTCCATTAAACAGCTCAATCCTTCTGTATTCATATCCAGAAGAAAGTGACTTCTCCTCTCTGTTAGCAACGGGTGTTGTCGTAGTTGCTCCTCTCAAGGGAGGCAGAACGCGCGCCGTCGTTTTACGTGCAGGCCTTAGCAAAGACGATTTTCCAGAATCAGAATTTGAAATTAAAGATCTCTTTGGCCTTGACCCTACTAATTTTGTAATCTCCACCACGGAATTAGAAATCTATCAATGGATTTCACGTTATTATCACTATGATTTGGGGTTTTTAATTTTTGAAACGATCCCTAGCGCAATGGAGCGTCCTCGCAAGCTGAAATTTTCTCAGGGAAAAGGCCAGCCGCTTCCACATCCACTATCTTGGGCGCAATCAAATGTCGTAAATACAATTGAAAAAAAACTAACACTTGGACATTCGAAGTGGTTAATCCATGGAGTAACAGGAAGTGGGAAGACATATATCTATCTTGAGTTGATAAAAACAACTCTGGCCCAAGGATTTTCGGTTCTTTTTCTTCTGCCAGAAATAAATCTCACTCCACAGTTTATTGAAACCTTTGTTCAATACACCAATGTCCCAATCTATTCTTACAACAGCAGCATCAGCGAATCTGATCGCTTTGGCCTTTGGCGACTTTTGCAAGAAGATGAAACTCCCAAATTAATTATTGGAGTTCGCAGCTCTGTCTTTCTTCCTGTAAAAAAACTTGGACTAATTATTCTGGACGAAGAGCACGATCAATCTTTTAAACAAGAAGATCGCTGTCCTTATAGCGCGCGTGATGTGGCGCTAAAAAAAGGTAGCATTTTAAACATCCCCGTCATTATGGGTTCGGCCACTCCCTCTATAGAGGTATTGCATAAATTTCTAACCGACAAGGCCTTTTTGCCCAACTACTTTCGCTTGAATGAACGAGTCTCTGGAGCTGCGCTGCCACAAATTTCTATTATAGATTCAAAGACTAATAAAACAAATGAATTTGATTCCACAATATGGCCTTTTAATAAAAACAGTATTGACAAAATTAGTAGCGCTCTAGAGAAAAACGAGCAGGTTTTAGTTTTTATGAATAGCTTAGGTTATGCTACATTTTTTCAATGTAGAAGCTGTGGCCATCAATTTAGCTGCCCCAATTGTTCCGTTAATTTGAAATTTTTTCGAGAAAAAAATCATCTCAGTTGTCAGTTTTGCGATTATAAAGAACCTCCACCCCAAGTATGTCCACACTGCCAAAATATGAATATTCTGCAAAAAGGATTTGGTACTGAAAAACTACAGGCCGTTTTGCAAACATTCTTTCCCCAAAAAGTTGTCTCTCGCTTTGATCGCGATGAAATTACTACCATGAAAAAACTAACCACTATTTTAAATCGCTTTCACCACGGAGAAGTTGATATCCTAGTAGGAACCCAAATGCTTTCTAAGGGACACAATTTCCGACGCGTAAACTTGGTAGTAATTTTAGGAATTGATTCTCAGCTAAACTTTCCCGATTTCCGCTCTAATGAACGTGTCTTTCAATTACTAACTCAAGTAAGTGGCCGCGCAGGACGCTATGGAACCGAAGGGGAAGTCTTGGTGCAATCACTGGCCCCAGATAATCGCATTTTTTCTCATGTGCAGCGAGCATCGTTCGACGATTTTTTTAAAGATGAACTTAAAGTACGAGAACTATGTAAATGTGCCCCCTTCTTTCGCATGGCCGCAATTTATCTCTCGGCCCCTTCCAAGGCCAATATCCAGACGCAATCTACCCTTTTGATTAATTTTCTAAAAACACTACAAACACGTCACTTTCGCTCGGTAGAAATTTTAGGGCCCCGTCCGGCCTTTATTGAGAAAAAAATTAATAAGTTTACCTGGACAACACTGCTTCGTTCACAAAATTTTTCTGAATTACATGGAATGCTTTCAACATTAAAAAACAATATCGCGCTGCTAAAAATAGTTTCAATTAAAATTGATGTTGATCCATATAATGTCTATTAAATGGCAGTATAAATTAAAATCGAAAAGTTAAAATTGCGCCAGTGCTAAAATTATTTTTGTCTTCCTGGTAAGCAAATGGAGAAATATCATAATCATCTCCGAAATAAAATTTTTCGGAGTCATCTTTATAAAGCCCCATATATATAGCAATAATAACGTTAATCCCTCCTAAAAACATATAAATATTTTCCACCTTGTCCTCTGACGCATAAACAGTTGCGTTAAGAAAGTACTGAGTGGCCAAGAAGGCAGAGGAATATAAAAGAGAAAGTCTCTTGGCCCTTTCCTCTTTGGCCAAAATCTCTAGCAGGCGATCAGCAATTGCTTCTTTGGAATAATATTTAATTCTATTATCCGTAAGCATCCTATAGAAACTAGCATCTACGTTGGGAGACTTCAGTTTGTAAATTCCCTGTCCGATGTTTATAATCCCAATTGTTTGAATAGCAGCATAAGATAGTTTTAAAAAACCACTATCGGATAGTACATATCCAATGTTTCCAATTAAAAAGGCAGCACCACCCGAAATAATATTTTCATAGGAATTATATTGAAAAATATTTTCTGCTTTTCGATTCTGTTCAATATAAAAACGAGTAGATTCATTTCTGGCGAATGTTACACCCATCAAAAAAACTGAAAAAAATAAAAACCTTCCAAAATGTCGCATCATAAAATAATATCAACTCCGGTGTATACCGCCTGTTCCATTGATGCCTGTTCTGCACCCATATCTGCTTCCCGAGAATAAGTAATACCTATGTTAAAGTTTTTCGAATCAAAGCGAAGTCCAACATTCTGATAATACTTTCCAGCACTACCCAGAACAGAAAAAAGTCCAATGCTGTAACGGCCACTAAACATTATCTGCGCCGGTGACACTAAAAAAAAATAGTCACTAAAGGGAATCTCGCAGGATAAATCAAAACGCCCATATGCCGTTTGAAATTTCTCTCCTATCCCAATAGTTGAATAGGTATCAAAAAGAAATTGAGGTGCTTGAATAATGGCCTCATTTTCTGAAGAATCATCTTCTAGTGTGCTATTTATATTTTTGATCTGTAGTGAGAGCTTGGGAAAAAGTAAAGAATTATTATCCAAAAAAAATCCCACATCTGCCCCAACACCATAACGACTCTTCATTTTGATTAAATTTTCTGGCCTAGTTGTAGTCAAATCAAAAAGAGAAAAAACTGTATTTTCATAACTATGCTCAAAGTAGTAGACACTTGCCCCTGCTGAAAAAATAAATTTTGCCACTGCCGTCGGCAATTGCAAAACTTCCAGTCCACTAGTAAGACGTAGTGATTCGTGATTTATCAGATTAAGAGAAACCTCGGGAAAGGCGGGATTGAAAAGATAGAGATCTGCCAAAAGATAATAGGGAGAATAACTGATTTCTAAAACAGAGGTTTTAAAAGCAAAATCAGAGTTAAGAGTAAAAGTATTGAAGTTTTTTTGCTGAAAAATTTTACGGATTAATTCTTCTGTTATCGGTGAAAATATCAAATCTCGCCCATTATCTATTGAATCACCATCAGATTTCCCCGATGCGGAAATTAACACACCTTCTCCTTTAGAATAGGGGAAAAGCGCCGGATTACAGCGCACTGAAAAACTGGTTCCAACTATGGTGGAACAGGCATTACTTAGTGCCAAAGTATCAAAATTACCGTTTGGACGAAGTTGATGAGTTATAGCTAGTGGAAAAGCGTTGTTGTAAAAACATAAAAGGCTAACAATCGTCAGAAATATCTTCGACAAATTCATGTATATTATCTTTTTGATCATCCTCAAGCTCTTCAGGGGCGTTGTCTAGATCTGCCTTTACGTCCATCATTCTTTTTTTTGTTTTCTTACTAATTTTACTCTCAATTATAACGTTAAATAGATACCTAAATCCAGTTAAAAAGTTTTTATAATTTTTAATCACCTTCTCTGCTCGTATCTGACAGAGCAAATCCGTTGGGGCATTAATTTCTTCCAAAAACAAAGACTCCTTTATTGATCCCAATATTAAGTATCCTGCTAGAAGTCCAATTTGCTGGCGCCCATTTTTCCCAAGTCGTTCTTCTCGCCTGGTTTTTTGTCGGATATTTTCTAAGAGCTCCAGAGCGGTATATACTATTTCTGCATTTTTATCTTCCAAGTCAGGAACTTTTTTTATGATAGGAATGGACTCAAAAAGTGCATATGCTAACTTTATTATTTGTTCACCGTTTTTCTTCTTATCTAGCTGTATACGCCTATGATCAATCATTTGCAATGCGGCCCTCTTGATTTCTCTTTTTAGATTTTGTTCATTTTCTGGAAAGGCCTCAAGTTGCGGTCCTAAAATTTCCTTACAGTTATCCGCCTGGGAGCTGGAATTATCTACCTGCCCACCAACATATTCAAAATAACGATCCATACCAAAAAACAATGGCGACTCAATTATAATCGTTGCCCAGCACATCTTTTGAAAATATGTGGAGGTGACAGCATTACTATTTCCGTATACATCATATGACTCCGTTGTTTTCTCATATTTATCCTCGCCAATTTGAATTTCGATCGCAGTAGTATAAGTGATCGTCTCTAATGGGGTTGATTTGATTTTTTCCTCATTCGCATCCAGTTCATCAATCGACGAAACAGTTCCGCCCTCTGTGATTGCCTCTTGTAAATCGTCTTGAGATTTTTTAGTATACTTATTTATATCGCTCCATTCTGTCATGGCCACATCAAATAATTTCATCTTAACAATTGGAAAAAGAGAATAAATATCTATTGACGCTTTCTCCGATAGCGCCTGAACCTTCAGATAACTTAATTCTAAATTTTTTGGATCTAAGGCAAGTTCTTTTTCGATCAATAAAAGGGCATGCTCGTAATTATTGGCATTGAGGGCCCGGATAATAGCACTGTCATCACGCTTTTCTATTTTCGTTTTTTCACTCTTAGCTCCACATGAAAAAATCATTAGAAAAAAAAACATCAAAATTAAATATCCAAGCGCATTTTTAATCATATAATATTCCTACAGCTGTCAAATATTACAACGGCCAGTAATCAGTAACTGACCGTTTTTATGTTTCTCTCTATCAACCAACAACTTAACCATCGAACGGTGCAAAAAAAGGGCCCGCGCGATGAAACAATGTGTGTGCAAAAAACTAACCCAAAGTTGAAACTCTTGCCACAATCAGAAGATTAGAAGATTATTTGATGGTAATTTTGCCTGACATTTTTTAATTATTAGAGTTGTCTATGAAAAAACAGATCTTGCATCTACTCATCAGCACTATCGCTTGGCCGTCTATCGCCCTGGCCCAAGAAAGCAATGCTCTCGCCTCTAAATTGGTATATTACCCAGAATCTATTTCCAAAAACTTTCACTACTCTTTTGGCATTAATGTTTCTAAGCTTCCAACGCAAGTCGTAGAAGAGGAATTAAATCAATCGGTCATGCTTAATTTTTCTGCCAAATATGATTTACCGAGAAGATTTTCTTTGCTTTTTGATTTAAAAACCATCTACATTACCAACGATGTCTCCTTGGGAGTTTCTTGGTGCTATCCACTTAAACATTTTTCCATCGGTATTTCAAATAAGATTGCCTATTGGTATGGCCAAGCAAATTTTGATAATTTCGACAGTTCGGCGTATGGTTTTATGGACTTTCCCTCCCTATATTTAGGCCATAGATATAAAAACTTATATACTACACTGGGAGGAGGATTAGATCTCCTAATCGTAACTTATAAGTATTCCGGAGATATAGAAACGAAAAACTCCAAAAATAAAATTACAGGATATAATCTTTTTATAATAACAGAGCAGCCCTTGTGGAAAAATAATTTTGTCACTATCGGTTTCAAGCTGCATCGTTCTAGTTATTACTATCAATCATGGATCGCTTTTTCCACCTTGGAATATAAACTCTGGGTTCCTGAAATTATTTTGGGTTATAATCTATGAATAATTTTTTTACTATTTTTTTTTCATTCCTTCTTTTCTTTCTTGGCTGCTCCAACGAATATACGTTCATTGAACCCGACACCCAAGGCCTATTGACAGGAACAACCGCAATTTCTCAACCTGTTATTAATTTAATTGAAGGAGTATATACGGTGGAGGAGGGAAATACGGCCATTGGCGATAAGGTCGTTATAAAATTCTCTAGTGAATATGCCACTGTTTTTGGTGGAGGACGCATTGATTATTTTCTTCTAAAACATGGCCAGACAGCGACAACTATTGTTTTTGAAGGGTACTCTCGCGTAGCAGAGAATATTTTAACTGGTGCTGTAAACTTGAACATTAGTGCTGCAAATTTGTCAGCACTTCTTCTCGGTGATGATAGTGATTTGGTAATTACCGGAGAGTTTCAACAACCAACACTAAACTCTGAATCTACAAAGCAGGTAGATCTTGTTTTGAAAAAAAGTCAAGATTTGGTAGCAGATAATTTCTATGTCGTCGCCCATCGTGGCGGAGGAAGAAATTCAGACTATCTAAATATTTCAGAGAATAGTCTCGACATGATAAAATTCTCGGAAGCACTTGGCGCAAATGCTGTCGAGTTGGATGTACGACTAACTAGTGACAATATTCCAATTATTTTTCACGACGAAGAATTTACCTCTCGCACCATTCAAGGAGATTTTTTAATTGGGGAGGTTTCTAATTATACTTTTAAACATATTCGTGCCTTCGGCCGCTTGAAATATGGCGAAAAAATTCCAACTCTCGATGAAGCGCTCAATACCCTAGTGGCCGATACTGAACACAAGCTTGTCTGGCTTGATTTAAAATCCCCCAAGGTTTTGGATGTGATCTTGCCAATTATTAATAAGTATAAAACACTAGCATCTGAGGAAACGCGGGATTTAGAAATTGCTATTGGCATACCTGATAGCGATATTAAAAATAAATTTTTGGAGCTGGCCGCGGCAGATCGTCCAACGGCCATTTGCGAATTAAGCACTAGTACCGTAACTAGTATTGGTGCTGATTTTTGGGCACCTCGTTGGACTAATGGCCAAATGACAGAAGAGGTTACCTCTTTGCACAGTAAGGGGATAGAGGTTATTCCCTGGACTATGGATGATCGAACATTTATTCGCAAATACCTTCAAGAGACAGACTTTGATGGTATTTTAACAAACTATCCGGTAATCGTTGCTTATGAACATTGGATTAAGTAGGGCCTTATTTTTCTTTTTGCTTTTTTATCTCTCTTCTTCCTTTTGCGAAGAAACGGTAAAAAATAATTCTCTAGTTTTTGAACTCTCTCCTGGATTTTCTATCAGCAGTGAAAAAAATAGTTTCATTGCTATTAATCGACCAGATAGAGAAGCGCTTGGCCTGGCAGTGAGAGTTCTCTGGCGGCCAGAACACCTTCTGCGCCTGGGCATTGAAAGTGGCATTATAAAAATTTCTTCCGTTAGTGACAAAAATATTCCTTCTGAATTTGGAGATACTAAAGTTAAATTTGGCCTTAATGCTGTCCCCGTTTTATTATTCGCAGACATGCTTATCGACAAGTTGGAAATAAGTGCTGGCACTGGGTACTATTATCTTTTTTCTAATTTGGTGGCCTTTGATGACAAATCATCTAGCTATTCTTGGGACCTTGGTTACAATCTAACCCTTGCTTATAACTCTTTTTTTCTTGGTAAATTTATTATTTCTCCTGAAATAAAGTATTTCATTATCACCACCGACAATCAATCAATTATCAGCTTTAATATCAAAGGATCATACTCGTTTTTTTCATGGTAAATATGAACTTTTTAAACATGAATTTTTTTATAATAGCGTTTATTTTTTCACTCCCGTTGCTCCCGGTGGCGCATGCCAACGATTGCCGCATTATACTTCCTGATAAGAATAATTCCTCTTCTATTATTTTTATCTCTGACACTCAACGGCCTATTTGGGTAGAATCACTCTGGTTGCGCGAAACTAATAACATCCAAGCAACCATAAAACTTTTTGACTCTATTGCTTCGCAAAACCCCGCTGCCGTTTTCCACGGAGGAGATCTAGTTGCTTTCGGTTTTTCTGAATCTGCCTGGAGTGACTTTAACAAGTCCCGCGCGCCGCTAATGCAGCAAAAGATTCCTCTTTTTTCCGTACGTGGCAACCATGAATTTCTTTTTTTCCCCGATCGCGCAGAACAACTTTTTAGGCGAGAATTTGCCCATCAGCCTTGTCGCTGGATGACCGTATTAACTAAATCCATTGCTACTATTTTACTTGACAGTAATTTCTCTCAAATGAGTAAAGAAGAAACTCTTCAGCAAAACACTTGGCTTGCAAAAGAGCTATCCTCTCTCGATCAAGATCCGGCAATTGCCGCAATAATTCTTCTTGCTCACCATCCTCCTTTTACCAACAGCACTATCGTATCTGCCTCATCAGCAGTAGAAAGATATTTTGTTCCGCCCTTCATTGCGTCATCTAAGACGCGCTTGATGCTGTCTGGACATGCTCACGCTTTTGAACGGTTTCGACAAAAAGAAAAAGAGTTTCTTGTAATTGGCGGAGGAGGAGGCCTTCTACAGCCATTAAACATAAAAAACGATGCCCCGTTTCGTGATCTTTCTCCCTATAAAACCGCCCTTCGTTTTTTTCATTATCTGCAGGTTAAGATGGATAACGGCATTTTTAAATATACTCTTTTTAAAATGGACTTAGATAATCAAAAAATCAACCCTGAAGAGGCGGTCTCCGTTTATGGCACGGCGATTGAATAGATACGCTTAGAAAGAGGATCTATATTTCTTCAATCAGGAGGTTGAGTATGATCAAATTGATCATGATTTTTACACTGCTTACTTTTTATACAGTCTCATTTGCCCAATCATCGCCAGAAAACAGCGGGCCGGCGGTAACAGAAGAGCAAAAAGATGAGGCCGAGTTATTTTTAAGCCAACTAGTCGAAGCTGTTAAGTTGGCCGATTTTTTAATCGATTTGGAAATCACCGAAACGGCCACTCCTGATCCTCTGCGAAAAGGTAAATATATCAAGAAATATAAAATTGACTATTTTGATGGTAGCGCTCAGTTTGTTATGAACAAAAACATCGAACATATTTTACAATCTAGTGATGAGAAACCAGGATCCAGCATTGTCATTTTTTCAAAGGATGTTATAGGAGCAACCAATCTTCGCATTGATGACAGAGGAGTTATTTTTGTTGATGTATCTTTCGAGAAAGATGGAAAAATATCCGCGCTGCCGATTGACTTTATCAATCGCCAAGGGGTAGCGGTTCCTCTACATTGGAGGATTAGTGGCCTTTCCGTGGCCATTAATGGGGCCATCGACAAAGAAAATAACGTTGTACAAGTATCGGCTTCTTGCGATGCCGAGCAATTTATCGATCCTCACAAATCCATCCAAGGAGGAGTAAGGCCAGAACAAACCCGTTGGGCCTCGTCGATTTGTAAATATATGATGAAAAAAGACAAGACCACCAATATCTCAGAGACAAAATATCGCTTTTGCAGCGACCGCAACAAAACTAAACGGCCGGAGTAAGTATGAGATTATTCTCTCTTTATTTACTTTCTTTTTTGTTTTTGACAAACGTTGCGCATGCAGAATCTTCTTCCTGGCCGATCTACAACCTTTTTAAAACCTTTGTGTTGGATATTGATGTTTTGTTTTTAGAAGATTTAGAACTAGTGCCAGAAAAATGTACTTATACAAATCCTGTAACTAACTATTACATCGCCGAGGAGGGAATAGGCCCATGCTTGTGGCGGGCCTTTTGGAAAGAGCATGGCCAGGATGCACCAAAAGGGGAGTTGATTGTGATCTTTCATCATAAGGCCACTCCCGACAAGAAAATTATTGCCCAGGTAGAGTGGGTTCCCTTTGCTTCGCAATCCTTGCAGCAACAAGTTTTTAAATTTAAGAAAACATATCGCTTTACCCAGCTAGATATTTTTTTTACTACTCCGTTAGCACTCTCTGATTTTCCACAATCTGAACGTTTCGCCCAGGAACAGGAGCTTTATCCCGAAATGAAAATACGAAAACTAACCCTCAACAGCGAATATCTGTCGCCCGACAAAATAGAAGAAATCCCTCGCGCCGAGCATTTGTCTTCCGAGGCCCAAGAAAAAGCGTGGGCGAGAGGACATTTAACTGTTGAGCTGAAAGGTAGTGATAAAACCATACTTTTAGATTTTTGGTCTAACAAAGATTTCATTTTTCCCGGCGGAATTTCTAAACATATTATGGAGGTGCATGATGAATAAGAGATTACTTATTCTGTTTTTTAGCATCTTCTTTTTTTCCATCCACGCAGCATTCGAAAATTTTGATGCTGAGTTTGAAAATTTTGATGCTGAGCTTGACGAACCCATTGAGTGCCTTGCCTCTAATGATGACATAGAATCAGAAGCACAGGCCCTTTTAGAACAAAGCTATCCTAATCAATTTCCTGATGTGCATCCACTCAAAACCAATCTGGCCGGCATAACGAAGGTCCAGAACAAAAAAAAATTAGAAGAGCGAATGTTTGTTGGTTTCGAAGGAATTCTTCGTCTTCCTCCCGGACAACAAGAGATTATGCCTCTAATCGGTTTAAGTGCAGAAGTGGGAGATGACAATCTTGTTTATATTTGTATGCAATTAGAAAAAGAAGATCCGGAAAAAAGTTTAATTAAGCTTGTTTTCCTAAAAGGCAATGGCCTCGATGGCCGCACCTTTTTTAGTAAAATTCCCCTCCTTGGCCGTCTATCTGGCAGGCCTTCTATGAAAATAAAACCCATTCCTGTTTGGCTTTCTCCTCTTGATGCAACTGTTAATCTAGCATCTCCTATTACTTCGCGCATTCCAATTCTTGGACAACTCGTCTCTTTTGTACAAGATGATTTTAGGTTATTGCGTAGTTTAGTCTTTAAGGCACTCTCTCCTCTTTTGGAAGAAGGAGTTGAGGAGATCGTCGTAACTAACTCAAATGTACAAGTCAAAACCAATGGCCGACTTACGTTAGTCCCTTTGCCCCAGATAGAATTTAATAATAAGGTAAATAATATTTTGCGCTTTAACACCAATTAAATGTATCCTTGCCTTGGGGAGGATACATGAAAATCTTCAAATTACAGATTGCCTTTTATTTCCTATTTTTTTCTAACTTTCTTTATGCAGAAAAAATTACTATTGCCGCCGCATCTGATTTAAAATTTGCTTTAGATGAAATTTCTGCTTTGTTTATAAAAAAAAATCCTGGCCAAAAAATTGATATTATCTATGGTTCTTCAGGGAAGGCCTTTACCCAGATTCAACAAGGCGCCCCTTTTGATCTTTATTTTTCTGCCGACATTAATTATCCAAAAGAGTTATTTGAGAAGGGATTTGCTCATTCTCCTGTCAAGCTTTATGCTATCGGACGTATTGTTTTGTGGAGCAATGTTTTAGATGCTTCAAAGATTACCTTAAATGATTTGGCCGGCCCGGCCATCACTCACATTGCAATTGCCAATCCACAACATGCACCTTACGGCCGACGGGCCGAAGAGGCCTTGCGGGCGACTGCGCTTTGGGATAAAGTCAAGGCCAAACTAGTCTACGGGGAAAACATTGCACAGGCCGCCCAATTTGTTCAGAGTAAAAATGCCGAAGTCGGCATTATCGCTCTTTCTTTGGCCATTAGTCCACAATTTATCAAAGACGGTGGTTATTGGCCAATTCCTACAGACCTTCACTCTCCCTTAGAGCAGGGATTTATTATTACCAAACGTGCGGCCAACAATTCCTTGGCAAAAAATTTCTCCACTTTTATGGAAAGCAAACTTGCTAGAAAGATAATGATAAAATATGGTTTCGTATTACCTAGCGAGACAACCAATGCTACTTTGGGAAAATGATCTACAAATACTTTGGCCTACTTTAAAACTGGCAACCACCGTTACCTTGCTTTTACTTTTTATTGGTACCCCCATCGCCTGGTGGCTTGCACATACTAGTAGTTGGTGGAAGCGGCCAATAAACGCTGTAGTTGCTCTTCCCCTGGTTCTTCCTCCCTCCGTACTTGGTTTTTATCTTCTCTTGGCCATGGGCCCGGATGGCCCCATTGGAAAACTTACTAACTTTTTGGGCATTTCTTCTCTCCCCTTCACCTTTGCTGGCCTGGTTGTTGCTTCTGTTTTTTACTCTCTCCCTTTTATGGTTCAACCTCTTCTTAATGCCTTTGAGCTAATGGGCCGGCGTCCTCTTGAAGTCGCGGCCACATTGCGAGCTTCCCCTCTGGATGCTTTTTTTTCAGTGGCCATTCCTTCCGCTCTTCCTGGCTACTTATCGGCAATAATTTTAACCTTTGCCCACACTCTCGGAGAGTTCGGCGTAATCCTTATGGTTGGTGGAAACATTCCAGGTAGTACTCGCGTTGCTTCAGTACAAATTTATGATCACGTTGAGGCCTTTGACTATGCTTCTGCCCACCGCCTCTCTTTAGTTATGTTAGGCCTCTCTTTTATCATTTTGTTAATTTTGTATATTTGGGGGCCACAATCTAAAAAGGAAACGGAATAATCGTGAAAGAGATTTGTCTAAACTTTAACATCTCTTGGCCATCTCTTGATTTCATGGTTGATCTGACAATTCCAGGCCAAGGAGTTACTGCAATTTTTGGCCCTTCCGGCTCAGGGAAGACAACATTATTGCGCTGTATTTCTGGCCTGGAGCGCGTAAAAAATGGCCATCTCTCTTTTAACGGGGAGATTTGGCAGAATGATAAAATATACCTTCCAACACATAAGCGTCAACTCGGTTATGTTTTTCAAGAAGCAAGTCTCTTCTCTCATTTGTCTGTTTTAAACAATCTACGCTATGGCCAAAAAAGAATTGATTCTTCTCAGAGAAAAGTCAGCTTAGATCATGCTATTGAGCTTCTTGGCATATCCAATCTACTTGATCGCAACCCATCCAAACTATCTGGAGGGGAGAGGCAGCGAGTGGCAATTGCTCGAGCGCTGGCCACTAGTCCCTCCCTTTTATTAATGGATGAACCTCTTGCTTCACTTGATAACAAGCGAAAACAAGAGATTTTACCTTATCTTCAAAAACTTCACGATGAACTTGAAATACCAATTATCTATGTTGGCCACTCTCCAGAGGAAATTTCACGCTTGGCCGATCATCTCGTTGTTATGAATAGTGGAAAAGTGGAAGCAAGTGGCGCATTGAATACAATGCTCAATCGCCTAGATATAAACATTGGCCTAGGGGAAGAGCGAGGAGTTGTGCTAGAGGGAGAAATCGGTGAAGTTGATAAACAGTGGAATCTTGCACGTGTCGATTTTTCTGGCGGAAGTCTGTGGACTCCCAATAGCAAAATGGCTGTGGGTAAAAAAGTTCGGGTGCGCGTTTTAGCACGCGATGTCTCTCTTGCCAAAGTACGGCCAGAACAAAGCAGTATTCAAAATCAACTTTTAGGCCAAGTTAACACTATCATCGATGATGAACGCGCGGGCCTGGCACTAGTATCGCTTTCCTCGGGATATTCTTCTATAATTGCGCGTCTAACCAAACGGGCCATCAACACACTTCCCATTAATCTTGGAGACAAAGTCTGGATACAAATCAAAAGCGTAGCTCTCATTGATGGATAATCAAAACTTCAATCCTAATTTAATATAAGCTCCACTATTATCAAGCTTTGCATCTTTTCCATCTAATGTTGCCCAGGTTTTTCCCAAAGTTGCCGCCACAATCATCGATAAACGGCCCACCTCAAACTTTGGCCCAAACTCCACCATTGCGTCTAGCTGCGACATATCCACTTCCTTGATTGTTTCGACATAAGACGTTTGGTCTGGATCAACAAATTCACTTCCTTTGGCAATAGCGACTGTCTCCGATGGTTGACTTGTTGGATTCGCACTTCCACTATCAACATCAACGCTATCAATGGAAGTGCTCACAGAAGAAGAGGCCTCTATTTTTTTAACATTTACTGAACCCTTCGAATAATTAAGCGTTACTGCGCCATAAAGGCCAATGAACCCCAGGAAATCTGCGGCCCCCTCATGTGAAAGAGAAAGTGAAATGCCAGGAAAAGAACCGAAGGAAGTACCTGATGAGAAAAAGGCCAATTTGGACAGCATAAGAGAATAGGTCATTGCGAAATCTCCACCCCACATTGGAACCTTATAACCAATCCTATATCCCGTTTCAGAAAAAACATAAGAATATTCTGAATTTTCATTAAAATCAAAACTAGTAGAAAAATAGCTGGCAACAAGTGAGTTTCGGTAACCTTTTTTCTCTATTGCTTCTCCCTTGGCCTTGGCCACTATTTGGGGTAAGATTGTTGGTTCATTTTTTTTATTTTCTGATTCTTTATTTTGAAGGGCCATTTCTTCTACTTTAGATTCTCCACTATAAAAATTAAAATTATACACCGGCCCCTCCGCAAATACAGAAAAGGCACAAAGCAAACTGATGATAGTTGTTGTTTTATTGCTGATCATATTAGTCCGAATCATAAATAACTCCTTTAAAAAAATAAATAGGCCACGGACAAACACCTTGCATTAATCTGGCCATAATAAATCCTCTTTTTTCAGCAATTTAATTTTGTAACCATGACATTTTTGTCCGTATTATGTCATTTTTGTCATCTGCAGTACCAGAATAAAATTCAAAGTAATATAAATTTTTAGATTTAGGGTACAATAATTTATCTTCGTTACTCATTTTTTTTGGCAAAAAAAGTAGAAGGAAATTTATCTCAGTGAGTTAGATTGATTGGGCGAATTGATTCAAAATATCTGGACCCAAGACCTGGTAAAAAATATTCTGAGTCAATTAGTAGCTTAGGTATCTATTCGCTTTAAATCGTAAATTTCTTACTAATGTAATACTTCTAATTTACCGATACTGCCAAACACAAGGAGAACTAATGAAAATTTACATAATGGTTATATCTTTTTTTGTTGTGATTAGTGTTTTCTACAGTTGTAGTAACTTGGAGAAAAAAAATTCTACTGTTATCTCTCTCTCTGATAGTAAGAGCACTCCCAAAAGAGAGATTTCTTCAGACACGGAAGTATTAACAAAAACATCTGTTAATGGCCATGTTTTTACCCAAGTTCTAGATTATCCTGAAATGGGAAATGCTTGGCGAGATGAATCTGGACTAATTTGGGGAGATATTGCGATGGATGATACTGGACAAGAAAAAAGTGTTATTCAAGGCCATGCCTGGGTATATTGCAACGAGATAGGCGCCAAGGTTCCTAGCAAAGAGCAGTTTGCACAACTAGTAGAATATTTGGGGGGTAAAACAAAAAACGGATATCGGCCAGAAATTATTCCCAATCTAGCGGATCATATGTATTGGACGTCATCAGTTAGTAACACCGACGATGAGCACTATGGCATCCGCTTTGATGCTAATCATGGAATTTTAGAAAGTTATTTACGAAATGATTTCTTTTCTGTCCGTTGTGTAAAATAATTTAATTACAGGAGATTATTTAGCACGCCTCTATCGCTTATGATTTTTCGGTGGTAATTTGAACCCTGGGGCCATCACTGGACAAAGTCATATGGAGTATATTGAAAAATTACTTAAGGCGCTTGCCGATAAAAACAGGCTTAATATTTTAACGCTCCTTAATCATAAAAAACTTTGTGTATGCGAGTTGGCCGAACTCTTGGATATAACTCAACCAAGTGTCTCCAAGCACCTTAAAAAACTTAAAGAAGCCGGCCTTATAAGTTCAGAGCAGGATGGTTTTTGGACAAATTACTACCTGAGCAAAGAACTTTTTAAAAACCACAAGTTTATCAAATTAATTCTCGATGAAGTGCAAGAGTTGAAAGATGTTCAGCAAAGAACAAAGCAAATTCAGTCTCTTGAAAGAAAAAAACTTTGTTGTAAAAAACAGTCTTGATTAAATAGCCAATCAGGAATATAGTTTTCTTCATAAAAGGAGAAGCTATGAAAATTGAAATTCTTGGAACCGGCTGTCCTAAATGTAAAAAACTCTATGAAAACACCCTTGCTGCCGTGCAAACATCTGGTGTTAGTGTGCAGGTTGAAAAAATTGAGGACATGGAAAAAATCATTAACTATGGAGTTCTGTCAACACCTGCTATTGCAATAGATGGAATTATCAAATCTGCGGGAAAACTTCTTTCCCTTGATGAAATTAAGGCCCTCATTTCTAAATAGGAAACCACTGAAAAATGCTTAAAGCATTGCAAGGAAATTATATGCTCCTAAAGAAGAATTTTAAAATCATCCTAACTTCGCTTCTTTCTCTCTTTGTGATTATCAGTATTGGGTTTGCAGTATTTAAAGAAAGGCAAGAAACTACAGAAGCCGAAGTTAAAAAAAAACAACCCACTTTCTCCCATCACTATATTGCATACTATTTTCATGGAAATGCTAGATGTCAGTCTTGCTATAAGATAGAATCTTATACCTCTGAAACCATCAAAACAAAATTTGCCAAAGAGTTATCGGACGGAACTGTTACTTGGGAAGCTGTGAATGTCGAAGAGGGGATGAATCAACGTTATGTACAAAAATATTCTCTTAATACAAAATCAGTTGTGCTGAGTGAAGTAGAAAATGGAAAAGAAATTAAATGGAAAAATTTAGATAAAGTTTGGAAGCTTCTTGGAAATCAAACTCAATTTCAAGCTTATATAGAGGCCGAAGTTAAGGACTTTTTAAAGGCAAATAAAACATGACATTTTTAATTGCTCTAGCAAGTTCTTTTTGGCTTGGAGTCTTAACCTCCATCAGTCCTTGCCCGCTTGCAACGAATATTGCCGCCATTTCGTATGTGAGTCGAAAATCTCACCGCCTTATGTTCGTCTTTACAACTGGAGTCTGCTACGCCCTAGGAAGAATTTTGGCCTATTCAATTTTAAGTGTACTTATTGTGGAAAGCTTACTTTCTATTCCCTCTGTATCATTCTTTTTTCAAAAGTACATGCATCTTCTTTTGGGGCCACTTCTTATTATTGTAGGAATGTTTTTACTTGAACTCATCTCTATTCCAATTCCTTCTATTTTTAAAACAAGTTCTCTTGAAAATAGATTTAAAGAAGGAGGGTTTTGGGGAGCGATGGGACTAGGGTTTCTTTTTGCCCTTGCCTTCTGTCCCGTTTCTGCGGCACTTTATTTTGGAAGTTTGATTCCGCTTGCTGTCGGCCATCGTTCTCCCATAATTATCTCACTAATTTTTGGAATAGGCACGGCATTGCCAGTTCTTCTTTTCTCTATTGCTCTCGCTTTGGGTAGCAAGGTTGCCGCCAAACTTTTTACAAGAGTTACAGTGATTGAAAAATGGATCAGCGTGATTACAGGGGCCACAATTTTACTCGTCGGAACTTACTTTTGCTTAACCTATATCTTTAAACTAATTTGAGGATAATATGCGTAAACACCTACCGTTTTTAGATCGCTTCCTCACACTATGGATTTTTATAGCAATGGGAACAGGAATTGCTTTGGGGTATTTTTTTCCAAGCACAGTTCCTTTTCTTAACAATTTTAATATTGGAACAACTTCAATCCCAATTGCAATAGGTCTTATCTTAATGATGTATCCTCCTCTTGCAAAAATCAAGTATGAGGAGATGGGCAGAGTTTTTAGAAATAGAAAAGTTCTTCTTCTTTCTCTTGTTCAAAACTGGCTCATTGGGCCTGTGCTTATGTTTCTTCTTGCAGTTTTATTTTTACGCGATACACCAGAATACATGATTGGCCTTATTATGATTGGTCTTGCTCGTTGTATAGCGATGGTCATTGTCTGGAATGATCTTGCCGAGGGAGATACCGAGTATTGTGCTGGCCTTGTCGCCTTTAATTCAATTTTTCAAGTCCTCTTCTTTTCAATTTATGCTTACTTTTTCATTACCCTTGCTCCGTCTTGGCTTGGGATTCAGGGGGCGGTTGTCAATATCACAATTGGAGAGATTGCCCAGTCTGTTTTTATCTATCTAGGGATTCCATTTCTGGCCGGAATGATGACTCGTTATTTTTTAGTTAAGGCAAAAGGAAAGCCTTGGTATCAGACAAGTTTTATTCCAAAAATAAGTCCTATTACTTTGATAGCCCTTCTCTTTACGATTATTTTAATGTTCTCCCTCAAGGGAGAATATATCGTAGAACTTCCTCTCGATGTTGCAAGGATTGCTATTCCGCTTCTCATCTATTTTATCATCATGTTCCTTCTCTCTTTTTTTATGAGTAAAAAATTTGGAGCAAGTTATGGAGAGGCAACGACGCTTTCTTTTACTGCGGCTTCAAACAATTTTGAACTTGCTATCGCCGTTGCCATTGCAACTTTTGGGATAAATCATGGTGCAGCTTTTGCTGCCGTTATTGGCCCACTAGTTGAGGTTCCCGTCTTGATAGGACTTGTAAATGTGGCATTGTGGTTTAGAAAAAAATATTTCTAAAATGAGAGGATATATGAGCTGGAAATCAGAAGCTGATACAATCAAAGAACTTAGTCCCAAACATATTCTTTTTTTATGTGTTGCCAACTCTGCTAGAAGCCAGATGGCCGAAGGAATTGCGAGAAAATTAGCACCCAAAGGGACTATCATTTCATCAGCAGGCTCCAGGCCAAGTAAGGTAAACCCGCATTCTGTTGATGTACTACAAGAAATTGGGATAGACATATCATCTCACATTTCAAAAAGTGTTGATTCTGTAGATCCTCAAGGCGTGGATATTGTTATTACTTTGTGTGCTGAAGAAGTTTGTCCTGTTTTTTGGGGAAGTGCAAAGCTTTTTCATTGGGGACTTCCAGATCCAACAAGTGAATTAGATTCCTTTAGAGCTGTTCGTGATGAACTTTTAAAAAGGCTTATTTATCTTTTTAGGAAATAAATTATGATTAACAAAATTAACTTTGAATGGCGACATCTTGACTTAAATTCTGTAACCTGTTCTCGTTGTTCTGAGACAGGGAAGAACATTCAAGAAGTTATTTATGAGCTAAAAATTAGATTTCAAAATAATTTAGAGATTTCTTTTACTGAAATAAAATTAGGTAAAGAGAGAATTAAAGAATCTAATCTTGTTCTTATTAATGGAGTTGAAATTGAAAAAATCCTTCAGGATATGACAGCATCCGAAAATGATTGTCCGTCTTGCTGTGATCTTCTTGAAGAGCAAACTTGTTGTCGAACTCTTGTTGAAAAAGATGGAACGGTTCATGAAGAAGTGAGTAAAGAACTTTTGTTAAAAGCTGCTATAGCTACTTTAAAAATAGACGATAAAAAACAAAACTGTTGTTGTTCTACTGAAAAGAGTTGTTGCTCTTCACAACAATCTAGTCGCTTAAAAACACAACTAACAATTCTTGTTTTTTTGTTCTTAACATGGATAGCTCTTTATTCTTATCTTCCTTCCATTTCAAAATTTGTCGCTTACACCATTTTTTGTCTTAAAGAAGGAACTCATCTTGGAGCTTCAATTGAGTTTTTCTTTCTTGATGTTCCTAAAGTTTTAATGCTTCTTGCTTTAATTGTGTTTTTTGTTGGAATTATCCGATCATTTTTTACTCCTGAAAGAACAAGAAAAATTTTGGCAGGAAAGAAAGAATCCGTTGGAAACGTCTGGGCCGCATTACTTGGTATTGTTACACCTTTTTGTTCTTGTTCTGCAGTTCCACTTTTTATTGGATTTGTTTCAGCAGGAGTTCCTCTTGGCGTGACTTTTTCATTTTTAATTTCTGCCCCAATGGTTAATGAAATTGCTCTCGTCCTTCTCTATGGAATGTTCGGATGGAAGGTGGCACTCATCTATTTATCTACAGGGCTTTTCATTGCTATTGTTTCTGGTTGGGTTATTGGACGACTCAAAATGGAGGCCTACATTGAAGACTGGGTGGGAAACGCCAAAGCTCCCGTGAAAAATGAAACTGAACAAACAGCACAATGGAGTGGACGTATTGATTACGGAGTTCAAGCGGTAAAGGACATTATTGGAAAAGTTTGGTTATATATTATTTTAGGAATTGCAGTTGGAGCTGGTATTCACGGTTATGTGCCAGAAGATTTTATGGCATCTATCATGGGGAAAGAGGCATGGTGGTCAGTTCCACTTGCCGTGCTTATAGGTGTCCCTCTTTATTCAAATGCCGCAGGAATTATTCCTGTTGTTCACGCTCTTCTAGAAAAAGGAGCGGCGCTTGGTACTGTCTTGGCATTTATGATGGCCGTGATAGGACTCTCTCTCCCTGAAATAATTATTTTAAGAAAAATTCTTAAAATGCGTTTAATCGCAGTTTTTGTTGGTGTTGTTGCTTTTGGGATTCTTGTTATTGGGTATCTTTTTAATTTGATTTTTTGAGATGAGCTTTCGAACTGCGCGCATTGAGAATAGAAAGCGGTTGCATCCAGCTGATGCGATTCAACTCAAGCAATTAAAAAATGTTCGACAAAACTCGATTGAAGTAGCAATGTACCAAATGTTCGTTGAAGAAGAAAATATGGTATTAATACCAATTATGTAAAATAAAAGTGGGCCAAATGTACTAAGTTTGCTAAATTTTTCGGATGGAAAATTTAAAAGATTTAGTAAAAAAAATTCAAGATTACGACTTCAAAGCAGAATACAAGCGAGAG
>Ga0208375_1000256_pt1 | contig 84043 bp, 99 predicted proteins | sample RifOxyD1_FD_184038 | JGI IMG/M metagenome (GOLD analysis project Ga0208375, IMG submission 184038) | Soil microbial communities from Rifle, Colorado - Rifle Oxygen_injection D1 (SPAdes) | ecosystem: Environmental > Terrestrial > Deep subsurface > Rock core/Sediment | place: Rifle, Colorado... | reverse complement strand
ATTTTAGGTGAATTTTCTATATAATATCTATACGATATAATACATTTTAATTCTTGTTGTGTAATAATATTATTGCCTAAACCAGTTACTGCTTTTAATTCTACATCATTAAAAGTTAAAGTAGTTGTACCGTTTTTGCTTATAATAGTACCTGGTGAAATAGTTTGCCCTATTTGTTCATAAACACCTTGATCAACACTTATATAAAATTTTGCATTATAAAAAGTACTATTTATTTTAGGATTAATATGAACAACTCCTACACTAAAATTATATGTTACAGCATCAACACCTGATACTATATAATATGTAGTAGTGATTCCATATGGTGTAGTGATAGTAGGTATAGAATAAAAAACTAAATTATTAAATATATTAAATGATACTTGACTATCAGTAGCAATATTTTCATTATTATCCCATATATCAAATTTAACATAATATAGAGTATATTCTTTTGCAGACGAATCATTTTGTTCATATGGTAGTTTAATATCCGTAAAGGTTACATCTATTTCATCACCAGTATATCCACTAGGGTTTAATATTATTGTTTGTCTTCCTAACTCTGTTGTAGTTGGATAATCAGGAGAACTATATTTAATAGTAACATCAAATGATTTTACTGATTCTGAATTATTTCTGACAGTAACATTATATGTCATACCAGTTTGATGATCCTCTATTATAGCTTTATTATAACCATAATAATTTATACCTGTATAATAATTAGAACTAACTATTTTACCAGGTATTACTTCAACAGAAATAATTGCTGCAAATGATGGATAAATAATTAAAAATTCTGGTATTTCAACATAATCTTCTAACAATGTTTGTTGATTAAGTGTTTTAATATAAAATTCTTCATCCCAAGATGATAATAGTATATTTCTTTCGGTTTGTGATAATCCAATTTCGTCTACCATAGGATAAATACTTTTATCAATATCTTGATTTCTTAATTTTAAATAATTACCATCTTGGTTTACTTTTGAATACATCATTTCATTTATTTTTCCAAATTGCTCTAAATCATCACCAAAAGTATAATTTCCAGAATAATATTTATATTTTGATTCTGATTCATCCCACCAATAATAAGTAGGTTTAAACATAGTTATATCAGTAAATATTGGTTCATAATAACCAACAAATCTGTTTATATTTTTATAATTATCTAAATTTTCTCTACCAAGTATTTTATTTCTAACATCATCTTTTCTATGTATATTTATTTCTCTTGCTAATGGTTCTTTAATATATGAACCTTCTAATGGTTTATTATTACTATAAACTATATATTTATCATAAATATTATATTGTGGTCCACGAATTGAATTTGTCACATATGATTTTTTCTTTAATTGTATAGATGATGGAGTATTAATTTGAATATAAAATGGTGGATATTTTTTATCCCAAATTGCAGTACCACCTAATTTATTTTTCAAATTAATTGTATTAGATGTATCAGCAAAATTACCCATATTAACTTGACCTTTGTTTCCGTTTTCATCAATATAATAATATGTAACTGGTCTATCATATATAACAGTAGTATTTAAATTATTCACATTAGTTAAAAAATAATTAGCAGTTAAATTATCAGGATTATATATTTTTTCGATAGTTGGAGTAATAGGGAATAAATTATATTTATTATCTTTTGTTTTACCATAATATAATCCATTATTTTCACCAAATATACCTACATTATTTAATGAACCCCATTCTGAATTAATAGATAAATTTACATTTATTATAATTAATAAATTTTTAAATTTTTCGTTTAATATAACATGAATTCCGTTTTGATCAATGGATTGTAGTAAATTTGAATATGCTATTGATTTATTTTCACTAGATATCCAACTTGCATTTGAATAGCCGTTATCATAATCCCCATCAAAACTATAATTAGTATAATTTTCACTTAATATAACAGCCATTTTATAACCGTTATAAAATTTGCCATTGCTTTTAATTATACTTTTAATAGTTTCCGTACCATTAGAATTAATATTAAATGTAATATTATCAACTGAATATATATTATATTCTAATCCTTTAAATAAAGAAGACGCTGGTAATTCAGTATCACCTCCACCAAATATTGAGTATTTTAAATACGGTTTTTCAAAATATTGTCCATTATTATTATAATACATTATATTTTTGAAAAAGAAATCAAAATAATCAAATTCTGAATTCATATAATGTTGTAAATTAAATTTAGGTTCAATTAAAGTATCGTATTTTTTATGTAAGGATGTTTGTATATTTGTAGATTGATTTAAATAATATTTATTTTGAATTTTTTTAGTTATTGAAATATTAGTTATTCTAACATTCATATTAATTAATTCTAATTTAAATACACTTGATTTAGCAGTTGATGTAACATTTATTTCTACATTATATCCAGCTAGTGCAGTCCCTGTTGCATCATCAAAAGAATTTAGATCAACACCTACTGTTCCTCCACCAAAATTATTATACACTTCAGCACTTAATACTATATCATATTCATCTCCAATTATTAGTGGTTCTACTAAATATGTTAAATATGTTGGTGTTATATAATCCCATTCAGCATCAATATAAGTTGAATATACATTCCAAATATTTAATTCGTTACTTATCCAATCATTACTAATATATGGTTCACTTATATAAATTGTTGATGCATTTTCATAAAAATTACCAATTCTATAAAAATAATCTAGAGATTTTTCTTTAATAATAGCTTTTTTAATATCAGTATTAGTAGTTCTATTAAAAGCACCACCATGTTCATATGAATTATTTAATTTATATGTATAATCTGAATGACTTATTGAACTATCATATCCCCATTTACAAATTGTTTGATTTTTTGTCCATAATTGATTTAAGTTACCGTTTTTTAAATTTCTTTGTATTTCAAATGCTTCATCATCAGCAATATATTCAGATGAAATATCCATTAAACTATATTGACCGTCATAACTAATATCATGTGTTTTTTTACGAATAGGCATACTATCATCTAAATACTCATTAGCATATAATTTTACTTCTGGTGTATAATAATAAGTATATTTTTCATAATCAAAATCAGCATATTTTGTATTAATTCTATCAAAATCAAAGTCTTTTATAGAATTAAATTTTACACGATATATTTTATATGTAATAGGTGAACCATCGTCATTTAATATTGATTTTTTAATATCATATTCATTATTTAAACCACCTTTCCAATAATGTAATTCTTTGAAATTAGAAATTATAGCATAATCTGTTTGTATATAATATCCAATAGTATCTTTTTTGAGAACATGGAATATTCCATCTATATCAATTAAATATAAATCAGCATACATATTTTTATTTTCACCGATTGTATTTATATATTCATCTATAATTCCAGTATAACTTATACGATTTTTATCATCTGTATATGTAATTTCACATTCATTTTGATTAAAAGTAGAAACACTATAATTTGTTAAATCTTTATTACTAAAAATTTGATATTGTAAATTACTTAATCTATTTATTTTATAAATTTCATTATCAATTTGTACCCATCCTGTTGTAGTTAGTTGATTAACAAAAGGATTAGCAATTACACCATCAACATAAAAAATATTATTTTTTATTGTAGCAATAGGATTTAATGCATCTAATTTATAAGATGTTAATATTTTAACTAATTCCATTTCTTCTGTATAAAAACCAAAATATCTATTAGAAGAATATTTATTAAATTTAATTGGTGTAGCTGGATTATCATCATATAGAAATTTAAAATTCCAAATAAAAGGATATATTATATTATTATCTTCAAATCCTTTTGTTATAAATTGTTCAAATTCAAAATGATTATTTTCATAATATAATTTATCATTTATAAATAATTCTTTTGTTGTATAAACTCCTGATTTATAATCCATTCCACCCCATTTAGAGTAATTATATTTTTTAGTATCAAAGAAAAAAGAAAATTCAGGAAATCTATTATTATCAGTTATATTTCTTTTAATAAATTTTCCAAGATTTGTATTTTCTGTTAAATCAAATACTTTTACACATTTCCATTTATCGATTATTTCACTTCTAAAATTATCTTTTGTTAATTTACCGATAGTATATGTATCACCTTTTAATTCATATATTGCAGGGTCATCAACTCTTAAAATTATAAATTGTTTAGGAATATTATTTTTTTGTAAATATAATGGAGCAAAATATTCAAATTCTTCTGAATACCATTGATCTTCTACTTCATTAGCACCAGAATGATAAATTTCATCAAATTGATTTTCATATGTGTTATACATAATATCTACATCATTATCATTTTTAGGTGAAAATGCTATATTTTTAGGTATTTTGTCATAAAATTTTGGAACTTCATCTTCAATTGATGCTTCAGTATTTAATATAATATGTTTAAATTTATCATCGTTTAAATCTTTACTACTATTAAAACTTTCTAAATATAAATTATAGTCATTATCTACAACTATTTTTATATTTGTTGTTAATCTTGGATTAGTTCGTATTATTTGAAAACTTTTATTCAATTTTAATAATTAATTATATTTTTAAGAAAGACCAGATGGCACTGAACTACCTGTAGTTGTTGTTAAATTAACATTTTTTATATTAAATGTTATTGTAAAATCAAAAAATCCATCTATAGATAATGGTCTTAAACGAACTTTAATTGATTTAACATGTGTTATATAATTTAATGTTGTAATATCTATTGTTGTTGCTGAATTTCCAACAAATTTCCAATAAATGTTAATAGGGAATATAATTTCTTCATTAAAAGCTAACGATTTAAAATCTTGTGATTCAGATATAACTATATCATCTATTGAATCTACAACTGGACAAATTAATGTACTAAATCCACCAGATTTATCCCAATCATAACCACTACCCGTATCTTGACCTAATGCACTATATGAATAATTATTAGGATTACTACTTCTATTTAAATTAATATAATCTCCACTTAAACCATTTATTGTTGTAGAACCAGTTAAATTTTGATATAACCAAGTATAATCTGAACTAGAATATAATGATGTATCATAAGAAGTATTACCAGTATATAATAAATTACCACCCGCACTATCCATAAAATATATAAATTGATTAGCTTCTTGAACAACAAATTTATTATTTACGTCTACTAAACAAGGTAAATTATTTACTCCTGTTCTATAAGCATTACTAGGTGTATAACTATAATTATCTCTTATTAAGAAATTTAATTGTGAGTTTTCAGATATATTTTGAATTTTTATATAATAATCTCCATTAATATATATATTATTATCAAATGTAACACCATCTGATGTATTTCCTGCATTTTCACATGTAAAATCTATTTTTATATTACTATTATTAGCAATTTCTACTTCTTCAGAACCATTGAATACATATACTTTAAGTAATCCTTTAGCTGAATAAATAATATTTTCTAATGAAACTATTTTTTTTGTTAAATAATCTAAATATTCTCTTAAATCAAATGCTGTACCAGTATCATCTTTGTAATTTGTTATTATACTTTTATCTAAATGTGCTACATATTCATCTTGATTAAAATAAGATTCATTTATATGTTTAATAACACCTTTAGCATCTAATGATTGTTCAAATTCAAGCATTGTATTATCATCTTTAGCTTCTTGTAATATGAAATCATTTTCACCTAATACATTTTTTAAATTATCAGGAAATTCTACACTTAAAGTATCTGACCAATCACTATAAATTTTTGAATCTGGATATCCTACTTCTGATATTGATCTAACTCTTATTTCAACTTTTTCGTCTGCACTAATAGAAATATCTAATTGATTAATATTTGGTGTATCTGCATCTGAAACATCTTCTATATCCCAAGTCCAAGTTGATGTATCTTTATTATATGTTCTTTTTCTTAAATCTGATGTAATTGAAACCCAATTTGCAAAATATGCATTTTTCTTTGTTCCATCAGATGATTCTAATTTAAATCCTTCTGTTTGATTTTCTACACCAGTTTTAGAAGAATATCTATGTTGTATTTCAAATTGAATTATTTCTTGTGGTCTATAACCATAATCTTGTTTTGCTTCTGGTATATCCCAAAATCCCCTAACTCTAAACTTAGCATCTACTGTTGTTGTTGTATCAGTTTTGCTTTTAATTTGTCTTGTTATAGAATATAATAATTTAGATAAATTTTCTTGTTCTCCTGATAATTTACCTAATTCATTTTGTGATTTAGTTTTTTCACCAATTGATGCGAATCTAGTTACTGATAATTCTTTATTTTTTTGAACTATTGCAGCATTTACTTGTTCTAATTTTGTTTTAACTTTTGTTTTTTCAGAATGTAAATCTTTTAGAACTTTACTATTATCGGTATCTGTTAAATGTTTATTAATTTGAACAACATTAAAATTAGTACTATCTAAAATAGGTTTATTTGGCGGTAATCCTAAATTAGATGGTATAACTTTTTGAATCATATCATTTAATATTTTACCATAATCCTCAACATAATCTAAATAATATTGTGACATTGTTAAATTAGTATCAGTATCTAATACTAAATTATTTGTATATAACCCTGTTCCATTTGACCAAGTACTTCCTTTTAAATTATTTTTACTATTTGTAGCTTTCATAAAAACTACTAAATTTTCATCAAAACCAACAGTAACCTTAACAATTTTTTTAGCAATACTACTACCATATATTTTTAAAACATTAGCTCCTGTTACAATAGGATCATAACCTTCTAATCTTTCTAATCTAACTCTAAATTCTGATGATGCTGTACTTGTTTCAATAATTTTCCATCTTGTAACTGATTCTTGACTATTCAAAATTAATTGATCATCTACTGCTAATATTTTTTGACCATCTGTAATAGATGTATATCTTGATGGATATATATGAAACCATAATTTATTATTAATTGTATCAACTTCTTGTTTTACAACAGAAAACAAACCATATTCATCTACATCTTGAAAATCAAATTTAAAATATTCTTCATCATAAATTGGATTACTACCTCTATAAATACCAGTATTTGTAGGGTTCGTATGCCAATCTAAAAAATCTTGTAAATTTATATCATTCTTTCCAAGAAATAAACTATTAAATTGATCTAAATATTTTGCACCATCCTCAGTATAATTGCCGTTTTCATCTTTCTTAAATTTAACTATATATCTTCTTGATATAACACCATCTACATCATTTCCTACTTTATCAGATAAATCATAATTTATAGTTAACGATGGATTCATAAGAGATTCAAAAAACCAATTATTATTAGAATCAAATTGAGTAACAGTACTCAAATTATCTATTTTATTAGGTTCTCTATTTAAATCAGATATAAATATTTTTTTAGTAGTATTTCCATCAATTATATGTACTGTATTATTATTTAATCCTGCTAATGTTTTAACATTATTATTAAGATTATTAATATCTTTTTGTAATTTACCTACAGTTGGTAAAGAATACGTAGTTTCATTACCTTGTTCATCTAATTGTGTTACATTTACCGATGAATCTTCTCCTACAACTATATCATTTATTTTAGTTAATACTTCAACATTATTGTTGTTTAGTAATTGTATTTGTTCGGCAATCTGAACAAACGAATTTTTTTGCACAGCCATTTATAAATTTATTTTTTTTTAATTTAGAATTATATATAAAAAATTTAAAGGTATTAAAGGTATATTATATTTCAATTATATATAAAATAATTATTCATTTAAATGTGTATCTTATATAATTGAAATATAATATACATCACCATTATCTATTTTTTTATTTATGATACTTACTCGTTTATATTCTAATTTAGATAAATGATTACTTATAATTTGTTCAAGATATTTTTTATTTAATACATCACTATTATTAGATTCAATTATAATAGTAAACTCATTTTTTAAAATATTTATATAAAAATCTATATCATCATATTTATTTAAATATGCTATTAGTGTTTTTTTTATTTGATAAGTTATTGCTAAATTTGTCTTAAATCCTCTAGATAATTCTCTGAAACTTATATCACTATTAGTTTTTTCTATGATAAAATCTAATTTTCCTATGTCAATATTAGTATAATTATAATATCCTAATTCATATTTTTTAGTATTAACCATATAACCAAATTGTAGCATATTATTATCATTAATATTTAAAAAAAATGATATTTCATTTTTATCTTCAATAAATTTTAAAAATGACGAAAATATCTTACTATATTTAAATTCATATATGACATCCTGAACATTTATTTTGTTAGATTCCATATTAAGAAAATAATTATTATTTAATGAATTATCAATTCCTTTTATATAATGAGTATTTAAATTAAATTTTATATTTATATCATTTAATTTAATAATAAATAACCAAAACAATTTTTTAGATACAAGTTTTTTATCTGTTGTATCAATACTCTCTGTAACTTCTACTACTTCTGCTTGAGAATAAATAGGATTTTCACTATTCAATACTGCTATTTTATAATATTTATCCATTAATTTTTTAGCAGCATCAACTGTTGATACTTTTTGTTGATAATAATCTTTTATCTCATTTATTATTTTATGAGTTCTTTCATAACCCATATTAAACATATCTTCAACAAAATCAAATGCTTTATCTTCATCTAAATTTTTATTTTTTTGTAAAAAATGTATCATATTTGATTTAATTTTACTTATGTAATTCTGTATGACTGCATTATATGCATCAGAATTTACTCCAAATTTTCTCAGATTTATAGGGGTTTGTTTATAATAAATGTTTCTCATTAAATTTAATTTTAATCATTTTTAATTTTAAATATTTAATAATATTTATTTGATATGTTATTCATAAGTATATATTAAATTACCTCATTATAATAATCCTACATTTTTTATCATTTTTTCTAATGTAGTATCATTTTTTAATTTTTCAATTACTTTTTCATCTTGTAATAATAATTTAACTATATCATAAGATTTATCGTTAAATGCATTATATAACGCAGCATTATTTCCAGAAGAAGCATTTATTTTTTTGTCTTGTAATAAAAATTTAACTAATTCTACATTTCCACTTTTACAAGCATATTTAAATGGATCATTATAAGGATATTCTAATGGTACATTATTTTTAGATAATTCTTTTACTAATATTAAATTCCCATTTTTACAAGCGCGTCTTAAACAATAATTACTTACTATCGTTAATTTATTTTCAACACCATCTTCTTTCATCTTTTCTATAAATACTTTGGCTATATCTGTTTGATTATTTCTAAATGTTAATAGTACTTTTTGATAGTTATTATCATCATATTTAGCACCTTTATCTAAAAAATATTTTACAGCTTTTGCTGATCCATATCTACAAGCATAATGTATTTGTGTTTCGATAATATTTTTTGTTGTATTTGGATTGGGTTTTAAGTTATTTAAAAAATTTATAAGTTCATCATCAGATAAAAGTTTCGTATCATATTCAATCATTTTATCTAATTGTTTAATTGGTTCTAATTTATTCATAACTTTCTTGATATCTTCTTCTGATTTACCAATTAAAAAATCTTTAATATTTTTCATTTAATAATAATATTATTTTAATTTATATATTAAAAAAACTATTCGTATATATGATGAAAAATAAATAGTAAAATTACACTTTTAAAATTTTATATATAAAATAAAAAGATATTAGATATGAAAATGAATGAATATAAAACAATTAAAATTTCGCCTGAATTGCACAAAAAAATCAAATTATATTGTGTAGATAAATCCTTAATATTAAATACTTGGATAGAAAATGAATTAACAAAAAAAATTAATAAATTAAATGAAAAAACTAACAACTAATGAATTTATTGAAAAAGCAATAAAAGTACAAGGCGATAAATATGATTATTCGTTGTTGAATTATATAAATAATTCAACAAAAATTAAAATAAATTGTCTTGAACACGGAGAGTTTAAACAAAGACCAAGTGACCATTTATCTGGTAGTGGATGCCCTATTTGTTCATATTTGAAAAAAGCAGTAAATCAAACTAAAACTACTAATAAATTTATCATAGATGCTAAAAAAGTTCATGGTGATAATTTTGGTTATCTTTTAGTAAATTATGTTAACGCTAGAACAAAAATTAAAATTATATGTAAAGAACATGGAATATTTGAACAATTGCCTAATAATCATTTAAATGGTAAAGGTTGCCCAAAATGTTCATATAAAATTTTTACTACCGAAGAATTTATTGAAAAAGTAAAAAATATTCATAATAATAAATATAGTTATCCAAATACAAATTATATAAATAATAAAACTAAAATTAAAATTGATTGTCCTATTCATGGGGAATTTGAACAAAGACCAGATGATCATATAAGAGGTATTGGTTGTCCATTTTGTAAAGAAAGTCACGGAGAAAAAGAAATTAGAATTTTATTAGAACAAAATAATATAATTTTTGAAACACAGAAAAAATTTAAAAATTGTAGAAATAAAAACCAATTGCCATTTGATTTTTATTTACCTAATATAAATTTAATAATAGAATATGATGGAGAACAACATTTTAAACCACTGAATTTTTTTGGAGGAAAAGAAGGATTAAAAAATAGAAAAAAATTAGATATAATTAAAAATAATTTTTGTAAAAATAGTGGTATAGGTTTATTAAGAATAAAATATAATGAAAATATAGAAAATAAAATAAAAAACTATTTGAAATCTTAATCATATATTATTTAAAAGTAAAACTATATTATATGTACAAAAACCAAATATATTTCCCTGTTAAACACGAACCAAGGCAAATTCAAATAGATATGTTAAATCATATCAAACATCATATTAGAAGAGGTAAAAAATATTTTCTGATGAATGCACCTACTGGTGTAGGAAAATCATTATTTAGTATAATGGTTGCCAATTGGTACAAAAATTATATAAATTCAAATGCTAAAATTGATTTATTAACAAACAGTAAAGTTCTTCAAAGTCAATATGTCAGAGAATTTCCATTTATATCAAGTTTAAAAGGAAAAGCAAATTATAGCTGTTCTACCTATAATTCTAATTGTCAAGATGGAAAAGAATTAAATAAAGCTTTAAAAAAGACATGTACAGCTTGTCCTTATACATTAGCAATGTCTAGTTGGGAAAAATCTGATATATCATTAACTAATTTTCATTTATTCATCACATTACATTTATTTTTACCTAATGTAATAGAAAATAGGTGTAATGTTTTAATAATAGATGAAGCACATGACTTTGAAGCAGTATTATGTGATTTTATATCTAATAAAGTATCACAAAGAACTTTAAAAAAATTAGGATTTAATGATGCTAGTATTAATAAAATAGATAAAGAAATGAATGGTATTAAAAATACTAATCAATTTATTAAATATATTGAAGATGAATTAACTCATTATTTAGAAAAATTAGAAGAAGCACATACAAATAGAATTGGAAATCAATCCATATCTACAAACGAAAAAATAAAATTAAGTAAAGAATTAGCAAATATTGAATCTAGTCGTTTATCTTTCAAAAAATTAATAGAAGATTATTCTATTAATCCGGATAATTGGGTATTAGATATTGAAGTAGATAAGAAATTTACATTATTTCAAAAAATATTTAATATTCAACCAGTTTGGGCATATAATTATCTTAAAAAAATAATTTATGATAAATATGATCATATTATATTTATGAGTGGTACAATATTAGATAAAAATATGTTTGCTTACTTAAATGGGTTAGAACCTAATCTATGTACATATTTTAATGTAGATTCCCCTTTTGCTATAAAAAATAGAAGAGTGAAATATATAAAAGTTGGTAAAATGTCTTTTAATGAAAAAAAAGAAACCTGGTTAAAACAACAATCAGTTTTAGAAAAAATATTTAATAAACATAAAAACGAAAAAGGTATTATTCATACTGGAAATTATGAACTTGCGGAATGGTTAAAAGAAAAATATGGTAAAAATGAAAAATTTTTATTTCCAACAGTCGAAGATAAAGATGCTATTTTACTTAAACATATTCAATCAAAAAAACCAACTATATTAGTTTCACCATCAATGATGAATGGAGTAGATTTAAAAGATGATTTATCTAGATTTCAAGTTATATTGAAAATGCCATATCCGAATTTAAAATCAAATAGAGTTAAAAAAAGAATGAATGATTATAAAGATTGGTATAGTTATAAAACAGTAGCAGATTTAATTCAAAGTTATGGTCGATCAATTAGAAGTGATGATGATTATGCAATTACTTATATATTAGACTCAAATTTTAGTAATATTTTACAGAGAAGTTATAAACTTTTACCTATTTGGTTTATAAATGCTATTAGTGAATTAAAACAAAAAAGAACATAATGAATTTAACTACTAAAAGTGTACAATTAGGAACACATACACTTGAATGTTCTGTTACAAGAGAACAAGTTGAAGATTTGATAAATCAGTTAGGTTTTTTTCATTCATCTAGTATAGATAATTTTTATATTGAAAAGAAAACAAGAATTAAAGATAATATATTAAATAATGATTTAATTGAAATAATAGATTATAATAGAAAATATTATCATATAGAATTGAATTTAAAAATGTGGTATAGAGTTTTAAAAATATCTAAAATATATGATGATAAAAATTAGATGAATTAGAAAAAGACCACCCTAATATAATTGGACCACTTTTTAATCAGGGTATGTTAATGATGACATCTGATTTATATGTTGAAAAAGACGCAGGGTGGGATGGAAAAGATGCTATTGCTATTAAATGGCATTGTTAATTAATAATTTCAAATGAAATGAAAATAAGACAAACAGAAATAATAACACAATATAAAGTATTAGGAATGGATATGGAATGGACAATGAAAGATGGTACACCTATCCTTCTAAAAAATATGAAAGATAGTCATATTAAAAATTGTATTAATATGCTTAAAAGAAATGAATCTAGTCAAATAAGGTTAGATTGGATTTATGTATTAGAAGATGTTTTTATGAAAAGAAGATGTTTAAAAATTAATAAAATACAAAAAAATATAAAAAATAAATAATGTTCCACGTGGAACAAAAAATACAGAACTATGACATTAATTAATAAAAAAACAGCAACCCATGATTGGCATAGTCCTAAGACATTATTACAAAGTTATAAAATTAAAGGATTAGATTTAATTTATGATATGGATAAAGAAAGAAGTGCTATCAAACTAAAAGATATGACTGATGCTAATATTATATATGCTATTAATGACTTGGTACAAAATAATGGAACACTTGTATACAAAGTGTGGGTAGAAGAATGGATAGATATATTCAATGATGTTATTATGAAAAGAAGATTTGAAAAATTAAAAAAATTAATGAATAATATAAATGGAAAAGATAATATTTAAATATAGTGGTGAATTGCCTAATCTTGATTTTAAATATTTAAACAAATCGAGAATAGACGGTAGAACTGTTTATTCATATGAAATATCTAATATATTATATGAAACTATTAGAAAGCAAGATTTCAATAAAATGAAATTATTTTTTAGAAGGTTAAAAATAAATAAAATACTTAATAATTATAAAATTACAAATAACGATATGTTTCTATATTTTTATATTTATCAAAATGATAAGATAGATTTAATAACATCATTAGAATATAACGGAACACTTAGATGAATGAGAAAGAAAAAACATACAAAAAAAATACCTATAATTCCAAATTATACTATAATTAGGGTTATGAATGGATCAGAAATACCAAAAATATATCATTGTAAAACTTTGTTATTACCCTGGTATACTAATCTTGAAGACAATATATATTATGTATTTGATAATATTATGAAAAAAGAAAAATTAATTGAAATTTTAACAGACATTAATCAATTTAAATTATATATGAGAGAGATAAAAATTAATCAAATCAAGAATAAAAATATAATTAATTATAAAGATAAGATTAAAACATTTTTGATGTATTTTATATACGATAATTATAATTCAATAACAATAATAGAAGAAAACAAAATATGACAACTTTAAAAGATAAATTATTTTGGGAGAAATACAGACCAAAAATAATAAAACAAATGGTACTATTACCTAGAATACATCTTCTTATAAAAGATGGAATTCATCTTAATTTCATTTTTTATGGAACTCCAGGAACAGGTAAATCAACATTAGCGAATATATTATCAGAAGAATACAATACATTAAAATTAAGTAGTAAACTTGGTGTAGATATTTTAAGAACTAAAATAGAAAACCATTGTAAAACATTATCATTTAAAGAAGGTATGAAAGTTATATACCTTGATGAATTCGATAGAGCTTCTTCACAATTACAAGAAGAGTTAAAAGGATTTATGGAAACATATGAACACAATACAAGATTTATATTTACTACTAATCATATTGATAAGATTACACCTGAATTAAAGTCGAGGTTTACTGAAGTTTGTTTTGATCCATTGAATTCAGAAGAACGAAAATTTATGTATGATAATCAAATAAAATATTTAAGAGCTGTATCTAAACGAGAAGGATTAGGAATTTATAAAGAAATTGAACCATTCAAAAAAATCGTTAATAAAAATTTTCCAGATTTAAGACGTTCAATACAAACTGTTCAACTAATATTATTAACAGGTGATATGTCATTAATTAATACTGATTATGGTTCAGATAGATTAGATTTTTTTAAATTTATTTTAAATGGTGATATAAATCCAGTTACAAATTATGATTACATAATGAATAATTTTTTTACTAATTTTTATGAAGCAATAAATTATTTAGGTAGACCATTTTTTGATTATTTAAAAGAATATCATTTGGATATTGTATTATCAAAAGGTGGATCAATTTTAGAAATTCAAACACAATATAATTTAGGATTTGTAACTACTATGGATCCTATTATTCACCTAGTTAACTATGTTTTAAACATAAAATATATTTTAAAAGGATAACATTTTTTTAATATATACTTTTTATGATATATGATTATATGGCGAAATATGATATGGATTATTTAGGATGTATTGCTATCATAGATGAACAACCACTTTTGTTTATAATATATGATGATAATATTCTTGATGGATTACCTTTATTAGATATAGAAAATCAATATACAATTATCAAACCAAATGAAATTGTTATTGTTGCATTTTCAATGTTTTATGAAGAAGAAAAATTTAATATATCTTTATTAGATGATTATGATATTAATTTTAATTTAATGACTTATAATATTATGCCATTATATATTCATACATTAAAAACAAGAGGACTTGCTATTGAAGATATATTAGAATTAGGATTTTTTGATGTATTAACATTTAGTGTATTATATGATTTTCTTAAAGAAACTACTAACTAATTTTATTTTTTTTTGATTTATAATCTGGTATTAAATTTAATTTTTCTAATTTATTTTTTTGTTTAATATTTAAATTTTTTATTACACTTGATTGTTGAAGTAAATATTTTATAAAAGGAATATATGATTTATAATTATACGACAATATATTAAATAACAATGTATCTAACATATAATTATTTTTAAATGAAGGTATTAAATTATGATTATCAACAAAATATTTAAATATATCAATATTTAAAACATCACATACAATTCTATATGTAGATGATTGGTTTTTCATAAAAATATCTTTAACTCTATTATCTTCTAATAATCTTTTAACTATATTTAAATATCCTCGTTTACAAGCTATTTTTAAAGCTTCATTATCATTAAAACATGGATTATATCTACCATCTTTTAATAATAAATCCAACATATCTAAATTACCATCATTACAAACATCACTAAATATATAACTATGTTTAAACATAGAACTAACAGACGAATAATCTAATAGTATTTTAACTAATGATATAAAATTATTTTTAACAAATGTTTTAAGTATTGAATTATGATCATATGCAAAATCAAATTTTAATTTTATCATATGTTTAATAATTTCACCAAATGCTAATTCAGAAGATTCTGATGTTATATATTGAGATAAAATATTTGGTTTAGTAATATCATATAATATTATATTTTTATTGTGAGTATCTTCTTCCCATATATCTAATAATATTTTAGCTATTTCTATTTGATTATATTTAGCACAAAGAAAAATTAAATATGATATTGTAAAAGAATTATATGTTCTAAAATTCATTAATTCCTTTACTGCCTCAATAGATCCATAAACAATAGCTGCCTCAAGTATATTATTAAAATCATTATACCCGGATATTTTTCCAAATACAGTATTAGAATTATTTAATTTTCGAACTAACATAAATTCTCTAATAAAACTCACATTATTTTGCATAACGCAAACAGTTAAAGCTTTATCATTAATAAATGGATCAACAAACCTATTATTTAATAACCTTTTAAACTTTTTATAATCATAACCTTTTACACAAACAGTATAAAAACGATTTTGTAATATCATTTTATGCCTGTTTATTAATTTTTTAAACATATTTGATTGTATTATCGAGTAAAGTTAATAATTATTAATTAATTAAACAAATTTATAATTTTCATTTTTCTTTTTTCACATTAGGAGATATATCACAATTAATAAAATCTTGCATAGTTTCTGATCCGTTTTGATTAAATTTTTTTAACACAACATTTAAAAATTGGCAATCTATAAATGTACCATTATAAATATAACCGTTTTTAAAAAGACCACCTTTAAACACACCATTAAAAATAACGCCATCATCAAATTTTCCAAATTTGAATTCTCCGTTTCTGAAAACTCCAAATTTCCTACCACCATTAAATATTAATATATTATGTTTGATTTCGATTCTAGCTAATTCTGTTTCTGCATCAATAAACCATACACATTTTTCTTTAACTAAAATTTCTTCAATTTGATATCTTTCTGTATAAGTTTTACCTTCATATTTTAATTCTTTATATTTTTCCATATTAATGTAAATTATTTTATAAACATATATATAAATTTATGAAATAATTTTTTTTCGTGGTGTATAATCGGGTAATATTTTCATTTCTTTAAATCTTAATATATCATCTTTATTTAAATTATTTATTTTAATAAAATTATTACTTATTAAATATTTGATAAAAATTGATCTTTTATATTGTAAACATAGTTTTATAATTTTATTTGTTAATTTTATTGCATAATCCCAATCAATACTTAATACAAATTTAAATAAATCAAATAAATCTGACGCTATCATAGAACTATAATATATTATATCATTTGAATTTTTAATTAATTTTTCTTTTTTATAATCAAATAGCATTTTTATAATATCATAATTAATTGTTCTACTGTATCTTTCACTAATCATATTAGAAATAGCCATATTTCCATTAAAAAATGGATTAACTCTACCATCTTCTAATAATATTTTAACTATTTCAGGATGATTATACATGGCTGCCATTCTAATAGGTTCTTCATAACAAGTATTAGGTTGTACTCTTGAATCAGCTAAAAGTAATTTTACTATTTCTATATGACCAAACTGACAAGCTTTACCTAATGGATAACCATCAGATACCATAGGATTTATTCTTTTATCATCTAATACCATTTTAACTAATTCTACGTTTCCGTTTTCACATAAATGTAACATAATTTCACAGTTATTATATATAACATTAATATATGGTTTATAAAAAATTTTTATAAATAATTCATTTTCGTTATTAATAGCTGCTTGTATTAAACTTTTTTCAGTATACATATACATTATCTATATTTTTTATTTATAATTTTTTTTTTAGAATTATAATTAGGTAATATATTCCTAATTGTTAACTCTTTAATATTTTTTTTATCTGATATTTTTGATAATACTCTATCGTCTTTTAATAATAAATTAATTATTGTTTTATTTTCACTCGAAGCTAATCTATTATCTATTGACTTTAATAATGTATTATTAAAAACTGATGGATCTATTCTTTTATCATTTAATAAAATTTTTAATAATTCTATATTTTTATTAGCAATAATACGTTTTAGAATAATATATCTGTCAACTGTTGGATCAACTCTTGGATCTTCTAATAAAACTTTTACGATTTCTGTTTGATTTCTTGATACTGCTGTTTTTAAAATATAATTATTATCATAATCAGGATTAAATCTTTTATCTTTTAATAATACTCTAAATACTTCATGGTTATATACATCAACTAAAAAAGAAAAACTTAAAGTTAAATAAGATTTAGTTAATAAATATTCAACAATTTCAATATGACCATTATTACAGGCGTATTGAAAATATTTAAAATTTATTGGATAAAAATGATCAGTATAAAAATTACCTCGTCTTCTATATTGGGTATTATTTATATTTTTCTTTCTATGATATATTTTATTTAGTAGATATTTAGTTATATCATATTTATGATTATCCATAGATGTAATAATAGGTTGTCTAGAAGTATCAATATTCACTCTTTTATCATTTAATAATAATTTAACTATATCTAAATGTCCTTCTTTTGCTGCTATATTTAATGAAAAATCATTACTAACACTTGGATCAACTTCATTTGATTTCAGAAGATATTTGACAATTGTAGTATATCCTTTCGTTGATGCCCATTTAATATAATAATTATAATTGTATTTTAAATTAGTTTTCCATTTTGTCATTAATTTAAAAAATTCATCAGGATTATCAGATATAGCACCAATATATACTTGTCTATTCCAGTTTTCATAAAAATAGACTTGTATAAAAAGTTTCAAATCATTTTTTAATTTCTTAAAAATGATTTGAAACTTTTTTTTGAATTTCTTAAAAATTTTAATTATTCGTTTCATTAATCAAAAAATATAATAATCACTTGTTTTTTAAAGTACTAATGCTTGACTACGAGATTTATAATAAGGGATTATTTTATTATTTATTAAATCTTTTGTTATAGATTTAGTTAATTTTTTTCTAACCCTTTTATCATTTATAACATAACGAGCTAATTCTATTTGATTATTTAATATTAATCTTCTTATAATAAAATTTCTATCAAATGATAAATCCAATCTTTTATCATAAATAAATAGTTTTACTAATTCTGTATGAGTATGACCAAATAATAATAATCCCTTAATAATTTCATAGTTATTAGTACCAGGATCAACTTTTTTATCTGATAATATGAGTTTAATTGTTTGAATATTTGAAAAATTTCTACAAGAACGTTTTAATAATATATTATTATTATAACTAATATCGATTTTGTTTAAATCTAATATTTTTTTAACTATGTCTGTAAATTCTGGTTTATCAATAATTAGTATTAATATATATTTTAAAAATTCTACATTTAAATATTTATGGTTAATAAATTCTGATATCATAATTTTATTACTTCTAATTACTGCATATTCTACAACACTTAACATATCATTAATAATAGTATCATTTTGTTGTAATAAGAATTTAAATATATCTAATTTATTGAAATATATAGCAGAATTAAATAAAATATAATGTTCTGTTTTAATATTAATATTTAAAGTATTTTCATATACTATTTTAAACATTTCTAATTTATTATCTTCTATTAATTTTTTAAAAATAATATAATCATATTTTTTAGCATCAAATTTATTATCTTTTAATAATATCTTTGCTAATTCAAAATTATTAGAAGATATACATACTTCTGTTAAAATATTATGACGTTGATTTATATTAATTTTACTACGAAAATTTTTAGTTTTTAACAAGTCCTTTACAAGATTTATATCATTATTTATACACGCTTGTTTAAATTTATGATTCATTACATATTACTTTTTAAATGATTCTTTAATATTAAATACAATTTTCTTATTAAGTCGATATCTTTTTCATATAGTATTCCATTTAAATCTATTACTCCGATTGTTGCAATATCTTCTGGTTTAAATACTTTTAATCTTCCTATATTTTCACTTTCATATTGCATATAGAGTGAATCTTCATTACTAACTGATATATGAAAATTTCCGTTATGAGTTATTTCAAATGTAATTAGTTCAACTATATCTGCAACTGATATATCATTTTCTAAATTTCCTTCATCAAAATTTCTAGCAATTTTACGTGCTATCAATTCTCTTTCCATTGCTAGTCTTTCACTTTCTATACTTTGATTTTTATTAAACTCGTTAAATCTTTTAATCATAATTAAAAACGATTATTTTTTGAACTTTAATTACATTTTTAACTATATATTAAAATATATCACAAGATAAGTAAAAAAAAAATAATAAACAAATTAATTATGCATTATTATAGAAAAGATGATCCTACTCATAAAGCAGTTACAATAGCTAAAGATAATATTGAAGAAGCATTTTATCAACTATCAGACGGTCAAATGATTAAAAAAAATATTTTTTCAAAATATTATGGTATACTTGATAATGTAGTTAGTGAATCAACAAATGTTCAATCAAATGTTCAATCAAATGTTCAATCAAATGTTCAATCAAATGAAATTGATCCAGAAGCATTTTTAAGAACAAGTGCAGTAAATACGGATATTTTAAATAAAATTAAATCTGTTGATATAAGTAAAGTTAAAAATGAAAATATTGGTTCAGAAATACTTAAAAATACTACAAATAAAACTAAGGTAGCACAATCCAATATAGTGCAAAATCAACCTATACAAAACCAATTTATACCTAATATGAATGAATCAGCTATAATAAGACAAGATAATAGTCCTCAACAAATACCAAATAATACTAATACAAATGTATCACAATATAAGGTATATGATAATGATGATGATGCCTACCAAGATTTTTTAAATCAACAAAATAAAACACAACCTAAACCACAACCAATTATTAAACCAATAGTAAATATAGATGAATTATATGAAAATGAAAAATTGGCATATGGAGAAGAAGAAGCAAATAAAAGAAGGTTGAAAAGATTACAAAGACAACCTACAAGTGTTTCTCAATCACAACAAACAAATAATCTTAATCAACCACAAGTACAACAATCACAATTGGATCCTAATGAAATGGTTTTCAGTACATTTAAAAGAAAACACGATATTTCTGTAAATATAGAATTTAAAGATAAAATAGGTAAACCAGAATTTGTTAAAATGATGGTTGAAAATATGGAGGGTGATATTGTACAATATTATAAAAAAATAATTATTAATAATATATATACAAATATTAAAATTATTGAAGAACAAGTTGAAAAACAAATAATTAAAGAAATTTTTGGAGATGATATTCCAGATGAATATCTTAAAGAAGAAACTGATGATGATATGAAAAACGAACAAGAAAAAAAATCAAAAAGAAAATATACTAAGAAAGCATCTGTTGATAAAAACGAAGATAAAAACGAAGATAAAAACGAAGATAAATAGAATTATGATAGATCAATTATATATTAATGAAGCAAGACGAATAAGAAAAGAATATTTAACTAACTTATTTTATATTGTTGAAAAAGAAGGAGAAATGAAAGAATATTTAACGATAATAGAAACCATTAAAGATGAACTAAATGATGAAGATATTATTAAAAATGATAAAGCATATAAAGAAAAAACTTTTAAACTTAGTAAAAATATAGAACAATTAAAAAAATATATTATTGAATATGATAATAATATTAAAAAATTAGATAAAGATCAAAGAACGTTATATACTAATATTAAAGAAAAACATATAGGTATTACTGATGAAGAAATGCAAAAAGAATTAATAGCTAGTATTATTGACATTGATGAAAAATTTAAAAAATTAAAGAAAAAAACATTAGAAAATTTTGATTTAGATCAATAATTTATTATATTTGTATTTAGAAAAAATAAACTTTTTTAATTTACTATATATAATATATAGTGAAAAGTTCTTTAATTTTATGGGAAAGAAAATGGCATCGACTTATTAAAACGGGGTTAATTAGCATGTAGTGTTTGTCAGAACACTTTAAAAAAGGCAAAACAATAAACGCAAACGCGAATTTATTTAATGCGGCTAATAAGATTAGTGACGCATTGACTGTCGGATTTGGAAACGAATCTGTTTTACAAGAAGGTGAACTTGTAGCAGTGTAATAGAAATTAACCAAAAACTTATTGATAATGATTGTGAAATCGATATTTTATAGTGTAACAATTATTTTATACTTGTATGTTTGAATATTTTGTAAAGTATCGAATTATTAAAAAATATTATAAGCATGTAGAATATTAATTTTAATTTAGTAAACACCAGGGTTCGATTCCCTGCTTTTCCACAAACGGTAAGATAATTTAGTCTTACCATTTTTATTTTTAATATAATGGAACAAATTATACAAAATGCAATAGAATTACCAGACGGTACAATTTTAATTTCAAGATCTGTACATGATTATATAGAAAAAGATTGATATTATGTTGATGGTGGTAATGATTATATAAGATATGGTTGCCCTGTGAATTGTGAAGATAAAATAAAATTATTAGATTTATATGATGATTCTTCTTTATCAGAACTTAAAGAAAAATTAGTTTGGGGTACATATGGTATATCGAATAATTTAGAACATAATTCTTTAAAATGGGTTAAATTAATTAATTGTACAACTAATCATTTAGAAAATATTTTAACAGTTCAAAAAAGTAGATTAAAAACAGATAAAATCAATTTATATATAAATGTAATAGAATCTATATTAAATGATAGACAAATGATAGAAAGAAACAAAAAAATTAAAATTATTATAAAAAATCTTTAAATTTATTTTGTAATTTTATGAACTACACACAAACTAACAATTTAACGGTTTTCTTTTAAGGGACAATATAAACAAATTATAATTTATTGTCTATATTATAAATAAGAAACTATTTATATTATAAAAAATAATTTTTCATAGTGATTAAAACGTATGATATTAATTGGGATTTAGTTAATACAGTCGAAGATTTAAAATTAATAATATCCATTCTAGTAGACAAAGTAGTTATAGATACTGAAAAGCCAGGAGACTTAGAAGTTTATGCAAAAATAAGAAGGATATTAATAAATGGAAATTCATAAAATAAAAGTACTAGAATTATTTGCTGGTACTAAATCAATAGGGAAAGCTGCAAAAGAACTTGGTTATGAAGTATTTTCATCAGACTATTTAGAAAAATTTAAAACTGATTATACAGTTGATTTATTAGAATTTGATGTTAATAAAGTTCCCTGGCAACCAGATATTATATGGGCATCTCCGCCTTGTTTTGGAGAAGATGAATTAGTATTAACAAATAATGGTTATAAAGAAATGAACTACACATTAAATAAATATTAATGTGTTTCAACGTTTCATAGACTCAACTAATGTTGACGCCTCACCGTTTTTTTGTTTAGACTGCGAATTCGGTCACTCGCTCCACAGTTAAAAAATATTTTTAAACATTTTTTATATTTTGCATCTACCTTGGTTTTCGTATAGATACTTAACTATCAAGTATTTACATACTTGAACCTCAATGATTTTACTTGATCTAGGTTTGTAGATCAAAACCATTAAATCATTTCAAAGAACTTTTATTTAATTATTATATATATATATTAAATATTTAAAGTCCATTTTAGTCAAATTCATCCATTAAACTGAAGATTTAATGGTTTTCTTTGACGGAACATATAAAAAATATTGTAGTTGGTGATCAAGTATTAACACATAAAAATAGATTTAGAAAAGTAACAAAAATATATGAAAATCATTCTAATGATTGTTATAATTTTAATACAAGACAAACTAAAAACACAATAGTAACTGGAAATCACCCGTATTATATTAAATACAAAAAACGTAAATGGAATAATAAATTAAGAAAATATGAATATTATTTTACAGAACCAGATTGGGTTAATGTAGGTGATATAGAAGTAAATATAAGTAAAAATAAAAGTAAAGCAATTATAGAATCACCATACGTTGCTATTCCTTTAAATAAAGAACAATCACTACCAATATACAAAGGTTGTTATTATGAACAAGGTATAAGTAACCAATACCAAAAACAAAATAATATTAAAAAATTAATTAATACCCTACCTATTAATGATATTAATTTTTGGTATATTGTAGGAAGATTTATTGGTGATGGGTGGATAAGTATACATAAAGATAATGGGTGTGAAGAAGTTAATATATGTTGTAATAAAAAAAAAACAGATTATTTAGAAAATAAAATAAAATTAGTTTTTAATAAATATAATTTATCTAAAACTAAAAAAACGGTAAACCAATTTATTTTTTATAATAAAGAATTATATCATTATTTTAAACGATTTGGAATAGGATCACCAAATAAAGAATTAACATCTGATATATTCAATTTACCAAATGAATATTTAATTTCATTTATAAACGGTTATATAGATTCTGATGGTCATACTATAAAAAAAGGAAAATATAATTTATCAACAACTAGTGAAAAATTAGCATACGGTATTCAATATTGTATAAATAAAGTATATAAAATACCAACAACTTTGATTATAGATGATAGAACAAATAAACTTTATAATATTAAATTTAGTATAAATTGTAAAAATATAAAATATGATATTGATAATAATTACATATGGTTACAATTTGATAAAAAAGAAAAATTAAATGTATCATTAAAAACATATAATTTAGAAGTAGAAGAAGACAATACATATACTGTTAAAAATTTAATAGTACATAACTGTACGTCCTTCTCAATTGCTTCTGTATCACATCATTGGACAAAAGAAAGAGAACCTAAATCTGAAACAGCTTTAATTGGTTATAAATTAGTTGAAAAAACAATAGAATTAATTAATTATTTTAAACCTAAATATTGGTACATCGAAAACCCTAGAGGTATGTTAAGAAAATTCCCTATTATGATAGATTTACCAATTAGAAATACAGTTACATATTGTCAGTATGGGGATGATCGCATGAAACCGACAGATATCTGGACTAATAATGAATTATGGACACCTAGACCAATGTGTAAAAATGGTATGACTTGTCACATTGCTGCACCAAGAGGAAGTAAAACAGGAACACAAGGACTAAAAGGAGCTGAACAAAGATCCATTGTACCTAACGAATTATGTTTAGAAGTTTTAAGCCAAATAGAATTATGAATGAAATAGAATTTGATGACATATTAAAAAAAAATTTAAATATTTGTATATTACAAAAATGTTGCTTACCTTTGTAGTTGAAATTTTATATAAATTATAGGTAATTATGTTATATTTAGTAAATGTTTTAATATAAAAATCATATTATCCAGATGGTAAAAAATCATATGAAAAAATGCATATTGTTGAAGCTATAGATAAAGATGAAGTAAAAGAAAAAATAAAAAACCATTATAAACAAAAGGATAGTGATTATTGTGTTAGTTATTATACAGAAATATTATGGGCAGACGAAGTAATAAAATAATGGAAAATCAATTTATACCATACGAACAAGCATTAGATTTAAAAAAATTAGGGTTTAATGAACAATGCTTTGGATATTTTGAAAATCCTAATTCTTTTCACGAAAAAGAAATTTTGGTAATTAATTATAATAATACTACATTAACATCCGAACAACAAAAACGACCAAAATTATATAAAATAGATAATAGAAATTCGAATCTTCCACAATGGGCAACTTCTGCTCCTACATACCAACAGGCATTACAATGGTTTAAAGATAAATATAACATGAAATTTTATATCAGACCTGATATATGGAATAAATGGAATACTGTATATATTTTAGATTCTATCATAGAATATGAATATGTGGGTGATTATGATACTGAAGAAAAAGCAAATTTAATGTGTTTAAAAAAATTAATAGAAATAGTTAAAAAAATAAAAATATGAAAATTATACAATTAATTGCATTTATTTTATTATCTTTGTACTTTATTTATAAGTTAATAGCTACTATAATTGTATTAATAAAATATAAATTAGAAGATGTGCAAGAAGAAATAAAATCTATTAAAACGATGTCGTTATATAAATGGGGATTGGTAGAACATATATTTTTTTTATTATTAATACAATTAATATATTGGATATAACATATTATGTACGCAGTTGTAAAAATATCTGGTTGTGAGATATCAAGTAGTTGGTATTATCAATATGTAGGTAAAAAAATTAGAGTTCATTGTGATAGTAACGGTAATCCAGTTATATCTTTTTATTATGGATATGGATATTATACAGAATATAACAATAATGGAATAATTAATATAGAAGATACTGAACATTTTAAACGAAAATAATTTATGAAAGAATATATTATAATTGACAAAAATCACCCTAAATGTGGTTATATTTATAAAGGAAAAGCGTTGGATAATCCACCGACAATGACAGATTTATATATTAATGATTATCAATGTATGACAGTTTTTAATTCACAAGTAAAAGTATTAGATTAAAATGGGAAAAGTTATAGCAATATCAAGCCAAAAAGGAGGTGTAGGAAAAACTACAACCGCAATAAATTTAGCAGCTAGTTTAGCTGTTTTAGATAAAAAAGTATTATTAATAGACGCTGATCCACAAGCAAATTCTACATCAGGTATAGGATTTGATGTTAAAGAAATCAAAATAAGTATTTATGATAGTATTATTGAAGATATTAATCCAAAAGAAATTATTTTAAAAACTGAAATTGATGGAATGGATATCATACCTTCAAATATAAGTTTATCTACTGCTAATATAGAATTTCTTGATAAGCCAAATCGGGAAGAAATATTAAAAATATTAATTAATAAAGTTAAAGATAATTATGATTTTATCTTTATTGATTGTTCTCCAAATTTAGATTTGCTTACAATAAATGCACTCACTGCCGCAGATTCAGTTATTATTCCTGTACAATGTGAATTTTTTGCATTAGAAAGTTTAGGTAAATTATTAAATACCATAAAACTTGTACAAAATCGTTTAAATCCAGAACTTGATATTGAGGGATTTTTACTTACAATGTATGAACCACGATTAGATTTATCTAACCAAGTTGCTAATGATGTTCGTAAACACTTTCATGATATGGTTTTCAAAAGTGTTATACAGCGTAATAATAAAATTTGTGAAGCACCTAGTCTTGGAAAACCAGTAATTGTTTCTGATGCAGCATCAAAAGGTGCTGTAAGTTATTTAAACTTGGCAAAAGAAGTTATTAAAAATAATCTATTGGTTTTTTAATATGTTGTAAAATAACATACAGAAATTAAAATTAATAAACGTAATTTCATGAATGATAAATTATATGAATATTTACAAGACGAATGGAAGAATAACAATTTACCTAAATATCAAAAATATTTTGAAGAATGGGTAAGCAATTTGACAGATAATCAAATATGTTACTACAACATTTTATGGTTACGGTAGTTTTATGTTTGCTAACTAAAAATTTTGATATTACTATGAAACTTAAATTGAAACACAAATAAAAAATTAAAATGATAGAAGAAAAGAAAAAAATTTGGGACTATTTTGAAGATTATTCGGAATATCCGAAAGAAATAGCACGCAATCCAATACCTTATGGAACTGTTTGGACTTACGTATCATCAACATTTTTAAATGGATTCATTAATTATGTGAAACCTATCTGTTGTTTTTTACTTGATAGATATACACCAGATAATAAAAATATTGGTGATAGAAATATCAGTTACCAAAACAAAGATGAAAGAGAATGGTTAAAATTTGACGGTACAAAGAAAGAATTAAAAGATAAAATAATATCTGGTGAAATTAAAATGTATCATACTAGTTTAGATTGTTTTGGTGATGATATAGTTATTCTTTCTGAAATAGAAACTGAAAATGACGAAATTGGAAAATATATGTTCTTTTGGTTTGATATGGATTGTTCTGATTGTTCAATTGGTAAATTCGAAACAATAGATACAAAAGAAGAAGTAATTCAATCTGTTATTAATTGGTTAGATGATTGTAGATTAAAAAAACAAAACAAAATAGTTGAAGAACATTCTGATAGTGGAATAATTAATTATACAGAACTACCTATTTCTTTTTTAAGTGGGTTGATTAAATTTTAATTTTTAAACACAAATGCTAAATTGTAACTATAATATAGTGATAGTGTATAACGGTTGAAAATATGATAATAAAAATTAGATAAATCAATTAAAAATAAAATCATGGAATATAAATTAACATATAAATATCAGTTAAATAAAAGAGGTAAAGATAATAAGAGTAGGTCTTATTTAATTTATTTTTTAAACGATATTGAGATTCTTAAACAAAAACTTCCATTTGAAGAAAACTATGATTTAGGTTTTCAACATCACACAAGAATAGATAATGAATATTTATTAAATGGTAAAATATATCAGACAAGAAATAAGTTTGGTGTATCAAGAAATGTGTCATTTCCTGTGTCAAAAAATAAATTAAATAAACTTGAGTTTCCTAATGATTTTAAATTAGAAATATCAAAATAATTTTTTAATTAAATATATTTAGGTTTTATTTTTAATATATACTAAAAAACAATTTAATATAATGAAAGATAAAATACATATACAAAAGTTCAACGAGCATCAAGAAAATATATATATATCTGATGTCATAAGTAGTGAAAAAATTAATACATTAAAAGATTTAGGATGGTCTAATAAGGAAATATACGATTTGGTAAATTTTCTAATGTTAGATGATAGTGAGTTGAAAAATGTAAAATTGACATCATTGAAAGGTGTACCATCTAATATAAAAGGTTCGTTAGAAGATGTAAAACTGACATCATTGAAAGGTGTACCATCTAATATAAAAGGTTCGTTAGAAGATGTAAAACTGACATCATTGAAAGGTTTGCCATCTAATATAAAAGGTTCGTCAGAAGATTTGCCAAATTTAACATCATTAGATGGGGTAGAAAATTTACATAATAGAATAAGATAATTTTTTTATTTTAAATATACACTAAAAATAAAATATGAAGATGATAGATAATAAACACATACAAAAGTTCAATGAACATCACGAAAACTTGAATATATCTGATATTAATGAGAGTAATTCTACAAAAGATAAAGTTGTTGATATGTATATATCAGATTTTGATATGGATGATTATACTGATTATAGATTAGTAGTAAAGACTCAAAGTGGTAAAACATTTTATATAAAAGCAAAATATGATTCACCACTATCTTTCGAAGAAGATTAATTATTATTACTAACGTATTAAAATTTATTGAAAAATGAAAGAATTAGGATGGAATTGTTATTGTTATAATGATGAATGTAACCAAAAAGAATGGGAAAAGCAAGGTAGAACAGGTAAAAGACAATGGACAGTAGTAAGTGATATAATGCTTTCAAAAGAATTAAATCCAAAAGCAAAAGTGCCTAAATGCCCCTACTGTAAAAAGAAAATGACTGTTACCGCAAATAGTGGAACGGATTATTAAAGTTATTAGTTTAAGTACCTATAAACAATTCATATTCATCTTCTCGTCTATTTTCTAAACCAGGAAACTTATCGTTTATTTTTGTTGTTTTTATGGAATCGGCTGCTGCTTCAAAATCACCTTGTTTAATGTATTGAATAAAATTAGTTGTAGCCATTCCATAAACTCCCATATTAAATGTCATAGATACCATAGCATCAAACATACTTTGTGTTAATTCTATCTTAATTCCGGCACTTTTCCAACGAACAAACATTCTTTTAATTCCTTTTTCTGCAATTTCTAAATCCTTTTTAAATAATTTTTCTGCTTGTTCCCTAGTTATTCTATCACCTATTTTATATCTTGATGTTTGAATTGGTTCAGCATGACCATATCCAATTGTAATTCTGTTATCCCCTATATTATAAGCTTTTAATCTTAACTTTTCGTGTTTTTTAATAAGTTTTATTGCTTTTTCTGATGTATGTAAATTTGTCGCATCTACAAATACCTGATTATCAAATATAGATTTACGAGGTTCTGATTCATCTACATTATCTATTTCATTTGTATATAGATTAGTATTAAAAAATTGAACCATATTTTCTTGTGATAAAATTTCTTGTGCAGCTATTTTAGTAGTTAATTCTTGAATTTTTTCATCAGATAATCTATTTGCCCACTTATTTGATTTTAATCCGAAATTTATTAAGAAAACCGCAATTAATAATGTAGCTATATGTTTTTTAAAAGGTTGATTTTTGGCTTTGTTAAATTTATTGATTAAATAGTTTAATACTTTATTTTTATCGGCAACATTTTTTATAGAATTTTTAATTTGATTAAAATCAAATTCTTCATTTAGTATTGCTTCATTCAATAATTGAAAATCATTATATTTAGAAATCATATATAATATATATATTTTTTTCTATATATTAAAATTTAATTATTCTTTTACAAGAAATCCCCTAAATCTTCAGTTTAGGTAGATGAATTGTAATAATAATTATATATAATTATTCTAAAGTTGAAAATAATTTTAGAAAAAAATGAAACTAATTCTAAAATATATAGTATAATAGATATGATTTTGAAAACTTACAAATATAGGATATATCCTAATTCAATTCAAAAAGAATTGATACATCAACATTTTGGTTGTGCAAGATGGATATACAATTATGCGTTGAACAAAAAAAACAAAACATATCAAGAAACTGGTGTAGGATTATCAAGATTTGATATACAAAAAGATTTACCAATTCTTAAAAAACAAGAAGAAACATCTTGGTTAAAAGAAGTAAATAGCCAATCTTTACAATATAGTTTAGAAAATCTTGATAACGCATATACAAAGTTTTTCAAAAAGCAAGGTGGATTTCCAAAGTTCAAATCAAAAAAAGATAATAAACAATCATTTGGAATACCACAAAATACTTATGTGGATTTTGAAAATGAAAAATTAGATATACCGAAGTTCAAATCATCAATTAAAATTAAAATTGATAGAATATTTGAAGGAATAACTAAAAAATCAACAATAACAAGAACATCAACAGGTAAGTATTTCATTTCTATTTTAGTAGAAATACCAAGTGAATTACCAAAAAAGAAACCAATTAGTGAAGATAAAGCAGTTGGAATTGATTTGGGAATTAAAACATTTGCTGTATTATCAAATGGAACTGAAATTGAAAATCCAAAGAATCTTAAAAAGTCATTAAAAAAATTAAAAAGGATTCAAAGGAAAGTTTCAAAAAAAGTAAAAGGATCAAATAATAGAAAAAAATATGTAAAAAAATTATCTATTATTCATGAAAAAGTTTCAAATAAAAGGAATGATTTTTTACATAAAGTATCAAAAGAATTAGTAACCACATATGATACAATATGTTTAGAAACATTAAAACCATCTAATATGATTAAAAACCATAAATTATCACAATCATTATCTGATATATCAATTAGTAATTTCAATTTGTATTTGGATTACAAAAGTGAATGGTATGGTTGTAATATCATTAGAATTGGTCAATTTGAACCTTCTTCTAAAATGTGTTCTTGTTGTGGGTATATTAAATCAAATTTGAAATTATCTGATAGGGAATGGATTTGTCCTAATTGTAATACAAAACACAATAGGGATCAAAATGCAGCAACAAATATTAAAAAGTTTAGTTTTGTAAAAAATAATACTGCTGGAACAGCAGAAATATACGCTTGTGGAGATATGAAACTGGTTACAGGTTCAGCCCAAGAAACAACTAAATCTTTAGTTTAGTTGTAGTTCATTATCTAATAATATTTCATAATATACTAAATGAAATTTTTACATAAATTGTCAAATGAAACAGATTTTTGTGTCATTTTGTCATAAAATATGTAGTGGCATACAAATTGATAAATGTATTAATAAATTAACAATTAAAAAATAAATTTTATAATTATGACACTATTAAGATTAAAAAATTCAGTATTACCAACTATGGATAGCTTCGCAAATGAATTTTTTGGTGGAAATCCATTTAAGTTGTTTGAAAACAATTTCTTTGGTTCAGTATTATCTAATACTAAAGAAAATGAAAAAAACTATGAAATATCATTATCTTTACCAGGTTTTGATAAAAAAGATATTGATATTGAAATTAACGATGACCGAATCACAATTAAAAGTGATGTTGAAAAAACAAATGAACAAAATGATGAAAATTATATCAGAAAAGAATTTTATAAATCATCATTTGAAAAGAGTTTTTATATTCCAGAAAATGTAGATAAAGATAAGATTGATGCCGAAATGAAAAATGGTATATTAATACTTACTTTAAATAAGTATGAAAAAATGGAAGAAAATAAACCAATTAAAAAAATTGATATAAAATAAAATTAAAGGTGATAACTTGAAGTTATCACCTTTAATTTTCATATGTATATTTTAAATTACCAGAATTATAAATTCTATAAATTCCTCTTTCTAACATAATTTCATGTTCTGTTTTATTAGCATCGTATCCTTCTTTAACTAAAATATCTTTTCTAAATCCAAATCTATGATATTTAACTTTATCTATAATATAATTATAATTTGGTTTAGATGTATGTGAATATATAAATCCTAATATTTCATATAATTTACCAGTTGAATAACTCCTATCTGCATATGTTATTATACTATTATATTTATAATTTTTAATAAAATATTTAAACAGTTTACTTGCACCGCCTATAACATTTGTATTTAGCTTATTACAAAACCTTAACATTTCCCAATCATTTTCATTTGATGTTTGACCTAGTGGTTTTCTTATTTTACCAAAAGTCATTAAACTAATTAATTCATTTTTATAAAATAAACCTATTTTAACTTTTGAACCAACAAAACCTTGAATATGATTTTCATTCAGAAATTTTCTAACTAATTTATTATCTGTTATTTCTTTTACTTCAGTTTTTCTTGCATAAATTTTATTTAATGTAATATTTAATTTATTTAATATCATTGATTTAACTATATCTTGTTTATAAATCCAATCATCTTCATAAATATGTATAAGTTGAATTCCATTTTCTTCACATAAATTAGTTTTATTTATATGGTAATCGTTTGATTTATTAATTTCATTATGCCAATATAATCCATTAAATTCGAATGCTAATTTTAAATCAGGTAAATAAATATCTAATTCGTATGGTTTTATAATTTTTTTAATATTTTTTAAAATATTACTGTTATAATTTTCTTCTATAAATTTTAATAAATCTTTTTCCATATACGAAATATTTTTTCCAATAGTTGGATTACATTCTGTACATATTTCACATTTTATCTTATCTCTTAAATAAAATAATTGTTTATCTATAAAAAATACTTTATTACAACTATTATGTTTAATTTTTAATTTTTTATTTTTAATTGATAATAAATGATATTTTTGTTTATTGATATGTTTATTATAATAATTATATGTTTGTTTGTCAAAAAAATATTCTAATAAGCCTAATGATTTTTTATATTTCATATGATGATCATAACCATATTTTTGTAAATTAGTTTTTTTAATTTTATCTTTAATTTTATCTAATTTCATAGGATTATCTACACCATATTTTTCTAAATTAGTTTTATTTTTTTTGTTTATTATATCATTATGTTGATTATAATGATTAATACCATATTTGTTAATACTATACAATTTAACTTTAGTTTTAAATTCATCGGTTTGAAAATAATATTCAGTATCGTATTTTTCTAAATTAGTTTTTTTAACTTTATTTTTAATTTCATTTAACTTCATAGGATTATCTACACCATATTTTTCTAAATTAGTTTTTTTAACTTTATCTTTAATTTCATTTAATTTCATAGGATTATCTACACCATATTTTTCTAAATTAGTTTTTATTGTTATTTTATTTCTATTATTAATTAATTCTTCATCATTCATAGCACATTTAGTAGAACAATATTTAGTATATCCTTGATTAAATCCTTTAAATTTTAATTCTTTTTTTTGACATATTTTACATAAAGGAATATTACTAATATTATTATCAAAATGATAACATAATTGAGTAAAATTATTTATACCCAACTTTAAATTATAAAATAATAATTCAGAATATAAATCAGGTTGATGTTTTTCTATATAAAATTTTCTTCGTTGCTTCTCATTAAATAAATTTAATATCGATTTTTTATTCATAATAGACTTTTATTTTTTTTATTTATATATAAAAAAATATTTAGTCCGCTTTTTTTATAGTTATTCTTTTAGCATCATATATAACATATTAAACTGTCATAATGACATAAAAATTAAAACAAGACAACCCCAAAAATAATGTATATTTTTGGGGTTTTGATATTTAATATATAAATATAAAAATATTAAATATGGAAAAATATAGATATAGAAAATGTGAATTATGTGATAATATGATAGAACTTACCTTAGTAACTAATAAATATAGAAAAAATTATGGTAAAATAGTTAAATCACAAGAAAATAGAAGATTTTGTTCTTTGAAATGTCAAAATAAATGGCAACGCCAAATTAAATGGGAAGATAGAGTAGGTAAAGAAGTAGCAGATAGAATAAGAGAAGAAACAAGTGTTAGAGTAAAAGGAGATAAAAACCCAACAAAAAATGAAAATGTTGCCAAAAAAGTATCAAATAGTTTAAAAAAATATTTAATAGATAATCCTAGATGTGGTGAAAAAAATCCTTTTTATGGAAAAGAACATACAGAAGAATATAAGCAATGGGCAAGAAAATCAAGAGAAAGTAAATGGTCTTATGATATAGATGGATATAATAAATTGTTAGAAAATACACCAAAAGGTGAAAATCATCCTAATTGGAAAGGTGGTATTTCTAATGAACCATATCCTTTTGAATTTAATAAAAATTTAAAAGAAAAAATTAAAAAAAGAGATAATTATAAATGTTGTATATGTAATAAACAAACTCAAAAATTAGCAATACATCATATAGATTATAATAAGACAAATATATTAGAAACAAATTTAATATCCTTATGTTATAATTGTCATAGTATAACTAATTACAATAGACAAGATTGGGAATTAATGTTAAATAATAAAATAAAAAATATGACAGTATGACACATATTTTGAATGGCATACGTTTTGATAATATAAAAACAATTAAAATAAATAAAAAATTAAAAAAATTAAAAATTAAAAATTATGAGAAAAACAATCGGGATTAACATACCAGTCCCCTTTATATGGTAACATATAATGGTTAAAGAGTTTAAACTGCTGGAAACCCCTTAAGATTATATTACTACAACAAAATTGGAAACGATAGTTGTGAAAGTTTGAAAAAATATAATATTGGGCAATCAGCATCCAAGCACCTAAGTTGTTAAAATATGGTGAAGGTTCAGAGACTATAATAACTCCATCCTTATAGGATGATGGTATAGTCCAGACTACAACAAGTAAAATTGGCTTAAGAAATTAAGCGTGGTAAAGTGATTTAGGAACAACAAATTCTTGTGTATCAGTAATTGAAGCAGGACAACCAATAGTAATAGCTAATAGTGAAGGTAAAAGAACGACACCTTCAATTATATCTTTTTTAAAAGATGGTGAAAGAAAAGTTGGAGAACCAGCTAAAAGACAAATGATTACAAATCCAGATACTATTTACAGTATAAAAAGAATAATTGGTAAAAAATATAAAGATGTTAAAAATATTAAATTACCATTTAAAATAGTCGAAGGAAATAATGGATTAGCTGTTGTTCAAATAGGCGATAATAAATATACACCTCAAGAAATATCTGCAATGGTTCTTCAAAAAATGAAGAAAACTGCGGAAGAATATCTAGGTGTAGATGTAACAGATGCCGTTATTACTGTTCCGGCATATTTTAATGATGCTGAAAGAACAGCTACTAAAGAAGCTGGAAAAATAGCAGGACTTAATGTATTAAGAATTATTAATGAACCAACTGCCGCATCTTTAGCTTATGGAGTAGATAAAGATAAATCAGATAAAAAAATCGTTGTGTTCGATCTTGGTGGTGGTACATATGATGTTTCTATATTGGAATTAGGTGATGGTGTATTCGAAGTAAAATCAACTAATGGTGATGTTAATTTAGGTGGTGATAATTTCGATGATTTACTTATCGATTTTTTAGCAGATGATTTTCAAAAAGAATATGGTGTTGATTTAAGAAAAGATAAAATGGCTTATCAAAGATTAAAAGAAGCAGCCGAAAAAGCTAAAGTTGAATTATCATCTTCATCTTCAACAGAAGTAAATTTACCATATATTATTCCAGTTGATGGAATGCCTAAACATTTAGTAAGAACAATAAGTCGATCAGATTTTGAAAAAATATCAGATTCTTTGTTACAACGTTTAAAACAACCTTGTATTAAAGCATTAAAAGATTCTGGTTTTAAAGCATCTGATATTGATGAAATTTTATTAGTTGGTGGTTCTTCAAGAATTCCAGCAGTTCAAGCAATTGTTAAAGAAGTATTTGGTAAAGATCCATCTAAGGCAATTAATCCTGATGAATCAGTTGCTATTGGGGCAGCAATAATGGGAGGAATTTTAAGTGGTGATGTTAATGATGTATTACTTTTAGATGTTACACCATTATCACTATCTATTGAAACTATGGGCGGTGTTTCCACTAAAATAATAGAAGCTAATACAACTATTCCAACAACTAAATCTCAAATTTTTTCTACAGCATCTGATAATCAGCCATCTGTAGAAATTAATATTTTGGTAGGAGAACGACCAATGGCAAGAGATAATAAAAGTTTAGGAAGATTTCATTTAGACGGTATCCCACCAGCATTTCGAGGAACTCCGCAAATAGAAGTATCATTTGATTTGGATGTAAACGGTATATTGAACGTAACAGCGGAAGATAAAGGAACTAATAAAAAACAATCTATTAGAATTGAAGGATCTTCTAATTTATCTGATACAGAAATAGAAACAATGAAGAAAGATGCTGAAAATAATGCCGAAGCTGATAAAAAAGCTAAAGAAGAAGTTGAATTATTAAATAATGCAGATTCTATGATTTTCCAAACTGAAAAACAAATTAAAGAGTTTGGTGATAAAATATCTGATAATGAAAAAACAAAATTACAAGAAAAAGTAGATATCTTAAAAGAATCTCATAAAGCAAAAGATTTAGATAAAATCAAAACCGATATGGAAAGTTTAACTGCTTTGTGGAATGAAGTTTCAACTAAAATGTATCAACAAACTCAAACTGAACAGACATCTGAACCAAAACCAGATAATAGTGCAGAAGATGTAGATTTCGAGGAAATAAAGTAAAACAAAAAAGGGGATTTTAAATCCCCTTTTTTTTATATCATCCTACACGTTTTTTAAATTCCTTTTATTTTTTAATAATTCTTTTTTTCTTTTTCGAGTTTCTGTCATTTTTAATTTAGTTTCTTCACTATGTTTTTTACCATAAAACCCGTTTTTTTCATTAGATAAATATTTTTTTAGGAATATAACTTTCTTTGTTTTTGATTATATAATTAATATCATGATAAACGAAAATAAATTATATAAGAATGCAATTATAAATTCATTCGATATAAAATCTGACTCTATTGAAGTATTAAATAATGCTATTAAAATTGCATTTTCTACACATAATAAAGCAACTTGTTTTATTAAATATAAAAACGAATTAATATTATATTGGGGTAAAAAAGAAAATGCAGAATATTTTCAAAATCCTATAAATGAAAATATTTGTTTTGATTTTGTATATAATTGGTTATGTAGTATAGAACCAAGTGATAGATATATTGACCAAATGGGAGGTGATGAAAATGATTATGGGTTTGGTTTTAAAATAAGATCACCAGAAAACGGAGACCGGGAATTATTTAAAATAATATGTATGAATTTATATTACGGTGAAACTAAAAATATTAAGAAATTTAAATCAATAAATAAATATACTGCTAATAATCATACTGTATTTAGTGTTAAAAATGATATGATAAGAAAGCCTGGACAATTTGATGATCTTTACCCGAAAGTAGAAATTGATGGAGAAATCTATGATGTTAAAAATGTAGAAAGTTTTCATAAAACTATTTGTAAAAAAGGTGATATTATTGGAATTCAAGTGGACTATCCATTAAATAAAAGAATATTATGAAAATGGAACAAAAAAAATACGGTGTTAGAACAGATGGGTTATGGTCATTAAATGATGGTAAATATCTAAGACCTTTAATTATAGAAGGTTTATCGTATGATTGTTGGGAATCAAAAACATATTCACTTACTCATAGTTGTATTTGTAATCCAAGGCGATTTAAAGTAATAAAAAAATATGGTGATGGATATATTTTGATTAAATATGAAGATATTGATTATGGAAAATTAGAAGGAACTATAGCAAGTACTATTCCAACTATAGGGTTTGGATATATAACTACACCTAAACAAACAGAAGAATTATTAAACAATGAAAATCAACGTATAGAACTAAATGAATAATATAATTTTCAATTATTTATATATAGTTTTATGAAAAATTTTAAAGAATTTATAAATGAGAATATATATGATTCACTTCAAGGTAAATCATATGAATATATATTAGATAAATTAAAACATTTAAATGATGAAGAGAAGAAAATAGAAATTATTAAATATAATTTACCATTTGAATTATTACCAAGAGACGAAAATGGCATTTGTCATATTCATGAAGATTTAAATATAGAAGAACAAATAGTAGAAGAACTACCTAATAATTTACACGTTCATGGTTCAGTAAAAGTTAATTTTACAGGAATGAAAAAAATAGGTAAAAATATAACAGTTGATAAAAATTTCTATTGTTGCCGAAATAATATTAGAAACATACCAAAATCTCTTAAAGTAGGTAATGATATTTTTTTATCAGAAAATTTATTAACAGAATTGCCTAAACAATTTACAGTTTATGGTAATTTAGATGTTTCAGAAAATTATATCAAAGAAGTACCTGACGATTTGATTGTACATGGTTGGTTTGCTTGTTTTAATCAACAATACGAAGAATTTGTAAAAATACCAGAAAGTGTCATTATATTAAAAAAGATATATCAAGATAGTAATGAATTTTATAAAGATGATATAAACGGTAAACTTTAACAATTTTTTAAAAATAAAAATTAATATATAAAAATAAAAATTAATATATAATAATAAAAATAAATATATTCAAAATGTTTAAAAATTTAGCAACATATAAAATATTCGAAAATAAGCAGAAAGCTTTAACAGTATTAAGAAAACATCATATTAAAGAAAATGATGAAAGATTCTTAAAATTAAAGGAATTATTTAAAAATAATCCCGGATATTTAGGAAAATTTACCGAATGGTATTTTGAAGAAAGAATTGATATTAGTCGTTTAGAAGAATTATTAAAATTATTAGATGAAATTAAAATAGATAAACCAGTAGATACTTTTAAAAAGTTTGAAGATTTATTTGATTATATACAAGATTTTGAAATTAATACAAAGATTAATCAAGTATTAAAAGCATTACCATCAAGAACAAGAGAATTAGCTAATGATGAATTAAAATCATTAATTAAATTAAATAGCCAATGGTCTAAAAATATTATAGATTTCTATTCTAAAAAAGGTGGTAAATATAAAAATGTACATGACTTAATTAATGATACTAAATCACTAATCACTAATTTATCTGGTAATTATAATTTAGAAACAATGTTAAAAAAAATAGATAGTTTTGTAGAAAACGGTGATATAGAAATTAAAATATCTACACCAGAATTATTAGTATTACAAGTAAATAATTATAAAGCATCTTGTGCAATTGGATCAAAACATTGGTGTATTAGTACATCTGAAAGTATGTGGAATAGTTATGTTAATCCATTTACTAATCAGTATTTTATATATGATTTTACAAAATCTATATCTGATAAAAGACATTTAATTGGTGTTACTGTATCTCCGAAAGGTAAATTTACATCAGCTCACTGGTCAGATGATTCAAGTATCAGTGATATGACATATTTTGATAGTCTATAATTGGTATGGTTTTTGTTTTATTATAATAAAAATTAAAAATTATGGAACAGAAAAAATCAGATAAAGTAAATTTAGAAAACCAAAGAAGTATTTTTTTACAAATAGGTTTTGTAATTGCATTAGTATTAATGTTAATTGCTTTTGAATGGAATAGTACTAAAACTATACATGATTTAGGTGAATTACCTATAACTATAATTGACGAAGAAATAATTCCTATTACAAGAACTGAAAAGATAAAACCCCCTATACCAAAAGTTATAGAAGTTATAAATATAGTTGCAGATAATATAGAAATAAAAGAAGAATTGGAAATAGAAAATACAGAATCAAATGAAGATATAGAAATTAATATACCTGAATTAGATGATGAAGAAGAAATATCAGATGTTCCGTTTATTATTGTGGAAGAAATGCCAATATTTACACAAGGTAATGTTCATACATATATAACAAAAAATATTAAATATCCGGAAATATGTAAAGAAAATAATATACAAGGTAAAGTATATGTTCAATTTGTTGTAAATGAAAAAGGTAAAGTATCTAATGTTAAAATATTAAAAGGTGTAGATCCAAATTTAGATAAAGAAGCATTAAGAGTTATCAATAATTTACCAGACTATATTCCAGGAAAACAAAGAGGAAAGTGTGTTAAAGTATCTTATGTTGTATATGTAAATTTTATATTAAGTTATTAAATATTTTTATAAATCTGTTTAAAATTTTTTGACTAACAAAGCATATTTAGTGTAGTTGATAGTTCATGATTTAGGTTAAAATCTACCTTCTTTAATTTGATTTTTTAATACTTTCATAATAAAATTAACTGTAAAATAATCCAAATCATCATATTTATATTTAATTTTATTATCTATTTGATTAATATAACCATAACATACTATTCCATTATATCCTATTTCTGCTAATAAAAGTGCATCATAATTATTATCCCACCAAATGAATCTATCTAAAATATATGTACTTTTAAAGTTATTAAATGATCCGCGTTGTTTTATTATTTCACGAATTTTTTGTATAGTTTGTAATCTTTGAGTTTTTGCTCTTTTTGGTAAAAATTTATCTGATAATTTAAATCTTTCTATTGTATCTATTCTTTTTTTATATGTTAATTTATCTAATTCTTTTTCTATTTCTTCATCTGATGGCATAAATCTAATAGGTAGATTGTTTCCTTTTACAAAAAATAATATATCAAATAATTTAAATTTGCTTAAAATTTTTTTAATATTTTCATCTGAAGGTAAAAATTTTTGATTTATATTATATCTACTGATAGTAGATATTTTATCTAAATCAGATAATCCTTCTAACCCTTTTTTTACATCTTCATCGGACTTGCCTTTAAGTAAATCTTTTACTGACTCATTATATTGTTTATATGTTTTTATCATAATATAAGTTCTCCTTTTACACCTTTTGGTTTTTTAATATTTTTTGGTAACGGATTATCTCTACAATATAAATCACCTTTAACAACTAAATTTTCGGGTAAACTTTTTAATTCATTATAACTACAATCTAAATTACCTTTAACAACTAAGTTTTCTGGTAAACTAGTTAATTGATTATGATAACAATATAAATCACCATTTACAACTAAATTATCAGGTAAACTAGTTAATTGGTTCTGTTCACAATCTAAATGACCATAAAAAGTACAAATACCTTCACTATTTCTAGGTAGTAAATCATAATCTAATTGATATTTAATTATTTGTATAATCTTATCTGAATCAGATAAACCTTCTAATGCTTTAATCATTTCATCATCAGATTTTGGTTGAAGTAGATCTCTTACTGATTCATTAACTGACTTATTTCTATATTTAGAAATTAAATTATATATTTCATCATATTTTTCACTATTTATAATATGTACTTTAAATGGATTAGCATTATTATTTAGTAATATTTTAACTATATCTACATATCCCTTTTCACTCGCTATCTTAATTGGTTTAGATTCTTCGGTGTCAATGGAAGCACCTAATTCTATAGATTTTTTTACACCATAAATATAATTATTTTGAATAGAAGTAATCAACATTTCATTTGGTGATAATCTATTTAATAATCTAATAATTTCTTCATCAGATTTACCAATCAGTAAATCTTTTACACTTTCATTAAATTGTTTAAATGTTTTCATATCTATTATATATTAAATTAAACTTTACAAATTTAAAACTATATAAATATGACAATGTTGCCGATTTAATTATTAGGCATTATAATTGATATGTTAAGGAAACATATAACTAAAAAAATAATTATAAAATTATGGAAAATTTAACAACAGAAACATTTAAAACAAAAGTATTCGATTATGAAAAAAATAAAGATTGGAAATTTGAAGGTGATAAACCTACTTTAATTGACTGGTATGCAGACTGGTGTATGCCCTGTAAATCTATTGCGCCTATTCTTGATGAATTAAGTAAAGAATATGATGGAAAAATAGATATATACAAAATTAATACTGAAGAAGAACACGAATTAGCATCAGCATTTGGTATTCAAAGTATTCCATCACTGTTATTTATACCTATGAACGAACAACCTCAAATGTCACATGGTGGTATGCCAAAAGAAAGTTTTAAAAAAGCGTTTAAAGATATTTTAAAAGTAGAATAATTACTTATCAAAGAGTATAATTTATATTATACGTCAAAGAAAATCGATAAATCTTTAGTTTAATAGATGAATTTGACGATTTATATAAAAAAGATAAAAATTAAATAATTGTTCCACGTGGAACACAAAAAAAGGGATATAAATTATATATCCCTTTTTTTCTTTTATAATGATTTTTTGTGTTCGATTGCTTGAACTCTCATATCTTTCGATATTTTGATTATATCTTGTAATCCTTTTCTAAGACGAGTAGCGGCAGCTTTAACTCCTTTATCATAAAACTTATCATAATCTTTTCTAACTTCTTCGACTAATTCAATAAGTTGATCTAATGTTATACGTTCTTCCATAATTTCTAATTTATTATTTTTTTTGTTTTATTTTATATATTAAATAATTGAAGCCTGTTTTGATAAAAATCGTCCATTAAATTAAATATTTAATGGTTTTCTTTAACTATTGATTATCTTAAAAATATATGAATTGCTTTACAATATTTTTATTTATAAATGTTTTTAATAGTAAATATATTTCTTTTAAATCAAATATATTTAAATTTTCATAAGGTATAGTTTCATAACTATCTATATTATCATCTATATTATCATCATCCATATCTTCTTCATCTATAACTGATGTAGATATATTATTATAACATATACGATTAATATAATGCATATCATATTTATACGATAAACGATAAGAATAAATATTTTTAATATTTAAATCATCAATATTAAAATAAAAATTATCAATATTTGGTGGTTTATAATAATCTTCAGATTGTCCAATATTATATTTTATTTGATTATCATATAGTTTTTTAAAAAATTTTTTAATATTTTTAATATACCTTTTTTTATATAATTCATAATTTTTAGGTAAGAATTTTTCAGATAATTCATATTTAAATATTAATTGTACTTTTTCAATATCTGTTTTATCTAAATTATCCAAATAGTTTTTAACTTCTTCATCTGATGGCATATATTTATCATCCAAATTATATGATTTAACTTTTTCAACTTTTTCTAATATATCTAATTCTTTTAATGCTTTTTCTATTTCTTCATCTGATTTACCCTTCAACAAATTTTTAACATTTTCGTTTATTTCTTTTTGATCTTCTTTTGTTTGTCCTTGTTGATTAAAATTATAAAATACATTAGTTAATATGTCATCAATTTTTTTTAAAATAAAAAGATTCAAATCTTCATAATATAACTTATATGATTTAGATTCATCAATATCATATAAAATTAAATCAACACCTACTTGTTCAGGATATAATACATAAATAATATGTTCAGTTATTCCTTCTTCATCACCTTCTTCATTATTCCTTAAAAATAATTCATCTTGTTTTAAATCAGAATGTAAATAAAATTTATTTTCATTATTTATATTCTTATTTATTAATAATTTACGTAATTTATCATAATATTTTTTAATATTTAAAATTGTTTTGTTTTTTACATCAATATATTCTTGTGGAAAAAAATTTTCGGGTAATTTATATTTTATTACAAGATGTGCTAATTTTAAAGTTTTTAATGATACATCTAATAAAATTTTATCATCAATATAAATAACATTTTTCAAATTAACATTTCTCCAATTATCTTCTAATGCTTTTTGAATTTCTTTATCTGATGGCATATATTTATCATTTAAATTATATGATTTAACTTTTTTAACTTTTTCTAATATATTTAATTCTTTTAATGTTTTTTCTATTTCTTCATCTGATTTACCCTTCAGTAAATCTTTTACAGATTCATATATAATTTTTGTAGCCCAACTTGTTTTAAGTAAATCTTTTATAAATGATATAATTATATCAAAATTTGGTAATAAATCATTATCATCATCTAAACTATTTAATCTAGCATCTAAAACACTAATTAAATCTTCTACTTTATCTTTATCATCTAAAATATTTTTATATTGTTTAATGCTTGAAAAAACATTATATCCATTATAAAAATAATTATATATATCATCATATAAATATGATTTTATCGGATAATTATTAATAAATTCTACAAAAAATTCTACTTCTTGTGGATATACTTCAGTATATTTTTTTATAACATAAAATATATCATTACTAATATCAATTTTGCTAATAGTTTTTAATATATCATCTTTTGATTTTCCTTTTAGTATATTAGTAATTCCCTCATTTATAGGTTTTTTTATATATCGTAAAGCTGATGTTATATTATCTATTATATCAGTACTTAATACTTCATATGGTATTATATAAGAATCTTTTTTAATCATATTTTTATTATATAGTAAAACACGAACACCTTCTATATGTAAAGAAGTAATAAGTTTTGTATTATTATTTTCATCTTTACCGATCCAAATATATTCTGAGTGTGGTAAAACAATATAACCTTTTTCTAAATAATATTTTTTTATATAAATTTTAATATTTTTAATAATTTCATCTTTAGATTTAGGCTTAAGATAATCTATAATATTTTCATTATATTGTTTAAAAGTTTTTATCATATTTAATTATTGTTTTAACATATGTATATATTAAATTTAGAAACTATTTATAAAGATTCCCTTTTACACCTTTTGGTTTTTTAATACCTTCTGGTAATTGATTATTATAACCACAATATAAATCACCTTTAACAATTAAATTATCTGGTAATTTTTTTAATTGATTATGTCTACAATTTAAAAAACCATTAACAATTAAATTATCAGGCAAACTAGTTAATAGATTATCATAACAATATAAATGACCATTAACAGTTAAATTGTCAGGCAAACTAGTTAATTTATTAAAACTACAATCTAAATGACCATAATAAGTACAAATACCTTCGCTATTTCTAGGTAATAAAGAATAATCTAATTGATACTTAATAATTGTTTCTATTTTTTTATTATTAGGTAAATTATCTAATCCTTTTTTTACATCTTCATCAGATTTACCAATCAGTAAATCTTTTACACTTTCATTATATTGTTTAAAAGTTTTTATCATATTTAGTTCTTGTTTTAACATATGTATATATTAAATTCAAAAATTAATTATAAAAGTATCCTGTTACACCTTTTGGTTTTTTAATATCTTCTAGTAAAGGATTATTTCTACAATCTAAATAACCATCAACAACTAAATTTTCAGGCAAACTAGTTAATTGATTATTTCTACAATTTAAATAACCATCAACAACTAAATTTTCAGGCAAACTAGTTAACTTATTATATCTACAATCTAAATCACCATTAACAGTTAAATTTTTTGGTAAAATAGTTAATTCATTAAAACTACAATTTAAATAACCATTAACAACTAAATTATCAGGTAAACTAGTTAATCTTTTATTATTACAAAATAAATCACCATCAACAACTAAATTTTCTGGTAATAAATCATAATCTAATTGATTTATAATTATTTGTTTTATCTTATCTGAATCAGATAAACCTTCTAATGCTTTAATTATTTCATCATTAGATTTCGGTTGAAGTAAATCTTTTATTGACTCGTTATATTGTTTAAATGTTTTCATATTACATATATATAAAAAAGTCTATTGAAAATTATTCAATAGACCTTAAAAATAATTATTAAAATCAAATTAATCACATTTACTCCAACCACATTCGCAGCTAACACACCCTTCCTTAAACATCAATTCTGTATTTCCACATTGAGGACATTTAGAACCATGAACAGAAGTTCCATCTTTAATGTATTTTTTTAACATTCTCTTAATACCAGCTTTCCATGAAGTTATATCATTTGAATTTTCTCCAAAATCTAATTTGTCAATAATTCTCATAACATTAGGTAAAGGCATACCGTGTCTTAAAATTCCACTTATCATACGACCAACATTCCAATATTCACGATTAAATGCTCTAGATAATCCATTAAATGTTTGAGTATAACCATCTTTATCAATATATTTAAAATCATATCTAGAATTTATTTCACCTTCTTCTTTTTTTATTTTAACTATTTCACCATAATCTACATAATTAGGTATATTAACAGCTTCTAATAATCCACTGAAAACTTCATAAGGTTTATTTTCTAAAAGACCTAAAAAACCAATCCATTTTTCACCTTTATTATTAAATCTTATAACTTCACATTTAAGATTTTTAGGTCTACGTGGTGCATTAATTTCTCTAAAAATATTAACTTTTTGTTCAGGTTTATTAGTTTCTAAAACACCATCTCTAGAACCATCACGATATACTGTAATACCTTTACATCCATATTCCCAACCAGTTTGATATACTTTTGATACTATATCTTCAGTAACATCATTTGGTAAATTAACTGTTACAGATATTGAATGATCAACCCATTTTTGAATAGCACCTTGCATTTTAACTTTTTCGACCCAATCAACGTCATTAGATGTAGCTTTATAGTAAGGTGATTTTTTAATTATTACATCTAATTCTTCAGATGTTAATTTTTCTAATTTAGTTGAATCATAACCATTAATATCAGCCCAAATTTTAAATTTAGGATGAAATACATTATATCTTTCCCAAGCTATTCCTTCACTATCAGTATAATCAATACTTGCATTTTTATCATTAGGATTAATTTTTCTTTTTCTTTTATAAGAAACTAAATATACTGGTTCAATACCAGAAGTAGTTTGTGTCATTATGGATACAGAACCTGTAGGAGCAATAGTTAATAATGCTATATTTCTTCTACCTTTTATTTTATAACGATGTAAAAAATCTTCATCTAATTCACCCATAATTCTTTGAATAAATGGATTATTATATTCTTTTTCAAAATCCCATACTAAAAAAGCACCTCTTTCTTCTGCCATAATAATAGTAGATTTATAGGCCTCTATTGTTAATGTTTTATGAATTTTTTCTGCAAATTCAGTTGCTTCAGGTGTTCCATAAATAATACCAAGTGCAGCTAACATATCGCCCTCAGAAGTAATACCTAATCCAGTTCGTCTACCTTGAATAGCTTTTTCTTTAATTTTTATCCATAGATTTCTTTCAACAATTTTCATTTCTTCAGGTTCAGGATCTGCATCAATTTTTTTCAAAATTTCATCAATTTTTTCAATTTCTAAATCAACAATATCATCCATAAATCTTTGTGCATATTGAGTATGTTCTTTAAATAATTTAAAATTAAATTTAGCATCTTTTGTAAAAGGATTATCAACATATGAATATAAATTTATAGCTAATAGTCGGCAAGAATCATATGGATTTAACGGAATCTCTCCGCAATTTTCTTGTAACACACTGATTGTCTTCGACTTACCTGATTTTGTTTTTTCTTCAAATCCACCAGCATAAAATTTATGTGTATCATCAACAGTCCCGTTATAAACATCTTCAAAACCATCTAATTCAATAGATATTACTTTATGGTTATAAAAATCAGAAGATTCTTTTATTTTTTTAAATGAATTAAACCCATATTTTGTTTTTAGTCTAAAAGGAACATTATTATTTTTACATTCATTTTCCCATTCTTTTAATAAAGGTGTTCTACCTAATTCGAATTTTAAATCAGAATAAATTTTTAATTGTGTTTCTTTAGTTATTTCTCCTTTTTTATTATAAGTATTATTTAATGAATTTGATCTTTTAATATCTATTTCTTTATTGTTATTAATATATTTTAATGCACATTTATGTGAACAAAATGATATTTCTCTTTTTTGGTAATCTACCCAAAATGATTCTTCACAATTTTCACATATTTTTTCAACAATAACCATATTATCTTTGATTTCAGCATTATAACCATTATCTAAAGCATTATTATAAGATTTAACTAATCTAGGATCATCATGTATAAATTTAATATCAAGTTCACTAGCAACTAATTTAGATAATGATATAATTGTATCAAATAACCTAAATGAACTAAAATATTGTGGTAAATTATTTTCTTTTGCATAATCAATCCAATCTTTTTTACTAAATCTTCTATTTAATTTTTTTGTTAGTAAAATTGCATGGTTTTTAATATCATTATTTGATAATCCACTGAAATTAGGATTTGTTTCGCCAGGATGTGATGCAAAATTAAATTTCCAATCATCAGTCATTTTATGATATGGGTTTTTATCACTTAACATATCTTTAATATGTAACGTATCATGTTCTTTTTTAGTCATCACTTCTAAATTATTTGGGTTATTATTTTTACCAATATAATCTATATGATGAACAACTTCATTTTCAAATAATTTACGACCAATATTATATTCAGCTATATGATGATGTTCCTTATAGCCTTTACCATTAGATGATAGTGAATAATAAGAATTTGAATTATTTTTAGCAAAATAATTAACTTTATTTAATATTTGTAAACTATCACCATATTTTAAATCTTTTGCTTCTTTATCAATACCACTTTTAAGTATAAATTTATGATTATCTGTTACTCTTATTGTATGACCACCTTCTATTGTAATTTTATAAATTTGTTTATTATATCCAGTTATTCGTGGATTTCTCATAGTTTTAATAACAAGATTGCCATTATCATCTGATGAATATACTGGAATATCTTTATTTTCTTCTGCTAATTGTTTTATTGATACATAATTTCGACCATCAGCAACTGCAATTAATGTATCTCCTACAATGCACGGATTTGTGCTAACTGTCTTAAAACCAAACTCTTTATAACAATCTGGTATTGCTTCTCTTTCAATAGTGTCCCAAAACATTAAACCAGGTTCAGCAGATTTCCAAGCATTATGAATAATTTTTTCCCATAAATCTTTAGCTTTGATTTTTTTAACTTGAACTTTTTCAAAAGTATCATTTACAATATTATGAAAACTATGTTCCTCTATAACTCCATATTTAAGATTAGATCTATCAGTATAAGATGATATGTCATAATTAATAGGAAAAGTTTGATAATAATCTGAATCTGATTTTACAGCTTTCATAAATTCATCAGTTAATTTAACAGATACATTAGCACCTGTTACTTTACCAGCTACTAATTTAGCATCTATAAAATCTTCTGCATCAGGATGATTAATACTACAATTAGATGTATAAAAATTATTAGCTAGAATTCTATGTGTATTTTGAACTGTAAAATCATATACATTACCCTTACCTTTTTTATTAATTTTTAGTATTTTACTATATGTTTTTTTCATATTATTTTTTAATTATTATTTTTTAATTTTATATTAAAATTATTAGTTAAAGTTTGTATAACACTTATAAAATTATTATAAATATCATACTCCCAAAATTCAATAAAACTATATTTAGATTTGTTTATTAATTCTTTTTTAATAATATCATCTTTTATTTTCATTTTTTGTGTTTCGTATAATTTTTTCTTTGTATCATCATCATCATTAACATCCCAAAAATTAGGATTTGCGTGCCAATAATCTCCTTGTAATTCTATTATTAAATTATAATCTTTTAAAAAGAAATCAAATTGTCTTTTTTTATAGATGAATGAATAAATATATTTTATATTATTATGAATTAAAAATTGTTCAAATACTTTTTCTTGTTTAGTTTTTTTAATTCTTCCTTCTTTCATTTGTTTTATAGTAGCATTTCTGATTTTTTCTATTGTTTCTTTAGAATATATTCCAATTTTTCCCTTATTCCAAGCTGTATATTTTCTATTTAATTTTTTATCATTATCTAATCTTTTATTACTTCTTTTAAAATAAATATCTTGTACATTTTCCTTTTTAGTCCAATGTGTTTTTTTAATGTTATTATTTATATTATTTCTATGAGTTTGTAAACAATTGTCATTACCACAAGTTGAATATATAATATCTTTATAAAAAATTATTTTATCACATATAATACATTTAGTTTTTTTATATTTTTTCAAAATGTTATGGTTATTACATTTTGAACAAAATTTATAAGTAAAAAAAGTATTTCTTTCAAATCTATTATTGTCAATTATATTATTACAATTTAAACATTTATTATTTTCTATTGAAACATTTAATAAATCAATTAAACTATAATTTATAGAATTTAAATAACAACTTAAATTTGACGTATTTTTTTTACATTTAAACGTTTTTTCATTTATTGTAAAAGTATCTTGATTTATTTTATATAAAACTATTTTTTCATTTTCTTTAATTTTCAATAATTTAATTTTCATTTTTAGAGTGTTTTATTGTTATATATAAATATAAAACACTCTGTTTTTTCTTAATCTAAATAAAAAATCAATTCTTCATTTATTACATCTACATCAATTATGGCTTTTAAATATTCTTCACCTGTAATTATATTTCTTACCATAAATTTATGATCTGGTGTAACTTTAATTTTTTTACCATTTTCTGTTTCAATTTCATAAATATCTCTATTTTTAAATTCTTGTATATCTGTGATGTTTTCAAATCCATTGTGTGTCCAAGCTTTAATTGTTTCACCATTTTTAATTTTTTGGATAACATTGATAATTTGATCCCAACCATAATCTACCAATACATAAGTATCTGGCGCAAAACAACTTAACATTAAGGCACCTCTTCTTCCATCTTGTGCTACTTCTTTAGTAGAATTAGAAAATCTTTCCATAAATGGAACTACACCAGTAGATGTTAAAGCACTGTTTTTAACAGGACTTCCTTTTGGTCTTATATGTGATAAATCATGACCTACACCACCTCTACGTTTCATTAATTGAACTTGTTGTTGATCTGTCATAGTAATACCTCCATAACTATCAGATGTATTACCAATCACAAAACAATTAGATAAAGATACAGTTTGTAAATTATTACCAATGCCTGACATTGGTCCACCTTGTGGTACAATATATTTAAAATCTTTAATAAGATTAAAGATTTTTTCTTCTGATAAAGGATTAGGATATTTTTCTTCTATTCTATTAAGTTCTTTAGCTAATCTTTTATGCATATCAATTGGTGTTAATTCATATATATTACCAATTGAATCTTTTAATGCATATTTATTAATCCATACATCTTTTGCTAATGAATCATCATTAAAATATTTAAGAGCTTCTATTTCTACCTCTTTTCTATTGTATTTATTCATGTTATAATTTTAATTTTTTTATAAAAAATTTATTCCATCTAAATTTTTTAAGTATCCTTTTTGTAATAATTCTTTAATTATTATTGTAGCTGGTTTTTTATCTAATAATTTAAACATATTAAAAATGTTATCTGTAAAATAATAGGATAATTCTACAAATATTTCAGATCTTGTATATCTGAAACCTAATTCTTTTAATAATAAACTATAATATTCATTAAAAGTTTCTTTATTAGGTTTTCTTCTATTTTGTTTGAAATCTAAATCTGTTTTTGTTTTTAATATATCATAAACATCTTTAGTTAAATTATTTTGATTTAAATGATCATCAGCATCATCATAATCATTAAGAAAATTAACTATATCTCCATATTCATTGGAAGTATCTTGATATGTATTATTAATATCTGAATTTTCATCTTTTTTATCTAATTTTCCTTTAAATATAGTATCTCTTTGTAATCGATGTTTACCTTCTTGTTTATGTTTATTAGTATTAAATCTGTACATTAAGTCAAATTTATCACTATCACCATCACCTATATCTTCAACATCATCTGAATTTATAAAATCTTCTTCTAATTCTATAATATCATCATCTAAATCTATAATAATATCAATATTATCATCATCATCTTCAATATCATCATTATCATTAATAATATTTTTTATTAAATCTTTTTCATCTTCTTCATCATCAAAATTTATGTAATTATCATCTTTTGGTTTTGACATATTTATAATTATTATTTTGTACCGACTAAAATATCGTTTTCCATAGTTAAATATTTAGTATTAAAATCAAATTTTATTTGTTCTTCATGATGTTCACCATCTCTTAGTTTTAAAATTTTTAATCTATAAATATTTTCTTTTTTCATTTGTGGATTTCTAATAATAGCCCACACACTATCAGCAGCTTCCGCGATTGCTTTACTTTCTGGTATATCATCAAGATTTATATCATTTGCTCCCCATACGGATTTATCTGTTTGTGTTGCTGTAATCATACAAATATCATATTTATCACCTAATCTTCTTATACCTTCTGCTAAATGTTTTCCTTTAAGATATAACATCGTATCTAGATTAAATCCCTTTTCAATAGACATAATATTTATATAATCTATAATCATAACATCTATTTTAAGTTTTTTACTTTGCTCGAACTTTTTAATATAATTTTCTAAATCAGTAACTGAACAATCACTAGTAGGATATTTTTTAACAAATATTTTACCTGTTTTTCCAGTATCAAATAATTTATTACCAGTTGACATAGATTTTAATTCATTAATTTTATTTTTAATAAATGTAGAATCTTTGCTTAAATCATCATATTGTGTAGAATCAATTTTTAATCTCATTGATCCCATTCTTTTCATTACTTTATAAGAAGCCATTTCTAATGTTACGAATACAACATTATAACCTTCATCTGCAATATGGTGAGCTATATTTTGTAACCACATTGAATTATGTGATAATATATCATTAGTATAATATCTATGATTTTTATCATTTAATGATAAATCATACATATTAGATTTTTTATCTGATTTATAAACAGATATTACTTCTTCTGTACCAAATTTGGTAATAATTTCATCACCAATTTTTAAATCTTTAACATATACCTCACTATAATCAAATTTAAATACTATATGTTTATCTGCGCTTATTAATTCAGTATTTTTTGTTTTTAATATCCATTCATCATATTCTATAGTCATACCTATTTCATTTATATCTGACCATCCATTATCTGTTTCTACTTCCCAATCATCAACTTTAAATGTTTCTATAAATTTTTTATATGTATCTTCATTTATCATTTATTTTTTAATCATTTTTTAAGAAATTTATACATTGTTGTATTACTTTTTCTTTATTTTGTTTATATTCATTTTCCCAAATTATCAAAACTTCATAACCTTCGTTTTTTGCTTTATATATTTTAATTTTATCATAATTCCAAATTTCATATGCATACATTTGTTTTCTTAAGTTTAAAAAATCGGATTTATATATTTTTGGATTACAATGCCAGTAATCACCATTAAATTCTATGATTTTATTTTTATAAACAAAATCATAACTATTAAAACTTTTTTCTTTTTTATCATAAATAAAAAATTGTTTATTCATATATGAATAATGATTGTTTTCATTTATATATGGTAATGATAATAATAAATTATTAATTAAATCCTTTTCTACATTTGAAAAATCTTTTTTATAATTTCCGTTTTCTATAAGACTTTTTTTCATAGATTTTTTCCAATTTATTTGTCTGTTGTTCCATTTTTTCAGTCCATTTATTTCTCCATATTTTTCAATACATTTTTCTAATGTAAATGTACTTTGTCTTTCTTTTCTTTTTTCTATAGATTCATTTTCATTATACCCTTTATCGATCCAGTATTTCAATTGAGTGGTGTTTACATTGTCGTATAATTCAGGATGTTTTTTTCTTTTTTCCCAAGTTTTTTCATGAATCATATCCATAATATCTTTTGATTTATTTATGGCATCTTTTTCGTTAAATCCTCTTTTAATCCAGTATTCTTTTGTTTGGTGTGATTTTTCTTTATAAAAATTTGAATTTTTTTCTAATTCCTTATTCAAAGATTCTTTTATTTTAATTCCTCTATTTTTTGATCTTTTATTCATCAATTTTACAGCATCATCTTTTGATAAATTATATTTATACATTAAAAATTCATATGTTCCTGTTGCTCTTGTTTTGCCTAAACATTTTTCAGATTTACATATTCTATGATAACCTTTACTAAATCCAAAAAATATAGCATTATCATTACAAAAATAACATTCACCTTCATTTTCTTTTTTAATATATTTATCATAATATTCTTTAAGGTGAATATCATCATAATTATGTTTCTTTTTTAAATGAATAGATAACCCTTTTAAACCATTACAATTTTTATTACATATTTTACAGTTCATAATCTTTTTATTTTTATATATAAAAACAGGCGAAACCAATTTAGGATTTACTATGTTTTATTAAATGAAACAAATCACCTATTTTAATTTTTTGTGTTTTGTTGGATATCTTATTTTTTATAACTATCTGTGTATCAAAGGATTGGCATTTTCCGACATTAGTTTCTCCCATAATAACATTAAATGTAGCTCTATCCCAACCACCATTTAATATTTTATCAATATTAGACCATCCAGATGACATTTTTCTTAATGATATAGATTGTTTATGACTTTCAGGATTATCAAAATCATCGCCTAAATCTTCATCGTCATTAGATATAGAATCAATTTCAGAAAATGTATTTTTTAATCTACTTACTATATCCATTACATTATCATAATCTATTTCTTCCATTCCTTTTATAATATCAATGGATTCATAAATTTTTTGACGAGTATATTTAGAAGATTTCCAAGCTTTAAATTTTTTAGTTAGCCATTCATCAGATATATCTTGTGTTGATTCTTTAAAAAGAATTTTAAATGATTCTTTTGTTATTATTTTTTTAGTATCATTTAATTGTATCATAGCCCAAATTTGTTTTGGACTAGGTACTATTTTTTCTATAGATTCAATATAAGTATTTCTAATAATATCATATATAAATCGTATTTGATCATTTTCAAAAAAGTTAGAATCTACTTTATAAAATTGACTAGGTTCTTCTAAAATTTTAGCAAAAAATAATTTTTCTAAGTTTGTATTTACAATTTCACTCATATTTTACTTTTATAATTTTTTAAAACAAATCATCATTATCAATATCATCGAAATCAGGATCAATATTAATATTATCATCAACATTATCTATATCATTTATATAACTTTGTTCTTCTTCGAATGAAGAATAATCAAAATATTTATAGATAATTGGATCTAATGCTTCTAGTACTTCTTGTGTAAAAACTTTATTATTATATAATTGTTTTTCAAAAAGTGTTTTATCAAGATGCTTAACGTACCATTTTTTTCCACTTGATTCAATTCCAATTTCACCGTTTTCCTTTATAACTTTTTTACCAATTGCTATACCAACTTTATCAAAATTTTCGATAGTACAGAAATATTCTAATCCTTTATATCTATTAGTGCCATAAGTATGATCAATTTCAAATTTAATTTTTTTAGGTTTTGCCATTCTATTTTTCTTAGCTTGAGCTGTAATTATTGAACCAGTTGAATTTAAATCCATATCATCTTCACGACCTGTTTTTAATTTAGCGGTACTTAAAAATATAATAGTTGATGCTGAATATTCAACACCTTTACCACCACTCATAATTTTAGTAGGGAAAAAAGAATTAGTATCTTCATATACGTGATTAGAAGCAATCAAAGGAATTCCTAAATATCCCATATCAGAATTAATAATTCTAAAAAATTGTTTAATGGATTTAGCTCTAGTCATATCAACTTTATTTTTACCTTCTAGTGCATCTTGTTTTTCTTTTTCAGATGCTAATTGACCAATACTATCTAATAGTATCATAATTTTAGGTACTTCAATACCATTAACTTTTTGAGTTTTTAATTCATCTAAAAATTTAGTTAAAAAGATTTTTAAATCTTCTACTTTGTTAGATGTTATTAATTTAAGACTTTCTTTATCAGTTTTAATTCCAAAATCAGATAATGTATTTTTATTTATTGAATGTTCTGTATCAATAAATATAATATAATATCCAGATTTTTGTGCATTTCTGGCAATATTATACATAATATAAGATTTACCAGTATTTGGATCACCTGCGAAAATAGTAATTCTATCATCTGCTACTCCACCAAAAATACTTTTAGAAAGTAATGCATTAAGTATATAAACACTAGTATCAATAGTCCCATTATGTTCTTCATTTTCAATCATGATTTTAGATTCTTCTCCTAAGTTATCAATAAGGCTTGATAGTTGAGATATTGAATATGATGATGTTGATTTCTTTTTTGCCATTCATATTTAATTTGTTTTTATAAAAAATAATTAAATTTTTCAATTATTAATTTTATGCTAAATTTTTAAATAAGTTTAAAAATTATAAAAAATTAATCATCATCAAACTAAATAATAATCTACTATTATATGGAATGAAATATTAAAAATCAAAGATTTATATTTTTTTTACAATACGACTCAAATAATTCAATATATATTAAAAATGTAATAAATAAAAAAAATATAAATGCATGAACTTTTATTTAGTTTTTACTAAAAATAGAAAACGTTTTGACAAATATGTAAAAGTTAATAGGATAAAAAATAAAATTATTATAGATATAAATCAACAATTAGATGAATATGAAATTTCTAAAAGTTATTTAGAATATAAAGAATATTTTAATTTATTAATTTATACTAAAATAACTCAATCCTTAGATAAAGGAAAGGATATATATTATATTCCTAATTTTTATAGTAAAGTTCTTAATATAGAAGACGTATTTAAAATAAAAAAAATACTTACATCTAATACTAAATTTAATATATTATTATTTTATGATGAATTTAAAGATGATGATAATATTAATCAATCAATATTATCTAATATGAATATATTTGATGCATCACAAATATTAAAAAGTTATTAATTATATTTTAATATATATTATAAATATCTTTTTTATATATAAATCAAAATCTAATAACTATCAATATGTTTGATGAAATGAGCTTTTTATTTAAAGCTAATTTAAAAATTAAAAATAATGTTAATACAACTACTAAAACAGCTAGTTCTAACTCTAATCGAGCCCAAATAGTTGAACAACGAAGAGAATATAATAAAAAAACAAAGGAGTTTGAATTAAACGAATATGTAGTAACTTCAAGTGGTATTAAAGATAATTATATTCAATCTGATGTAAATAAAGCATATAAAGCAACTAAAAAAAATCCATATTTACAATTATTAGATGATTTTAGTGGAAGTAATAGTAATCCAGGTAAAGATAAAATATATAATGATTCACCTGCATTAAGATTAAAAAGTACAGATTTTTCATATTTAAGAGATATTGGTGTATATCCTATTAATCGTTTAATGATATTAAGAAGATTTGCAGAAGGTGTAGTTGTACCTAAAGATTTACAATTGTTAAATGCTGAACCAATATCAACAGTAATAGGTTGGGTTAAAGACGAAAATGATTTTCTTAGTTTTAATTTTAATGAAGTATGGGTTAATCAAGGTTCAGATAAAATGTTACATTTAATGTTAAATGATATGATTTCTAAAAGTTTTGGAATTCATATGGATCAAATAGTACCTATTCCTGGTTGGGGTATTGGTTTTGTATTTGGTGTATTAAATAGATTAGGTATAACAGATTATAATAAAACTAATATACCTATTGGTGATCCTAATGTATTAAAACAATCAATAACTAGAGAAGTTGAAGATTTTGGATTAAGTTCAAATTTTACATTTAAATTAGAAACAGTATATGAACAAAAATATATTGGTGATATTGATATGACAGTATCTACTATGGATATTTTAAATAATTTATTAACAATGGGTACATCGGATACTAATTTTATAGGAAAATCAGATTCTGATCTTATTGCAAAATTAAGAACTGCTAATAATGATCCTACAAATATAAGTGCTTGGGTATATTTAATTAGAAATGTAGTTAAAGGATTTATAAGTGCTATTGCAGGTGAAATAAAAGAATTAATATCAGATTCAGATGAAGATTCAGTAGATGTTTCAACTGAAGAAGGAGATGCAGCAAATGAAACAAAAAAACCTTCACCACCAGATCAAGGTACAATATTAAATAGTTTAGTTAATAATACTATTTTAAAATCAATATTAGCATCTACTGTTGCAAGATGGGTTTGGCCATTAAGAGGTTCTATTGCAATGTTAACTGGAGAAGCATCTACACCTTGGCATTTAACTATTGGTAATCCATATGCTCCATTATTTTCAATGAATAATGTTCATGTTAGTGATGTATCTGTTAAATATCATGGTGAAATGCAGTATAATGATATACCTAAGTTTATTGATGTTACAGTAGAAATGAGACAAGGTAGAAGTATGGGTAAGAATGAAATATATGATATGTTTGGAGTAAATTACAAACGAGTATATAAAAAATTAGAAAATTCATAATGAATATATATTCCTTTATTAAATTAAACATAGAAAAAAATGGGTTTTATGATTTATTTAAAAGAACATTAGTAAATAGATTTATAACAACTGATATAGGTATTTTTGTTGTTACAGATGAATACGAAGGTCGTATAGATTTAGTTTGTAGATATTTACATGGTAATTCAGATTTAGTTGAAGAATTAATGACATTAAATGGTATTATTAATCCATTTTCAATAAAAATAGGTAATATAATATATTATTATAAGAATTTAGATAATTATGGTTTATTATATCAATCTGATCCAGAAGATTTTTCTAATAAAGATCAAATATTAAATATGAATAAAAAGAAAAACACTAAAAAAGATGTTAATAGAATAGGTTCTCCCCCAACTATTAAGCCAGATAATTTAAAGCAAATAGATATCAATTATGATAAAAAGAAAATAACTATTATAAATAAATTTAGATAAATGATTGAAGTTATAACAAGACCAACAATAGTATTAAAAGAATTATCTATTGATTATGATGAAACTTTACAAGATTCAGGTGCTGATGAGTATGCTGAAACATTAGGATTATACCCTTATTTACAAATAGGAAATATAGTTATACAAACAAATGATACAATAAAAATAATATTATATAATAATCATTTTTTACCTAAAGTAGAAGTACATTTTAAAGATCCAACTTTTAGATTAATAGATCCTTTATTTCCAACAGATAATGAGATATTAAGTATATTTATTCAATCAAATAGTGAAATATTAATGCCTGTTAGAATGGACTTTAAAATAATTGAATTTAATGTTAATAAAAATAAAAGCGATGATAATCAAGAATTAACTTATGTATTAATAGGTATATTAAATGTTAATCCATTATATTTTACACCATTTATTAGTTATAAAGGAACAAGTTATACTGTTTTAAAAAAAATATCAATTGATTGTGAATTAGGGTTTGCTAGTAATATTAATGATACAAATGATGAAATGGTATGGATAAATGGTTCTTCACCAACATTAGAATTTGTGCAAGAAATAGTTCAATATTCTTACAAAAGTGATGAAAGTTTTATGTATGCTTATGTTGATTTTTATTATAACTTAAATTATGTAGATATAGAAACAGCATTAAATGAAGATATATCAGAACAAACAGGTGTTATGGCGTCATCAAATATAATTAAAGGTGATAATGAACCATTATCTAATTTAATATTAACTGATCATCCAGATAAATCAAATAGTAATTTGTATATAAATAAATATAATTTGATTAATAGTTCTACAAAAGTTAATTTACAAATTGGATATGCTACGTTTATATCATATTATGATATGAATAATAATACATTTTATAAATTTAAATTAGAAACAATATCAACTACTAGTTCTAATGGTAATCAAATAATATTAAAAGGTAATATAAATGAATTAGTTGATTTAAATAATATAACTACTCGAGGTATTATGGGTAGATTAGATACAGATAATGTACATCCTAATTTCTTATATGCTGAACAACAAAATTCTAAAAATCTTAATTTTTTACAAAAAGTAAAAATTAAAATATCATTAAAATTAATGAATTTTAATTTATATCGTTTTCAAAAAATTATGATAAAATTTTATAAATTAAGTGAATTACATGATGATGATAAACCAGTTGTAGTAAATGAAGATACTATTAAAAATCCTCAAAATATTGATTATGATGAAAAAAGATTAAATCAAAGATTAACTGGTGAATGGTTAATAACAGCTATTAATTATAATTTTAATAGAATAGGAGGATTTTCACAAGATATAACATTAGTAAAAAGAGAATTAGGTTTTAATGATGAAGATTTCAATAAGATATAATAAATATATAAATATATAAATAAAATATACAAATAAAATATACAAATAAAATATACAAATAAAAATGGCATTAGATTTATTTAAAAAAAATGTAGCATCGTTTGATCCTAATAATTTAGTAGGATCAGATAGAGATAATTCTATAACAGTACCTACCTATATTAAAGGTTATTCTAGTTATTTAGAAAAACATGGTGGACCTGATGAATTTTTAAATAGAGTTAAAAAACACGAAACCGGATTTAGTGAAACTAGTGGTGCTGTACCAAATTTAGAAGGTGGTATGTTTGATAATCCATCAAATCAATTTAAAAAAGCACTATATGGTTATAATAGTAATAATACTGATGATTATGAAGATCCTACATTTTTAATATTTGATATTAAATTAATAAAAAACGAAAGCCCTTTATTTACATCTAATGATTATGGTTTACGAAATTTCATAACAAATTATTATAGTTATATTCCAGAATTAAATGAAAGATTCCAACAAAATATATATGAAGAATTTTTAAATATATTATTTAAAATATTTCCAAGTGAATCCCATTCTGATAGTAGTGGATTAAAAAGACATTATATAGAATCTATTTCAGGATTAGATATAGTAAATAAAAAAATTATAAATTATCCAGAAGATAAAATAACATTTATATTATCAGAGGATATTACTTTAATATCACATTATTTAGCTGAATTATATAATAATTTAATATTTTCTTATGATACTCAAAGATGTCTTATTCCTGAAAACTTATTAAGATTTAATTTCCAAATAACAATTAAAGATATAAGAAATTTTAAAACTCCAAGATTACAATTTGAAAGTGAAATAAATACAACTACTGGTAATAACGAAATTGATACTAGTTCTAAAATAATTTATACTTTTCATGATTGTCAATTTAATTTTTTTGAAACAAAGTCTATAACTGATAATATGACTGTAAATGGTTGGGGTACACCTATTGTTTCTACACCCGCTAAAAATACTTTTACTATTAATTTTAAATCAATTAGTAAAGCAATTGCACCTTATCTTATTAAAAATGGTAAAATAATTGATTTTAGAGAAAGAAATGATTTAGCTACAAACGATTTTACAATTACAGAACCACCAATAAATAACACAAGAGAAAGAACTAGTAGAAATAGTAGATTTCAAAAATTTGTTAGTAATAAAATTAGTAATACTAAAAAATTATTACAAAATGAAACATCTGAAATTAGGGCGGTACTTATTAATAAATTATCTAACGAAGTAGGTCAATTTATAGGGGATATTCAGAATACATCAGGTGAAAGATTTGGTATAACTCTTACTAAGATAAATGTATATTATGATACCATTGCTGATAAAATAGATAACGCTAGCGGTTTTATTAATGATTTTTTAGATGATAAGATATTTGATAGAAATAGAACACCCGAAATTAATGCATCTCATGGATTAGGTAGTGATATAAATAGTGGCAGTGATAATGTAACTTATAACAAAAAATACCCTGATGGAGATTTACAAACTGATGGAACTTATAACGAAAAATACCCAACAGATAGAAATAGATATTTAAGTTCTGTTTTAAATGCTGATGGTAGTTTCCAACAAGATTTAACAAGTGATGGAATAGGTGGTGGACCACCATATGTTAGTGAATACCCAACTGATTTACACGCTGATGGTCAATATAATCAAAAGTTTCCTGACGGTGATCTACAAGATGATGGTCAATATAATTTAAAATTTCCGGATGGAGATTTACAAGACGATGGAACATATCATTATAAAAAACCTGATGGAGATTTACAGGACGATGGAACATACAATATTAAATTACCAGATGGTGATCTACAAGATGATGGTCAATATAATTTAAAATTTCCGGATGGAGATTTACAAGCTGATGGTACGTATAATTTAAAATTACCAGATGGTGATGTTCAATCTGACGGTCAATATAATTTAAAATACCCAATAGGTGATTTACAAGCTGATGGACAATATAATACTAAATTTCCAAACGGTGATGTTCAATCTGACGGTCAATATAATAAAAAATACCCAAAGGGAAAATTATATACAAAAGGTATAGATATTGAAAAACAACCAAAGGGAGATGTTCAAACTGACGGTCAATATAATAAAAAATATCCGAATGGTGATTTACAAGAACCAGGTAATTATAATGAAAAAATACCAAATGGTGATGTTTATAAAGTAAAAGAAGAAGATACAGAAAAAGCAACAGATAAAAAACCAACAGGTAGTTTATATGGAAATAAAAACGATAATGATAAACAACCTACTGGAAATATCTATAAGAAGAAATAAAACTATTAAATGATTGATATAAGTAAAACATATGTGGGATTTGTAGAGAATATAAATGATCCTAGAAGATTAGGTAGAATTAAAGTTAGAGTACAAAATGTATTTCAAGATATTCCAACAGAACATATACCTTGGGCAACACCATATTTAACACCAGACGGTAAATCTTTTAGTATACCTAATCCTGGAAAAATGGTTAATGTATTTTTTGATGGAAATATATATCATCCTTGTTATGTATATAGTGATAAATATAATTTAAATTTACAAGATATGTTAGAAAGTTTATCAGATGAAGATTATTCTGATTTCATAGCATTAACATTTGATCATAGAACAAGAATGTATGCAGATGCACATAAAGGAATTACATTAGATTTTTTACTTAATAAAATAATGGTTAAAAGTGAAGGTATTAATTTAGAATTAAAAGATAATAATCAAGTTCTTAATTTAGGAACTGATGGTGCAACACAAGAAGCAGTATTAGGAACTTCTTTTTTTAAATGGTTTGATAAATTTATGGATAAATTATTAATTCCAACTTCGTTAGTTGGTAATATGGCTGCACCTATTTTAAAACCAGAAATAGATGCTCTTATAACTGAATATAAATCTATATCTAGTACATTTAAATCTAAACATGTTAATATAGTTGATAATGATAGTGTAACTAAATTAGAACGAGATTCTATTACAACAGAAGTCGAACATGATGATACTAATATATTAAGTACTGTTGATAATACAGGAGAAAGTGTTAATATTGAAGATTCTAATGTTATAAGTAAAGAAACAAAACAAAATATTATAGATAAACAACAAAACGAAAAAGAAATAATTCAAAATGCCAAACCTAAATAAAACACAAAATAGTCAAGATATAAATGAGTCTAAAATGATTAAAGATAAAACTGAAAAAGTTATCGAAGAATATATTAAACCTAATAGAAAAAGAAAAATTTTATCTAGTAAAAAAGAATATACTGCACAAAAAAGAAATAGAGAAGATATATTAGAATCTTCTATCGTAAAAGAAAGAATATCTAATATTAGTGATGAAAAAAATAATGAAAATTATGGTACTTACAAAATTTAAATTATTTTAAATCTTTTTTAATATATTTAAGAATTGTTAATATAGCTTGTTTAGTTCCATCAATCACAAAATCATATAAACTATAAACATCATTTTCTATTGGTGGTTTTTGCATATATAAACTTTGATTTAATAAATAATCAATATCGGATTGATTTTTAAGATAAAAATTAAATATAGAATTATCTTCAACAAGATCATCAATCATTTTAGATTCTTTTCCACCTGAAATATAATCATTAATAAAATTATTAACATCTATCATATTATAAGTATCATTTTTACTTTCTTTTAATGATGCATCTATTAAGTCAATTAAATCTTTTTTAATTTCTATATAATCATCTTTAAGACTTGATTTTAATTCTTCGATATCTAATGCTTCTGTTACAAGGAAATCTGTATATTTTTTAAGTTTCATCTTATGTTCATTTGTTTTTTTTACTATATATTAAAATTTTTTATTGATAAAAAACTCCTCCTATTTCTGCATCTTCTTTACCTTTAAGTAAATCTCTAACACTTTCGTTATATTGTTTAAAATTTTTCATAAACTAACATAACCACCTATTATAGCATCATCCGGTAATTTTAATTCAACTTTATTATGGAATGCAATTAAATTTCCTTTTACTATTAAACCTTTTGGTAATTTTGTTAAATTATTTTCACTAACTAAAAGATGACCACCAACATATAAATTATCAGGTAATTCATAAATATTATTATTTAATAAACTTAAATTACCTTCAACTCTTAAATATTTTGGAAGAATTGTTAAATTTTTATTATCACAATCTAATCCACCTTTAACTATAAATTTTTCTGGTAATTCATATATTTTTGCATTATCCCAATCAAAATCCCAATAATGATGAATATCTTTAGATCCTAATGTTCCATAATATATACAATATCCTTCACTATCTCTTGGTAATAAATTAAAATCTAATTGATACAATATAATATTATAAATTTTTTCATTATCAGATAATCCTTTTAACGATTTTAATATTTCTTCATCTGATTTACTTTTAAGTAAATCTCTAATACTTTCGTTATATTGTTTAAAATTTTTCATAATTAATTATTATATCCTAAATCGGCATTAATGATATTAATATTATCATAAATTCCACCTTTAATTGTTCCATCATAGAAAGTGCCTCCTTTCCATAAGCAGTTATAAATATTACCTCTTTTCCATATAATATCAAAAATTATACCTTCATAGAATATACCTGTCTCCCAAGTACCACTTTTAAAAGTACCACCATACCATTTACCATTAATAAAAGTTCCATTTTCCCAATTAACTAAACTATGATCTAATGATGTCAATGATGTACCACCTGTATTTAATCCTGAATAAAATTCTCCACTATTAAATGTACCATTTAACCAAGTAGCACCATTATTTTTATAATTTGTTCCAAATCTAGATACATTACTATTACTAATAGTGAATGTTCCGGTTTGCCATATACCATTAGAAAAATCACCACCATAAAAACTACCATTATACCAATAATCCCCTAAAAATATACCACTATTAAACGTACCATTTTTCCAAATAGAATTATTTATAAAACCTGATTGAAATGTACCATTTTCAAATATAGAAGCATTTATCCAACCATTAACAAATGTTCCACTTTTAAATATAGGAGTAGTAATATAAACATTATAATCTGTTTCTCCTGTATATTGTTCTATATAATAATATGATTCTCCACTCAAATAATAATCAGTATTATTATTTACTATGAAATTTAAATCAACTTGTGATGGTATTGTTGTAGTTGGTTGAGTATTTCCAAATATTCCATAATTAAATATTCCACTTTCCCATGTACCACCTAAAAATTTTGAACTAGAAATATTAGTTTCTAAAATATGCAATTTTCCTTCTAACATACCTTTAGTATCTATATTACAACTATACCATGTTCCTGCTTTCCATCTACCATTTAACCAAGTACCAGAGTACCAAGTTCCATTTTCCCATGTACCACAAGTCCAAGTACCTTGATACCAAACTAATCCATTTTTGTCTTCACCAATAACAGCATCAACAACTTCTGCATTTAGAAACCAATTATATTTTATTCTTACATCATCTATACTCATACCACCTACCATTATAAATGTAGTAGTATTAAAATCATAATATAAATCAGTATTAAGAAATTGAGCCATTAATTTTATTTATTTTTTAGTATTTCTATTTCAGATTTTAATTCTTTTATCATTACTTGTTGTTCTTTCATTGCATTTACTATAATAGGTATAAATTCTGTATAATTTATCAATTTATATTCTTTATTATCATTACTATGAAACGGTAATTGTTTTTTAATTACTATATCAGGAAAATATTGTTCTACATCCTGTGCTATTAATCCATAATGAGATCCATCTTGTTTAACTTTCCAATTAAATTTTATAGTTTCTAATTTTAATAAGTCATTTAATGTAGATGTTAAATTAAATTCTATATTTTTTAATCTTATATCTGATGGTAAAGGAACAGCACCTGGTATTACTCCACCACTTGTATAAAATGTACCATCAGATGCCATTCTAAATCCTTCTGTCCCTAAAACATCAGGATCTGCTCCGATATAATAAGATATTCCAGGATCATATCCATCACCACCTGGATTTAAACGTATTTTAGAACTAATTGTATTAGAAGATAAATATAAATTTCCACCATTTGTATTACTATGTGCTTTAAATGCACCTTTTATAATTGTTGACCACGTAGCTCCGCCACTTGTCATTGATAATGTAGTTCCATTATAAGTTAATGAATCTTCAGCATTTAATTGACTACCAGTAGAATTAGATGTTAATATTCTATTATCTCCGGGTGTTAAAACTAAAGTTTGATATTCTAATACATCAGAACCGTTTATAGTTATAAATGTAGTATTTGATGTAGATGTATTAAAATTAGGACAAGATAATTCTTCACCACCATATTCATCATTAGTGTTACTCCTTAACCAACTAGATGCTGATTCTCCACTTAATGATAATGAATCAATAGCGGTTGCATTAATTCCTAAATATTTATCAACTAATAAATCACCATTTTCCATTAATGAAGGCGCTTCAAATATTCCACTTGTATTAAAACTTGCAGTTTTTCTACTAGCCCAGGTGGAATTTGTATTAGTATAAAAATATATTGATCCATCTGAACCAATATGAATATCTTCTCCACTACTTAATGTAATATTAGCTTCCATTTTTATAATAGAATCACCTGTACCTATTAATAAATTAGAACCAGAACCATTACCAGAACTAATTGATAATCCACCTGCCGTATTATGTCTTTTTAATATATTTTTATTACTCATTGATAATATTACACTAGATGCTGTTGTATTCCAATCTAATCTACCTGTAAATGTATTAGTATTAGCTAATCTAAAATATTTTGATGTTAATAATGTTCCACCCTCTTTTATAGTTGTAATATTAGCTGTTCCTTCTAATGTTAAAGTCGTAGTTCCTGTGTCATATGTTAATTCTGGTATAGCGTGTATAGATTCTGTACCACCAGTTGACATTAATAAAGCAAAAGCAGTATTATTAATAATAGGTACACTTATATAATCTGGATTAATTTGACCAGTATTTGGATCAGTTAAAATAAATTCAGTTATTCCTACATTAGTTCGTGTAAATACTCTATTATCAACTATATTTGTATATAATTCACTTAAATATATATCTGTTGATAACCACCCAAATGTATGATCATCATTAGTTGGAATTGTTGGTATTTCACCTGTTGTTGTGCTTCTTTTCAACATCATTCTAGCACCTTGTACACTTTTAGCCATTTTAATTATAATTTTTTTTAAACTTCATTTGGATCAAATACTATATTCCCAATTACATTACTATCAATTAAATAAATACCATACATATTAAAATCTATTAAATCAAATTCAGTAGAAGCTTTTACTGTATCGATATCTAATAATTTAAATGGTATTGTAGTTTTACTATTTTTACCAATTTGTGTAATTTCTAACGGCTGATATGTAAGCCTGTTATCTTGTCCATCAAAAGGTCTATATAAATTTAATACAAATTTATTATTATTATTTTCATATAATATTCCAGTTATTTTATTACGTAATTCTGAATTCATATTTAAACTATTTATAATATTAGCATATGCTCTATAAATTTTTTTACGAACACTAATATTTAATTTTCTGTAATCACTATCGTACATTTAAGTATTTAATTTTTTATTATATATTTAATTTTCAACCCCCTTCAATATTAATATAACATTCATTTAACATAGTAGATATAGTTTCAATATCAGTTATATTTCTAATTTGTGTAGCTGCTGTTGTATCACTAACCATATCTGGTGATGTAATTATTGTAAATGTTACACCTGTTATATTAATTAAAAGACACTTATAATTATTTAAACCTCCGTTTGTATATACATGAATATAAGTATATGGTGTGAAAAAATCAGCATCACTAATATTATTTATGTCAAATGTATATGTTTCTGTTCCAGTATAAGCACTTGCAGTAACATTTGATGTATATGTTAAATAAATATTATCAGATCCAATATATCCATATTGTTCTAACATTTCTTGTAATGTGTATTTATTATATAAATAATTTGTTGTAAATTTATAATTTGTTGTTGTTAATCCAATATAAGATTTAAATGTTATATCGTCAAAGTTGAAATATAAATGATTATTATTCTTAGTAGGATTTATTATTAATCCTATTACTTGATTTTCATTTGGTGCTATATTATAAATATATGTCAATTCTAAATAATCACCAAATATAGAATTACCTATTGTTGTTGCTAAATTTTCATAAGTAGATACACATTTATTTAAATTTTTAACTGTAAAATATACTTGAAATGTATTATTTATTTTAGAAATATTATTTATTAAATAATTTTCTATTTTTCTTTCTACATATAAAATAGGTGCAATTTTATTTTTTATAATAGCTTTATATTTAAAAATAGGATTTTTTTCACTTACACTCCAATTAGTAATACCACTTGATGACCCATATACAGTAGTTAAACCAGTAACAGACCAATAAGTATAATTACTTGTGTATCCATCCACAAACCAAGTTTCACCAATTGCTCCAACATGTTCCCAAGTGGCTGTTCCATTAACTGTTTGTTTAGTATAAAAACTAATTTCTATATAATCATCTATATCAAATATATCTGTAGTTGCTGTATTTAAAAATTTAATTTCTGTATATTCATATGTATTAACTATATCACCTATGTTGTAAATTTCTTCAAATTCAAAAGATTTATTAGTAACATCTATATAAAACGATTTATCATATTGTGTTATATCAAATCGTGTATAATTAAATGGATAATTTGATAACGTAAATCCACTGAAATGATTAGTATTAAATATTTGAGTTTTTCTAGCTAAATCATAATCTGTAAATAATATACCATACTCCTCATATATAAAATCACCATCTCGTTTTATATCATAATTAATTTTATTTTTAACTATATATGATTGTTTTAATTCAAATTGTGGTAATAAACTCATTTTAATAATTTATTTTAATAATATATTTTATAAATCTATATATTAATTTATTTTACATCTTTTTATATGATTCGTCAAAGAAAACCATAACTTAGTGTAGATGAGTAATTCACGATACGAAAATTATTAATTAATAATAATTTAATCCCAATGACCACCTGAAAATAATATACCTCCTATATATTTATCTTTAACAGTATCACTAATCATAATTCTTAAATGAATATAATTATTTGATCCTGCATACCCTAAAGTAAATGATAATGCATTATTATTAAATGTTCCACCACTTGTAGCACCACTAATATTATAATAATCACTATCAATTCTACAGCCATCACCGTTTTCTAATCTACCTCCTACATATTGTGAATTTAAACTATACCAGCTTGAACCACTATCAACAGATATATCAAATTTAACAGTATTTCCAGATAAATCCATTTCAGTTATATTATAATCAGATAATATTATTATACCATTAGATATATATTGATTATTTAATGGTTTAAATAGCCTATAATAATATTTATCACCACTTAATGATGAATAGTCATATTGAACACCTAAGTCTGTATTATATACACTAAAATCGATTTGAGGATATACTAATCTACCTACTAATAATTGTAATCCAGTTCCATAATCTGTTACTGCTAATGAATCATTATTAGACCAATTAATAGATAAGTTACTCGTTAATCTGGGATAATCTGTTGTTGTTTCACTTGTAAATGTTTCAGTTTTTCTATCTGATGTATTTGATAATGTGTCTATTATATATGGATAATTTATAGAATCTATAGAATCATCTGGTATTATAGCATCCCAATCATATACATTTGCTGTAACATATGTATTTTCAGTATTTCCACTAATATGACTCCAATTATGTGAATTTAATACATCAGTTGTCCAATTTAATTTATCATATGTTACACCTGTAATATTGTGATAAGAAGTAAATGTACCACTAACAAAATTATTGTCAGCACCATGTGCTGATATATTTGTAGAAATTAAAAAATAATTATTAGTAATGCCTAATTGTTTGGTAATTGGATATGTTCTACTATTAATATTATCAATTTGATCTAAATGTACTTGCCATTGTGTATTATCAGTATAAAAATCTATACCACTAATTGTTTTATATACAATAGTTGTTCCAGTAGTCATTGTTAAAGTCCCATTTAAAGTTGATATTAATGTTTCATCATCTCTAAATATATTTTTATGTGTATATTCTAAATTAGTATATGCATTATCGTTCCAAGACATATAAACATTAAATCTTCCACCTTCTGTTAAAATATTAGCAATGGCAATAGATATTGATACATCACAAGAATATCCTTCGGCTATATTTGTCCAATTAGATACTGTTAATGTAATATATTGACTAGTTACTGAAGTATCACCATTAAACGTAATAACATTTGTAGCTAATTGTGTTGTATTATCTGCATCATAAATGATTACCGTAAATGTTGTAATTTCATTTGTTACTGTTATTTGATCAGTAATATCATATGATAAAACTGCGGTTGATCTAACAGTATCATGCTGAGTACCACCAACCCAATCACCTATTTTAAATGGTGTTCCTTCAGTTGTCGGTGATGATATATACCTTATAGTTGTAGTAAAAGTATGAGTAGGTAAAAATATATCACTAACTTGTATGCCTATTATATGCATTTCTTGATTAGTATTACTACCTGCTAAAACATTTGCTTTATATCTATAAATATTAATATCATCTAATTCTGTTGTTTTTAATAATGATTTATTGTTTTGTAATATATAAACTCCATTTTCAGTTTGGTCAGTTTGTCCAAAAAGTATAATACGAGTACCTGGAAATATTTCTACTTCTAATTCCTTATATTTTTTAGTTAAATCTACATTAGTATTATGAGCTATTTCAACTTTATGTGAATTAGAATAAAATTCGTGTATTATATCAAATTCACTATACATATTATAAACACCATTATTTGCTACATCATTAACTGATAATGTTTCCTCGTATGGATTATTTAAATCTCTAATATATGTATAACATACTCCATTTAAACAATTGTGATATTTAAAATATATTGAATCTATATCAGTAGCATCAGTATAATCAATTCTACTAGTTATTCCAGAATAATTATTAATTGTTTCATATAATATAGTTTCTAATGATATTGATGCTAATGGTTTATTAATATTTGGATTATAAGTACCTGTAAATCTTTTAAATAAATTAGTATAAATTATATCACTATCATCAAATAAAGTTGATTTTAAAGTTATTACTGTTTCACCTGGAAATAAATTATAAATACCGATTAATTCTGTTAATTCTATATCTCTAAAAATTAAATAATCATATGATAAATCATCGGATGAAGAAAATAAATGTAAATCAAAAGTGGTATATTTATTATAATAAATTATTGATGGTCCATAAACTTTTATTTTATATATTATTATTTCTAATGATATTGCAACAGGTACACCAAATTCATTAATTGCATTTGCATAAATTGTATCAAGATTATTATAATCATCGTTTTTTAATAATATTGTATTACCTACTCCTATTCTACTTGCTAATGTTAATCCAGAATTTGTATACCATGCTATTTGATATTCTGTATAATTTGTTGTAGCTGATAATTGAAATAAACCTGGACTATCGTCTATAATTATTGAATCTTGTCCATATACTTTTTTCATTGATAATGCAACAGTTAATACATTTATAGAAGTTTGTCCACTATTTGCATCTATCGCAATAGCATATAAAATATCACCATCATCATAATATTTTTTATCTATTTCATATGATGTACCAATATAAACTGGTGGATTAGTTAGTGATATATCTTCATACCAAGCAATAGTATGTACAGGAACTGTATTTGCTGTTAATATGGCAGGTGGTACATTTTCAACTGTATAAATAGAACTTCCAACCACTATAATAGGAATTGCTGTTACATTTAATGTAATACGATCATTTAAATTGGCTGTTATAGATGGATCATAACTATTTTTAATTCTAAATGGTTGTGTATCAACCGGATCAATTAAAGAATTAAAATAAAAATCTTGTGGATGCATAATAACAAATTTAGTATTACCTTCTATATTAATATAATTTGTTATGTTATTATCAGAAGCAGTATAATTATAAGGTGATCCAACATTAATTGTACTTATTAATGTAGAACCTGTACTAATATAATCTGTATAATCTAATTCTACATTATCTGATTGTGTTCCTTCTACTAAATATACATATTCTTCTGAATCTAATCCAACATCACCTAAATTATTTAATGTTTTAAAATTTATTTCGGCTTCAATTATATTAAAATATTTTAATATACTTGTATCAAAACTTAAAAACAATCTATATACTGTAAAATCTGTTGTTCCATTAATAGTTCCAACATAATTAGTTTCTAAATTACTATAAACTACTGCTTCATCACCAAAAATATCTTGTTCTGGTGTTCGTGTATCTGACCATTGCAAAGCAGATTTACCTATATATCCTGTGCCATTTTTATAATAATTTGTAGGAATTGTAAATGATATGGTATTAGTAGTAGGAATTGTAAATTCAATTTCTAATGATACATTTGATAATAAATTAGAATAAGAAATTGAAGGTAGAGATTTTCCAAAATCATATTGATATCCTCTAAGACAAAATTTAAATTTATCTTTTGTTTTTATAATATTTGTTATATCTGTTGATAATAAAATTGTATTAACACCTGATGTAAGATTTATAATTTGGCTTTTTGTAGAACTAATATCCATATTATTCCAATTATTAGCAAAATTTGTTGTAGTTAATGTATCTTCATGAAATGATTCATGTAAAATAAGTGAACTTAAATAACTATAAGTTGGTGATAAATAAGTTGATGAAGTACAAATAAGATTAGCACTTACAATATCAAATGTAGATAAAATAGATGATGTATTAAATGTATAATATAATCTACTACAACCTAAGTAATTACTAATTATTTCTACTTTATGTACTATACGCATCCAAGGATCACTATCTGTTTTTAAAGTATCATATGTTCCTATTCCTAATGATTCTCCAACAATTATATTCCAAGTATTACTAGAACTACCCACTATATTTTTATTTACTTCTTGCATACCATATGAATATGGTTCAAACGATATATTTATATCGACATAAATAGGATAATTATAATTTGTTTTATTATTTTTAATATTCTTTCTATAATATAATTTACCTTTATCATAATATAAAGTATGTTCTAATATTTGTAATTCTACTCCATTCGAATCATATGCTATTGGTGTTTCTATTATAAATTCATTTTTATTATACGTAGTACCTATAATAAATTGACCATTATTATTTTGTATGTATTTAGATAATTGGGTTATATTATTAACTTTCATTCCTTTAATATGTACTTCGTAAACAATTTCCAAATTATTAAAATGTTCATTAATAATAACCATATTTTTAAAATTATCTTTAGATATTTTATTTTGTAAAGAAATATTATTTATTTTATGATTAATGACATTATCAATTTCATATAAATTATCAAAATATTTAATATTTGGAGAAATATATTCTTTATTATCTAATATAATAGATGTTAATGTTAATTCTAATTGTTTTTCATAACCATTTCTTAATCCAACAAATTTAAATAATTTACCATCTTTTCTAAATCCTACTGTATAACCTTGATCAAATAGATACATATTTTCATTTTCTGTTAATATTGATTTTGGTGATACTGCTTTTGATGGCTGTAAAGATAACTTAAAAGTCCCTCGACTTGTTTGTGTAATTTTCATATTATAGAATAGTTTATTTCTTTATTAGTTATATATATTTTTTACAAATCACAAAAACAAATAAACATTTTACATATATATAAATTAAAAATAATAATACCTAAATGGATGATATTAGATTAACCGAAAAAAAAAGTCAAATTCATAATAAAGAAAAACTTTATAGTTTTTTAAATTGGTTTAAAAGAAATTGGAAAATATTAATAATACTATGTTTAGTATCAGTTGCTATATTTTTTCCATCATTTATTGGTAATTTAATAAGCCAATGGATAAAGGATTTTTTAACACCTTTTATAAATAATTTGAAATTTTAAATATGAATTATATTGATGGCGTGATGAACTATACAGGTTCAAAATTTAAATTATTAGATCAAATTATACCAGAATTAGATACATCTAAAAAGTACTTTATAGATTTATTTACAGGATCATTTGTTGTAAGTTCTAATGTAGTTCATTTATATAATAAAATATTAGCAAATGATATAGTTGAAGATATAATTAATATACATAAAAGTATAATAAATGATCCAAACGATTTTATTGAAGAAGTTAAAGAATTATCTATTCCCTGTAAAATAGATCAAACAAAATATAACGAATTAAGAAGTTTATATAATGAAAATAAAACACCAGAAAGATTATATGCATTAATGTTATCGTGTATGAGTAATATGCTTAGATTTAATAAAAAGGGTGAGATGAATCAAACTTGGGGGAAAAGATCATGGAATTTATCAACTGAAAAAAAAGTTAATAATTTTATTAATCATATTATACCACATAAAAATAAAATATTTTTTAGTAGCAAAAATTTTTATGATGTTAAAATATCAAAACCTTCTATGGTTTATATTGACCCGCCGTATTCTGCTGTAAAAAATGAAGATGGATCAATAAGTAATAAAAAAATATCTGAAGCAGGATATTCCCACATATGGAATATGTATGATGATATTAAATTATATAAATATTGTTTAGAATTAGATAAAAACGGTTCATCGTTTATGTTATCTAGTGTATTAGAACACAATGATAATATTGCTTGGTTGCCATATAAATTAATAGAAAAAGGATTTAAGTATAAAGAATTAGATTCTAATTATAATAAAGTTTCTAAAAAAGGAAATAAAAACACGAAAGAAGTAATTGTCATAAATTATTAGATTTATTTTTACTTGAATTTATTATTCTTTTTGTTATACATAAATTATCTATATTAGATATTATTTTTAATGGTATCCTATTATTAAATCCATAATAAATAGAAATCTTATGATCTATAGTTGGATAATTTTTATCATAAAATGGTAAATGTAAATTTTCTTTAATATACTCATTATCATAATAATCATATCCATTCCAATTATTAAATAATTCACATTTTACTAATCGTAAATTATTTTTAATTTTTCTCTTATAAATTAAAAAATCTGTTAATTTATCATCTGGTGTTTGGTTTTTATTGTCTATTTTTGTTTTTTTAATTTTTTTCTTTATACTATCTAATTGACCAATATTATTAACACCATATTTTTCTATAAATGTATCTTTAATTTTATCTTTGATTTCTTTTAAACGAAATATATTATCAACACCATATTTTTCTATAAACGTATCTTTAATTTTTTCTTTGATTTTTTTTGATTTAGATGGATTATCAACACCGTATTTAACCAAGTTTGTTATTTTTGCTTTATTTTTTGATTCTTCAGATTGGCTAATAATTTCAACACCATATTTTTTTAAACAAGTCTTTTTTCTTTTATCTGAATTACATTTATTACACGTATAAATATTGTCAGATAAATATTTATTATATGACTGGTATGTTCTAATTATTTGTTGTTTACATATATCACACAATATTTCAATTTTAGAGTGGCTATTTTTAGTTAAATCTTTAACATTTACTGTTAAATAATGATTAGTCTTTGCATCATATCCTTTGTTAATATAATGGTCAAGACATTTATATGATATTCTAACTCTAACTTCTTTTGTTATAATCATAATATAATATCATCAGTTTTTATATTGAATTTATTTAAGTGTTCAACAAGTAACCACTCTATCAATCTTGCTTTGTGAGTAGTCAATTCATTAATTTTTTTCAATACATCTTTATTTAAGCTGATTGAAATGTTTTTTCTTTCTTTATTATCCATAATTATATATTGTTTATTACTATATATAAAATATTAAAAGCCAAAAAATGTTCATTTTTGAATAATTTTATTTAAAACTTTTAAATTGTTATATGATATAATTAATTATGGCAAGAAAAAAATTAGAAGAATCAGATAAGAAATCACGAACATCAATCTATATTAATAAATTGTTAAATAATCGTGTAGATGATTTTTTAAAAGAAACAGGTGAAAAGAAAAGTCAGTTAATAGAAAAATTGTTGAAGGAATATATAGAGGGAAAAGATGTCAAATGAGCATGAATGGTTATGTGATAATATTCACAACTTAAAACAAAAAGTAAGATTTAAAGATAGAATAGAATATAGAATATCTGGCATTTTAGATAATCCAGTTGGTCCTGCTATTGTTTATAATAATGGTGAAAAAGTTTATTACATTAAAGGTAGTATTATTGATGAAAAAGATTGGAATATTTTAAATAGAAGAAAAAAAATTAATAAATTATTAAATAAAACAAAAAAAGATGATTAAATCATCTTTTTTTAATTCATATAATCATCATCAAGATATGATGTTCTAATTTCTGTAATATTATTTTCTATTAAATCTAATGAAAATACACCAACATATTCATAAATTTCTTCGTTTCTTAATTTATCAAACTCAGCAATTGCTTCATTTACATAATCATAAACTTTAGCATATGCTAATGATTCAAGACCAAATTCATTTCCGGTTATTACTAAAAATTTTTGTTTCATAATTCATTTATAAAATTTGTAAAATCATTCATTATTTGTTTAGATGAATTAGTAATTGCATATTTTGTAAAATCCTCGAAAGATTCTTTAAATTTATTTATTACATCACCTAATTCTTTTCCTTTCTTAAATTCAGGAAATTCTGCCATAACTAATATACCATTAAATTTTTCATATATAAGTTTTTCATTAAGATATTCTTCTTCGTATTTATTTAATTTTTCAATTAAATTTGCTTCTGGAAAATATTTATCGATAAATTTGATATTATCCCCTTTAAATATATATTTTCTGTAAATTTTATTATCATCAATATATTTAAGGAATTCTTGATATGTTGTTCTTTTAACATTTCTTTTTCTATCAATATGATTCAAATTTTCCATTTTAAAACATTCACTGTCAAAATATTTAGAACTAATTACATAATCATAAATTTCTTGAACATTATCAAACCCTTGTTCATATTTATCATAATTATAACCAAGAAATTCAACAGCTTTTCTATGATTTTTTGTGATAATAATATTTTTTGATAGTTCACCACTATATTTTCTAAATGGTAGTTTCAAACCTTCCCAGGAAAATTTCAAACCAAATAAATGCGCAATTTTACCTGTAGTATTTGAAAAAGGATCATTAGAAAACCACTCATAAGCAAATTCCCAATTTTCTTCTTTAATAAAAATAAGATCAATTTGAAAATTATCATAATCAAATGATAATGTAACCAAATCTTTTTTATCATATTTATCAGTTGTTTTTGCTGCGACTGAATGATAAATATCACGAGGGTTGAATGTTTTTGTAATAAATTCAACCATATCCAATGATTCTACTTTAGAATTAACACGAACAAGAATATCCATATCACCATGAGTTTCTTTTGCACGATGACATTTAGTAATAGTTACATCTGTTTTCAATTCTTTTTCAAGAATAGGAATAATTATAGATGCAATTTTATTATATTGTTCTGTCGTTTTTCTTTCTGTTTCTATATTTAGTGCCTTTCCACCCATTTTATTTATTTAATAAAAAAATTTGTTAAAAATAAAATTATTATTATATTTGTATACAAAGATAATAAAAATATTTAAATATTGATATATATATTAATAAAAAACAACAATTCAAATGTATGTAAGTAAAAAAATAATGGATTTTCTTTTAGTTGCAGATGATAGTTTACATGTATTAACACATAGAACTATTGATGAAGATATTGCTAATGAAATTATTAAGGAAGGATTTGAATATACTAATTCATTACATAAAACAACTGATGAAATGATAAATGATAATGTTCATATAAATTATTGGATGAAACATAGAGATTATTATGGTGATATTACAATTGTTATATGTATATCTAAAAAACTATATAAAAAATATACAGAATTATCAAAAAAATTAAAAATTGATTCGGAATATATATTATCTATTATTCCATCTTATATCAATAATGAAGGAGATCCAGTATATTTATTATCAAATCATTATATAAGAGGTTATTTTAATAATATTACTGAAGAAACAGTTGAAAACCCAGATTTTAACCCATCATTTGATAGTCCACAATATTTACAAAATATATTAGAATTTTAATTATTTTTAGATTATTTGATATTTAAAATTGTCCATGAAGTCAGGTGGTAAACAAAAAGCTTATGTTAAATTTTAGTGTTTCGAATTAAGTTGTTTTATTTTTAAAAATCTTTCATTTCCTTTACTTTTCGGATTAAATGAACTATATCCATCACAAAGATACGGACATAATCTACCATATTTATCATCAGGTATTGAATTTTTACAATAATCACAATTATGTATTTTAGTCAACATATCCGTATACTAATATAGGTTGATCTTTATATAAAACAATTTCACAAATATAGTTTAATCTTGAACCTTTTTCTATACCACTATAAGATTTTATTATAAAATCTTCACAACCATATTTATAATATGATGCTATATTATCAACGATAACTTTCTGGTAATCAGGTTCACCATTTTTGATTAAATTTTGAACGTATTCTTTAAAAGAATTAGCATATTCTTCTATTATCAAATCACAGGTTGGAAGATATGTTAAGTTTTTCCAACCAGTTTCTTTTTTAATTTCAGTAATTAATTCGTCCATTTTATTTGTTTTATTTTGTTTCTTTATAGATTTTCCATCATCTATTGATACATCAAATATTTTATCCCATTCATCTAGTTTTTCAAACATATCTATTTTAATTTTTTCGTTATTTTAATTTTTTAAGAAGATTAATCAGTTTCATATTAATTCGGCTTATTTCTGTTTTATCAATAACACCATCTTCTAAATCTTTTTCTAATTCTTTTATTAAAAAAAGTGAAGCTTTTTTAACCATTCTATATGCAGTATAATATGCACCAGCAATAAACATTGAAAATATTGATATAATTATACATATACCTGTAATGTAATCACAATTATTCATATTTTTAGTTTTAATTTAATGAACAAAGTTAAATAAAAATTTTGAAACAAACAAATATTATTTATCAAAATTAGATATATATGTAATTAATACTACACAATATGAACTAGGTGTTATTTTTAAATTAGTATCAATAATATTATAAACTTCACCTGTTGAATACCATTCATCAATTTGATTTTGTAAATCTTTTTCATAACAATGAAACACTTTTATTTTTTTCATTTTTTAAATATTAATCATTAATTTTCTAATTTTAAATCCTCTAAGATAAGATTTTAAATCTATTCCTAAAATATTATATAATTTGAATACTTCTTCTTGGTGTTTACCAAATGAATTTTCATCAATAATATTAAGAATTGTTTTATCTTTTTTAATTCTATTAAATAATTCAATAATATTATCGCTTATATTATAATATTTATTACTAATATATGTTTCATCATAATTTTTAAATCCGTATACATATTTAATATTTACTATTAATTTTTTAAAATAATAAAAATCATCAAATAATTCACCTGCATTATCTATTATATCACGAATTGTTTTTCCATATGTAATTATATGTAATTTATTTTTGTATAAAACATAACTAAAATATCTACGTATAGGTTGAAAATTTTCATTACCTACTTTATTATCAAAATATTTTTTCATAAGTCCAGAATGACATATATGATCAAATTCAGTTAAACCTTTCATTAATATTTTGTTTATATTTTTTATCCACATCTGTTCTACATGTAAATAATATATTTTCTTTTCTTCATCTTGTATTGGTAATGGTAATATGAATAATTCCATCCCATTTACTAAGTCTAATTCTTCTATTTTATTTTGCATTAATATTAATATTTGATACTATTTTATCTAATTTTCTTCTACGGTTATCTGATTTCATTTCATTTCGAACAATTTTTCTATATTTATAGGTATCTCTAAAAAAATATTTAGCCCGATTTAATTCTTTTATTTTTCTAGGACTAAAAAGACCAGTATGTCCAGTATAATTAAATATTATAAAAGATGAATTGTCTTTAAAAACAAAATTAACAATTGATTGTATTTTATCTTTACTCCAAAAATCATCATTAGATGCATATATAACTATTAGATTGTGTTTTAAGACAACATAATATAATATTTGACTTGGTTTTTTAGATTTCAACATATAATAATTCAAATTATCTATTAAATTATTATATCCATCATCAGTACAATGTATAATATTTAAAGCATATTTTATAAGCATATTTTATAATTATATTTTAAATTTCATATATAAAAATATTCATAATTAAATATACAAAAAATATTTGTATAATATATCAAAAAAATGTTAAATTTTTAATTTAATAATTAAAAATTAATACACCTAATGAATTTTTCATTATTAGTACCAATTTCAGTTAAAATATAATTTATTTTTATTTCTTCAATTTGTTTATTATTTACTTTATTCATTAATTGCTTTATTTTATAATATCTTTTTGTTTGTATACTATCATCATATAATAATGTTAATCCAGGACTATTATTGTCTTGATTAATCGCTATTATGAATATTTTATCTTTATATTTATTAGATTTATTTATTACTTTTTTTATATTTAGTTGTGGAAATAAAAATTCGTATTCTTTACTAGGAATAATAACTAAATTAGTAGGGTATCTACTTTTTTGTACAATTTCATTACAAAGTTTTGTGGCTAAATTTTTAAGTTTCATATTACCTGAATGATTAATATTTTGATTTAAATCATATTCAAAATTTACTTTTGATGTTTCGTTTTTTAAAGATAATGAATAATATTTATCTAAAATTATATCATATAAATCAAGAACATTATCAGTTTTAATATCATTTTTTTGAAAATTTTGGATAAATGGTTTAAGAGTAACTGATTTATAATAATCGTTATTATTAGTTACATCTACATCATAATAATTTTTTTCATCTATGGCATCTATGACATAATCTATATACATAATTTTTAATTCTTCAAAATCATTTATTATTTTAACCATTTTAATTATTTCTTTTATTTCTTTATACATTTTGTTATTTTTTTTATTTTATCTCTTCTGAGAATTATTTTAGCTTCTTTAATATATTCTTGATAATCTTTATTTTTTGATAAAGATTTAACAAAACACGATAAGGTTGTATAACTATATCTTACATTTCTATTTAATTTGGCGAATTCTTCATTTATTTTTTTTGTATTATTAATTGCTAATTGAAAAGCAATATAGTTTAATTTAGTTGTTTCGATATCCCATAATATTATATTTTCTTTATTTATTTTCATAATTTATAAAACATATATTAAAAAAATAAATATATGTTTAAAAAAGAAGATTAAATGAAGACAAAAATAGTTGGATACTTTGGTGGTAAAGGAGGTAAATTATCAACAGTAATTAAATCATTTTTACCAAAAGGATATAAAGTATATCTTGAACCTTATGGTGGTTCAGCAACTGTATTATTTCTTCAACAAGCACCAATTGAAATTTATAATGATATTTATGATAATGTATATTCATTATTTAAAGTATTATCTGATGAAGAAATGTTTAAAAGATTAAAATTTAAACTAGATATGACACCATATATTGAAAAATTAAATAAAGAGTATAAAGCAAAATTGAAAGAAGAATTATCGATGGAAGATAGAGCATATTATTATTTTTATGTAAATCGTTCAAGTGTTAATTCAACAGGTGGATTTTCTGTTAGTACATTAGTAAGAAGAAATTTAAGTAAAGCTACTTCAGATTATTTATCTATAATTGATGGATTAGAAGAATATCATATTAGATTATCTAATGTTGTAATAACAAATAGAGACGCTATGCATATTATTAATAAATATGATAATGATGATGTATTTATGTATTTAGATCCCCCCTATGTGCATAGTACAAGGACAAGTGCAAGATACCCTCACGATATGACAGATGAACAACATATAGAATTATTAAATACTGTTATTAAATGTAAATCTAAAATTTTAATAAGTGGTTATGATAATGATTTATATAATGTTTTAGTTGAAAATGGTTGGAATAAATATGACTATGAAATTAAAACAAGGGATGGTATGAATAGAAGAAAAACAAAAATAGAAACATTGTGGTACAATTATGAAAAATAAATATGGAATAGGTGATAAAGTAGTTATGACAGAAGAAACAATGAAAAAATTTACTCATATAAAAGATGATATTTTTATTGTTGATAAGATATTTAAGGAAGTTGAAATAATGTGGGTTACATTTACAGATAAATCATTATCACGTGTTGAATATTTTGAACCATTAGCAAATAGAAGAAAAAAGAAAATAGAAAAAATAATGAATAATGATAAAAGTTAAAGAATATTTAGATGAACATTTTAAATCAGTTATACCATCTACTTCTACAATTAAAGTTAATGGACATTATAATGTACAAGGATCTTGGATTTACCCTTTTGATTATGAACAAACTGAATTTATAGAAAATAGTGAACAATTTTATAATCATCTTAAAAATTTAACAGTAATTTCTTGTTCTTGTAATAATGAGACTTTAATATTACGAATGATTGTGATTGATGGTAAAAATGTAGGAATTTATGGTTATTTGCAAACTTATGAACATTTACCAAGAGGAGAACCAGATAAATATGGATATTACATGAGGAGTACAGACGAAGAAATAATAAAATATTTAAATGGTTATTATCAACAAATTAATGAACTACACATCAAATAAATATTAATGTGTTTCAACGTTTCATAGACTTGACTATTGTCAACGCCTCACCGTCTTTTTGTTTATACTGCGAAATCAGTCC